>Ga0307471_100002014_pt1 | contig 11521 bp, 12 predicted proteins | sample atmos_gasesAM3C__2_FD_204566 | JGI IMG/M metagenome (GOLD analysis project Ga0307471, IMG submission 204566) | Hardwood forest soil microbial communities from Morgan-Monroe State Forest, Indiana, United States - atmos_gasesAM3C_515 | ecosystem: Environmental > Terrestrial > Soil > Temperate... | reverse complement strand
CCGGATGGTGTGGGCGAGGCCGGCCGGCACGTAGACGGAGCCCCCCGGGTGGAGCTGGCGGCCGAGGACACGGCAGGTGCCCCGGGTGACGATGATGTGGTGGTCGGTGTCGCCCTGGTCGTCCCAGGAGAGCTCGGCGCCGGGCGCCAGGTCCAGCACCTCGGGGTCGGCGGGGACGTGGGTGACGGTGAGGGTGTCGGTGACCGCGTCGGTCGCCAGCGTCTTCATGACTCGCTCCTTGAGACGGTGACCATCCCTAGCGTCGCCGGTCGGTCAGCGGCGCGCCATAGCCCGAAGGTCCTGAACGGCGCGCCCGCTTGAGATCCGCCGCTTTTGTGGCGCTTCCGACCGGGCCTACCCGGCGCGGGACCGGCGGCGGCGCTCCTCCAGGGCGGCGACGGCGGCCCAGTGGGCGTCGCCGACCCAGGTGCGGGCGAAACTGGCCGTGGCCGCCGCCGCCAGGTCGGGCCGCGCCGCCGGACGGGCGGCGTCGGCCGCGGCCTTGATTCCGATCAGCGCCAGGCGGGGGGCGCCGGCCATCCGGTCGAGGAGCTCGCTCAGCCGGTCGTCGAACTCCGGTCGGGGAACGACCTGCTCGATCAGGCCCCAGGCGGCGGCGGTGGGCGCGTCGACGGGGAGGCCGGTGGTCAGGAGGTAGAGGGCCCGGCCCCGGCCGACGACCGCCTGGAGCCGTTCGATGCCGCCCCAGGCGGGCATGATGCCGAGGTCGACCTGGTTGAAGGCCAGCTTCACGTCGTCGGCGGCCAGGCGGAAGTCGCAGGCCATGGCCACCTCGCAACCGCCGCCGAAGGCGTGGCCGTTCACCGCCGCCACCACGGGGACGGGCAACGACGCCACCCGGTCGAGCAGGGTCCGCATCGTCATGGCCATGGCCTGGGCCTCGGCCTCGGTGCGGATGCTGGCCAGCTCCTTGAGGTCGCCGCCGGAGACGAAGACCCGCTCCCCCTGGCCCCGCAGGGCCACGACCCGGACGTCGGGGTCAGCCGCGATCTCGTCCAGGGCCGCGCCCAGCTCGGCCATCGTCGGCCGGCTGATGGCGTTCTGGGCCTGGGGCCGGTCGATCACGATCACGGCGGCGTGCCCGAGCCGCTCGACCCGGATGCTCTCAGCCTGCAGCAACGCCGGTCTCCTTTCGAGCGGCTTCCGCCGCCTTTGTCGGGGGGACACCCCCCGTCCCCCCGGGCCATAAGGCATCAACGCCGGCCACCACTGCGTCGATGGAGGTGCCGGTGGGGAACACCGCATCGACGCCGAGGTCGAGGAGGGCCCCGGAGTCGGAGGCCGGGATCGTGCCGCCGATGACCAGCTTCACGTCGTCCAACCCGTTGGCCCGCAGGGCGTCCAGCACCTGGCGGGCCAGGCCGAGGTGGGCGCCGGACAGGACCGAGAGGCCGACGAGGTCCACGTCCTCCTGCAGGGCCAGTTCGGCGATGACGCCGACCTTCTGGCGGATGCCGGTGTAGATGACCTCGTAGCCGGCGTCGCGCAGAGCCCGGGCCACGATCTTGGCGCCCCGGTCGTGGCCGTCGAGGCCGGGCTTGGCGACCAGCACCCGTCGCGGTTGCGCCGTCATCAGAAGACCACCGGCTGGCGGTACTCGCCCCAGACGTCCCGCAGGGCCTGGGTGATCTCCCCCACCGTGGCGTAGGCCTCGACCGCCTCCACCAGCAGCGGCATGAGGTTCACGTCGGGCTGCTCGGCCGCCGCTTGCAGCTCCTTCAGCACCCGCCGCACATCGGCCGGGCTGCGGTCGCGCTTGACGGCTGCGAGCCGGTCGAGCTGGCGTTGGCGCCCGTCCGCATCGAGGCCGTAGACCTGGAGGTCGGCCGGAGTCTCGTCGGTCTGGAAGACATTGACGCCGACGATGGGCCGCTCGCCGCTCTCGATCATCTTCTGGGCCTTCCAGGCCTCCTCGGCGATCAGCCCCTGGACGTAGCCGTCCTCGATGGCCCGGACCATGCCGCCGTGGTCGTCGACGTCGGCCATGATGGCCACCAGCTGGTCCTCCATGGCGTCGGTCAGCGACTCCACGAACCACGAGCCGCCCAGCGGGTCGACCGTTCGGGCCACGCCGTTCTCGTAGGCCAGGATCTGCTGGGTGCGCAGGGCCAGCGTCGTCGACTCCTCGGTGGGCAGGGCGAAGGGTTCGTCCCAGGCCGAGGTGAACATCGACTGCACGCCCCCCAGCACCGACGCCATCGCCTCGTAGGCGATCCGCACGATGTTGTTGTGCGGCTGGGGGGCGTAGAGCGTGGAGCCGCCGGCCACGCAGCCCATGCGGAACAGGCACGACGATTCGTTCTTCGCTCCCCACCGCTCCTTGACCAGCCGGGCCCAGCGCCGCCGGCCGGCCCGGTACTTGGCGATCTCCTCGAAGAAGTCGCTGTGGGTGTAGAAGAAGAACGACACCTGGGGGGCGAACTCGTCGATCGTCATCCGGCCCCGCTCCAGCACCGCGTCGACGTAGGTGACGCCGTCGGCCAGGGTGAAGGCCATCTCCTGGGCGGCGGTGCAGCCGGCGTCGCGGAAGTGGGCGCCGGCCACCGAGATGGCGTTGTAGCGGGGGATGTTCCGGGCGCAGTACTCGATCGTGTCGACGATCAGGCGGATCGACGGCTCGGGCGGCCAGATCCACGTGCCGCGGGCGACGTACTCCTTCAGGATGTCGTTCTGGATCGTGCCCCGCAGCCTGTCGATGGGGACGCCCTGCTTCTTCCCCACCGCCACGTAGAAGGCCAGCATGATGGCCGCCGTGCCGTTGACCGTCCACGACGTCGACACCTGGTCGAGGGGGATGCCGGCGAAGAGGATCTCGGCGTCGGCCAGCGTGTCGAGGGCCACGCCGACCCGGCCGACCTCCTCGGTGACGTCGGGGTCGTCGGAGTCGTAGCCGATCTGGGTGGGCAGGTCGGCGGCCACCGACAGGCCGGTGCCGCCGCTGGCCAGGAGGTACTTGTAGCGGGCGTTGGTTTGGTCGGCGGTGCCGAACCCGCTGTACTGCCGGAAGGTCCACAGCTTGTGCCGGTAGCCGGAGGGGAAGTTGCCCCGGGTGAACGGGAACGTCCCGGGGTCGCCGATGTCGCCGTAGTCGAGCTTGGTCGTCGCCGGCGAGTAAAGCGGATCGACCGGGATGCCGGACTCGGTGGAAACCGGCGCCTGTTCGTTGTCCTGGCTCATGCCCTCTCCCATCCGGTAGGCTGACTGATATGTTACATATCAGATTTGTCGACTGGTAATCGCGCCGTGGCGACCGGATACGGCCGGTGGCGGGCGGAGCCCGTCACCTGGGAGGAGCCCGGCGCAGGCCGGGCGGGGTCGGCGGAGCCGACCAGAAAGATCGGCGGCACGGTCAGAGGCCGTGCCGTCGAGGAGCTCCGCAATCGGATCCTGACCGGGGCGCTGGCTCCCGGGGCCCGCCTCGATCTCGACGCCCTGTCGGCCGAGCTCGGCGCCAGCCGCACGCCGATCCGGGAGGCGCTGCTGGAGCTGTCCTACGAGGGGCTCGTCGAGGTGGCCCCCCGCAGCGGCATCACCGTGATCGGCCTGTCCCCTCGCGACGTCCTCGACAACTTCGCCATCCTCGGCGCCCTGGCCGGCAAGGCGGCGGAGTGGGCGGCCGCCCGCATCACCGACGACGGGCTCGACGAGATCCGGGCCCTGGCCGACGCCGTGAGCGCCGCCGCGGCCGACGAGGGCCGGGACCATTCCCACGATCTGCTGGTGGCGGCCAACTGGCGGTTCCACCGGGCGGTCCACCGGGCCTCCGGCTCACCCCGGATCGTCACGCTGATCCGTCAGACGGTCGGCGTCGTGCCGACCAACTTCTTCGACGTCTTCCCCGACCGGGGCCAGCACAGCGCCGCCGACCACGACGAGCTGGTGGCCGCCCTGGCCCGCCACGACGGCCCGGCCGCCCGCCGGGCCGCCGAACGCCACGTCACCGAGGCCGGCGAGGCCCTGGCCCGCTTCCTTGAGGAGGGGCCTCGCTCATCGCCGCGGCGCCGCCGCTGAGCCGGCGCAGTTCAGGTGGGGATGCGGGTGCCGAACATCTGGACGCCGCCCGGCTCGTAGGTGGGCGAGGCGGCTTCGGTCGGCTCGGGGCCGAGCTGAAGGTCGGCGGGGTTGCGCCCGGAGGCGATGAGGGGGTAGCCGCCGGCGTCCCAGGTGAAGGGCTCGCAGCGGATCTCCCGGTCGGCCCAGCCGGGGTCGGTGGAGAGCTTGCGGTGGTAGACGAACCAGTTGGCGCCGCCGGCCTCGATGAAGCAGCCGTGGCCGCCGCCGGTGAAGACCGGGCGGGGCAGCTTGGTCCAGGCGGACGGGTCGAGCACGTCGCGGCCCGTCCACTCCAGGAGACCCATCTTGTACTCCTGGCTCCAGCTGGCGTCGGCCGAGAAGGCGACGAAGAGCTTGCCGTCGCGGTCGTTGCGGACGACCTGGGGCCCCTCGTTGAGCGGCGCCACCCGCATCTCCCACTCGTGCTCGGGGCTGGAGATCCGCACCCGGGGCCCGGAGAGCGTGCAGGGGTCGGCCATCGGGGCGATGTAGAGGTGCTGGGGGAAGCCGTCGCCGGGACCCTCCCAGCCGGACCAGATGGCGTAGAGCCGGCCGTCGTGCTGGAGGACGGTCATGTCGATGGCCCACACGTCGTGGCGGGGATCGCAGACCTTGCCCAGCGAGTGGTACGGCCCGAGCGGGTGGTCGGCCTCGAGCACGTAGGCCCGGTGGTTCTCGTTCTGGCCGTCGCTGGCGGCGTAATAGACGTACCACCGGCCGTTGATCTGGTGGAGCTCGGGGGCCCACAGCTGCCGGCCCCGGGCGCTGCCCCGCAGCGGCTTCCACACCACCGTCGTGGAGTTGCGGTGCATGCGGTGCAGATCGGTGAACCGCTTGATGACGATCCGGCGGTCGCCCCGGGCCGCCTGGATCAGCAGGAAGGCGCCGTCGTAGGGAACGACGAACGGGTCCTGACCCGGGAACGGTTTGCGCTCCCGGAAGCTGTCCAGGATCACAGGAGTTCGGGGCTGTCCCCCGAAGAACATCACGGGGCCAGACCGAGGGGCCGCAGGATGCGGTCGCTGCCGAGGCTCAGGAGCCAGCCGGTGGTGAGGAGGATCCACACCGTCAGGCTGGCGTGGGCGATCTTGATGTTGTCCTCGTCGCGCATGTAGTCGGTCATGGCCTTGAACCAGAAGAAGCTGCGCAGGGCCCGGCGGAGCGGCCGGTTGTGGATGTCGGTCGACATCGCGTCGACGCACCACACCACAAAGGCCATGGTCGCCTCGGCCAGGATGACGAAGAGCATCATCCGCCGGGCACCGGTGCGGTCGTACTCCAGACTCACCAGCCAGCCGGTGGTGGTCATCAACCAGACGATCGCCGCGAAGCGGCCCAGCTTGGGGAAGTTCCGGTGGGTGAACCAGCGGCCGAGGGTGAGGGGCCACAGCACGGCCCGCAGGAACCGCTCGAGGGCCGGGCGCGGCGGGCCGTCGGGCAGGGAGTCGGCACACAGCACAATGAATGCCAAGGTCACTTCCACGAGAACCAAGGCCGCCATGGTGCGCTCCGACGGAAGCAGCGCATGCGCTGCGGGGACAACGGTATTGTACCTGTCTTGTTTCCTCAGCCGGCCCGCGATTTCCTGCGAGCGCGGGGGTTCGGGGGTGTCCCCGGAGGAATTAGGAACCCGGCGGCGCCTTGGGGTGTGCGGCCATGAATGCCCAGATCGCCCCGGCCCAGTTGTCGGTGAAGGCGGGGACGTGGCCCGCCCCCTCCATGGTCCACAGCGCCACGTCGACGCCGGCCGGGCAGCCCCCGGTGGACTCCTCGACGGTCTCGTCGCCGGGGACGGTGCGATCGAGGTCGAACCGGCGGCCGGTGGGCGCCAGCGCACCGGTGCAGCCGACCTTCTTGGCCCAGTCGCCCACGGTCTCGACGGCGCCGGGGTACGTGCCCTCCGGCGTGGCGCCGCCGTTGTAGGAAATCGTGGAATCGTTGCGGCCGTGGACGTGGAGGACCGACAAAGGTGAACCCGCCGGGCAGCGGGCCTGGTCCTCCCACGTCATGCCGGCCAGCGTGACGATGGCGGCCACCCTGGACGCCCGGTCGCAGGCGTAGCGGTGGGCCATGAAGGCGCCGTTGGAGTGCCCGACGAGGAAGATCCGGGCAGGGTCGACGGGGTACCTGGCCGAGATCTCGTCGATCACGGCGTCGAGGTAGGCGACATCGTCGACGCCGGTGTGGAAGAAGTCACAGCAGGCGTCGGTGGCGTTCCAGAACCGGTTGCCGAAGCGGTCGCGGGTGCCGTCGGGGTAGGCGAGGAGGAACCCGGCCTTGTCGGCTTCGGCGCCGAGACCGAAGTAGCGGGCCTGGGTGGCGCCGTTGGAGGTGTAGCCGTGGAGCAGCACCACCAGCGGGACAGCGTGGCGCCCGTCGTACCCGGCCGGCACCTTGACCTCGTAGGGGCGGTCGGCCGTCGGGCTGCCGGCCGCGGCGCCGGCGGTCACCGGCCGCGCCGCCGGGAAGGCGAAGGCCCCCGTCAGCAGCGCCACGATCACGGATACGGACGCGAACCATCGCCGCATGACGGTCATGCTGAACTGACGCCACCGGGGCCGCCGGCATTCGCGCCGGACCCCGGCCGGGGCTACGGCGGCGTCCGGCGGAGGGTGCGGATCAGCTGGTGATCGGGCGTGAACAGGCGGCGCAGCGTCAGCTCGCCGCTGACCAGCGCGGCGAAGGCGTTGCCGCCGAGCAGCATGTACATCACCAGCAGCTGGAGGCGGATGGCGGCCAGCGGTGACGCCCCGGCCAGGATCATGCCGGTCATGGCTCCGGGGAGCGAGACCAGGCCGACGACCTTGGTCTGGTCGATGGTGGGGAGCATGCCCGTCCGCAGGGCCAGCCGCTGCCAGGGACGGGCGGCCTCCCGGCTCGGCTGGCCGAGCGACAGCCGGGCCTCGACCTCCCGGCGGCTGACGGCCAGGTCCTGGCGCAGCCGGCTCATCACCAGCGACGTCGTGTTCATGGCGCTGCTGATGATCATGGAGCCGAGGGGGATCACGACCCGGGGCGAGGCGTGGACGATCCGCAGCGCCAGGAGGACACCGAGCGTGCCGCCGGCGGCGGCCGCGATCGCCGCGGCGGCGATCGGGCGGGCCCCGGGGACGCCGGCCGCCCGCCCTGCCGACGTCAGCGCGGCACTGCCGATCATCACGGCCAGTACCACGACGGTGAAGGCGCCGTGGTCCCGGAAGACGAAGTCGAGGATGTAGCCGATGGCCAGCAGCTGGACGAACGACCGGGCGGTGGCCACGGCCAGGTCGGACTCCAGCCCCACCCGCCGCCGCCACGACACCACCAGCGCCACGGCCACCAGAACCAGGGCCAGGCCGACGTCGGCGAAGGACACCGGCCCACCGAAGCCCGAGCCGCTTCCGACGTCGGCGACGACGGCGACAGCGGCGACGGCGGTCACGGCCGCCGGTCCGGCGAGTAGGGCTCCACCCGCACGACATGGTCGGCGACGTCGGCGTGGGCAGGGTCGTGGGTCACCATCACGACCGTGAGGCCGGAGTCGGCCAGGGCCCGGATGAGGCGCACGACCCCCGCCTTGCTGGCCGTGTCGAGCGCCGAGGTCGGCTCGTCGAGGGCCAGCACCTCGGGCGCCAGGGCCAGGGACCGGGCCAGGCACATCCGCTGGGCCTCGCCGACGGAGAGCCGGTCCGCCTCCCGCGTGGCCAGCCCGGGGTCGAGCCCGACGCGGGCCAGCCAGCCGGCCACGTCGCCGCCCCCGCCGTCGCCGGCGGCCGGCAGGGCCAGCAGGAGGTTCCCGGCCACCGTGCCGGGGAAGGTCACGGGGACCTGGCCGACGAGCTGGATCCGGCGACGCAGGTCGAGGACGTCGTAGCTCCGCACGTCCCGCCCGGCGTAGAGGACGGAGCCGCCGTCGGGGTCGTCGAGCCGGTTGAGGAGCCGCAGGAGCGTGGTCTTGCCCGCCCCGGAGGGGCCGACCATCACCGTGAGCCGGCTGGCCGGGACCGAGGCCGAGAAGCCGGCGACGATGGGCCCGTCGTCGCCATCGACGCGGACTTCCCGGTACTCGATCAGTGCGGTCATGGATTGGGTCCTAGCATGACCGCGAGCGCCGAATCCGAACTCGATCGAGAGTGTTCGGTGGGTGCGATCGGTGAGGACGAGGTGCGAGATGTGATCGATCCTGACCTGCGCCAGGCTGAAGACCAGGGCTGGCACGAACTCCACTACCTCATCGACTCGCTGCCGGCCGAGGCTGTCGACCGGCCGGGCTACTTCGAGGAGGGCTGGTCGGCCAAGGACCTGCTGGCCCACGTCGGCGCCTGGCTGGCCCAGGCCGGCGTGGCCCTGGAGCAGATCGGTGCCGGCACCTACCGGGCCGACGAGATCGACGTCGACGCCCTCAACGGCCGGTACCTCGAGGCCCTGCGGGAGTTGCCGTTCGACGTCATCAGGGCCCAGGCCGACGCCTCCCGGAGCCGGATGCTGCTGGCCTCGGCGGCCGTGGCCTGGCCCGACGACGACGCCGTCTTGTGGATCCGCAAGGCGGGCCCCGAGCACTACGCCGAGCACCTGCCCCGCCTGCGGGAGTGGGCCAAGGAGGTGACCGCGGTTGGAGGGGGCGGTACCGCTGTCGGCCCGGCCTTCGTGCCGGGCGGGGTCGACCTCGACGCCGTGGAGGCCCGGCGGGCCGAGCTGGTGACGCGCTATCTCAGGCCCGCCGGGGAGCGGCCGGCGTCGTCGGCCCGGGGCGTGCACCACGTCGCCCTGATCTCGTCCGACGTGGAACAGACCATCCGCTTCTACCAGGAGCTCCTGGAGTTCCCCCTGACCGAGATCTTCGAGAACCGGGACTACAAGGGCTCCAACCACTTCTTCTTCGACATCGGTCACGGCAACCTGCTGGCCTTCTTCGACTTCCCCGGCCTCGATCTCGGCTCCTACGCCGAGGTGCTGGGCGGGCTGCACCACATCGCCATCTCGGTGGAGCCCGAGCGGTGGGCCCGGCTCAAGGCCAAGCTCGACGGCGCCGGCATCGGCTACCACGAGGCCAGCGGCTCGTCGATCTACCTCGCCGACCCCGACGGCGCCCGGGTCGAGCTGATCTCCGACCCGCTGCTCAACATGTACGGCCACGAGGTCGGCTGATGAGTGGCCCGGTCGAGGTGGCGGAGGGCCGCCGCACCGAGGTCGGGGGGATCCCGGTCCAGCGGGCCCTGCCGCAACGGCAGCGGCGGACGGTCGGGGCCTGGTGCTTCGTCGACCATTTCGGCCCGGCCGACGTGCTCGAAGCCTCGATGCTGGTCGGCCCCCATCCCCACATCGGGCTGCACACGGTCACGTGGGTGCTCGACGGCGAGGTCGTCCACCACGACAGCCTCGGCAGCGAGCAGCTCATCAAGCCCGGGCAGCTCAACCTGATGACGGCAGGCCAGGGTGTGGCCCACGCCGAGGAGACACCGGCGGGCGCCACCGGTTCCCTCCACGGCCTCCAGCTCTGGGTGGCCCAGCCCGAGGCCACCCGCCACGGCCCGGCGGCGTTCGAGCACCACTCGTCGCTACCGGAGGCGGAGGTCGGCGGCGTCGTCGCCACCGTCCTCGTCGGGGAACTGGCCGGCACCCACTCCCCCGCCCGGGCCGACACGCCGCTGGTGGGCGCCGACCTGACAGTGGCCGGCCCGGCCACGCTGCCGCTCGACCCGTCCTTCGAACACGCCCTCCTGGTGGTCGGCGGGCTGATTGCTCTCGACGGCACCGTCGTGGCGCCCGGCGGGCTGGCCTACCTCGGCCCCGGACGGAGCGAACTCGGCCTCGACGGCGGGGCGGGGGACGGCGAGCCGGGCCGGGCGTTGCTGCTCGGCGGGGAGCCGTTCGAGGAGCCGGTCCTCATGTGGTGGAACTTCGTGGCCCGCACAAAGGAGGAGATGGTCGAGGCCCGCTCGGCCTGGGAGGCCGGCTCCGACCGCTTCGGCCCGGTGGAGTCGGGCCTCGGCCGCATCCCCGCACCGCCGCCGCTGTGGGATCGGCCCGGAATGCGGCCGGTGGAAAAATAGTTGAGCGTTGTATGAACTCGACCATGCTGCAGCCCGACGTCGACATCCGCCGGGCCGACGATCGCTTCAAGACGAACATCGGCTGGCTCGACTCCAAGCACTCGTTCAGCTTCAGCCGGCAGTGGGACCCGGCCAACACCCACCACGGCCTGCTGCTGGTCAACAACGACGACATCGTGCTGCCCGGCACGGGCTTCGAGACGCACCCCCACCGCGACATGGAGATCGTGACCTGGGTGCTGCAGGGGTCGCTGGTCCACCAGGACTCCACCGGCACCTCGGGGGTGCTCTATCCCGGCCTGGCCCAGCGCATGAGCGCCGGCACCGGCATCCTTCACTCCGAGAAGAACGACTCCTGGCGGCTGGCCGGCGGGCCCCACCACGACGAGCCGGTCCACTTCGTCCAGATGTGGGTCGTCCCCGACGAGAACGGCATCACGCCGGGCTACGAGCAGCTGGAGATCGACGACGAGCTGCTCCGGGGCGGGCTGGTGACGGTGGCGTCGGGGATCGGCGAGCACGACGGCCGGGCGGCCATCCGCATCCGCAACCGCTACGCCGCCCTCCACGCCGCCCGGCTCGGCGTCGACCAGAGCGTCGAGCTGCCCGAAGCGCCGTACCTCCACTTGTTCGTGCCCCGGGGTACGGTCGACCTCGAAGGCGCCGGCGTCCTCAACGAGGGCGACGCCGTGCGCTTCACCGCCACCGGCGGCCAGCGGGTCACCGCCATCGAACCGGCCGAGATCCTCGTCTGGGAGATGCACGCCGGGGTGGCCGCGGGCTGATCACCGAACCGGCGCTCCTCCGCAACACCTGTCGTTGCACAGGAGCGCCGGTTGGGCCCGACCGCCGGTCAGACGACGACCGGCAGCTCCTTCAGGCCGCGGACGTTGAAGTTGTCGAGCCACTCGATGGCGTCGGCGGCCAGGCGGAGGTCGGGGAAGCGGGTGACGATCGTCCGCACCGCCAGCTCGGCCTCCAGCCGGGCCAGCGGCGCGCCCAGGCAGTGGTGGACGGCGCCGCCGAAGGTCAGGTGCTTCGGGGACGGGCGGGTGATGTCGAAGGCGTCGGGCCGGTCGAACACCGCATCGTCGCGGTTGGCCGACCCGATGACCGAGATCACCGTCCACCCGACGGGGACGTCGTGGCCGGCGAACGACACCGGCTCGAGCACCGACCGGGGCCAGCTCATCACCGGCGGCTCGTAGCGCAGCGTCTCCTCCACGGCCCCGGCCGCCATCGCCGGGTCGGCCCGCACCAGATCGAGCTGGTCGGAGTGGCGGAGCAGTGTGTAGATCGTGTTGCCGATCAGCTGCATGGTGGAGCAGAAGCCGGCGGCGATGAGCAGGCTGACGTTGGCCACCAGCTCCAGGTCGGTGAGCCCGCCGTCCTCGCCCTGCTGGGCGACCAGCAGC
>Ga0307471_100002013_pt1 | contig 11523 bp, 12 predicted proteins | sample atmos_gasesAM3C__2_FD_204566 | JGI IMG/M metagenome (GOLD analysis project Ga0307471, IMG submission 204566) | Hardwood forest soil microbial communities from Morgan-Monroe State Forest, Indiana, United States - atmos_gasesAM3C_515 | ecosystem: Environmental > Terrestrial > Soil > Temperate... | reverse complement strand
AGGGTATTTGTAATCCGTAGATGCTCGGCCCTTCCGGCCGCCTTGCCGCGCTCGCGAGCGGCAAATCGAACCCAGGAGATAGCATTAAACTCCCATGGGCCTGACCGCTTCCGACTACTCTTTCATTTTGTTTTTCACGGCATTCTTCGTCGATAGGCCGCGCGTTTCATTCTCCCCGGTACTTTCCCGCTCAACCGAAGTACTTTGTGGCAGTACAGAAGTACTTCGCAACGGGCAGCCGTTCTTCATATTTTGCGCACGATCTCCGGGAGTAATTCAGCCAGCTCGCGCAAGCGTCCTCGCTCCGTTTCGTCGAGCGCCGCCAGCGCATTGGCCAAGGATTCCACGCGGCGCTTCCGCCCTTCCCAAAGAATCTTTGTGCCTTTCGCCGTGGCCACGAGTCGCACTCGGCGGCCATCCTCTGTCGCCTCGCGCTTTACCAAGTCTGCTCGCTGCAGGCCTGACACGATGCGGCTCATTGTCGGTGGACGCACCTGCTCGGCATCCGCGAGCTCGCCGAGGGACCTAGGCCCGCCAAACACCAGAACGGACAACGCCGAAAGTTGCGCCGGGCCAATCCCGCTCTCCCTGTCGCGCACCCGCAGTCGCCTCAGCAGATGAATCGCAGCGGAGTGCAGCTTGTCCGCGGTCTCCAACACCTCGGGGCTCGCCATACTTTTTTGCTTGACATCCGCCATAGAATATAGTTAGCTATGCTAACTAAATCTCCCCCGGAGGTCAATCACTGATGAGCGCAACCGCTACAAACCCCGGAACGACGAATCTTGGAATCACCAACATCGGTCAGATCTCTATCATCGTCCACGACCTGCCGCGTGCCACTGCATTCTATCGCGATGTCCTCGGCCTGCCTCTTCTCTTCACGGCAGGCAACATGGCCTTCTTCGACTGCGGCGGTGTGCGTTTAATGCTCGGCCCCGCAAGTTCGCCGGAGCTCGATCATCCCAGCTCCATCCTTTATTTCCGCGTCCCAGACATCAACGTCGCTCACCGGCGCCTCGTCGAGCTGGGCGTTAAGATTGAAGTGCCTCCGCGCCTGATCGCTCCGATGAAAACCTACGATCTCTGGATGGTTGGCTTCCGCGATTCCGAGGGCAACATTATGCAGTTGATGAGCGAAGTTCCGCGCACATAATCTTAGCGCACGGCGTTGCTGGCCCTCGAACCGCCCTTCAAAGGCTTCAACGGAGTACGTTGTCTTTGCGCACCCGGAGGACCGCTGAGTATGAATACGCAGAATGGGACGGCGCTCGCCCGCATCGGGCAGATCGCCATCAACGCCCACGACGTGGATCGCGCCACGGCATTCTACCGCGATGTCCTGGGCCTGCCGCATCTGTTCCGCGCCGGACAACTCTCCTTTTTCGATTGTGGCGGCGTGCGCCTCATGTTGGACAAGGCGGAGAAGCCGGAATTCGATCATCCCAGCTCGATCCTATATTTCCAAGTCGGCAACATTCGGGCCGCTCACCAACGCCTGAAGGATGCGGGAGCAAAATTTGAGGACGAGCCGCATGTGATTGCGCAGATGCCCAAGTACGACCTGTGGATGACCTTCTTCCGAGACAGCGAAGGCAATCTGCTCGCCCTGATGAGCGAGGTACCGCGCCCGTAGTAAAAAGAATCCGTCGCGATACTCTGTGCTCGGAAGCCACGCTACAAGCCTCATGCGGTTTACGGTATCCTCTTCTGACCATGCATGACTTGAATTACTTCCGCGATCACCTGGACCTCTTCGCCGAAATGGCGAAGAAGCGCGGAGTCGCGCTTGACCTGGAGGGATTTCGTGCACGGGATAAGGAACGGCGCGAGCTGATTACAGAGGCGGAGGCGCTGAGGGCAAAACGCAACGAGGCCAGCGAAGAAATTGGGCGGCTGAAGAAGGAAAATCGGAATGCAGATACCATCATCGCTGAGATGAAAGGCTTGGCGGAGCCGATCAAGGAAAAAAGCCTCCAAGCCGTCGAACTGACGAGGAGACAAGAGGAGTTTCTGCTCACGGTTCCGAATCTTCCCCACTCAAGTGTGCCCGTCGGGCACAGTGCCGCGGAAAATGTGGAGGTGCGCCGCTGGGGTGCTCCGCCGAAGTTTGACTTTCAGCCAAAGCCGCACTGGGAGGTCGGTGCGGGGGCAGGAATTCTGGATCTTGAAGCCGCCGCGAAGATTGCCGGCGCGCGCTTCGCGGTCTACAAGGGCTGGGGCGCGCGGCTTGAGCGCGCCCTCGCCAATTTCTTCCTCGATGTTCACACGCGCGAGCACGGGTATATGGAAATCCTTCCGCCTTTCATTGTGAATACCGCGTCCCTCGTGGCCGATGGAAAGCTCCCGAAATTTGCAGGGGATATGTTTCACCTGGAAGGCACAGACCTGTGGCTGACCACTACTGCGGAAACAGAACTTACGAATCTGTACCGCGAAGAGACGCTCGATGCAGCTTTGCTCCCGATTCGTGTTTGCGCTCATACGTCGTGCTTTCGCTCGGAAGCCGGAGCGGCGGGGCGGGACACCCGTGGCATCAAGCGCCAACATCAGTTTCAGAAAGTTGAGCTTTTCAAGTTCACTAGACCGGAGGAGAGCTACGCAGAACTTGAGTTGCTGGTCGGGAACGCAGAAGCTATCCTGCAAAAACTTGGCATTCATTACCGGGTGATGCTGTTGTGTTCAGGGGACACTGGGTTCGCTTCCGCGAAAACCTACGACATTGAAGCGTGGCTCCCTTCTTCTAACGAGTTCATGGAAATCTCTTCCTGTTCCAATTGCGAGGCATTTCAAGCACGGCGTGCGGGGATTCGCTTTGCGCCGAAGGGCGGAAAGAAAAGTGATTTCGCCCACACGTTAAACGGTTCGGGGCTGCCGGTTGGCCGCACGTGGATCGCGATTGTGGAGAATTTCCAGCAGGCCGACGGGGCCATCTTGGTCCCTGAAGTTCTCCGCCCATACATGGGCATTGACCGCATTCCCGCAGCTAAATAGCGTCTTTTCAACCTTCTCCGAGGTCGATCGGTGCTTTTCTGTCAATACTCCGCCTCAGGTTCTTAATATTGTGGTAATCTATTGTAAATACAGGGCTTGCATCCATTTTGAGCTCTCGCAGGCACCCGTCCCGCTCCGTCCCCAAGCCCCGCAACCTCTTGAAATTACGCGTTTTCGTTTGACTACCCCTTTTCGCCTTACATACACTCACCTCACTGGGACTTGGGGGTACCAGCGCGGTACAGGAGTCTTAGAGCCCATGACATTTCTTGCGCGCATTGTCCGGTTTCTGTTTTGGCTGCTCGTAATCTCTTGGGGCGCCTGGCTGCTTCGCCGCGTTTTCGGCTCTTTGTTGCAGAACGCTGCCATCCCCCAAAAGGTCGCGAATGCATCCGGTGAGCCACAAACTCCGAATCTGTCGCGACGGCTGGTACGCGATCCGGTTTGCGGTATGCATGTGGACGAGACGCTCTGCATTCCCATGCGCGACGGCGACGAGCTCTTGCACTTCTGTTCCATCGCTTGCCGGGATGCGTATGTTGTTAGTTCCAAAAAGTTTGCAGCAAGCGGCTAAGGAAACTCCCTGAACGAGGGATCGAATTCGGGCCGAGTACACAGACGAGTGCTCAAGTTAAATCAAATAGACGAAAGGACCGACGCCGATGGCCACGGTCGCAAAGCCCACAATTCCCGGTAAGATAGGCGCACCGCCAATGGTGCCGCGCATTGCTCCGCGCGAAGACCTGAACCCCTTCCGCATCGCGCAGATTCAGTTCGACATGGCAGCGGAATTCCTGAAGCTCGACCTCGGCCTGCGCCAGATTCTGCGCACCCCTAAGCGGATCCTGGAAGTTTCTTTGCCCACCAAGATGGACAACGGCCAGGTAAAAGTGTTCACCGGCTATCGGGTGCAGCACAACATCTCCCGCGGGCCCGGAAAAGGGGGCATCCGCTACCATCCCAACGTCACGCTCGACGAAGTAAAAGCGCTGGCCGCCTGGATGACTTGGAAGACCGCCACGGTTAACGTCCCGTTTGGCGGCGCCAAGGGCGGCGTCATCTGCGACCCCAAGCGCATGTCCAAGAGCGAACTCGAACGCATGACCCGCCGTTACGCCAGCGAGATTCTCCCGCTTATCGGCCCCGCTCAGGACATTCCTGCGCCTGATGTCTATACCGACGCGCAAACCATGGCGTGGATCATGGATACCTACGCCATGACCATCGGACATGCGGCGCATGGCGTTGTCACGGGCAAGCCGGTGTCCATCGGCGGTTCCGAAGGACGCGGCGAAGCCACTGCTCGCGGGCTGCTTTACGTCGTCGAGGAAGCTTGTAAGGTGAAAAAGATCCCTCTACGCGGGGCAAGCGTGGCGATTCAAGGCTTTGGCAACGCCGGAGCCACCGCCGCCCGCCTTTTCGCCGAGAAGAAAGCCAAGATTGTCGCGCTGAGCGACACTCGGGGTGGCGTCACCAATCCTCGCGGCATCGACCCCATTAAGGCCATGCGATACAAGGAACGTTCCGGGACCGTCGTTGGCATGCCGGGCGCTTCTCGCATCAGCAACGACGAACTCCTCACCATGAAGTGCGACATTCTGGTTCCCGCGGCATTGGAAAACGTCATTACTCTGCACAACGCCGAGGCTATTAAGGCCCGTATCATCGCCGAAGCGGCCAATGGACCGACCACTCCGCACGCCGACGAAATTCTCGCGCGGCGCGGTATCACCGTGCTTCCGGACATCCTCGCCAATGCCGGTGGCGTCACCGTCAGCTACTTCGAGTGGGTGCAGAACCAGGAAGGCCTGATGTGGGACGCCGATGAAGTCAACGCGCGCCTGCAAAAAATCATGGTGCGCGCCTTCAACGAAATGTTGGAGACCATGCGCAAGCACCACGTTCCGCCGCGCGCCGGCGCCATGATCCTCGCCGTTGGCCGCGTTGCCGAAGCCACGCTCGTCCGCGGCCTGTTCCCGTAATATCGTCCTTGGACGATTACTGAGGCTTCTCCCCTGTTCCCGGAATCGGTATCGGCGTCTTAATATCCTGAAGCTCGGACGGCACGCCCAACATCGCGTTAGTGTTCTGGGCCACCACAACCAGCCACGACCCGTCTCGCTTTTCCGCCACCATGGTCATCATGCCGTACCGCGGCTGCTGCCGCGCTGACCCATCCATATTTCGATCGCCTTCGATCTTCCAGCTCCAATGAACCACCGCCATGTCGGGCCGAAGAAATCGCGCGGTCGTCTGGAGCGAAGTGAGGTTGGCTTCCTTGAACCGCCCGCTCAGCAGCCGCGTATGGAATTTCTCGAAATCCGCCCTCCCGTGCAGGTACGTCGTCGCAACGGTCACAAAGTCCACGTCGTCCGCCATGATTTTTGCCAGCTCGTGCCCGTCATGCTTCGCCCAAGCTTCGCAGAATGCCTGCGGAAGCTTGCGCACCGCTTCCTCGTCGGCTTTGCTCTGCGCATTGGCGCCTGTGGCAAACAAAAAAAGGAGAATTCCCCACGAAAAGTGTTTCATCTTTCATTCCTCCGGCATCCTTCTAACTGAAACTAATAGCGAAGCGACCAACGGCGAGAAGAATATTTACTCCTCGAAAGAGAATTATTCAATTTTTTTCCTTGCGCTGGGAAAAATCTGCGCGTACATTCGCATTTGCCGGCGTGCTCCGAAGCCGCGGGAGAGAAATCCTCCAGCGGGGTTGAGCGCAGCCGGCAATTTTCGCTTGGGGCAAACGATTTTCGCGAGAGTGCAGTAAGCCGTGCTGCTGGAAAAAAGAATCTAAGTTGAGAGAGCGGCGTAACGCCGCCCTGATGAAGCAGGATGAAAAGAAGCAGGATGGGAAAGAAGAAAGCAAGATGACCAACGGGCACAACGGCCACGGCGCTCCGCCGATTCTCCTGACGATCGCGGGATTCGATCCCTCCTGCGGTGCCGGCACAGCCGCGGATTTGAAAACCTTCGCGGCGCACGGCTGCTACGGCATCGCCGCCATCACCTCGCTCACAGTCCAGAACACCCAGGGAGTCGAAACCGTTCACAACACGCCCAGCGCGGAACTGCGTGCGCAGCTCGAAGTCCTTGCCAAGGATTGCGACATCGCCGCCGTGAAGATCGGCATGCTCGGCAACCGCGGGAACGCCGCTGCCGTCGCCGAATTCCTCGACGCCAGCAAGTTCACCCACGTCGTTCTTGACCCGATCATGAAGTCCTCCAGCGGCACGGAACTTCTCGATTCTCCCGGCATCAAGTTTGTCGCCACGGAAATGCTCAGGCGCGCCAGCGTGATTACGCCGAATGTTCCGGAAGCGGAGGTCCTGACCGGCCTGTCTATCAAGGACACGGCAGGCATGGAAGCCGCCGCACGCAAACTCGTGGAGATGGGCGCCCGCGCCGTGATCGTCAAAGGCGGCCACATGGAAAAGGCCGTCGACGTTTTGTTCGACGGAAACGAAATGATGCCCCTGGTAGGTGACAAGGGCAAAGAAGAAACGCTCCACGGCACCGGCTGCACCTTTGCCTCAGCGCTTGCCGCTCACCTGGCTGTCGGGCGCGGTTTGCTCGAAGCCGCCACCCTCGCCAAAGCGTACGTGATGAAAGCCATTGAAAAGGCGTATCCCATCGGCAAGGGCCGCATCCCTCTCGATCATTTCTATCGCCAGCGCATCGAGCCGCCGGCCCGCGGCGTTCATGAAGTGCCCCAGCACGGCCTCCACCCCGCCGCGGAACCCGCCGCTCACTGAACGCCATGCGCTTGCTTCTTTCGCGGCGCGCAGGCCCCTGGGCGTTTCTCCTTCTCTCGGCGATTGTTGGAGCCGTCGCGCTGCTCGCTCCGCGGGGCGATCTGCCGCCTTCTTACCATCACTTCGCAGATCAGCGCGTCTTGCTGGGCATTCCGCATTTCGGCGATGTTGCTTCCAATGTTGTTTATCTCATCGTTGGTTTGTGGGGATTGGTATTTCTGTCCGGGGAATCCCGCCTGGGCCAATTCGTCGATGCGCGCGAACGGTGGCCCTACTTCCTCGTCTTTTTCGGCTTGCTTCTGACGGCCCTCGGGTCTGCCTACTATCACCTCGCCCCGGACAACGATCGCCTAGTGTGGGACCGCATACCGATGACCATCGTATTCATGCCGCTGGTTGCTGGCCTGATTGCAGAACGCGTGGCAGTGAAGGCCGGCCTCTGGCTGTTGCCTGTTCTGATTGCCGTCGGCGTAGGAAGCGTGATTCAGTGGCATTTGTCCGTACAACGTGGCGCCGGCGATCTGCGGTTCTTCGGTGCTGTGCAACTCTACGCGGTGCTCGCGCTCTTGGTGGTGATGTTGCTGCCTCCGCTCTACACTCGCGGCTCAGATCTGCTGGTCGTAGCTGGCCTTTATGTCCTCGCCAAGATCTGCGAATTGGCTGACCGGCAAATCTTCTCTGTCGGCCACATCGTCAGCGGACACACCCTCAAACATTTGGCTTCGGGCCTCGCCGGATATTGGATTTTGCGAATGCTGCGGAAGCGACAACCTATCCCGGCTTAGTGAATTCGATGGACGATTCTTCCAGCAACGATAGCGGCCATCGCTGCGCCTCTGAACTTCCGTCCATCGAACGGCGAGTTGCGCGATTTGCTCGGTGAGTCTTCCACTCGGTAAGTCCACGCGCGATCTGTCGAGAAAAGAGTAAGGTCCGCGGGTTGGCCCGCAGCGACCTTTCGCTCGATTCCCAGAACCCGCGCGGGACCCGTCGTAAACAGTTCGACCATCCGCATCAGCGAAATCTTCCCCGAATGCACCAACTGCTCCAACGCCAGCGCCAACGCCGTCTCGAATCCCAGAATCCCAAATGGCGCGCGGTCAAACTCCACATCCTTCAATGCGGGCTCGTGCGGCGCATGGTCCGTCGCAATGGCATCCACCGTCCCGTCTGCCAGCCCTTCGAGCAGCGCCGCCCGGTCCTCGCGCGCTGCTAGCGGCGGATTCATTTTGAAGAGCGAATCGTACGTCACGTCCTCATCAATCAGCGTGAAGTGATGCGGCGTCACTTCACAAGTCACGCGCAAGCCGCGCGATTTCGCCCAGCGCACCTGTTCGAGCGAAGCCTTCGCCGAAAGATGCGCGATATGCAGCCGCGCGCCGGTCAATTCGGCGAGCTGCACGTCGCGCGCCACGCAAACGGCTTCCGCCGCCCCCGGCATTCCGCGCAATCCGAGCCGCGTCGAACTCACCCCCTCGCGCATCACAGCTCCCGCTGCCAGCGAAACATCTTCGGCGTGTTCGATCACGGGCAAATCCAGCGACCGGCAATAATCCATCACCTGCCGCCCGAGCTTGGCCGTCGCGATGGGCTTCCCGTCGTCCGACACCGCCGCGATGCCCGCCTCTTTCATCCCAGCAATCTCGGAAATCGCTTCGCCTTTGCTCTCGATCGACGCCGCGCCAATCGGCCACACTCGCACGCTGCCCATGGACTTCGCGCGATCCAGAATGAACCGCGTCACCGACGCATTGTCATTCACCGGCTTGGTGTTCGGCATGCAGCAAACCGCGGTGTAGCCCCCTCGCGCCGCCGCGCGCGTCCCCGTTTCAATCGTCTCCGACGATTCCTGCCCGGGCTCGCGCAGATGTGCGTGCAGATCGATGAACCCCGGCGCGACAATCAGTCCCTTCGCATCAAATACTTCAGCTCCCGCAGCAGCGATTTTCCCGGCTGGCGCTACCTGTTTGATCTTTTCTCCATCCAGCAAAACGTCCAGCGCCGCGTCCGTCTTGCTTGCCGGATCTATCACCCGTCCGTTCTTAATCAGTATCATTCGCGGATTCCTTAGGTTTCGCTTCCAGCGCCGGATGCGTTCCGCTTTCCGTTGCGCCCGCAATCACCAAATACAGGATGGCCATGCGCACGGCCACGCCGTTCGTCACTTGTTCCAGTACGCACGATTGCGGTCCATCCGCCACGGCCGGCGTAATCTCTATGCCGCGGTTGATTGGCCCGGGATGCAGCACAATCGCATCCCGGTGCGCGCGCTTCAGCCGCTCCGCATTGAGTTGATAGAGCAAAATGTAGTCGTTTGCAGAAAGCGGTGGATCATTCAGCCGCTCGGTCTGCACTCGCAGCATAATAATGACGTGCGCATCTTCCAGGGCCTCTTCCATCTTGTAAACGCAGCGGATCGGCGTGCCCGGAGCAATCTTTTCTAGCTCGCGCGGCACCCAGATCGATGGCCCACACAACGTGAACCGGCAACCGAACTTTCCCAGCAGATGAATGTTCGACCGCGCCACACGGCTGTGCAGAATGTCCCCAAGAATCGTCACGTTCAGGTTTTCGATCTTGCCCAGCCGGTCCCGAATCGTCAGCGCATCCAGCAATCCCTGCGACGGATGCTCGTGCGTCCCGTCCCCTGCGTTCACCACGGGAATGTCCAAGTGCCGGGCGACGTAATCCGCCGCGCCCGAGGCCGAATGTCGCATCACCAGGCAGTCCGGCTTCATGGCATTCAGGTTGAAGGCCGTGTCGAGCAGCGTCTCCCCCTTTTTGATGCTCGATGCTTCCGTCTGCAAGTTCATCGAGTCCGCGCCCAGCCGCGATGCCGCCGTGCCAAAGCTGATGCGCGTCCTCGTGGAATTTTCGAAAAACGCCAGTGCCACGGTCTTTCCACGCAGCGTCGCCAGTTTTTTCAAGGGGTGCTTCTGGATTTCCTGGAAAGGTTTGCTTTGGTCGAGAAGAAATCGAAGTTCGTCCGCCGTGAGCGGTTCGAGAGCCAGCAGATCGCGGAAGCGGTAACTCAATGTCCTCACTCAAATCATAGGATAGCCAGCACGTTTCCTGAAGCCAAAACTACTCCACACGGTCGACGAGCACTACGCGCTCTTCCTTGTCAATCTCGCGCAGCCGCACTTCGATGATTTCCGTATCACTGGTCTGCACCTGTCGCCCCGTGTATTGCGCCTCGATGGGCATTTCGCGGTGCCCGCGGTCGATCAACACGCACAGTCGTACTCGCTTAGGCCGACCAAGGTCGAAAATCCCGTTCATGGCCGCGCGAATCGTACGTCCTGTATACAGCACGTCGTCCACCAGCACCAGGTCCATATTGTCCACGCCAAACGGAATGTCCGAGGAGCGCAGCACCGCCTGCGGCGCCACCTTCGACAGGTCGTCGCGGTAAAGCGTGATGTCCAGCACACCCACCGGCACGTTCACGCCGTCAATCCCGCGCATCGCCTGCGCAATCCGTTGCGCCAGCGGCACGCCGCGCCGCACGATTCCGATCAGCGCCAAGTGCTTCGTCCCGCCGCTCTTTTCCACGATTTCGTGGGCCAGCCGCTGCAGCGTGCGGTCGATCTCCTCCGCAGACATCAATTGTGCTTTTTCAATGATGCGCATGGGTCGGGTAATCGTATCATTGGTGGCCGCCGAACGGTCAATCCAGTCACTTAGAAAGCCGGGAACTTCGCATGATAAACTTCGCAGCGCTGTCCGGAGGCAGAACCCGCTATGTCCCGCAAGAGAACGTCGATCCAACGCTGGATTCTAATGAAACTTGCGCAAGGTCGCTGCGCTCGCCAGGCTTTGTTATCCCGAGCGCAGCGAGGAATCTGCTTCTCGCCTTTCGATCAACGCGCCAAAGCAGCGAGGTTTGCCGCGCTTCTAGCACTTCTCGGGACTTTCCCGGCTTTCGCTGCCGCCCAAGCCACTTCACCTAAAGCCGCGAAATCTCCGCAACGGCCAAAGCTCGTCGTATTACTCGTCGTCGATCAGATGCGCGCCGATTACGTGGACAAGTTTCGCTTTCAATGGACCGGCGGCCTCAGGCGCCTCGTCGACGAAGGTGCGTGGTTCCGAGACGCCGCCTATCCCTACGCCGCCACGGAAACCTGCGTCGGCCATTCCACCATTTCCACGGGGGCCTTCCCCGCTACCCACGGCATAGTCTCCAACTCCTGGTGGGATCGCGACCTCGGCAAGAGCGTGACTTGCACCTCTGATCCGAAAGCCAAAAACTCCGCTTACGGCGGAGCATCCTTCAAGGACGGTGATTCCGAGTCGGAAGAGAAGCAGGGTGGAAATAGTGGCAATCACCTCGCCGTCCCGACCTTTGCTGACGAATTGAGATTTCAGTCCGGTACGCCCACGCGTGTGGTGACGTTTTCTCTGAAAGCCCGGGCCGCCATCTCGCTCGCGGGACACCAGGCCGATGGCGTAGTGTGGTTCGACGACAGCACCGGAGCGTGGGTCACTTCCAACAAGTTTGGGACGCTTCCCTTCCTCGATGACTTCGTGAAAAGGAATCCCGTGAGAAACGATTACGGGAAGACTTGGAATGTGCACTTGGACAGAAAAAGATACCTCTACACCGACCAAGCTTACGGTGGTGTAGCACCCGAAGGTTGGGGTAATTCCTTTCCCCATCCACTGCGCGGAAAAGCCGCTGGCCCCGATCCCGATGGCGCATTTTACAAACAATGGAAAACGAGCCCGTTTGCCGACGCCTACCTGACGCAGCTCGCTGAGTTAGCGATAGACCAGG
>Ga0307471_100002012_pt1 | contig 11525 bp, 15 predicted proteins | sample atmos_gasesAM3C__2_FD_204566 | JGI IMG/M metagenome (GOLD analysis project Ga0307471, IMG submission 204566) | Hardwood forest soil microbial communities from Morgan-Monroe State Forest, Indiana, United States - atmos_gasesAM3C_515 | ecosystem: Environmental > Terrestrial > Soil > Temperate... | reverse complement strand
TCCAGGGCGTGCGCTTGCAGCGTGCGCTGCACGTCGTTCTCCGGAGTCAATTTGCGCAGTTCGGCTTGGAGCATCTCTGCGGTTGCTAGTCGTTTGGGATCATCGAGGTCCGCCACCCCGCGGCCGCGCTCCGAGAACACCGTTTCCGCCGCCGAGGCTAACGTCGTGCGCAGCAGGCCGCGGGCTTCCTTCGTTTGAGGCCCGTACTGCGCCAGGGTGCGATCCAGAAGCACGACCGCAGCTGCCGCCTGTGTGATCTCATCGTTTACGCGATCGTAGTTCGCCTTGGCGGATGCAACCAGGAGTCCGAGCACCAACGCGGCCAGCGTCGCAATGACGCCCGTGCACAGCCGCACCATACCGACCGAGTCTTCAAGAAGGTGCCGCTCAGGTAGAACGCTCCGAAGGACTAAGCCGAGTAGTCCGCTCGCGAATACGCTGGCGAGTACGATAAGAGCGTCAAGCGCGGGACTCATGATTACACCCACAATGACGATGCAATGGATACACGCCGATACCGCCGCGGTTCGGTGAACACGAGGGAAAGCATGCCCCCGGATTGCCGAAAACGGCAAATGGCACAATCGTCAGCCACTTGTTCGTGCGTCTCTCCCTCCGGCCGTCGCAAACACACGCGGGCTGCCACAGTTCATCAGAATTCCCCCACGGCAGCGCCACCGCAACGTGAAGCTTTCCCGAGAGCTACGCGCTCCTTGCCGGCTCCCTCGCTTTGTTCGCCCTGCTTGCGACGACAATGTTCCTGACCCGTAAGATCGACTGGTACGCTCAAGGACCGTCGCCAGATCCAGCGACCTGATCACCGCCTCGCCTCGATACGATGGACAAGATGAGCAGAAGCTTCGGTCAGGGTAAGCACAGAACGAACGGTCGCTACGTGGGCTTGGCAACCATCAGCCAGAACACGACGACGAGTGATCCGAACGCAATCACACCCAGCCAGAACCACGCTCGCGCATAGACCCGGTACGCGGGCGCAAGCGCCGTGCCGTGCAGGTCACTCTCGCGGGCTAGGTCTCGCATTCGCATTTGCAACCACACAACAGGAAGCCAGCAAAGGCCCGCGATGCAATAGAGCGCGATTGCGTAGGCGATCCACCCATGCGTCAAGGGATAACCTGCCAGGCGAGCCAGAGCGACACCGGATACGGCCTGCACGACGATCGCCGGACTCGTGAATAACCAGTCCGCCAGCACGACTTTTTCGGACACAACGCAGATCGCCCTAACGTTGCCGGTGCGATCGACGATCCATTTGAAAAACGCGGTTCCCAGGCCTGTGCCAAACAGAATCGTCGAACTAACGATGTGAATGGCCTTGAGGAGCAGGTACGGCGTCACTCGACGACTTCCTTCAGATCCAACCCCTTGAGCGCTTCGAGGTATTCACCAAGGGTCAGAAGTCCCGTACAAGGCATCGCGCCCGTCGGCATCTTGACACCTTCCGCGATCTTGGTCGCGAGCACGATCGAAGCGCCACACGGAATGAACGGGCCATGATTCTGTTGGGCAATGAGATTCCAGGTAATGCGCTTGACCTGACCTTTGCGGCCCATACCCTCCAGGGTCACGAACATTCCACCCTTGTCGCTGACGAGGGGCTCGATCCAACGGCTGACGCGCTTTAGAGGCGCCGCGAGCGACGTCATGCTCTTGATCAGGCCCGCCTGCACGAGCCCTGCGAAACCCGATACGACGAGATGGCCCAGACCGCTGGCAAAGCCGGCCTGGAATGTGACCGTTCTGGCGTCCGGGTAACGTCGCGGCAAGACATCGAGATCCGGCACATCGCAGGTCCCAAGCCAACGTCGTCCGAGAGGCGATGGGAATTGATGTCGCTCAATGTTGCGCCATCCGTATTCCGTGACCCATGACCCGCCTTGCAGGGTCCGAATGGGCTTCCCTCCGTAACTGAACACGCCGCGGACGGTTGCCAGACCTGGTGCCCTTGCGCCCGAGCTGATCCCGATTCGTATGGACTCAAGTCGTTGGAACTCTGGGAGGTAACGATCCACAACCGCGCAGGACAACGCAGGCACTGAGCTGGCGCCGCTCGTAACCGTTAACCCGCGTTCTTTGGCGTGGTCGTCGAGTACGTGTATGCCGGTTACGAACTGCCGACTGTCCGCCAGGTCCATGTAATGGCAACGGGCGTCAATGGCAGCACGTGCGACAGTGTAGTCCTGACCTTGAAACGGTCCGGCCGTATGCACGACCGTTTCAACCCGCAGCGCTCGCAGGGTTTCCTGGAGCCGTGGGTCCTCTGCATCGATGCAAACGCCCTGATCGTGCGATAGTCCAAGCTCTTGAGCCATGCGGCGGGCACTGTCAACGCTGCGACCCCCGATGATCAGCCGGATGGCCGGGTTCCTTGCGAGCGCACCGCAGATGCGTGCGCCGAAAAAACCATACCCGCCTATGACAAGAACCTTGTGAATGCTCGCACCATTTGACTATGACCCCACCCTTCCGTAAGTCTACGCGACTGGAATGAACGCCCGTATCCGTTGGCTGCGGACTGAATGGCCGACGAGCACTACGATGCTCGAGATCCCGATCTACTTGCTGGTAGTCGGCGCGATGGGTCTGGTGTCTGTCTGCAGTTACGTGTACGCGCAGCGCCACGTGCACGTGGTGGAAGCGCTCTCAGTCGTGGCCGGCCCGCGGGCGGCCACGATGGAATACCGGGCCGTAACGGGTGCCTGGCCAACGTCCAACGACCAGGCGGGCTTCTCCGATGCGACGTTCAGGGGAAGGGACCGCGATCTCTACCGTGTGGACTCGGTGCAGATACGCGAGGGTGGCGCCATCGACGTCAAATTCTCGCGAGGTGCATTGAAGGAGAAGGTCGTCACCATTCGCGCCTCGGACCAGCCCAGCCCTGGGCTGCCGGTAGAGTGGATCTGCGGCCATGCAATCACACTGCCGGGCACTTCGGCGGCTGCGGACCACACGACGCTAAGCGACGCTGACCTACCATCACCGTGCAGGGCGCACAGATAGGATGCCACTCTTGAATTCAACCTCGACCGATGCCCTCGCGAGCGCAGCTCGCCAGTTGAATTATGCGCTGCAAGGGTCGCCCACTTTGGACGACGCCTTCAGGACGCTGTACACCACGGCCGATGAGCGGCGCCGCACCACGTTGAAGCAATTGGAGAGTCTCCTACGGCCAGCGCAACCGAATGTCGCCGAGGACGAGACTGTTCGCTCCTCGCCCTACCCAACGCTCAAGTGGATACTTAGCCTGGTGCCGACGCCGGAGCGTTCGGCCGCAGCGGTGTTTCAGGAGTTTCGACGCCAGCAGTCGTTCAGCGCGGGTAGCGTGGCGGTGGTCTGGAGCGAGTTCGCCGGCTTTATTACTTACCTGGGCGCCGTTCTCGGGATTCTGATCGTAGTTATAGCGATGTACGCCGTATTCATGCTGCCGCAATTCAGTTCGCTATACGAGGGATTCGGGCGTCAGCTGCCCAGCCTGACGCAGTTCGCGTTTGGAGGCCGAGGTTCCGTATTCACGGTGCTGCTGATCGGGTCTCTGTTGCTGCTTGTATTCCTGGCATCGTTTATCCACGCAGTACGGGGTCGCCTGCGCCGCTACGCGCCGGTCGCAGCTGGATTTCAAAAGCTTCCTCTCGTCGGTCCGGTTGCGCTCGCCTACAACCAATATCTGTGGCTTTCATGCGCACTACTTCTCACGGTTGCTGGTGTACCCGCAACTCACGCGTTACGACTGGCCGCACAAAGATCGAACATCGGCGAAGTAGAGCCGGAGCGAGCGGATGAGCGCGGGAATGGGCCTCAGTCCGCGCTTGCCGCCGATCTCGCAGTGTCCGCCCAGCTCGGTAAGCTCGACGAGGAGTTGCAGTTCCAGCAGGACGCTGCGGTAGATGTATTTCTTACGGCCCTGGCCCGTTGCCGACGCCGGTCACGCCTCGTCCTCACCATTTGCACGTACCTTCTCGTAGCTATTTTCGTATCCGCGATGTACCTGCCCATTTTTTCGCTCGGTTCGAACATCTGAAGGAGTGAGCAATGCGTCAGTCGGGCTTCACACTGATCGAGCTGATGATAGTTGTCGCCATCATCGGCATCCTCGCTTCGATCGCAATCCCTGCGTATCAGGACTACACGATCAGGGCGCAGGTCACCGAGGCATTCAGCCTTGCTTCCGAACTCAAAGGGCCCATCCAGGAGTACCGCAAAGAGCGGGGAACGCTGCCGCTCAACAACGCAGCCGCGGGTGTGCCAGAACCTGACAAGCTGATAGGCAACTATGTAACACGCGTGGAGGTGGCTCAGGGTGCCATCAATGTGACCTTCGGCAACTTTGCAAACAAGCAGCTCGAAGGTCAGACCGTGACGCTGCAACCGATCGTGGTGAAAGGCAGCCCGGCCAGTCCAATGTCCTGGCGGTGCGGTTATCACGAAGTGCCGAAGGGGATGGAACCAGTGGGAGAAAACCGCACGAACCTCGATCGCCGCTACCTGCCGACATCCTGTCGTAGCCCGACCTAGGACAAATCCATCAAATTCCCGCCCCTGGCCACCGGTATGTCAGCGATCGCAGTCCGTTCAGGCGATGCTCCCGAACTCGAGGCTTTCCTGGCTCAGCGCATTTACGAGTTCAACGCGACGGCTACCGGATACCATGACGGCGAGTCCTTTACAGCCGTCCACCAAGGCGCGGCCGGCAAGGTCGAAGCCGGTACCTGCGGCTACACCTGGGGAGGTTGCTGCTACGTCTCGTACCTCTGGGTTTGCCAGGCTCTCCGCGGCAAGGGGATCGGCAGCGAGCTACTCAAGGCGGTCGAGCGTCATGCGCGCGGGAAGCACTGCCGCCTGATCCTCTTGTCTTCCCACAGCTTCCAGGCGCCCGAGTTCTACGCACGGAGGGGGTACGAGCAGATCGCACGGATCCACGATCACCCCGTTGGCCATGCGAACATTTTCTACGTCAAGCGCCTGGACCGTGCCGCCCCCTGACAATCGTCGGAGCTTCACTGGCAGCTGTCACTGCGGGGCCCTTGGCTTCTCGTTCGCGACGGCGTTGCCGGTGGTCGAGTGGAGCATTCGCGCCTGCCAGTGCCGGTTTTGTCGTACCCATGGCGCACTGACGACATCCGATCCCGCTGGCCGGCTGAGATTTCACCTGCACAATCCGGAATCGCTGCAGCGCTATCGATTCGGTCTGAAGACTGCGGACTTCCTCTTGTGCACCCATTGTGGTGTCTACGTGGGCGCGCAGATCGCGACCGCTCGTGGCGCATTTGGCATCATCAATGCCCTGGCGATAGTGCCAGCTTTACGGCATCTGCCCATTGCGGTGCCGGCCGATTACAGTTCAGAGAGCCTGAGCAACCGCGTCGACAGACGCGAACAACGGTGGACGCCGCTTGAACAAGTGCTGTGACGAATCTCGGGAGAGTCGGTGATCGGTCGGTGGCGCTGCGCCGTGGGTCAGACCACGTTGAAAGTTGGGTCGCCGGCTGGTATCGGACGGGCGACCGCCAGGAGCGCAGCAGCGGCGCTCCTTTTGGCCGGGTGCGGAAATCTCCTCGAGGACAATGGGACGCACCTGGCTTATGTGCTCGAAAAAGGCGCCGCGACGCTGCGGGCGTCAGCCGGCTCTGAGTTGGTCGTGCGATACGAGACGCTCGATGGTGGACACGATCCCTATTACATCGAGATCACGCCGTCGTTCGTCGAAGGGCGAGCTTCGAACATTCCGGGAAGTTACCTTGTCGTATCCGGACGGACCCGAGGTGGAACGAGCTACCACAATCGGTTCATTCTGGTGCCGCACCGGCTGTATATGGAGAAGAGCCAAGGTGGCCCTACCGAGCTCGTACTCCGGAAAGACCGTGGGGACACTGTCAGTGTCATCGAGCTGCGGTGATGGAGTCGGCTCGTTCCTAGCAGACCCCCCTCCGCGGGCAGCCGGACCATAAAGAGTCCGGCTCTGCCCGGGGCCGGGACTGGAGTGTCAGGCGGTATTCTGCTTCTCGGTAACCCGCAGGGAGATGCGCCGGTTCTTCTGCCGGCCGTCTTCGGTGGAGTTATCCGCGATCGGGTTCTCCTCGCCGTAACCCTTGGCGCTCATGCGCGCCGGGTCGATCCCCAACCTGACGAGCTCTGTCATGACGCTGTCAGCGCGCTCCTCGGAGAGCCGTTGATTCGCCGCCGGATCGCCGGTGTTGTCCGTATAGCCCCCGATGCGGATCTTCACCTGCGGGTACGCCTTGAGGATCTCGGCAATGTTGGTCAGTTGCTCTTGCGAGGCCGGTTGCAGCGTCGACTTACCGGTATCGAACAACAGCCGGTCGAAGTCGAACCAGCTCGTGTCGCTCACAGGCGCGGAGTTGTCGTCCAGGTATTTCACCAGGCGTGCTTCCACCCCCTGTGACGGCACATCGAGCACGCTGCCATCGGGGAGTTTCACCTTCATCAGGTCGCCCAGAGCTGCCCAAGCCGCCGTGCCGGCATTCGTAACGGCGCTTGCCGCACCGCTGGTGACGTTGGCCGCGCTCTGCAGCGCCTCTTTCGGGGTGGTCATGGAGCGGATCACGAGCCACGCAAGCAGCAGTGCGCCCGCGATCGCGACGGGCACCAGCCACCAGGGCGCCCCGGCGGTTGCCGTTTTGACTCCGGACTCGACTACCGATGTCGCGCGCGCCGCGCTGGCGCTCGCGAATCCCGCGGCTCCGCCGAACAATCCACTCAAGCCACTCGGCAGGTAGCTTTGCAGGTTCGGTATCTCGGCGCGCAGCATGTCGCCGAGCGAGCTCACATTGAGCGTGCCCGCACTTTGCCCCTTCGCGAAGTACGCCATCACCAGCGGCACCGCCATCTTCAGCACTCCCAGACCGGAGGAAGGGCTCAGGCCAGACTGTTGCGATATGGCACTGGTGATCTGTCCCTGTTGCGAGCCGAACACGACCGGCAGAAATTTGTTTACCAGATCGGCGACGCCGCCTGTCGGTCCGCCCGAAGCAACCGATGTCAGGCCCGAGAGCAGGTTCTGACCCATCCCTCCGCCGAGCATGCCGAGGATCTGTCCGAGGAAGCCGCTGTCGCCCGCCCTGCTCGCGAGCGAGCCCAGAGTCGCGGCCGTCGCTGCACCGAGCCCGCTCTGTACCGCCGGAGGCGACTCGCCGAGGCGCGAGGCGAGTGCCTGCTTCATCTCTGGTGTAACCAGCCCCAGAATCGAATCCATAATCGAGGTAGCCATGTATGCTCTCCCGCATCCCTATAGAGTGGTTTTCTGGCTTGTCGGCAAGAGAAGTTGGGCGGCCGCATTCTTACTCCTTCAAGTCGCGCGCCGCTATCAAGGGCTCAGACTGCGCAGTATGGCGCCGCGCGGGGCTTGGACTTCATGGCGGTTACCCTGCCACGCCCCTGAAGAGGCTCGCGTTGGCGCTTACCCGCGAGCTGTAATGAAAGCGGATAACACGTCGACTGGGCACGCGTTCGTTGTTTTATTGTCGAAAAACGGCGACTAACTGCGCTCTCCCCTTCCGTATGTGAAGTGCAGCAAGTAGTGCCCTGCCAAATGTTGGCACGATGAGTGCCGGATGATCGGCGGCCCAATGGGGCCTGCCCCATCATCCCTTTAACGCATGAGGAAACTGCATGAGCATCTGGGTGTTGATAACGTACATGCTCAACCCACAAGCCGTGGTAGTCGTGCCGGGCCAGGATCCGCACATCATTTCGCAGCTCGAGTTTCGGACCCGCGAGCTGTGTGACCATGCCAGGCAGCTGCAGGCAAGCGAGGATGCGAAATACGGAATGGCAGACCAGTTCGTCTACAAGTGCGTCGAACGCAAAACCTAGTCGCCTGACCGGCGAACCCGGACCAATGATGCTGCGCAGGGAGCGCGCAGCGCCCGAGCTGCGGCGCTGCGGCGTATCTTCTCGTGCCTCGTTCGCACCAGTATCCGTTCGGCTACTGTCACTCGCGCCCTCCCCGGCGCTAACCTCGGTTAGCTCTTTCCAGGAGGCAGCACATGCCGGCGACGAGGAGCCTACTGTCATCCGTAGCGCGCAGCCCGGATGATCCACCGGTCTGGAACCGGCCCGAGATTACGTTCGTGTCGATCTGTCCGAAGTGTGGCCACCAGAGATTTCAGCACGGATATTCCCGCCGCACCCTGTTCTACCTGCCGAGCGAGCGCCGCAGGATCGACGCCGGCTGCAGCGACTGCAACGTATGCTGGCCGATCCGCGGAAAAAACCGGCGCATGATCTCGCCGCAATGAACGGCGCGCTGCCGACATACGACGGCACCCCGAACGCGTCGCAAACGCGGGCAAGCTTGCAGCAGGCCGTGCGCATCCTTCGTGCCATCCGACTGCGATACGAAATCGATCGCATCCGGAATTCGGACGCACGCCCCCAAAGCGTGAACGTCGCTTTGGGCCATGCCGACATGTGCTGGATTACCGCGGCGATCGAGGCCTTGGAACAGTCTCTGCTGATGGCGCCTCGGATCCTCTCGCAGATCGAAGCGCAGCGACCACGGGATAGCGCGTAGCCTGATTCCCGGACGCCGCATGGGGGAAAGACCTTATCCGGACGAGCCGCTCTTGCTGATGGAACGGCAACGTCTCAGCTACGGCTAGGTCGTTTCATCTGTGAGTTGCCGCAAAGAAAGCTCATCGGGAGGGATGTTAGCTTCGCGCCCACGATGGCCGGGAGGACCCTCGAGTCCTCTACAAAGGCAACCGGATTGGGGGGTCCAATGCTTAAGCGACCGAGGCCTCGAAACGAATCGGCTCACGGCAGGGCGACTTCGCGCGCATGCTGCTCCAAGGCCTGCTTACCACGTCTCTATCACATCGAGCTCGCAGGTTTGTGCTTCAGGTCCGCATGGGCGCGCGGCGCAGGAAAGCGCGCCAGCGCTTCGGCGAGTCGCATCAAGGGAACCTAGGCCGGCGTTTCTCGTCGCATCGCCGCTCGCGCTGTGCGGGTCGCAGGTCGCTGCGCACGCGGCAGCGGCAACCCTCGACCGCAAGCGTTGCCGACGCTCGTCAGAGTGGTGAGGTCCCGACCGTTCATCGCGGGTTCAAGGGTCATACGGGACACTATTTCGTTCTTACGGCATGAGCGGGGCGTTTGGGAGCGCGATGCCTACCGAGCCCATGTTTCAGGAGAGCGAGCTGCTGCCGCGCGTGCAGCAGCGAATCGATGACGGACGATTGCCGGTCGCCACGCCGGAACTGATCAGTGCCGGTTATGGGACGGGCATGGACGTTTGCAGAGTCTGCGATCTGGCGATCTGTGCCGGACAGGCGATGTACGAGATCGACGACCCGCGCAACTCCGACCCGCTGGCATTTCACTTCGCCTGTTACGTGCTCTGGCAGCGCGAGTGCACGCGACTCTCGCATCGCCGATAGACTCGGCCTCCGCACGGCGGACAGCGCGGGGGTCCGCCGTGCGGGAAGCGGGCAGCGCAGTTTAGTCCTCCGGCTGCTGTGTCGACTTACTGATCTCGTTCTCGCAGAACTTCCTGACGTCGCTCGCCGATACCCCGGGGTTTGCGGCCTGCACCTGCCGGATGCAGTCCTGCATGAGCGCCTGCATGTTGCCGCTGTTCGGGCTGGCGCTCGGGTCCGATTGCGGAGTTGTCGAGTTCGGGCTCTCCTGCGGTGACGCGGCGCGCGGCGGGGGATCTGCCGTGGTCGGCGGGGGCGTAGTCTGCGCGAACGCAGCCGTTGCAGCGATGAGCGCAGTCAAAGCCAATGTAGCTCCTTTCACTGAGCACCTCCTTGTCGTGAGTTCACATCGGGAGACTAGGCACTGCTAGACATCGAGACTATCTCCCCGGGACTGGTACCTTCAGTCGGCGAGCGCCGATGTCTCCCGGTGCCGACATGGAAGTCGACTTGTCGATATCGAGTTGCTGGCTGCAGTTCCGACCTGACATACGCCGAACGGTAGAACGCGCCGCGCGCGCGCACCTGCCGAGCTCAAGAATGGCGTCGCGGCGCGATTGCAGGCTCTCGTCGCTCGAGCGTATATAGACGCGCAAAGAGCACAAGCTGATCGTCCCGGGGAGAATCGTCAATGAACAAGGTGAAGGCTCCGAGCCTGAGCCCGCTCGGTTACGTGCGGCCTGCCACACTGATTCTCGCGCTGTTGCTCGGAACCTCACGGGCAGTGCCCGGGAACGAACCGGACCAGGGCGGGCCTTATGCGATCGGCCACGTGACAACCGTGCTCACGGACCTCTCGCGTAACCCCGACGGTTCAACCCCCGTGAGCTCTGCGGGACGACCGCTCTTCCTGCACATCTGGTATCCCACCTCTGCGCACCCGACGCAGAAGATCCGCTACACCTGGAACAATCCGGTGTACAACCAGAATCCCGGTGGCGGCGTCTACCCCGGGCTTCCCGACACGCCGGCGCTCACTTTCACCGGCAGCGCCTCGGCACATGCGATCGCTGCAGGCGCCCCGCTCGCCCGCGGCCGCTTCCCGCTCCTCGTAGCCACACACGGCTTCGAGGTCGCGGCGGCGAAGAACATGCCGGACACACTCGAGGCGCTCGCGAGCCACGGCTACATCGTCGCCTCGGTCGAGCACACGGGCGACGACGATGCCTGGTACCAGACGTTTTTCATGGAGAAGTATGTCGGTTTGCAGCTCGGTCCGAACCCGAGCATCTACGCCGCCACCATCTTCCAGCGCGTGAAGGATGTTAGCTTCGTGATCGATGCGGTCCTCGCCGGCAAGGCGGACCGCAAGGATCTGCCGCTCGCGGCGCAAATCGAGACCGACAAGATCGGGGTATTGGGCTACTCGCTGGGCGGTGAGACCTCGCTCGCCACCGTCACCGGCATCAGTGCCCAGGGCCTGCCCGCCGACCGCCGCGTGAAGGCCGCGTTCCTGGGCGCGGGCACCAACTACGGCCTGCTGCTGAATGCGACTGACTATGCCAATGCGCGGGTGCCGTTGATGTTCTTCGGTAATGACAGCGGCATCGCCTACAGCAGCTTCAATGCGTTCACCCACAGCCCGAGGAAATACCGCGTCGATGTTGCCGGCTGGAATCACCATGTCGGCGGCTATCAGACCAGTTGGTGTCAGGATATCCACAACTCCATGCTCGCGGTGAACCCGGCCGTCTTCCCGCAGGCGTTCATCGATCTCGGCTCCGGCGATCAGATCGCATTCGTTCCCGCGGGGGACTCTTACCGCGTCACGGTCCGCTCGGGCGCGGCGCTGCTCGATCCCGGAACGAGCAAGCTCCCGGTCGCCGGGAATGGAACCGCGATGCTGAGCTATCCCGGATTCTCGTTCCCGGTTCCGGGCACGCCCGACCCGGTAACGACGCTCTTCGTGAGTGAGGACGGCGCCATTACGACTCGCACTTCCGGAGACTACCCCGCGGTCGATGACAATGGTTCGCCCTGGTACATGCGGGGGCAGCTGCTCCTCACCAACCGCCTCACGATCGGTGCGCTGATGAAGGATCTCGACAGCACGGCAGCCACTGCGGGCGG
>Ga0307471_100002011_pt1 | contig 11525 bp, 13 predicted proteins | sample atmos_gasesAM3C__2_FD_204566 | JGI IMG/M metagenome (GOLD analysis project Ga0307471, IMG submission 204566) | Hardwood forest soil microbial communities from Morgan-Monroe State Forest, Indiana, United States - atmos_gasesAM3C_515 | ecosystem: Environmental > Terrestrial > Soil > Temperate... | reverse complement strand
GCAGACGATCTCGCGCGGGCACGGGCCGCCATGGAGGGGCGAGGCGCGGCATGAGCAAGAACGGCTCCAAAACGAAGTACATCTTCGTGACCGGCGGCGTCGTCTCCTCCCTCGGCAAGGGCGTGGCGTCGGCCTCGATCGGCGCGCTCCTCGAGGCGCGCGGTCTCGAGGTGACGCTGGTCAAGATGGATCCCTACATCAACGTCGATCCCGGCACGATGAGCCCGTTCCAGCACGGCGAGGTCTACGTGACCGACGACGGTGCCGAAACGGACCTCGATCTCGGGCACTACGAGCGGTACGTCTCGACGCGCATGGGCCGGAAGAACAACTTCACCACCGGCCAGGTCTACGACACGGTCATCACCAAGGAGCGGCGCGGGGACTACCTGGGCGGGACGGTGCAGGTCATCCCGCACATCACCGACGACATCAAACGCCGGATCCGCGAGGCGGCCGAAGGGGCGAACGTCTGCATCTGCGAGGTGGGCGGGACGGTCGGCGACATCGAGAGTCTGCCCTTCATCGAGGCGATCCGGCAGCTGGGCTGGGACGTCGGGCGCCAGAACGCCCTCTTCGTCCACCTGACGCTGGTCCCGTTCATCTCGAGCGCGGGGGAGCTGAAGACGAAGCCCACGCAGCACAGCGTGAAGGAGCTGACCGGGCTCGGCATCCAGCCGGACGTGCTCCTCTGCCGCGCCACCCATCCGCTCGAGAAGAAGGTGAAGGCGAAGATCGCGCTCTTCTGCAACGTCGAGGAGGCGGCGGTCATCAGCGCCCCGGATGCGGAGACGATCTACCAGGTGCCGCTCCTCTTCCACGCCGAGGGGCTCGACGAGCGGATCGTCGAGAAGCTGAACGTGTTCACGGGCTCGCCCAACCTGACGCGCTGGCGGCGCATCGTGTCGGCGATCAAGAACTCGAAGGAGACGGTCGAGATCGCGATGGTCGGCAAGTACGTCGACGTGACCGACTCCTACAAGAGCCTGCACGAGGCGCTCACGCACGGCGGCATCGCCAACGAGTGCCGCGTGCACGTCACCTACGTCGACTCCGAGAAGATCGACCAGGAGGGGCTTCCTGAGAGCGTGCGCGCTGCCGACGGCGTCCTCGTGCCGATGGGCTTCGGCCCGCGCGGGACGGAGGGGAAGATCGCGGCCGTGCGCTACGCGCGCGAGAGCAAGGTCCCCTTCCTCGGCATCTGCTTCGGGATGCAGATGGCGGTGATCGAGTTCGCGCGGCACGTGTGCGGTCTCGAGCGCGCCAACTCGACGGAGGTCGATCCGGGCACGCCGCATCCGGTCATCGATCTCCTGCAGACGCAGCGCGGCCTCACGCAGAAGGGCGGCACGATGCGGCTCGGCGCCTATCCGTGCGTGCTCGACGAGGGAACGGCCGCCCGCAAGCTCTACAACCGCCGCAAGACCGCCGAGCGCCATCGCCACCGCTACGAGGTGAACAACGCGTACCGCGATCAGCTCGTCGCGGGCGGGCTCGTCCTCTCCGGGCTCTCGCCCGACGGGGGGCTGGTCGAGCTGATCGAGCTGCCCGAGGCTCGCCATCCCTGGTTCATGGCGAGCCAGTTCCATCCCGAGCTCCGCTCCCGGCCCATGGACTGCCATCCGCTCTTCCGGGGCTTCATCCGGGCGGCGCTGCAGCACCGGCTCGGGCGCCGCGAAGCGCCACTGCTCGGCGGCCTCAAGGTGGTGAAGCGCTAGTGGGCGCGGAGGCGCACTAGTGTCGGGCGCGGTCCGGATTGGACCTGTGACGGTCGGCGGTGGGGCGCCGCTGGTGTTAATTGCGGGACCTTGTGTCATCGAGTCGCGGGACGCGGCGCTTCGGCATGCCGAGCGGATACGTGATCTGGCGGGCGCGGCGGGAATCGGGGTCGTTTACAAGTCTTCCTTCGACAAGGCGAACCGGACGGCGGTCGACGCGTTTCGCGGTCTCGGCATGGACGAGGGACTGAAGATCCTGGCCGAGGTGCGGCGCGAGACGGGGCTGCCGGTGCTCACCGACGTGCACGATCGGACGCAGATCGCTGCCGTCGCGGAGGTCGCCGACGTGCTCCAGACGCCGGCCTTTCTCTGCCGGCAGACGGATTTCATCCTGGCGGTCGCGGCGGCGCGCCGGCCGGTCAACCTGAAGAAGGGACAGTTCCTCTCGCCGCTCGAGATGGCGGAGGTGGTGCGGAAAGCCCGCTCGACCGGGAACCTGGACATCCTGGTCACCGAGAGAGGGTTCAGCTTCGGGTACAACAACCTCGTCTCCGACATGCGCGCTCTACCGGTCCTCGCGCAGACGGGATGTCCCGTCGTCTTCGATGCGACCCACAGCGTGCAGCAGCCGGGCGGGCTGGGAACGGCGTCGGGAGGAGAGCGACGGTTCGTCGCGCCGCTCGCCCGGGCTGCCGTCGCCGCGGGCGTCGACGCGGTGTTCATGGAGGTCCACGAGGACCCGAGCCGCGCGCTCTCCGACGGTGCCACCAGCCTGCCGCTCGCCGAGCTGCCCAGCCTGCTGCGCGAGCTGGTCGCCATCGACCGGGTGCTGCACGGAGCGCGCGCATGAAGGGTCGGAGCGAGCACCCGCTGACGCGCGAGCGGCTGGCGCGGGCGCATCGCGTGCTCGACATCGAGCGGGCGGCGCTGGGCGCGCTCCGCGACCGCCTCGACGCGGCGTTCTCCCGCACGCTCGACCACCTGCTCGCGTGTCGCGGGAAGGTGATCGTGACGGGAGTGGGCAAGTCGGGGATCGTCTGCCGGAAGATGGCGGCAACCTTCGCCAGCACCGGCACCCCCGCCTTCTTCCTCCATGCCGGCGAGGGCAGCCATGGCGACGTCGGCACCCTGGTGCGGGGCGACCTGCTCCTCGCCGTCTCGAACAGCGGGGAGAGCCAGGAGGTCCTGGCGCTCCTCCCCGCGGCCCGGCGGCTCGGCATCCCGCTCGTCGCCATCTGCGGGAACCCGTCCTCGACCCTCGCCCAGGCCGCGGACGTCGTGCTCGACGTGAGCGTGCCCGAGGAGGCGTGTCCGCTCGGGCTCGCGCCCACCGCGAGCACGACTGCGACCATGGCCCTCGGCGACGCCCTGGCCATCGCGCTCCTCGAGGAGCGGGGCTTCTCCACCGAGGACTTCGCGCTGCTCCATCCCGCTGGTGCGATCGGACGGCGGCTCCTCCGGGTGGAGGACCTGATGCACACCGGCGCCGAGATCCCGCTGGTGCGGGAGCAGACGACGCTCAAGGACGTGCTCCTCGAGATCACCTCGAAGCGGCTCGGTGTCACGGCGGTGCTCGACGCTGCCGGCGCGCTGGTCGGGGTCGTCACCGACGGTGACCTCCGGCGCGGGCTCGAGCGGGCGACCGACATCCGCGTCCTCACCGCGCGCGAGCTGATGACGACCGCGCCGAAGACGATCGGTCCCAAAGCGCTCGCCGCCGAGGCGGTCGCGGTGATGGAACGCCACGCGATCACCTCGCTATTCGTCTTGGGCGACGGCTCGCGCAGTCCGCGGGGAGTGATCCACCTCCACGACCTGCTGCGCGCGGGCGTGGTGTAGGGGGCACGCGATGGCTCGCCGCTCCCTGTGGCGCCGGTTCCGGCGCGTGACGCGGGGTCCCCGGAACGCCTTCCTCGCCGGCGCCTTCATGGCGATCGGCCGCATGATCGGTGCGCTCCCCGTCTCGCTGGGGTTGGCCCTCGGACGGACCCTGGGCACCTTGGCCTATCCGCTCCTCGGCACCCCCCGCCGGTTCGGGCTCGAGCACCTCGCCATCGCCTTTCCGGAACTCAGCCCGGAGGCGCGCCGGAGCATCCTCCGTTCGACCTTCCGCCACGCCGGGCAGTCGTTCGTCGAGCTCTGCCTCTGGCCGAAGCTCGCCCTGCGCCCCGACTACGTCGCGGTGGATGGGGTCGAGGCGGTGAGCGCGGCCCTCGCGCAGGGACACGGGCTGCTCGCCGTCGCCGGGCACGTCGGCAACTGGGAGCTCCTCGCTGCCACCATGGCGGCGCGGGGCTATCCCATCACGGTCGTGGCGCGACAGGTGCACGAGATGCGGTTCCATGCGCTCATCGCGCGCTTCCGGACCGGCGCGGGTCTCGAGGTGCTGCTGCGCGACGACCCCGCGTTCCTCGGCGCCGTGCGTGACGCGCTCCGCCGCAACCGGATCGTCGCGCTGCTCGTCGATCAGGACACCGGGCGCGGCGCCGGCGTGTTCGTGCCCTTCTTCGGACGGCTGGCCCGGACGCCTCCGGGCGCGGCCCTCATCGCGCTCCGCACGCGCGCCCCGCTCGTCACCGCCTTCATCGAGCGGCGCGCCGAGGGAGGACACCTGATCAGCGTCCGCCCTGTGCCGCTCGATGGCCGTCGCGGCCGGGGCGAGGTCGCGGCGCTCACCGCGGCCCTCACGGCGGCGATCGAAGCCCAGATCCGCCGCGCGCCCGCCGAGTGGGTCTGGTGGCACGAGCGCTGGCGGCGACAGCCCGGAGCGCTCGACGCGCAGCGATCCGCGCGCGTGCACGACGCCGGTGCGTTGCGGCGTGCGGCGGTGCGTGGTAGCTCTGAGGCGCTCGCTCGGCAGGAATCGTGATGCGACGGACGCGCCTGCGGACCACGCTGCTGCTGGTGGTGCTGGTAGCGGTCGGGGGCATCGGCATCCTCGTATCGCGCAGCATCAAGGCGCGCCGGACGAACCAGCGCAGCGAGCTGGGGCAGGACTTCCTGCCGCTCGTCGCGCAGCGCATCCAGAACTTCCGTCGCATCAAGCTGAAGAGGGGCAAGTCCGTGTGGCAGATGACTGCCAAGGACGCGCAGTTCTACGAGAAGCGGAACGAGATCGTCCTCCGCGAGCCCGAGATGACCTTCTTCCTCGAGGGCGGCAACCGGCAGACCCACGTCTCCGGGCGCGAGGGGCACCTGACGGTCGACGGACACGAGCTCCGCTCCGTCACGCTGATCGGGAAGGTGTCCGTCCAGCTCGATGACCTGACGATGGAGACCGAAGAGGCCACGTACGATCACGTTCACGATCTCATCACTGCGCCGGGACCCGTCACTGTGCGGGGCCGCCAGCTCGATCTGCGCGGCCAGGGCATGGAGATCGAGGTCGGCCCGCAACACGTCCGCCTCCTGCGCGACGTGCACACCATCGTGCGCTCCGATGCGGCCCGGTCGTGAGCTGCTGATCGCGCTCGGCTTCGCGACGCTCGCGACGATGCGCGCCGCCGGGGAGCCGACGGCCGAAGCGCCCAAGGGCGGCAACCCGCTCGACCTGGGCGAGTTCGGCAAGCGCAAGGAGCCGATCATCATCACGTCCGACAACCTCGAGTACGACTACAAGGCGAACGTGGTCGTCTATCGCGGCGGCGTGCACGCGGTGCAGGGTCCGGTGACGCTCCACAGCGACACGCTCACCATCACCTTCGAGAAGACCGATCAGGATGGGTCGGGTGTTCCGACGACGGGCGATCCGCCGAAGACGGATCCGCCGAAGGCCGACGCTGCGAAGACCGAGCCGCCGAAGAGCAACCAGCGGGTGCACCAGATCGTGGCGGCCGGCCACGTGCGCATGGACGACGGCACCCGCACGGCCACCGGGGGCCGGGCCGTGTTCGAGCAGAGCGAGCGGACGGTGGTGCTGACCGAGAACCCCGTGCTGCACGAGGGCACGAACGAGGTCATCGGCGATCGCGTGGTGGTCTTCCTGGACGAGAACCGGAGCGTCGTGGAAGGTGGGCACAAGCGCGTGAAGGCCGTGCTCTACCCGAACAAGGGGGATGGGCTGGCGGCGGACGGGACCACGAAGGGCGGCGAGCACGCGCCCGGGCAACAGGGGAAGGACGTGAACCACGCGCGGATCGATGCGAAGGTCCCGGCGAGCGAGGCCCCAACACCCACGCCCGCGGGCGCGACCTCCCCATGAACGGCCGCGGTGCGGCGCTCCTGCGTGCCGAGGGGCTCAACAAGTCCTTCGGGGGTCGCCGCGTGGTGAACGACGTTTCGATCGAGGTCCGCGCCGGCGACGTCGTGGGCCTCCTCGGTCCGAACGGCGCGGGCAAGACGACCACCTTTCACATGATGGTCGGGCTCACGCGTCCGGACAGCGGCACGGTGCTCCTGAACGGCGAGAACGTGACGCAGCTGCCGATGTACGAGCGGGCGCGCCGCGGGGTGAGCTACCTGCCCCAGGAACCGTCGATCTTCCGCAAGCTCAGTGTCGAGGACAACCTGCTCGCCATCCTCGAAACGCTCGCCCTCACCCCCGCGGAGCGTCGCGACCGCCTGCGTCAGTTGCTTGACGAGCTCGGCATCACGCGGCTGGCGAAGAACAAGGCGCTCTCCCTATCGGGTGGCGAGCGGCGGCGAGTGGAGATCACGCGCGCACTCGTGCTGTCGCCGTCGTTCATGCTCCTCGACGAGCCCTTTGCAGGCATCGATCCGATTGCAGTGGTTGACATTCAGGGCATTGTGACTCAGTTAAAGGAGCGGGGGATCGGCGTCCTCATCACGGATCACAACGTGCGGGAGACTCTCGGAATCTGTGACCGCGCGTACATCCTGAACGAGGGCACGATTCTCGAGGAGGGCGACCCGGCCCGCATCGCGGACAGCAAGCGAGCGCGGGAGATCTATCTGGGCGAGAAGTTCCGACTGTAGTATCGCGGAAGCACCTGATGGCGAACGAAGCCCGCATCGTCCTGCAGCAGCGGCTCTCCCAGCAGCTGGTGATGACGCCGCAGCTGCGGCAGGCGATCAAGATCCTCCAGGTGTCGCGGGCCGAGCTCGAGACGCTCGTCGATCAGGAGCTCACCGAGAATCCGGTCCTCGAGGAGCAGCAGATCGAGGAGAAGGCCGAGGGACCGGCCGAGGTGCCCACCGTCGACGGCCAGAACGGCGCCGAGGAGTGGCAGGCCGACGGAGAGCCGAAGGCCGAGGAGCGCGAGGCCGCCAGCGTCAGCGAGATCGACTGGAAGGAGTACGCCGAGAACTACAGCAACGACATCCACGGCTCCATGGGGCACGGCGCGGCGAGCGACGACGAGGATCGTCGTGCGGCGCTCGAGAACGTGCTCGTGAAGCGGACGTTGCTGCCCGATCATCTGATGTGGCAGCTCCGGCTCTCCGACATGACCCCCGAGGAGAAGGAGGTGGGGGCCTTCATCATCGGCAGCCTCGACAAGGACGGCTACCTCCCCATCCAACTCGATGAGGTCGCGTTCCTGGTCGATAGCTGGCCCGATGTGGGGATCGTCGAGCGCGTACTCGCCCGCATCCAGGACTTCGATCCTCCCGGTGTCGCCGCCCGCAGCCTCGCCGAGTGCCTCCTGATCCAGCTCCGCCAGCTCGATCTCGGTGTCGATTCGCTCCCCGCTCGCATCGTGCGCGACTTCCTCCCGATGCTGGAGAGCCGCCGGTTCGATCGACTGGCGCGCGAGCTCGGGGTGCCGATCGAGCAGGTCGCGGAGGCCACCAAGGTGATCTCCGTGCTCGAGCCGAAGCCGGGTCGCGACTTCAGCGACGCCGACACGCGCTACGTGACCCCGGACGTCTTCGTGCAGAAGGTGGGCGAGGAGTACGTCGTCACGCTGAACGAAGAGGGACTGCCGCGGCTGCGGGTGTCGTCGTTCTACCGGCGGATGCTGGGCCAGAACGGCTCCCCCGAGGCGCGCGGCTACATCCAGGAGAAGATGCGGGCGGCCGCCTGGCTGATCAAATCGATTCATCAGCGCCAGCGGACGCTCTACATGGTGACCTCGAGCATCGTGAAGTTCCAGCGGGACTTCCTCGACGCGGGCGTGGCGCAGCTCCGCCCCCTCGTGCTGAAGGACGTGGCGAACGACATCGGCATGCACGAGTCGACGGTCAGCCGGGCGACGGCCGGCAAGTACGTCCATACGCCGCAGGGGACGTTCGAGCTCAAGTACTTCTTCACCTCGAGCTTGCGGGGCGGACACGGGGCGGAGGTCTCGGCCGAGAGCGTGAAGGAGAAGATCCGGGAGATCATCGCGAAGGAGGATGCGCGCAAGCCCTTGAGCGACCAGTACATCGCCGAGCTGCTCGGCAAGGAGCAGATCGACATCGCCCGGCGCACGGTCGCCAAGTACCGCGAGCTGATGGGCATTCTGCCCTCCTCCAAGCGGAAGCAGGTGTACTGAGCCGTCCGATCATGCTGTCCGCGCACGGTCCTCCACCCCGAGGAGGCGCCCCGATGCAGATCACCGTGACGTTCCGCCACGTCGAGCCGACTCCGGCGCTGCGCACCTATGCGGAAGAGAAGCTCTCAAGGGTCAAGAAGTACCTCCGCCGTCCGGTGGACGCTCACGTGATCCTGAGCGTCGCCAAGGAACGCCACATGGCCGAGATCACGCTCAAGGCCGACCACGTGACGATGTTCGCCCAGGAGGAGACCCACGACCTCTACTCCGCGATCGATCTCGCGCTCGACAAGCTGGAGCACCAGGCGCAGAAGCTGAAGACGCGCCGCCGGACCCACAAGGGCGGCACCGCGACGCGCGGTGCGGAGCTGCCCGAGGTGATGACCTCCGTGCTGGCAGCCGATCTCCCGGCGGACGGGGCCCGGAGCGTGATCCGCTCGCAGCGGGTGCCGGCCAAGCCGATGTCGGTCGAGGAGGCGGTCGAGCAGCTGAGCGTGTCGGGTGACGAATTCCTGGTCTTCACCAACGCGTCGAACCAGACCCTCGCCGTCCTCTATCGTCGCAAGGACGGTAACTACGGTCTCATCGAACCGGAGCGGCGTTGATCTCATGAAGATTACCGACATCCTGAACGAGCAGGGGATCGTGCCGGTCCTCGCCGGCCGGAGCAAGGCCGACATCATCGCGGAGCTGGCGAACGTCGTGGTCCGCCAGCATCGCGACATCGATCGCGAGCGGCTCGTGCAGGCCCTCGAGGACCGCGAGCGGTTGAACAGCACCGCGCTCGGAGAGGGCGTGGCCATCCCGCACGGGAAGCTCCCCGGCGTGAAGGGTGTGATCGCGGCCTTCGGTCGGAGCCCCTCGGGTGTCGATTTCAGCTCGCTCGACGGCAAGCCGACGCACCTCTTCTTCCTCCTCGTCGCTCCCGAGGACTCTGCCGGGACGCACCTGAAGGCGCTGGCCCGCATCTCCCGCCTGCTGAAGGATGCGAGCTTCCGGACGCGCCTCATGGGCGCCGCCGACGCGGGCGACCTCTTCCGGATCATCCGGGAAGAGGACGAGAAGTATTGAGCGTTCCCATCCGCGAGCTGCTCGAGACGGCGGGACCGGTGCTCCGGCTGCGCGTCGTCGCGGGTAGGCGCGGCCTCGACCGTCCCATCGCGCAGCCCCGTCTCCAGCAGCCGGGGCTGGCCCTGGCAGGCTACCTCCCGCAGCTCCATCCCGACCGCATGCAGGTGCTGGGCAACAGCGAGGTCTCGTATCTGACCACGCTCGAGCCGGCACGGGCGCGCGCCGCGGTGGCGGCGGTGGCGGGCAGCGGCATCGCCTGCTTCGTCGTGACCAATGGGACCGCGCCGCCCACCGTCCTGACCGAGCCAGCCGAAGCGGCGAACGTCGCGGTGCTCGCGTCGACGCTGCGCACCGCCGACTTCATCCGGGCGGCCAGCGCCTGGCTCGAGGATCGTCTGGCGCCCGAGACCCAGCTGCACGGCGATCTCGTCGAGGTGCACGGCGTCGGCATCCTGATCCTCGGCAAGAGCGGCATCGGCAAGAGCGAGGCGGCGCTCGATCTGGTCGCGCGCGGCCACCGCCTGGTCGCGGATGACGTGATCCAGCTGCGGCGCATCTCGCCCGCCACGCTGCGCGGTCGCGCCGCCGAACGCCTCAAGCATCACATGGAGGTGCGCGGGCTCGGCGTGATCGACATCGAGGCGCTCTTCGGGACCCTGGCGACGCTCGACGAACGGCAGCTCGATCTGGTGACCGAGCTGGTCGAGTGGCCGGGCGGGGAGGATCGCCTGGGGATCGAGGAGGAGCAGCTCACGCTGCTCGAGGTCGAGCTGCCGCTCGTCCGCATCCCGGTGCGGCCGGGGCGCAGCCTCGCCATGCTGATCGAGACCGCGGCCCGGAACCACCTGCTCCGGCTGCGCGGCCGGCTGAGCGCACGCCGCTTCGCCGAAGCGCTCGACCACGAACTCGCCGAGCGCCGGGAGAAGCGGGCACGGGAGGGCCGCACGTGACCGAGCAGCTGCGGCTGGTCGTCGTCACGGGACTCTCCGGCTCGGGCAAGTCGACGGCGATCCACGTCCTCGAGGACCTCGGCTTCTACTGCATCGACAATCTCCCCATCGCGCTCATCCCTCGCCTCGTCGAGCTGTGGGAGACGTCCCGCGACGCGGTGCGGCGAGTGGCGCTCGGCATCGACGTTCGCGAGCGGCACTTCCTCGCCGAATTTCCCCGTGTCTTCGACCAGCTTCGCGATTACGACGTCGCGCTCGAGGTGCTCTACCTCGAAGCGAGCGACGAGGTACTCGTCCGCCGCTTCAGCGAGACACGCCGACCTCACCCCGCCGACCAGGGCGGGGGGATCGCCGACGGCATCCGGCGCGAGCGGGAGAAGCTGCACGGGCTTCGCGAGCTCGCCGACCGCATCCTCGACACGAGTGCGTTCACCGTTCACGAGCTTCGCAGCGCCCTGCGTGACCTCGTCGATCGGCCCGAGCCGGGCACGATGACGATCGGGCTTCTCTCCTTCGGCTACAAGTACGGCCTCCCGACCGACGCCGATCTGGTGCTCGACGCCCGCTTTCTCCCCAACCCGTATTTCGTCGAGGCGCTGCGCGACAAGACGGGAAGCGACCCGGCGGTCGCGGACTACGTGCTCTGCCGCGACGAGACACAGGAGTTCCTGCGGCGCCTCGTCGAGTTGCTCGAGTTCACGCTGCCCCGCTATCGGCGCGAGGGGAAGAGCTACCTCACGATCGCGCTCGGCTGCACCGGCGGTCGCCATCGCTCGATCGTGCTGGTCGAGGAGCTCCGCCGCCGCTTGCAGGAGTCGGGCCACCGCGTCCTCGTCCGCCATCGCGACGCGGAGCGATAGCCATTTGGCTTGCCGCGACTCCCGCCCGAGAGTAAGGATCTGTCGATGGTGGGGATCGTCGTCGTGGGCCACGGCCGGCTCGCGGCGGAGATGGTGCAGACGCTGGAAGGAGTCCTGGGTCCGATCGACGGGCTGGAGGCTATCGCTACCAGCTACGACGATCGGCCGGAGAGCATCCGGGCGCGCATCGAGGCGGCGGTACGGCGGGTCGAGCGGGGCGACGGCGTGGTCATCCTGACCGACATGCTGGGCGACACCCCGACCAACCAGAGCCTCGCCATCGCGCGGGAGACGGGGAGCGAGGTGGTGGCCGGCGTCAACATGCCGATGCTGATCAAGCTCAGTACCGTCCGGGGCCAGATGGACGCGCGCTCACTCGCGCGCTTCATCCACCGCTACGGGCAGGACCACATCATCTGGGCGACCGAGCCCCCGGCGCGCAGCCGCCAGGTGCGTTGAGCATGGGCACCCAGCCGTCGCAGGAAACGCGGG
>Ga0307471_100002009_pt1 | contig 11531 bp, 7 predicted proteins | sample atmos_gasesAM3C__2_FD_204566 | JGI IMG/M metagenome (GOLD analysis project Ga0307471, IMG submission 204566) | Hardwood forest soil microbial communities from Morgan-Monroe State Forest, Indiana, United States - atmos_gasesAM3C_515 | ecosystem: Environmental > Terrestrial > Soil > Temperate... | reverse complement strand
CGTTTCCTGCGCGAAAGGCTTGACAAGCGGATATATGCCGCTCGGCGCCGTCATTGTCTCCGACAAAATTGCGAAATATTTCGAAACGAACATGCTATGGGGCGGGCTCACCTACAGCGGCCATCCCGTTTGTTGCGCGGCGGCTGTGGCCAACCTGCACATCTATGAAGAAGAAAAGATCTTTGAGAACGTCGAGAAGCAGGGACGTTATCTCGCTTCCCGCCTGGAAGCGATGAAGAAAAAGTATGCATGCGTGGGCGACGTCCGCTACAAAGGCATGTTCAGCGTCCTGGAACTCGTAAAAGACAAAACGACGCGTGAACCGTTGGCCCCATTCAACGGCACCAGCCCTGAAATGGGCAAGCTTGCGGCCCACTTGAAATCCAAGCACGTCTACGCCTTCAGCCGTTTCAACATGCTTTGGGTCTGTCCGCCTCTGGTCATCAACGAAGAAGAACTCCGCCACGGCCTCGACATTGTGGAAGAAGCGCTCCAAGTGGTCGATGCCGCCATGGGCAAGGCCAGTGTTGCACAGACAGTTGAGCCTGTAGCCGCCCGGTAGGCCAAACTCTTGTGGGCGAGATTACTTGGAAGTTGCCGTCAGCTTGCCGCAACATTCAGGGCGCTCCGGCAGCGCCGAGCGGTCCCAGCCGCCGCCCAGCGCCTGAATCAGCAACACGGCGCTGGTCAATCGACGCCCCTGGATATTCACGGCCGTCACCTCGTCCGCCAGCGCGGCACTTTGCGCCGTGGTCACTTCCAGATAACTGGTGATTCCGCCCCGGTAGCGGGTAAGCGACAGATCAAGGTATTTATGCGAAGCGATGACCGCCCGTTGTTGGGCGTCAGCTTCTTTTTCGAGAATCCGAAGCCCCGCCAAATTGTCTTCAACCTGCTGAAAGCCTGTCAACACGGTCTGCCGGTAATTGGCCACGGTTTCATCGTAGGCAGCTTTCGCCTGATCGAGATTCGCCCGCCGGCGTCCGGCGTCAAAGATGGGCGCAACTGCCGACGACCCGGCGGACCAGAAAATACTCGGCCCGGAAAGCAGCGTGGTGATGACTCCGCTCTCGAATCCGCCCGCTGCATTCAAGCTCAGTACAGGATAGTAGGCCGCCTTGGCGACACCGATTTGCGCGTTGGCGGATGCCATGCGCCGTTCCGCCGCGGCAATGTCCGGCCGCCTCTCAAGAAGTTCAGAAGGTAACTGGGCCGGAATTGCCGGCGGCGGAGCGGTCAGGGGCAGGGTTGGCAGAGTGAAGGACGCCGGCGGCTTCCCGATCAAGGTGGCGATTGCATGTTCAAACTGCGAGCGAAGCACGGCGACGTCAATCGCCTGCGCGCGAGTTGTTTCAAGCTGCGTGCTTGCCTGCTGAACTTCCACCTCCGAAGCGATGCCGCCCTTGAAGCGGCTCTCGGTCAGCTCCAGAGCCTGCTGGTACTGCTCCACCGTTGAATTCAGAAGTTGCTCCTGCGCATCCAGGCTGCGCGCCTGAAAATAAAACAACGCGAGCTGCGCGTGCAGGCTCAAATTGACGGTTGCCAGGTCCGCCGCGCTGGCCTGCGCCTGGCCGCGTTGGGCTTCGACCGTTTTCCGCACGCGCCCCCAAACATCGACCTCGTACGACAATTCCAGGGGAATTTGAAAATCGCTGTAAGTCACGCCGTCCGTGCTCAGGCTCGGCGGACGATTGTTCGAAATCCTGTTCCGGCTCGCCGCCGCTCCACCATTAATCGCAGGATAAAAAGCCGCGCGGTCATAGCGCAGCAGCGCGCGCGATTGGGTGTAAACAGCCTCCGCCGCCTTCAAGTTTTGATTGGAGACCTTGATCTGCTCCTCAAGTCCGTTCAGTTGCGGGTCCTGAAATATTTCCCACCACGATCCCCCGAGATTCTGATCGTTGGGCTGCGCCGTCTTCCAGTCTCCCGCTTCCTTGTACTCAGTCGGGACTTCCGCTGCCGGCCGGACATATTTTGGTCCCACCGCACAACCTGCGACCGTCAGCGTTCCGGCGAGGCAAAGCCACGACGAGGTGTATTTCAATGTGCCCGGAAACGCGTTGGCGCGAAAAGTCCAATTCATGGCTTGCCCCTCTCAGCCGTTTGCTGCGCAATCTGCACTTGCTCGCCGGCAACGATGGAATCGGGCGGATTTTCAATGATGGCTTCGTTGCCTTTCAGTCCAGAGACGATCTCCATGGTTTCCCCAAAATCGTGGCCCGGCATCACAGGGACAAGTTCGGCCTTTCCATCCTTCACGACCGCGACGCGCAATCCCTCCGCGCGGAACAGCAACGTGTCAACCGGGATAATGAACGTGGAGATTTCCGTCGGAACTTTGAAATGAACTTCCGCAAACGAGCCCGAAAGCAGCTGTCCCGTGGGATTGTTGACGTCAACTTCGCTTAACAGCGTGCGGGTGGCGTTACTGATGGAATCCGCCGTCCGGACGAGCTTTCCCATAAATGTTCTGCCCGGGAATTCCGCAAGCGTCAGTGTCGCGGTCAAACCAGGCTTCGCGAGCTGCGAATACTCCTCCGGAACGTTTACGTATACGCGCAAAACTCCCGGTTGCGAGATATGAAAAAGGTCCGTCTTTGCATTTCCGTTGCTTCCGGAGTTGATCAAATCACCGATGTCCGTGTTGCGAGCGGTGATGATGCCATCAAAGGGCGCATAAATCTTCTCGAACGATTGCAGCGTCTCCAGTTGCTTAACGTTTGCCTGATTGGCCTCGACAATCGCGTTGTTCGCGTTGAACGTGCCAACGGCGTTGTCCGCATCCTGCTGCGAGACAGCATTGGTTTTCAATAAATCCAGATAACGGTTTTTCGTGATCTCCGCGAGCCTCAGATTGGCTTCCGCCGTCGCGAGATTGCTTCGCGATTGCCGGAGCTGCTGGTCGACTTCAGGAGTCTCGATTTCCGCCAGAAGATCCCCTTTCTTGACGCGCGCCCCAATGTCGAAATGCCATGCTTTCAAGTACCCGTTTGTCCGCGAGAAAATCGGTGAGGTGATAAATGGCTGCACATTGCCGGGTAACGTGATTTCCTGGGTGGGCGCCGAACGCTGCGGCGTGACAACAGAAACGGTCGGTATCGCCAGAGTGTTGGTCTCTGTGCGCAGGGTCGTGCCAGCTCGCATTCTTGAGAAGATGCCATAGGCCAACACCCCGCCAAAAATCAGCAGGACGGCCACTCCGGGAATCCAGCCGTTCCGGTGCAAGCTTTTCTTTGTATCGACTGCCAATTGTGGCAGAGGGAGTTGAGTTTGCGATTTCATCGTTGTAACCTCTTCCGTTGAATCAGACGCCCTGGACGGGTACGGTTTCTTCCGTGGAGCGCCGGCGCATTCCGTGCAGGATGCTGAATACCGTCGGCACAAAAAATAGCGTCGAGACCGTGGCGAAGAGCAGTCCGCCAATCACGGCGCGCCCGAGCGGCGCATTCTGTTCGCCGCCGTCACCGAGTCCCAGGGACATCGGCACCATGCCGATTATCATGGCCATCGCGGTCATCAGCACCGGGCGAAAACGCGTGAACCCCGCATCCAGCGCCGCGGCCAGCGGATCTTTTCCTTCCGCCATTTTTTCCGTTGCGAACTGGACTACCAGGATGCTGTTCGAAGTCGCCACTCCCATGCACATGATGGTGCCGGTCAGCGCGGGAACACTCAGGGTTGTGTGCGTGGCAAACAGCAACCACACGATTCCCGTGAGAGCCGCGGGAAGCGCCGTGATGATGATGAAGGGATCGAGCCAGCTCTGGAAATTCACCACGATCAGCAGGTAGACCAGAACAATTGAAAACACCAGGCCCGCGAATAGGCCGGTGAACGAAGCGTTCATGGTTTGCACTTGCCCGCGCATAACCACGCGAGTGCCGCGGGGCAACTGGTTTTTCGTCTGTTCGATAATGCGGTTGATGTCGCGCGAGACTCCGCCGAGATCCCGGCCCTGAATAGAGCCAAAGATGTCCAGCACCGGCTGAATATCGTAGTGCGAGATTACAGCTTCCCCAGTGCCCCGCTGGATGGAGGCGACATTGGCGAGAATCGTCGGCGGAAAATCGGGAGCGGTTCCGGTGACCGGGACATTTTCCAGGTCCTGCAGAGTGCTCAAGCGATATTGGGGTGTCTGCGTGGCAATCTGGTAGCTGACCCGATTTTTCGGGTCCACCCAGAACGTAGGCGAAGTCTGGAAGCTGCCGCTCAGCGAAACCAGCAGGTTTTGCGCAACGTCATGCGCCGTGTACCCAATTTCCTGCGCCTTAGTGCGATCCACGAACAGGTGCATGTACGGCTGGTCGGAGGGCTGCTGGATGCGTGGATCGGCAATGCCCGGAACGCGACGCACCTTCTCGAGCAATGAATTCGCGTATTGACGGTTGGCCGCCAGATTGTTGCCGACGATCTGGATATCAATCGGCGCCGGAAGCCCGAAATTCAGAATCTGACTGACGATGTCTGACGGAAGAAACGCAAACGTAACCGCCGGGAATTGCTTCGCCAGCCCGAGTCGAAGATCGTGCACATATTTGTCGGTGACGTGGCCGCGCTCGTTCAGGGTCACCAGAATATCCGCGTCAGAACTTCCCACCGGCGCGGAACTGCTGTATGAGAGATTCAGCCCGCTGTAGGGCAGGCCGATATTGTCGATTACGCTCGCCACAGAACCCTGGGGGAGTTGCTGCCGGATCGACTGTTCGACCAGGTCGCAGAGGCGGGCCGTCTCTTCGATCCGCATCCCCGTTGGTCCCCGCACGTGGAGCTTGAATGTTCCGCTGTCAACGCTCGGGAAGAAGTCTTCCCCCAGCCATGGCGTCACAATCGCCAGCGACGCAAGGCACGCCGCAAAAAACGCCGTTACGAACGCCCGCCGGTGATGCAGGCACCGCTCCAGCAATCCGTGATACGCGTTGCGCAGGCGCTCGAATCCATGCTCGAAGCGAACTTGCCAACGGACAAACGGATTCCGGCTTTCGACCGAATGGCGCTCCACATCATGCTCATGCCCGCGGATAAGATACTTGGACATCGTGGGAACCAGCGTGCGCGACAGAAAGTAGGACGCCAGCATCGCAAACACCACTGCTTCCGCCAGCGGCACGAACAGATACCGCGCCACGCCGGTCAGCAGGAACATCGGCACAAAAACGATGCAGATGGACAGCGTCGCGACAAATGCCGGGGTCGCGATTTCCGCCGCCCCATCCAGAATCGCGTGCTCGATCTCTTTTCCCATGTCGATGTTGCGATTCATGTTCTCGATTTCAACGGTCGCGTCGTCCACCAGAATGCCGACCGCCAGCGCCAGGCCGCCCAGGGTCATGATGTTGATGGTTTCTCCCAGCGCGCTGAAAAGAATGATCGAACAGAGAATCGCCAGGGGAATGGACACAGCAACAATCAAAGTGCTCCTCCAACTCCCCAGGAAAATCAGGATCATCAGGCCGGTCAGGCACGCGGCGATCACCGCTTCTTTCACCACTCCCTGAATTGCCCCCCGGACAAAGATGGATTGGTCACCCAGCATGTTGATGTTCAACTCTTCAGGCAACGTTTGCTTTATCTGCGGGAGCAGTGCTTTGATGCCGGCGATGATGTCGAGCGTGGAGTAGGAGCCGGATTTCTGCACTGTCACGAGCGTGGAGCGTTGCCCGTTCACGCGAACGATGTTGGTCTGCGGAGGAAAGCCGTCGCGCACATGGGCCACGTCACTCACATAAATGGTTGTTGTTCCGATTGTTTTGACCGGGATGCGATTCAACTCGGCGATGGTCTGCGGCGCCCCATTCACAATGTCGACGTCATATTCCTTCAATCCGATTTTGGAAGTGCCCGTGGGCAGGATCAGATTTTGCGCGGAGATGGCGCTGACCACGTCCAGCGGTGACAATCCCTTGGCCTGCAGCGCTGTCGTGTTCAGGTCCACCTGGACTTGCCGTTGCTTCCCTCCGTACGGGTAAGGGACCGCGGCCCCAGGCACGGTAATCAATCTTGTGCGGATGAAGTTCAAACCGTAATCGTTGAGCTGTTGTTCAGAAAGTCCTTTTCCGTTAAGTCCCAGTTGCAGGATGGGGACGGTTGACGCGCTGTACGTGATGATCAGCGGCGGCGTCGTCCCCTGGGGCAATTGCCTCAACTGGGTTTGCGAACTGGCGGTGATTTGCGCCAGGGCTTTGTCTATGCTCGCGGTGGGCTGCAGAAAAACTTTGACCACGGCGATCCCGTTCAGGGATTGCGACTCGATGTGGCTGATATCGTCGACGATTGTGGTGAGACTCCGCTCGGTGACCGAGATTATCCGGTCCGCCATGTCCTGCGGGGCAAGACCGTTAAAAGTCCAGATAATGCTGACCACGGGGATGTTAATGTTTGGAAAGATGTCCGTGGGAGTTCGGACGACGGCCAGTGATCCCAGAATCAGAATCAAGATTGCCATCACCACGATGGTGTGCGGTTGCTTCAGCGCGAGCCTGACGATCCACATAATTCTAATTCCATTCCTTGCTATTGTCCGAGGGCCGTACCGGGTCCGATAGAACGACTATTTGTGAGGGCGGAATCTTTTCTGCACACTTCGATGCGCGTCCTGCGCTTGATGGACAAAATTAACTTAAGAGCACCGGGGGCGGCGCGGTGACTTGCTTTGGCCCTGATTCATCCCGCGCTTGACCAATTCTCCTGTCGCACAGTTCGCAGCATCGGCATGCGGCGCAGGGCGGCCCTGGCATGAAACATCCGGGCCTTGGCCGCCGCCATCGAGATGCCCAATATCTGAGCGGTTTCCTTCATGGAGAATTCCCCAAGCTGATGCACCTCCACGACTTTTCGGCTGCGTGGCCGCAGGCGCCCGACCGCCGCACTGACAATCTCCCGGCGCTCACGGTGGTGGTAATTTTCTTCCGGATCAGGCGCTCGATCCGGGAGCTCAAGTTGTGGCCGGGTCTCTGCCGCGTTGGTCGGCTCATCCATGGATATTTCCCGGACTCCGCGCTTCTTTCGAAGCTGCCCCAGCGCCGAGTTGATGGCGATGCGCGTCAGCCAGGTGGCAAAACGCGAGCGCTCATCGAAACTTGCGAGGTGCACAAATGCGCTCAGGAACGAGTCCTGCACCGCGTCTTCCGCGTCCTCACGGTTGCGCGTAATACGAAAGGTGATGCGCAGAATCATTTCCTCATGCCGTTCACAAAGCACGCCGAACGCGCCGCCATGCCCGTTTTTTGCGGCAGCTATCAATTCGACCTCACTCCATCCCCCCACGTTGCCCGCCGCGTTCGCTTCGTCAACTTTGGTTTTTCGTGCACCCATCAAGTTTCTGTTCATCGCGTGCTCCTTACGCCAGCCCTCGACAACTTTGCCGCGCTGTCTTACGGCTTCTCTTTTCCCACCCACTGCCTGATATACGCGGGACAATTCTCCAACTGCACTCCCCCTGCTTCACACCGTGCCAGGAACTTCACTGCTTCGCGGTCCGCCAGCCTCACCTCTTGTAGGTCCAGGACAACCTGCCTCGCCTCTTTTTGAAGACCGAGAAGGTCCTCCAGTTCCTCGATATGCTCGGCCTCGAATCGACCGACTAAACTGTAAACCGTGGATTCCTGCCGTTTCGACTTCTCGATCTTTAAAGTCATGGGTTCTCTGTGGGCCCTTTTTGCTATCTCGAATGCACGCCCATTCATTTCAAATTGGCGCGCTCAGACCTACATAAAGCAACGGCTAGGCCATATGCAAGTCATTGAAAATAAATGAGTAAATAGTTTGGCAGGTCACGAGAATTCGGGAAGTGCCGAATTCTCGTCAATTCGATGACACTCTACTGCGGCTCGGGCGTGTATTTTTGTTTGTGGATTTTCAATTGTTTGATCTTTGAATCGAGGGTTGAGCGAGGAATTCCCAGCCTGGCTGCTGCTCCATTCGGGCCCGCCACTCTTCCCCCCGACGCGGCAAGAGCCGCCTCGATAATTTCGCGCTCCTGGCTTTGAAGGGCCTCGGGAAGAGGTGCGGAGAGCTCGGGCTGGGAGGGCTTCACTTCAGTCGTTAGCCAGGCCGCATCGATCCAAAGGGTTTCCCCGCTGCAAAGTATCACCGACCTCTCGATAATATTTTGCAGTTCGCGGATGTTTCCTGGCCACGGATAAGTCTGGCAGAGCTCCATCGCGTTCCTGTCGATCTTGGTAATCTGCTTGCCCGCTTTTTCCGCGTACCGCTTCACAAAATATTCCACCAGCATCGAAATGTCCTCCTTCCGCTGCCGGAGGGGAGGCACCTCGATTGGAAACACATTCAGGCGGTAAAAGAGGTCGGCCCGGAATGTGCCGGAGGCGATGGCCGCGCGCAAGTCGCGATTCGTCGCTGCAATCACCCGAACATCGGTCGGAAGGACTCGCGTGCCTCCTACACGTTCGAATTGATGTTCCTGCAGGACGCGAAGCAAGGCGATCTGGGTTTCGGGGGGAAGTTCGCCGACTTCATCCAGAAAAATAGTGCCGGAGTGTGCAAGTTCAAAGCGGCCCTGGTGCCGCTGCAGCGCGCCGGTGAAGGCTCCCTTTTCATGTCCAAACAACTCGGAGGCAATGAGCGAAGCCGGAATCGAAGCGCAATTCACGCCGACAAACGCTCGGCCGGAGCGTTGCGACCGCTTGTGAATCGCGCGGGCAATCAGCTCTTTGCCGGTGCCGGTCTCCCCCGTGATCAGTACCGTAGAGTCCGTGGGCGCCACTTTCAAAATCTTGGAAAGCACTGTTTGCAGTACTGGAGATGACCCGATAATTTCCTCGAACATGAAGGCCTGATCGATCTGTTCCCGCAGCGCTATGTTTTCGTCATGCAGTTGATCTTTCAGCTTCTTGATTTCTTCAAAAGCCAACTCCAACTCGGATCTCGCACGGCGTTGTTCGGTCACATCCATCGCGGTCCCGACAAACTCCACAATATCGCCCGATTCGTTGAGTACAGGATGCCCGATTGTGTGGATGTTCTTGATTGAACCGTCCGGCAAGATGATCCTGTAATCGGATTCGTAACTGATTTTCGTGACGGCGGCATCGGCGAAATCACGCTTTGCGCCTGGCCGATCTTCCGGATGAATTCTGCCAAGAAAAAATTCCGTGGTGCATACGTCTTCCTCGGGGGCGGCCCCGAAAATGTGCCGCACCTCCGGCGAGCTGGTCACCCTGCCCGTTGCAGTATCCTGGGCCCAGCTGAACATGTGCACCAGTCGCTGGCCTTCCAGCAGGTAGGCCTCGCTCCTGCGGAGTTTTTCATCCGCCCTTTTGCGTTCGGCGATTTCCTTCTTCAGCTCTTCGTTCGTCACAGTCAGTTCCGCCGTCCGCTCAGCCACCTTTTCTTCCAGCTCACTCCGCCTGCGCTTCAGCCAGCTCATCAGCACGGCGAAAATCACGAACGCCAGGTCGTAGAGTACCCGTGAAACCGTCGAAACTTCAGACTCGAACAGATAGCTGCGGATCATAATCGCCAGCAAGACCGCAACGATTCCCGGTTTTGTCCCGCCATACCAGAACGTGATCGCTATTGCGGACAGAGCCCATGCCGCAAACGCATGCGGCAGGTGAAAGTGAGTGAAAAGCATTTCCAACAGAAGTGCGGCCGACAGCGACGCGATCGCCAATCCATAAGGCAGCAGGCGCGACACGATGGGACGTGTCATCCAGTCGTGAATACCTCGATCAGCCATAACTAAGCGTTTCTCTCACGTCTAAGTATGGGTACCCTGCGGCGGACACAAATTGGCTTTTGTAAGTGTCCTTACTCTAGCTCGGTTCCTGGTTGCGCACAATCCGAGCGATATTCAGATGCCCGGCCGGACGGAATGTACAAAAAGAGTGGAAGATTTCAGAAGCGGCGCCATAGCCCGCCGCCGCGTCCAGTGGCGCGAGATCTCATTCTATTTGTGCGGGCCATACCAGGCTTCCATTTTGTGGATTTTTCTTCTCATTTTTGTAATTACAGTAATTTCTCTTTATGATTTCTCTGCAGGCACAAACATTTAGTTATATTTTCTCGCGCCACTGGAGAAAATTATTCGCAATCATCAAAAATAAACTGAATTCACGCCCTGAAAAGTGTTTGAACAAAAATATTTGCGCGCAGAAGTAACTTCCTTTCGCGATCTCCCATCTAAGCTTACGAGTACAACAAAAAGATTCCTGCTTCAGATTCCGGGGTGAGCAAGGCCACAGAAGTCCGAAACAATCAAATATTGTGGGCAGTAATTTAACATCCTGGCCGCGAGGTGCGAGGGAGTGGTGTTTTCAATCGTCACCTCAAATCGCGCGGAACGTGGGTTCAAGGTATTTGTTCGGAATTTGTGCGGCGAGTTTACCCAGGGCTCAAAGCCGCACAAAAGAGAAGCGTCGCAAACAAAAAAGCGGCGCTTCCGTAAGTGAGGAAGTTTATGCGATTACTTCGTTATTTTCATCGCATAGACTCTAGACCAACCAAGGGAGAAAGCTAGAATGAAGTTCCGATCGATAGCTGCAGTTGTGTTTGGAGCATTCTTTATGTTCATCGCAAGCGCCCGGGCCGACGAGCGTAGCACCCAGGAAGTCGGCGTGCAGGGCACGGGTTTTTTCACCAAAGACTCGAGCAGCAACGTTTTGAATCAGCACAGCACCAACTCGGGCGGAATCCTTGTAAGTTACCGCTATCATTTTAATCGCTGGTTCGCGGCCGATGTGAGCTACGGCTGGAATCGCGACACCCAGCAGAATATTTCGTCCACAGGCTCCTTGAACGTGCAGTCCAACGTGCACCAGACGACGGTTGCCGCTGTGATGAACCTTCCCTGGAGCACGGCGCGATTTAACCCGTACGTTCTCGCGGGCACCGGGGCCCTGGTTTTTGCTCCGACCCAGAACGCAGGAGCGACCGTGCCGGGCGCGGGCAACCAGGCGAAAGCCACCTTCGTTTACGGCGGCGGCGTGAATTACGATTTTTCCAAGCACTTGATGTTCCGCCTGGAATATCGTGGACTGGTTTACGGACGCCCCGATTTTGGCGTGAACGCGCTGCGCTCCGGCTTGACGACGAACACCGCTCAGCCATCGGCCGGCGTGATCTACCGCTTCTAATTCCAAACCGAGCCAGCGCCCACAACAATTCAGCGCCGGGCAATCACTGCCTGGCGCTGAATTATTTCTAGATCCGCGATTCTTGTGAATCAAACGGTGGTCATTCGGAGCGGGGTGGGCCAATCGTGCTCTGAAGTTTCTGGAACTCCTGCATCTCCTGTTGCGCTTGCGCGGCCTTCCCTTGCTTGCGATACACGCCGGCAAGACCAAAATGCGCCTGCGCGGCGAGGGAAGTGTTTTTTTCAAGCTCAATCACTCTGCGCCACGCCTTTTCAGCCCCCGCGGATTCCCCGACCAGCGAATACGCTTTGCCCAAAGAATAGAGCGTTTCCGGCATGTCAGGCTTCAGTTCGTTCGACCTCTTCAGCTCAGGCAACGCCTCCTGCGCTCTCCCTTGCTGCAGCAACGCGGCTCCCAGCCGATAAGCGGCTTCGGCGT
>Ga0307471_100002008_pt1 | contig 11537 bp, 10 predicted proteins | sample atmos_gasesAM3C__2_FD_204566 | JGI IMG/M metagenome (GOLD analysis project Ga0307471, IMG submission 204566) | Hardwood forest soil microbial communities from Morgan-Monroe State Forest, Indiana, United States - atmos_gasesAM3C_515 | ecosystem: Environmental > Terrestrial > Soil > Temperate... | reverse complement strand
AGCCGAGAGCGGGGGAGCAGCCGGATGAACCGAGAAGCGGCATGGGTCAAGGAGTATTGGCTGGGAGTCTTGGCGATCACGCTGATGATGGCGATGGGATGCAAGTCGGGGGGAAGCACACCTGAGACGACAGCACCGGCGCAGCCACCATTTATGAGCGCGGTGGCGGGGCACGCGCCAGCGACAGAGGACGAAGCGCCGCCGGCGGATAAAACGGGTGGATTCGATGGCAAACGCGCGTATGAGCAGGTGGTCAGGCAGGTGAGCTTTGGGCCGAGGCCTGCAGGATCAGCGGCGCTGGCGCAATTGGCGAGCTACCTGGAGACAGAGCTGAAGTCGTACGGATGCGTGGTGGAGACAGATTCGTTTTCGGCGGATACACCTGCCGGACGGCTGCCGATGAAAAATATTCTAGTGAAGATTCCGGGGCAAAAGCCGGGAATCATTTTACTGGGCACGCATTATGACACGAAGAAGCTCGATAATTTTGTGGGCGCGGATGATGGTGCGTCGTCGACCGCGGTGATGCTGGAGCTCGCGCGCCTGCTGTGTGCGCAGAAACAACCGGAGAAATACGCCGTATGGATCGCGTTTTTCGACGGGGAAGAAGCTGTGAACAAGGAGTGGAAAGATCCCGACAATCGGTACGGCAGCCGGCAGATGGCCGCGCGGATGGCAACGAGCGGGGATTTGAAGAATATCAAGGCATTTGCGTTGGCCGATATTGTCGGAGGGCGAAAACTCGTCATTGCGCGAGATACAGAATCGACAAAGTGGCTGGTGGACTTAGTGTGGAAGACGGCGGCACAGCTAGGGTACAAAGAGATATTCGTCGATCAGGAAAGCCCCGTATCCGATGACCATCTGTCGTTTTTGGCGCGCGGCGTGCCATCCGTGGATATTATTAACGATCTGAATGGCCCACTAAGCGTGTATTGGCATACGCCAGAAGATAATTTGGATAAGATCAGTCCAAAGAATCTGGCGATCGTGGGATATGTGGTTTTGGAAAGCGTGAAGCAGCTGCAGCAGAAGTAGTGCCCACCTCGAATTAAAATTCAACTCATGCAATTTGGCGGAACGTGTGTCGCCCGTACAGCGTGCGAAGAGAGATCCCTCGCTACGCTCCCTTCGACTCCGCCGAGGGCAGGCGGAATGACGGTGGGAGGAAGAACCGACCTGAAGGTCGGCCACTACAAACCCCAAAGACGGCGAAGTGTTATTTTCCGAAAGAGACGTCGTGAAGTTTGGAGACGAGGGAGTGTTTCTGGAAATCGTCATCGTTGCGGTAGGGAAAATCGGAGCGGTAGTGGCTGCCGCGGCTTTCCTCGCGAGCGAGGGCGGAACGAGCAATGAGGGAGCCGAGGCTGTGGAGATTGCGGAGTTCGTGATCGAAGCGACCATTCTTGCCGGGAAAGGGAATATCCAGAGTCTCCAGGGCTTCAAGAGCGGATTTCAGGTCCTTACCACTGCGCAGGATACCAACGTGCTTCCACATGATTTCGCGAAGTGATTGCAGAGCAGCAGAGACGGCAGGTTTTGGCTTGGGCTTATCGCTGCGAGTTTCCGTGTTATTCCAATTTCTTGGCGCCGGATTGCCGGGGAGGAGGCCAGGCTTCTTTTTCGAGCCCGGAACGTCTTTGATCATGGCGTCGCCGGCGCGAGCACCGAAGACCAGCCCTTCGAGAAGGGAATTGCTGGCGAGACGATTGGCGCCATGGACACCGTTGGCAGCGGTTTCGCCGGCGGCGTACAGGCCGGGAATAGAAGTGCGTCCCCAGAGATCGGTTTTGACGCCGCCAATCATGAAGTGCGCGGCAGGGCTGACCGGAGCGAGGTCGCTGGCAAGATCGAGGCCATAGTTGGAGCAGGTAGCGTAGATGCGAGGGAAGCGCTTTTCGAGAAACTCCCTGGGTTTGGCGGTCATGTCGAGATAGACATGCTGAGAATTGGTTTTCTGCATCTCGCTGGTGATGGCGCGCACGACAACATCGCGCGGAGCAAGTTCCTGGGCTTCGTGGTAGCGCTTCATGAAGCGTTCGAGGTTGACGTTGCGGAGAATTCCGCCTTCGCTGCGCAGCGCTTCGCTGAGAAGAAAGCGCGGTACGCTCTTTACGGAAAGCGCGGTGGGGTGGAACTGGACGAACTCCATGTCGGAGAGAGTGGCGCCGGCGTCATAAGCAATGGCCGTGCCATCCCCAGTGGCAACTTCAGGATTGGTAGTTTCGCGATAGAGCTGGCCGAGGCCGCCGGTGGCCAAGAGGACGGCACCGGCATGGATTTCGTGAAGCGAGCCGTCTGTTTCATCAATAAAGCGAACACCGATGGCGCGCCCCTTTTCGAGAATGAGTTCGGTGGTGAAGGCGTGGGCGCGGAGATGAAGATGGGGGATGGTGTGGGCGCGAGCGAGAAGAGCGCGGCTGATCTCGCGGCCGGTGGAATCGCCGTGGGCATGGAGAATTCGAGAGCGGCTGTGAGCGGCTTCGCGGGTGAAGGCCAGTTTTGTGCCGGCACGATCGAATTCCGTGCCCCACTCGATGAGTTGAGAGATGTATTGGGGGCCTTCCTCGACGAGAAGAGCTACGGATTCGGCGCGACAAAGGCCGTCGCCGGCGTTGAGAGTGTCCTGTTCGTGAAGGCCGATTTCGTCTTCGTCGCTAAGGGCGACGGCAATGCCGCTTTGCGCATAGGCGGTGGCGGATTCGTTGAGATCGGATTTGGCGAGGACAAGAACGCTGCCCGCCCGGCTCACTTCGATGGCTGCGCGAACGCCAGCGACGCCAGAACCGACCACGACATAGTCCACGTGATAACTTTTCTGGGAGAGAGTCATGGAGAATCATTTCTTGGCGCTTTGTATGGTAGCACGAAGAAAGTAGTGGAAAAGAGAAGCGACCAAGGATTCAAGAAAAGTACCACCCAAAGAGGGAAATAGTGGAGGGCCATGACCCTTACAAACTGGGACAACGGGGATGTGCTAAATTGGTGGTTTCCACGCTAGCGATGAAGACGGAGAAACCAAGGACGGTCCAAGTGCGTGCCGCAGGTGGCGACTATGAAGTGGTGTGCGGTCGCGGCGTGCTGAGAGAGGCCGAACGCAAGATCAAAAAACTGGGGAAGTTTTCCAGCGTCCATGTGATGTCCTCGCCGAGAGTGTGGAAGGCGATCGGCCGAAAATTTGGAAGAGGGTTTGCCGGGCGCGGGGCGTTCACCGTGCATTTATTTGATGATGGCGAGCCTGCGAAGCATTTGGGGACGGTTGAAAAAATCGCGCGAAAGTTGGTGCGAGCGGGAGCGGACCGGAAGTCACTGCTGATTGCACTGGGCGGCGGGGTGGTGGGAGACGTAGCGGGCTTCGCCGCGGCCGCGTACCTGCGCGGGGTGGCCCTGGTGCAGGTACCGACCACGCTGGTGGCGCAAGTGGACAGCGCCATCGGCGGAAAAACCGGCGTGAATTTGCCGGAAGGGAAAAATCTGGTAGGGGCATTTTATCCGCCGCGGTTGGTGCTAGCGGATCCGGAGGTATTGGCGAGTTTACCGGAAAGAGAATTTCGTGGCGGTTTGGCGGAGGTGATCAAGTACGGCGTGATTGCGGATCCGAAGTTGTTTGCGTATCTGGAATCAAATATGGAGAAGATCCTGACGCGCGATGAGGAGGCGCTGGGATACATCATTCGCCGGTCGATTGAAATCAAAGCGCGAGTGGTGAGCCGGGATGAGAAAGAGTCGGGACTGCGGGAGATTTTGAATTTTGGGCATACGTTTGGGCATGCGCTGGAATCGGTAACGCGCTACAAGCGGTTCCAACATGGAGAAGCGGTGGCCTGGGGGATGATGTGCGCGGCGCTGCTGGGACATGAGGTGGTGGGGACGCCGGCGGATACCGTGTCGCGAATTGTGTCGCTGATCCGAAAGATGGGGCCATTACCCGCGTGGCCGAAGACCCGCGCACGCGAATTGTTTGAAGCGATGTACGCGGACAAGAAGGCGCGCGGGGGGAAAGTGCGGTTCGTGCTAGCGCCGAAGTTGGGAAAAGCGGGATTGCAAGGTAATGTGCCGCCCAGGACGGTAATGTGCGTGTTGCGATGCGCGCCACGGTGCCTGGGTGAATCCAGCAGGGGCTATCGGAAAGCAGAATGCCTGAGTTGACCACGTTTCCAAAAGGGGCAAGGCCGGAAGGGGCGACGAGTGAGCAGGACGCTTCGCGGAAGGTGCGCGAAATGTTCACGCGCATTGCGCCGCGTTACGATCTACTGAATCACCTGTTGTCCGGGCAGATGGACAAGCATTGGCGAGCGCGGACGGCACGCGAGCTGAAGCCAATTTTGGAACAGGCGAGCGCGGCGGTGCTGGATACTTGCTGCGGTACGGGAGATTTAGCATTTTCGCTGGCGCGGAGAGGGGAAGCGCGAATTTTCGGAGCGGATTTTTCGCACACAATGCTGGTGAGAGCGAGAGAGAAGAGCGCGGGGCAGCGCAGTGGCAAGCGGGCAATACCGTTCCTCGAGGCGGACGCGCTGCGATTGCCGTTTGCGGATAGCTCGTTCGACCTGGTGACTTCGGCATTTGGATTTCGGAATCTGGCGAATTACGAAGCGGGACTGCAGGAAATCTATCGCGTGCTGAAGCCAGGAAGCACCATCGCGATCCTGGAATTCACGGAGCCGGCGCCCGGACTGATGGGAGATTTGTACCAGGTCTATTGCCAAAAGATATTGCCGAAGATTGGCGGGTGGATTTCGGGAGATGGCGTAGCGTACGCGTACTTGCCAAAATCGGTGGCGCGGTTTTTTCGGCCACTTGAGTTTGTAGAGCAATTGCAGCGAGTTGGGTATGTTAATCCTCGATATCAGCTCATGACATTTGGTTCGGTGGCGCTGCATGTCGCGGCTCGACCGAGGTAGGCGCATCATCCACAGGTGCGCGGGACAGTCCCCATTTATTGAAGCGAATGGATAGGCTCGGGCCGAGGAAGGGAGGGCCTATGGGCGGGGCCACGTGGCGTTGTGTGTAGAGGGGTATTGACTGATACGAAGGTCCTATTGTGGAGGGCGGAGGCAGTCAGTAGTCTCGCGGGAGTAGTGAGAAGACGGCAAGGAGACTGCCGATGAACAACGCATCCGCCATAAGCGCTCAATGGGAGCTGCAAAGAAAGATCAAAGCCAACCGTCCGGTCGACGCGTTGGAAGAGACGGCATGGGAATTGTGCACCAGCCAGGTGCCGCTGGAAGAGGCAGTGGGACGGCTACAGGAGAAGGCACTAGAAGGGCTAGTGAAAATGCTCGATCCGAAGATTCTTGCGGATGCGGAGGCGACGCAGTGCTGCCTGGATTTGATTGCGACTGAGTCTGAACGAGTGGCTTGGAAGGCGCTGGAAAAGGGAACAGAACGGCTGCATAGAGGGCTGGAGATGTTGGAAGGTTTGGAAAGCATGGACGAATCCGAGGGGCTGGAAGGGTTGGTTGGCGGCGCGGTAAATTAAAAGAGTGAGCAATTGAGATCCAGAAATGGACAAGGATACGTCGTCTTCACAGAAACAAACAAGTAATACAGAACCAGGAGATGAGGACACAGGGCTCGCCGACTCGCCCTGCGCTAAAGGAACCGATCTGATGGTTCGCTGACGCTCGGCACGAGGGATCGGCCACTACAACCACTCGGAAAACCTTAGAGTCCCCCGCCTCAGCCGCTCTCGATGTTCGGGGTAAAAGCCGCCACTACCAGGAACGAACCTAAGAAGGCACGATTTATCGTGCCACTACAGAACGGGAACCCACACGCAAAGTCGGCCTGTGGGGCACACGTGGCACATAGCGGTGTCAGCAAGTGTGGATGGAGAATTAGCGGGCCCAGCCGGAATCGCCGCCAGATTTGCGAAGTTCGTCCTCAAGATTGGCATGTTCTTGTTTGAGGGTGTCGATTTCTTTTTGCTTGGCGTCGATCTTGGACTTTCGGTCGTTGATATCAGAGCGATTGTACTGCTGCATTAAGGCTTTTTGCGGGTCGTTGTAATACTGAACTTGATCCTTATCCTGCTCGCGCTGTAGAACGTCGAGCTCCTTTTCGGCGGTGCTGATCTTGGCGTTGAGTTGCTTGAAGCGCTTGCGCCAATAGGCTTCGCTATTCTTGTCTTCTTCCGGATTGGGCTTTTCCTCGCCGGCGGCCGCCGCAGGCGATTTATCCGGGGCGCCTTCGGTTTTGGTCTCCGCGGCAGGCTGGTTCTGCGGGACGGAAGGGGCCGGGTTCTGCGGCACGGACGGAATATCGTCGTTGGTGAAGACCTTCTTGGGCGGCGTGGCGGTCTTTTGCTGTTCGCGTGCTTTCCGCGCCGCTGCGGCGACATCGTCACCGGATTGCTGTTGCGGCGAAGCCTGTTGTGCGGGCGCTATTCCGGCGGCAAGGCCGAAAAAGACGAGAATGGTTGCCGATAGCAATAGAATCCTGGTGCGCATGGTCAGTTACCTCCACAGGGATGAGCCCCTGTCGAAACCGCTAAGGATGAACCCGCCGGAGAACTGTGGGGCCCGTAGAAAAACTCCCAGGACTTTAGAGATACAGAATCCCTCTATTAATTCTACGCTTTTCCCTATGCGAAGCGAAGGAGGCTGGACCAAAGACTAACGCCAGGCGGCAGTCAGCGGAAAAGCAGGCGGTCCACTAGCCAGGGCGCAAGGTAGACAACGAGGAGGGCGGCAACACCGAGGAAGGTGCCCAGGGGGAACTGGTATTGCGAGGCAAGAAACCAGCGCAGGGCGTTAAGTTCACCGAGGCCTCGGCGAGCGGCGCGTTCGGCGAGGGAGCGGTGCCAGCCGGCCAGGAACAGGATAACGACAGTGGCGAGGCCAATCACGCTGCCAAGAAATGTGCCGATGAGGATGGTAAGGAAAGCGCCGCGCACGCCGAAAAAGACGCCGATCATGGCCATCATCTTGATGTCGCCCATGCCCATGCCCTCGCGCTTGCGAATGAGTCTGTAGAGTTTGGCCGCACCCCAGAGGAGAAAACTGCCAAAGGCGGCACCGAGAAGTGCGTCAAGAATTCCGGCGAGCATGGGAGAAAGATGGTAATAACGGGAATAGACGGGGAAGTAGTCAGCGGAAAAAGAATTCGGGGGGATTTTGGAGGAGAAGGCAAGACCGAGACCGAAGCCGAACCAGTTGACCGCGTCGGGGAGTAAACGAACGCGGAGGTCGGTAACGATGAGGATGAGGAGCAGGCAGGAAAAGAAAAGCCATTTGAAGGTAAGCAGGGTAATGCCGAATTCGTAGTAAGTGAGAACGAAGAGGAAACCGGTCAGGAATTCGATGGCAGGATACATCGGCGAGATGGGTTCGTGGCAATTGCGGCATTTGCCGCCAAGGAGCAGCCAGCTAAAGACAGGGATATTGTCGTAAGGCTTGATGGGAGACTGGCAGCGGGGACAACGGGAGGCAGGCGAAATGATCGAGACGCCTGCGGGAATGCGCGTGATGCAGACATTCAAGAAACTCCCGATGACAATGCCGAAAAGGAAAAAGAAGAACGGGATCACAGGAATGAATGTGCCACAGGAGGCGAGGGGGCTCAACGTTGAAAGTTAACAGCTGAGGGTTGACAGTCAACAGTCGAGGGCGCGGAGATTGACAAACAAGAGAAAAGCCGAAGAGGGATTCCTAGCTGCGAAGACTGCGCCCCCTTCGACCCCGCTCCCTTCGACTCCGCTCAGGGCAGGGCAGGCGGAATGACGGGTGTACCGTAAGAGTTCACGACAGAGGGAGGGGCAGAGTGGGGAGCAGAGGAAAGAGGAGAGAAAGGCTTCAACACAGAGATAGCAGAGGGCCGCCCTTCGCACCAAAACGCTCGGGGCAGGCAGAGGAAACGGAGAACGGCTGCGGAAGGGAAGTTGGGGGAGGAGGCGAGGTCAAGTAAACTGAACGGTATGGCAATGAGTTGGTACGAGCATGCAATCAGGCGGTACGAACACCGGCGGTGGACGACGGACGATAACCGGATGGTGCGGCCGTTTGAATGGGGGCTGGAACACATCAACGGGAGCGCGGAGCATGGGGATCCGCGCGCGTTTCTGCGCGAGTATGCGCGGGCAGCGATTGCCAAGAGCACGGAGTGGTATGCGGCGGAAGAGGCGCGGGACTACCGGCTGGATGTCGAAAATGTGCTGAGGTTCACGAGCTCGATGGAATCTCCGTGGCCGGAGAACAACGTAGTGCACGCGCAAGTCTTCCGCGCGCGAAAGCACGGGCCGGCGGTGCTGGTGCTGCCGAACTGGAATGCGAAGTGGCACGGGCAGGTGGCGTTGTGCCACTGGCTGCAGCGAATCGGGATTACCGCGGTGAAGATGAGTTTGCCGTATCACGACAGGCGCATGGCGAAAGGACATGAGCGCGCGGACCAGTTGGTGGGGCCGAATATTGGGTTGACACTTCAAGCGAACCGGCAAGCGGTGAAGGATGCGCGGGCATGTTTGACGTGGCTGGAACAGCAGGGATACACGCGACTGGGGATTCTGGGTACGAGTATCGGGTCATCGGTGGGATACATCACGCTGGTGCATGACGAACGCGTGCGCGCGGGAGGATTTTTTCATGTGTCCACCTATTTTGCGGACGTGGTGAGCCAGGGAATGACGACGAATCATGTGTGGGAAGGCTTGCGGCACGAGGTGAGTGTTGAGGAGTTGCGGGAATTCTGGGCACCGATCAGCCCGATGCCGTATGTGGAGAGAGGGATGGGTACGCGGCGGAATACGTTCATGGTGTATGGGAAATATGACCCAACGTTTTTGCCGGAACTGACGCACGAAATGCTGGATTCGTTGCGGCAGCATGGGGCGGAACCGCGAACGCTGGAGTTGCCAGTGGGGCATTATTCGCTGGAGTTGCCGCCGTTCAGTTATGTGGCGGGGTGGCGGATGTTCACGTATTTTCTGGAGGCGCTAGGATGAAGGAGATGGACGCCACGCGAAGCCAGTGTTGCATTGCATTCGTGCCATGAAGACTAAACTTCGAACGTCACGATCACCCTCGAGGATGAGCCTGCGCGCTGGGCCAGAGTCGAAGCTGCCCGCAACGATACCAGCGTATCCCAGTACCTTGCCGCTCTCGTGAAAAAACAGATCCAAGAGAAAGATGAATATGAACTGGCAAGGGGGGCGCTCTCCCGGCAGCCCTTCCTAAAGGCGAACGGAAGGTACTTGTCCCGCCAGGAATCCCATGACCGCGCTCTTCTTCGTTGACACTGACGTTCTCCTATATGCGGTGGACGAGTCCAGTCACAAGAAGCCGGAGAGGGCTCGAGCGTGGAGAACGATGCTGTGGGAAACACAAAGAGAAACATTATTCGCAAGTGGCCGGGAGCAAAAGAATCTGCTCGTGTGGAGATCAAAGGCTTTTTGCTTGGCGGCCGATTTTAACCAATCAAGAAATTATTGCGAAGAGTTGGGCACTGCAGGATCGTTATGGATTTTCCTTTTGGGATGCCCTGATCGTTGCCGCCGCTCAGGCAGCCTCGTGTGCGTTTCTGTTGAGTGAAGATTTTCAAGCGGGCCAGAAAATCAATGGCCTCGAAATCATAAATCCATTTGACGCCTCTCCCCGAGAATTCGATTGACGAAGGACACGGCATTCGTCATTTTCTCTCTGCGGAAGCCGAACCGGTCTGACGACAACCCAAGAGGCGGGACTTATCGTGCCCCTACTAAACCCAAGAACCGATCTGAAGTCGGTTACCGCATGATCTTGCGATTAGTGCAGGATTTTGGCGATGGCGGCGGAGGCGATCAGGTTGGATACGGCGTGGATGTCGGGGGCGTGGGGACGATCCTGGGTGAGTTTAGGGGCTAACACACGGACAGCGTCGTAGGCTTTTTGGGCCAGAGGGCCGGTTTGCAGTGGGGCTTGCAGGTCAATGCCCTGGCAAGCGCAGAGCAGTTCAATAGCGAGAATGTGGCGGAGATTGTGGAGCATGCGTTCGAGGCGGCGAGCGCCGCTCATGCCCATGGACACGTAGTCTTCCTGATTTCCTGACGTAGAAATCGAATCCACAGAATGCGGTGTAGCGAGGGCGCGATTTTCGCTGGTGAGCGCGGCGGCGGTGACTTGCGCGATCATGTAGCCGGAATTGAGGCCGGGATCGGGCGTGAGAAACGCTGGAAGCATGCTGGTGAGAGGGTTGGTCATTTGCTCGATACGCCGCTCGGAGATACCGCTGAGCGTCGCGAGGGAGATAGCGGTTTGATCGGCGGCCATGGCGAGGGGTTGCCCGTGGAAATTGCCGCCGCTGACAACGTCACCCGCACCGTTTTCTTTCACAAAGACAAGAGGATTATCAGTTGCGCTATTAAGTTCGACGAAAGCCATTTCGCGGGCTTGCGCCAGCGCGTCGCGAACGGCGCCGTGAACTTGCGGGGTACAGCGGAGGCTGTAGGCGTCCTGCACGCGGGGATCTTTTTCGCTGGCACGGTGAGACTCGCGAATCTGGCTGCCTTCATTGAGCCGGGCGAGATGGCGCGCGGTCACGCCGGCACCGGGAAACGGGCGTGCGTGCATGATACGGGAATCGAAAGCGCCCGGACTGCCGCGGAGCGCATCGACGGAGAGAGAAGCGGCGACGTCGGCGGTGTCGGCGAGAATGTCGGCTTCGTAGAGCGCGAGGCTGAGGAGTGAGAGCATGCCTTGCGTGCCGTTGAGGAGAGAGAGACCTTCCTTGGCTTCGAGTGAGACAGGGGTGATGCCAGCGCGTTTGAGCGCTTCGGCTCCGGAAAGTTTATCGCCTTTGTAGATCGCGATGCCTTCGCCAATGACGACGTGGGCGAGGTGCGCGAGCGGGGCAAGATCGCCTGAAGCGCCGACGGAGCCTTGCGAGGGAATGATGGGATGGACGCCGGTGTTGAGCATAGCGCAGAGCGTTTCGACAACGACAGGGCGAATGCCGCTGAGTCCTTTGGCGAGGGCGTTGGCGCGAAGAAGCATCATGCCGCGCGTTTCGTATTCAGAGAGAGGCGCGCCAACGCCGGCGACGTGTGAGCGCACGAGATTGATCTGGAGCTGGCGGACTTGTTCGGCGGAGATGCGGACGGAGGCCAGTTTGCCGAAACCGGTGTTGATGCCGTAGGCAGTTTGGCCGGAGGCAACGAGGTGGTCCACGACAGCGCGGGAAGCTTTCATGCGGGTAACAGCGCCGGGAGCGAGGCTGACAGGATCGTGGCGAAGAGTGACGGCGTAGAGTTGCGAGAAGGTGAGGTCATTGCCGGTGAGGACGATGGTCATTGGTGGTTTTCCCGGTCGAGCATTGGTGATGGTGAGCAAAATCTAACGCAGAGGCGCAGAGGACGCAAAGATTCACGGAGAAGAAGCTTTGCCACAAGGGACGCAGAGTAAGAGTGCCAGGAGGTCATGCGTGGCTCCGGTCTGCGGCCGGTGTGACGATGTTGAGGAAGGCGGACTTGTACTTATTGGGAAATTGTTTGACGTGACCGGCACGGTTGCAGGCGACGTGGATGGTCTGGCCAGTGGCAAGAAGCTTTTGATCGTGCTGGCGAA
>Ga0307471_100002007_pt1 | contig 11539 bp, 9 predicted proteins | sample atmos_gasesAM3C__2_FD_204566 | JGI IMG/M metagenome (GOLD analysis project Ga0307471, IMG submission 204566) | Hardwood forest soil microbial communities from Morgan-Monroe State Forest, Indiana, United States - atmos_gasesAM3C_515 | ecosystem: Environmental > Terrestrial > Soil > Temperate... | reverse complement strand
ACCGGGAATGTGCAACCCATCCCCGTCCTGCGCATCGAGCCGTCGCGTGGCTGGGTGTCGCTGCGATTGGACGAGCTGTGGGAATACCGTGAGCTGCTTTACTTTCTGATCTGGCGCGACCTGAAAGTGCGGTACAAGCAGACCCTTGTGGGTGTCGCGTGGGTCATCATACAGCCGCTTCTCAGCATGGGCGTCTTCACCATATTCTTTGGGCGGCTCGCCAAGCTGCCTTCGGACGGGCTGCCTTATCCGGTTTTCTACTTAGCTGCTCTGGTGCCATGGTCGTACTTCTCCACGGCGCTCCAAAGCGGGACGAACGTGGTAGTGGAAAACCAGCGGTTGATCACCAAGGTGTACTTTCCGCGCATTCTTCTTCCAGTTTCCTCTGTAGTCGCAGGGCTGGTAGATTTCTCCATCGTTTTTGTGGTTCTGCTGGCGATGACGCTGAAATTCGGCATTGTTCCCGGGGCAAATGTGCTGTTTCTGCCGCTTTTCCTGCTGCTAGCGGTGGCGACGGCACTGGGAGTGGGACTGTGGTTTTCGGCGTTGAATGCGCTGTACCGCGACGTGCGTTACGTGACGCCGTTTTTGGCGCAGTTTTGGATGCTAGCTTCGCCGGTGGCCTATCCGAGCAGCTTGGTGCCAGCAAAATGGCAGTGGCTCTACGGCTTAAATCCGATGGCGGGAGTAATTGAAGGATTCCGGTGGTCTTTGACGGGACATGGGCAGCCGCCGGGCGCATTGCTTCTGGCGTCCGCGGGGATGGTCATGGTCCTTTTAATCGGGGGGGGACTGTTTTTCCAAAGAATGGAAGGGACCGTCGCCGATTTGGTGTAACTGACTTTGGGCCATTAACAGATTTTATGGATTTGAGAGCGGTCATTCACACCTCTCTGCAAACGCAGGTCTGGGGCAAAATAGCAAATGAGCGAGATCGCGATACGAGCAGAACGGTTGAGCAAGCGATACCGAATCGGAGAGTTGGAGCGGTACAGGGCGCTGCGCGATCTGATTGCGCAGGCGGTAAGAGCTCCGTGGACATTGCTAAAACTTGAGAAGAAGGAGACATTCTGGGCACTGAAAGATGTGAGCCTAGAAGTAAAGCATGGAGAAGTACTGGGGCTGATCGGTCGCAACGGCGCAGGAAAGACGACCCTGCTCAAAATCTTGTCCCGCATAACACGCCCAACTACCGGCTGGGCGGAAATTCACGGGCGTGTGGGATCACTCCTCGAAGTCGGCACCGGCTTCCATCCGGAACTCACCGGCCGGGAGAATGTTTTTCTTAGCGGTGCAATCCTGGGCATGAGAAAGCGTGAGATTGATCGCAAATTTGACGAGATAGTGGCATTTGCGGAGGTCGAGAAATTCATCGACACACCGCTGAAGCACTACAGCACTGGAATGCAAATGCGTTTGGCTTTTGCCGTCGCTGCCCACTTGGAGCCGGAAATTCTTCTCGTGGATGAAGTCCTCGCTGTTGGCGATGCTGAGTTTCAAAAGAAGTGTCTCGGAAAAATGCAGGATGTCTCAAGGAGCGGGCGGACAATCATCTTTGTAAGCCACCAGATGAATCAGATCCGGCGCCTGTGTGAACGCGTCTTATGGATTGACGCGGGGCGAGTTCGACACGATGGTCCAACCGCAGAGATAACGGCTAACTACGAAGCGGCTAGCTCTGCACGACTTGAATCGCAGGACAGGTTTGATGGTCTGCGCGCTAAGGCTCGTTTTCAGCGCTGGGAAATCTTGGAGCCTCGCGGCGAACTCCCCTACGTACTTCAGTCCTTTGGGCCCTTAATCCTCAAAGTTACGCTGCTCGTGAACCAGCCTCTCCGCAATGTGCAATATGGGATGGTCCTATATAACACGGATCGTCAATTGCTCTGGGGTACCGAGACCAACGGCTTGCAGCTAGAACCCGGCGATCATCAAATACTTTGTAAAGTTTCGACGCTACCGCTTCGCCCCGGCGCCTACAGCTGGCGCGTGACTCTTTACGACGACAACGGGTTGCTTGACGACTGGGAGTGTGTTCCCGAACTTGTGGTGGCTACCAAACCAATGGCCCACAGCAAGGATGAATGGGCAGGCTTCTTGAATATTCCGTGCTCTTTTTCGGTGTCCCCCACCGGAGTCGGCGTGGAAGAGTCGTTTGCGAAAGATACCATTGGAAGACCATAACTCTGATAGAAAAGGGTGAAGATTTTCAGTACGCAATTGCTTCTAATGTCCCGCGGGGAGCGATTCGCAAACATGCTTCCTGGGAGACTTGATGATGTTCCAAGGAATCCTAAAATTCGAGGTGAATACGCGCGGTAAGCGCTGGAGAATGGCATTTGGAAAGGCGGTGCGGCGTGCGCTCCCTGGGTTCCGCCTACAACCAAAACTTGCCTTTCTATTTGGCCGGTCGGTCCAAATCACAGTGATGAGAAAGAAACTTAATTTGGATCTTCGAGACGAGGCGGTGTGTTCCGCCATGTTCGCAGATGGAGTTTGGGAACCCGAAGAAACCTCGTTTCTGTCGAACACATTGCAACCAGGGATGGTGTTCGTCGATGTCGGTGCGCACATTGGCTATTACACGGTGATCGCCTCGGATATCGTGGGGAACGGCGGAAAGGTGTTCGCGTTCGAGCCCGATGCCAGGAATTTCTCGTTTTTGCGAGAGAATATAATTGCCAACCATTGTCAGAATGTTATTGCTGAACAGAAAGCCGTTGCAGCCTCATCTCAGAAATTGCTCCTTTATCGCTCCTCTAGCAATTTCGGCGATCATCGCATATACGACCCGGAGACTGATTCCACTCAATTCCACGGTAAGGGGCGTTCCTCCATTGCTGTCGAAGCCGTTTCGCTTGATGAATACTTTCGGGATATTCCGGTACCCATCGACCTCTTGAAGATGGACATTCAGGGATCCGAGTATGACGCTTTCCTAGGCATGCGAGCTTTATTGCAGCGAAACTCCAACATCGTCATATTGACTGAGTTCTGGCCGAAGGGCCTCCTACAAGCCGGAGCTTCTCCGGACGTTTTCTTGAGTGAGATACGGAGATGTGGCTTTGGCGTTTACCGACTCCACCGAGGACAGCCCCGTGAGACTTCTGATCGGGATATCTTGCAGTTCCTGTCGAGTGACGCTTACATGAGTTTGATCTTCTCGCGACACAGCGTTTGTGGTCGGATTCCAAAGAATGATGGGGCCTAAGGTCCCCGTTGAGATTATGATCTCGGTTGAACGCATACATAGCTTCCTTCGGAAAACGCCCGAACAAAAGTGGATTACCGCCCGCTTTTTTGTGACCATGTGGCTTTCTAAATTGCCATATGCGCCGCACCGAGTTCATCTCCGGCTGAGTTCACGGGAACACATGGCCGTCTGGTGGTCCTATTTCCCAGCAAGCTTTAATCCGGAAAGAAGCCTACTTGAGTATTGGGGAAATGATATTGGAGATCTTAGGTTTCTTTGGACGCATTTGCAGCCGGGCATGACGTTCCTGGACATTGGGGCCTACCATGGACTCTATAGCATTGTTGCCGCAAAAAAAATGGGGCGAGTTGGAAGGGTAGTCGCCTTCGAACCTTCCGCCCGGGAGCGGGACCGGATGCGGCTTCATCTGCGATGCAACAAGATCGATTGTGTCACCGTTGAACCTTATGCACTAGCCGCACAAGAAGGTCAGGCGCCACTGGCCGTAGTTGTAGACGGATATTCAACGATGAATAGCCTTCGTGCTCCCGTAGATCACGCCGCAAAGCAAGTCATCGTGAATACCATATCTCTCGACACATATTTAATTCAGAATCGTATCGACAATGTTGATTTCCTCAAAATTGACACAGAAGGCGGAGAGGTCGAAGCTTTTCGCGGGGCTCACGCGCTTCTGGGTCATATTCGTCCTTTGATTATCTGCGAGGTACTCGATCAGGTCACGCGGCCCTGGGGGTACGCCGCCGCCGAGATCATGAGCCTGCTTCGCACCTACGAGTACGAATGGTTCGACATTCTTTTTGACGGCAGGGTGATTCCTCACGTTCCTCATAATGACTATTGGGAGGGCAGGAATTACCTCGCGGTGCCTCGCGAAAAGCAGGACCTCTATTGAGTATGAAACCGAAATGGTGACCGAACATTTGGTATCTGCAATCATTGCCAATTTTAATGGAGCGAGACACCTGCGATTGTGCCTGCCGAGCCTGGTTGCTCAATCGTATGAATCCCTCGAGATCATCGTTGTCGACAACGCGTCATCTGACGAATCTGGCGGGGTGGCCCGGGAGTTCGGCGCAAAGTGGCTACCTTTGCCCAAGAATATTGGTTTGGCACCGGCCCTCAATCGCGGCGCTGCAGCTGCCAAGGGTGACCTCTTACTGTTTCTGAACAATGACATGCGATTCGACCAGGAGTTTGTCGCAACCCTGGTTAATCCCTTGCTTAAGGATCAAGCGGTTTTTGCTACGGATGGAATGCAATACCCTTGGGAAGGAGGGGATCCTGTGCATACGGCGACCCGCCTCGCGAAGACTAAGCCGCGGCGGGCTGGCACTGTAGAAATGGTGCCGGGGTTGTGCTTCTATCAGGATTCTAGACAAGAAATTGCGGAAGCATTTTTTGCCTCAGCAGCTTGCATGATGGTACGAAAGACGTTTTTTCAGGACCTTGGAGGGTTTGACGAGCGGCTTCCCCTTGGATACGAGGATGCCGAAATTTGCTGGCGAGCTTGGCTTCACAATTGGAAGGTCTTGTTCGTTCCACGCGCCATCTGCTGGCACAGGGTGGGCGGCTCGTCTCGTTCTCTGGAGGCGATGCTCATGAATTTCCGGGGCATTGTGCGAGGCCGTCTAATTCTATCTACTAAGCTGTTGCCTTTGGAGTATCCGCTACGCACTTGGTTGTTTTCGGCTGCCGCCCTCGTGCGCGACGTTGGTCTTGCCCGAGGGCGCTTTGCGATGGCGCGCGCCGAAGTACTCTTCCGGACTGCGCAGGACATCCCGAAATTGCTCCAGGAACGAAGGAACCTCTATAGGAAAGCAAAAAAGACATCGAGGACACAGCTCGAATCGCTGCTCCAGTTAGGGAATGGTAGTCCATCCGCTAAATGAGCGAAACCAACCAATTGCGAGAGTTTGTGGCGAAATCCGGAATCGAGGCGCGGCCGCATGCACCTCTCAGAGTATCATTCTCCTATAACGGTGAGCGCCGCCACCCCACCGAACACTATCTCTCCGATGCCTTTGGTCCAGGATATGCCACATATTTTGATTTTGACCGCCTGAGGGCTGATGAAAGCGTGCTTAGCTTGCTCGAAGTCGCTCGGACCCGCGGCGAAACACCCGAGGCCTTCGCACATCTTGTCGACACGCCTGCTTTCCCGCGCGATTTGCACCGTTCCCCTTTGCCCACTGTTTCCTTGGACATCGATTCATTTGGGTGGACGTCATCGCGCATTCGTTGGTCCATGCTTTTCGACTACGTGTTTCTTTGGCATCCCTCGTTGGTCCCTATGTACACGGCAGCGGGTCATCCCAAAGTATTCGCAATTCCACATGCTGCCGATGCAACCCTGTTCCCTAAAAACTCGTCGGCAGCTGACCGTCCGATGGAGGTGGGATGGGTTGGTGGTTTAGGATATACGCAGTACGCTCGTCGGAGAACAATCCTCGAAGTGCTTGCCGCCCGATTCAAAATGAATGACTTTGCGCGGCGCTATTCCAAAGAGGAGACCGCAGAAATCTATAAGCGAAGCAAGATCGTGGTCAATGTGAGTCGGGAGGATTTTCCACAAGAAGCTAATATGCGATGTTATGAGGCCATGGCGGGTGGAGCTCTTCTCATTACTGGAATGCCCAGCGAATTGATCGAATGGGGTTTCCGTGAAGGGGAGCATTTCCTGGGCTGGCGCGACGAGGCTGAAATCCCGGGTGTGGTCGACCACTATCTTCGTCACGAGAAAGCGAGGGCAGATATTGCCAGCTCAGGCCAGGAGCTTACGCTCAGCGAATTCACATTCCAGAAATGCAGAGATAGAATGTCCTCCGTGCTTCGCGAACATCCGAATGAGTTCTTTGCGCCTGCCCGAAACTGGCCATCCGAAGAAAGTGGCCTAATCTATCTTGAACATCACTACCGGCACCAGTTGTTCGAACCAGCCCTTACCCAATTCTGCGGGCTCAAGAATCTCGCCGCCTACTGGAAAGGCCTACCGATGATGCTCAAGACAACTCGGCACTGTCTGAAAGCGCTAATCAGGGCAGGCTAGACTCTAACGAAGATTGGTGTTTGTTGAGTGGTTCGCAATAAGTCAGAGCTATCTTCTTGGTATCATTCTTAGTGGTGCTGTATCGACTTTTTTCCGTCGTGTTGGGGGTTGAGACAGCGAGGCTACTGGGTCGCGCGTCCACGTGCGGGTATTGTTCCCGCGCGGCGTAGGTTTCGCTGGCACGAGCGTGATAGGTTTAATCTTGGCACCTGAGACGGATTAGGACTATGCGAGCTGCGCTATCGCGCCTGGTTATTCAGAGTGGTACTTTATTGCGCACCATAGCGCGATTTCCTGGAGTTCACTATTGCGCCAAGAAAGTTGGTGCATATATTTTGCCTGCTGGATTTCGCGAGTGGTTTCAAGTTCGCGATGGTGTCGGAAAGGGGATTTGGCTGAAATTAAATCCGAGAAGCGGCGACCCCTATTTCCGAGGAACAGCAGAAACTGGTATTCAAAACCTTCTTCGGGACTATCTAAAACCTGGAATGGTGTTCTACGACCTCGGCTCAAACAACGGGTTCTTTTCCCTCCTGGCTGCCCGACTCGTGGGTCCTGCGGGCAAAGTCATTGCTTTCGAAGCAGAGCCGCGCCTTGGGAGCGAGTTGCTCGAGTATATTGAGAGAAATGATGCTTTCAATGTCCGAATAGTGCAGTTTGCTGTTTGGTCGCAAAGCGGGTTCGTCGATTTCCACTCTGCAGATCAGTGTATCTCACCTGATCTCGGGCTAGGAAGGGTAGTACTGCAACCTACTGCGAAAACCGTTTCCATCCCATCGATTTGTCTCGACGATTTCGTTCAAACAGAACGGCCTCCAAATTTTATCAAGTGCGATGTTGAGGGCGCCGAGGTTGAAGTCTTTCGTGGAGCAAGAAAGGTCCTAACCAAGTATAAGCCGTGCTTTGAATGCGAAATCCATTCCGGTGAGAATGGTAAACTCCTGGGTGCGGAACTCAGAGACATGCAATACGATGTTAGATGGTATTCGGCCAGTCATTTTTTCGCCGTGCCCACGAATCCTCGTATTTGGCACTAGCGATGAGGCGAGTAAATTCGTCCTCCAAGATGTTTGACTCCCCGATAAGCTGTAATTTCGAGGAGATATAGGACGGAAGAGAGAAACTGTTCAGATGCGTGCACTCGTTACAGGCGGCATCGGCTTCATCGGTACAAATCTGGCAGATCGGCTCTTGTCCGATGGCCATGATGTGGTCTTGTTCGACAACTTCGGGCGCGCGGGCGTAGAAGAGAACCTCAATTGGCTTAGGCGGCAGCATCGGGACCGCATTCAGTTTGTCAAGGGCGACGTGCGCGACTACGGCACCGTCGAGAAAGCAATGGGCGGGTCAGAAATTGTGTTTCATCTGGCGGCCCAGGTGGCGGTTACGACTTCGGTCTCAGATCCTCAAGAGGATTTTTCCATCAACGCACTGGGGACCTTGAATGTCCTGGAGTCGGCCCGACGGCAACGGCCTATGCCCATCGTCCTGTATACCTCGACGAACAAGGTATACGGCGGGTTCGAACATCTGAGTATCGTGGAACGCCCCACGCGCTACGAGTTTGAAGGCCTACCTTACGGTGTTTCCGAGAGTTGCCCGCTTGATTTTCATTCTCCCTACGGTTGTTCCAAAGGTGCGGCTGACCAATATGTTCGGGATTATCACCGTATTTACGGTTTGCCTACGATTGTCTTTCGGATGTCCTGCATCTACGGACCGCACCAGTGCGGAACCGAAGACCAGGGTTGGGTAGCACACTTTGCCCTTACCAGCTTGCGCGGAGGTCAGCTCACGATCTACGGCGATGGTAAGCAGGTGCGCGACTTGCTCTACGTGGGTGACTTGGTAGAGCTGATGTCACGAGCCTGCACGGACATCAAACACACTGCTGGCCAGATTTACAACGTTGGCGGCGGTCCGGCTAACGCAATTTCGGTGTGGGTCGAGCTTCGCGAACCGCTGGAACGCATTGTTGGGCCCCTTCCACTGGTAAGTTATGGTGAGTTCCGGCCGGGCGACCAGAGGATCTATGTGAGCGACATCCGCAAGGCGCAGGAGGATCTAGGATGGACGCCGAGCGTTGGCATAGCAGAGGGGTTGCTAATGATGGTGGACGCATGGAGAAAAGATTGGAAGACCGTTCAGGCGCAGTAGCGATCGCTCTCTCAGGGAGCGGCTTGCAGGAAACGCAGTCGACACTGCGAGACAATATACCTCGGACCACAACGCTGCTGCGATGTGGGACCTCCTTAACAAGGCAATTGCAAGAAAGCGTGCTCCTGCTAAGGTGAAGACGCCAACTTGGTTCAAGTGAATGATGACGAGCCGGGTTAAGGCCGCTACCATCTCCTTTGGTTCTCCGTTGATCGCAACTGACGCGAGTATGGTTGTCCACGACATGGACGTCCGCCCGACGCTCTTCCCAATGATGTGCGAACTCGTCATTGAGATACAGCCGTGGAGAGCCAAGATCGCGTTCGCTCCTCGAACGGTCCAGAATATTCCTTACCTCTTAAGACGAGTGCGGTGGCACGGCCATGGGTTGGAAGCGACCAGGTGCCAAGAGAGAGTTGATTCGTTCAGAGGTTCTTGCGAAACAGGAATACGGCGTGAGTAGCCAAGAAAGCGGGACACATTTTCGTCATCGCCGGCTCGGTCCAGGCCGAAAAAGGAACAGTAATACGGCGCAACCGCCAATAGAGACGACGTGTCAGGGAAGATTCCTTAGAAGAGTGAGTAGGGGAAGCGGACCGTGTCTGGTCAACGTGGTTGCCCTTTCGGCCGTAGATGGTTTGTGCCAGGAAGACAAACAGACGGTCCGGAAAAAGAAATTCTTCACCAAACCAATCTATCAAAGTGGTTCCGTGAGATTCGACTTCGCCAATCCAATCTCTTGGTGGTCTGGGGAAAATATGCGAACCCTGTCCGCTGGTTACCTCCAGCAGTATCATTCGACCTCCTGGCCTGAGAACCCGGACCATTTCTCGTAGAGCGGCCGACTGAAGGTCATAAGGGATGTGTTGCACTACAGTGATGTCCGATAAGCAATCGAACACGGAATCAGAAAAAGGCAAGCTTTGGGCTAGGCCGACAGTGAGGGGAACACTCGTTTGATGGGAGCATGCGATGCGAAGCATGCCGAACGTCGCGTCCACTCCCACTGGTGAAAACCCCAGTTCTGTATAGCGTCGGACCCAACGACCGGTCCCACAACCCACATCCAGAAACCGCGCACCGGGCGAGATCGCTGCTATCGCGAGAGCACGCCGGAGAGCTCGAAATTGCAAGTTATCGATCACCTGGTTGAACCAAGGGGGAGCTTCAGGATGCAAGATGGGGGCGAATCCCGAGCGATCCATCGATTCAAAGCCTTCGGCTAAATCTGACCAGTAGTCTTTGGGAGAATACATGCTCGCTGCAGCCTAGATGGAGCGACCCATTCTATCGTCAAAGGCACAAACGCTAGCACTCCTATTTTGCTGGGGCTTTGGGGCCTTGAGCTTGCGACGATCGTCAGACTCATGCTGAGAAAATTGAGGACCCTTTGACGACCGCCTCGACAAAGAGACGACACTTCTTACCGGGTCGTCCCGGATCCGGCAGGGGCCTGGACGATGACTTAGATGCTCCTGACTTTCGGGTCCGCCGCCACCGAGTTATGGAAAACCGCGCGCGAAGCGCGTGGTACTCAATCGCAAAAACTCTTTATTCGCCGGCAACCCGCGCGGCGGGCGAACGATAGCCAACCTAGGCAGCTTGACCAGTATCTGCCATCTGCCGCTGCCACGGCGCGGACCCACCACTTTATTTCACGCACGTGCTGATGAAATCCTCCTTCGCGGCCCGGCAGTTATCTCACGCCTGGCTTTGCGGCCAGAGGAACCAAGCTCAAGCTGTCCGATGCTGCCGCGCTGAGAATCCTGGCTCTGCCCACCCCGTAGAACCTGCTGCTGAGGCATCGCTCACGAAATAACAGCGAGTCGCAAGTCAGTGCATCCAGCGACTCTGACTTTCCGCATCCAGAGCGTTAGCTGCAAATTCAGTGGACAGCAGAATGCTCGGTAGTCGGAAGAGGATACCGAGGAGGAGCCACAAATAAGCATTCAACAGAAAGTCTTCATAAGCCTGAATGCCGCCAAAGGTAAAAGGGAAAAGCAAGACGAATGTATACCAAAATATGACGAATCCCAGCGGAAACAACGGAGAGCCTTTCAACTTCTTGACGACCTTCCAGGCGGATGCTGTAATGGCCAGGCTCATAACCAGCCACAGAACTAGGCCGCCGATCCCCATTTCGACAACGAGAGCCCCAAATCCACTCTCAACTGCAGGGCCTGGTGGCTTCATTTTAAAGATGCGAGTGACGTATTGTGCGCCGAGTCCAGAGGTCCCGATTCCATAGCCGTAGGGCCAGCGATCGTAGCTGAAGGCGCTGAGAAAGTTTAGTACGGGATAATCCCAGCTGCGGGACGCCAGTTCGCTTGTCGGACTGCTGGGAAGTAGCGTCGCTTCATAGATCGCAAGTCGAGTTAATAGGGCATCGGGGAATGCGGTGAGGAGCAGAACGATGCCCAAAGCGATCCCTAGCAGGGCGCGCTGAACGCCACGAAAAACCCGTAACGCCTCGCCCTGCTTCCACGGAGCGCCCCAAATGAAGGCCACGCTGGTTACCAATACGTTGATCATCCCCCACATAAACGCGCCCCTAGACGTAGTTAGGAACTCTCCGGTTGCGGTCACTGCGATCGCGAAGAAGGTCAGTATTCTCCCTCGCTTGTGGCGAAGGAGGAGGTACCCGCTGAATCCAAGGACCAACAGCAAGGCCAGAAATGTGAAATTCCCGTAGCGGCCCGTACTGACAAAAATGGAAGTGGGCCGGTAAGCCAAACCGCCCTCTGGAGACTCGCGATAGAGAGTGCTTAACGGCCGCAGCTCCTCGGCGGGGACTTTCGGGTTCAGAAAGGATGGACCACGAATGGATTGGGCAATGCCGAGTGAAATAATTATGACAGCGAGAACCCCGTTGACCTTAAAAAAGCGGCGTATTTGAGCCTCAGAATTGATAAGTGCGTAGCCCAAAAAAACCAATGGGACGTAGTAAAAGAACATTTTCATGCCCATAAGACTGTACCAGATGCTTGTGGAGGCCGGATTGAACATCTGGATTGCGCCGAACCAGATGAAAATCAGCAAGGGTACAACAAACGGGGGACGAAAGACCTGGATTTCTTTCCTGCGGAGAGCGGCCAGAAAAGCGAGGTACAGAATCAAAA
>Ga0307471_100002006_pt1 | contig 11545 bp, 11 predicted proteins | sample atmos_gasesAM3C__2_FD_204566 | JGI IMG/M metagenome (GOLD analysis project Ga0307471, IMG submission 204566) | Hardwood forest soil microbial communities from Morgan-Monroe State Forest, Indiana, United States - atmos_gasesAM3C_515 | ecosystem: Environmental > Terrestrial > Soil > Temperate... | reverse complement strand
CTTGTTGAGCAAAATGTCGCCTGCAAAAGGGTAGCGAACCCACACGGAAGTACTGACGTGATCTTCGTACTCAACTTCCGCTTCCGCGAGAGCGGTGCTGTCAACGAGGCACCAATACACCGGCTTCCGCCCGCGATAGACGTAGCCTTTCTCCATGAAATCGAGAAACGCTCCCGCAATGGTGGCCTCGTACTCATGGCTCATGGTCAGGTACGGATCGTTCCACCGCCCAAAAATCCCCAGCCGCTTGAAATCTTTTTTGTGCTGTTCAACGTAGCGCGTCGCGAAATCACGGCACAGCTTGCGAAATTCCGCCGGCGGCACTTTCCCTTTTCCGCCCAGCTCTTTTTCCACTTGGGTTTCGATGGGCAGGCCGTGGCAATCCCATCCCGGCACGTAAGGCGCGTAATGCCCCGCCATGCTCTTGGTCTTGACGATCAAATCTTTGAGGATCTTGTTCAGCCCCGTTCCCAGATGGATTTCGCCTGTGGGGTAAGGCGGCCCGTCGTGCAACACAAATAGCGGCTTGCCCTTGCGTGTTTCGAGGATGTGCTCGTAGATATTTCCCGCGTACCAGGCCTCGAGCTGTTTCGGCTCGTTCTGCGGCAGGCTGGCCTTCATGGAAAATTCCGTCTTCGGCAGGTTGAGTGTTTTCTTCAGTTCGAGTGGTTCGGCCATATCTTGAGCGCTGGAATATCCTCTTGCGTGCCTGCACGCGGTATTTTACCTGCTCGTTCTTGCCGTACAATTCTCTCGTCCGTACTATCGTACGGTCGTCTAACCCATGCTTACCGTACGGTGGTTCAGGTGTACGGCGGGAAACATCGGGATGCAGCAGAAGCACGTATGTTACAATGAATAGGAGTCGGTGTCAGCCGTGGGGGACGCGCAACCTTTCCCCGCCCGCGCGAATCTTATCGGTGTAAGCATACCGAGCGCAGTCTACCTGCGTCTAATGGGAAGAGGGCAACGGTGCCGGGCAAGTTTATCAATCTTCTGCCTCCTGAAATCACCAAGGCCAAAGTGTCGAAGGGCCCTGAGCCTGCCGTTCCCGTGCCTGCTTCCGCCGTCCCGAAATTCGGCCGGCCCGACCTTCTGATCCCCGATAATTTTTGGTCCAATTTCGTTCAGTTCCTGACCGAGCGCCCCGTCAAGGTGCGCGAGCGCCGGGATGTCCCGTTCACGCAGACCTCCTTCGGCGCGGGAATCGGCGGCAACCTCAAGGATTTTTTCAGCTCCACTCCCACGCCCAAAGGACCTGTCAACAGCAAGCTGGCAGTGGCCTGGGGTGCGAATTTCGGCGGCTTTGGAACGCGCATCAAGGAATTTTTCTCCCCGACAAAACAGGCGCCTTTGCCTTTCGCCATAAAACCGGTGAAAGTAAAGGACATCTGGTCGAAGGATGAGAATTTCGGTTGGACCCAGACCATTTCCATCGGCTTGCACATTGCCGTGATTGCTTTGCTCGTGGTTCCCATTTTCACTCACGTTTTTCCGACCATCGAAGCGAAAAATAAGCAGGTCGATGTGATGCCGCTGGACATTTCTCCGTACGTTGCGAAATTGCCGGCAGGCGCGCAAAAGGCCGGCGGTGGCGGTGGGGGAAACAACCACACTCTCACTCCAGCTTCAAAGGGAAAACTTCCTAGGTTCGCGATGACGCAGTTCACTCCGCCACAGGCAAAGATTCAGAATCTGGATCCCAAGCTCCCGATGGAGCCCACCTTGCTCGGTCCGCCGGACTTGAAAGTCATCAGTCCCAATATGACGAACTACGGCGACCCGCTGGGCAAGATCATCACTGACTCTCTTGGAAATGGCGATGGCACTGGTATCGGCAGCGGCTCCGGCGGCGGCCTTGGTCCCGGTGAAGGCGGGGGTACGGGCGGAGGCATGTTCCGTGCGGGCGTCAACGGCGTCGGCATTCCCGTGTGTATCTATTGCCCGCTGCCCGAATACTCGGACGAAGCGCGCAAGGCTAAGTATCAGGGAACCGTCAACCTGGAAGTCACCATCACCGCGGATGGCCGCGTCATTAATCCTCAAGTAGTCAAAGGGCCGGGGCTCGGCCTCGAGGAAAAGGCAGTCGCTCAAGTGAAGAACTGGAAATTGAAGCCCGCTCTTGGCCCGAACGGTAAGCCCGTCAACTGCCGCGTCATCATCGAAGTCGCTTTCCGCCTCTTCTAATCTCTTTCGATTTCTGGCTGCGTTGATCGTATTGTCGCGGCCGTGTTTTTTTTTCTCCGGCACTTCCGCAGACGGGCAACCAAATCCAGAGGCTTTGCTTCTCAACACGCGTTCGCCGTTCGCCTCCACCCGGTGTGCGGCCAAATCCGGAGGCGCGCGCGGAGGCTTGCCCATGCGCGATCCGCTTTCTCGTTTTTCTTCTTCCCCGGTGTCATCGCAGGATTCCTGGCTCGGCCGCGTGCGCGACAATTTTCACCAGCTTCTCTCGCCCGTCAAGATTTTCCCCTCTTCCGCAAACGGCGCGCCGATTCATCTCTTGAAGTTTGCGCGCACGGAAACAACGAATCGCGCCAGAGCAGCCTCCCTGTTCACTCATTGCCTCCTGCTTTTTGGGTTTGTTCTGCTCGGCATGAACCCGCATCCGCGAACGAGTGCACCATTCGGGCACGGGGAATTCTCCTTTAAATCCCTCACTTTCTACCCGCCTGCACACGAAAGTGCCCTTGGTCATCCCTCTCTAGGAAAATCCAGTGGGGGCGGTGAAAATGATCCGCGGCCAACGAGACATGGGCTGCTTGCGCCGGGCTCTTCCCAACCGCTGATGCCACCGCGCCGGCCGGAGAATTCGCATCCGATTCTCGTCGTGCCCGCAGCTGTGTTCGACGCCAATGCGCCGCAGTTTCCCGCGCCTGTCAATAACCTCGGGCTCCCCTGGATGAAAGACGATTCAGACTCGGCAGGTCCCGGCAAGGACCACGGATTCGGCACCGGGAATAAAGGCGGAATGGGCGACAAAGAAGGACCGGGAGCCGGGCAAGGCGTCTCTTACGACGGACCCTTTGCGAACGTCGTCTCTCAGGCATCTTGCGTATACTGCCCGGACCCGCAATACACCGACGAAGCGCGCGAAGCCAAGCTCCAGGGAAGTGTCACGCTTCACGTTTTGGTTGGCGCCGACGGGCGCGCTTCGCAAATCCGCCTCGTTCGCGGAATTGGTCTGGGACTCGATGACCGCGCAGTGCAATCCGTGCGCGGCTGGAAATTCATTCCCGCGCACGACGCCGCCCACCGCCCCATCCCGCAGTGGGTCACTATCGAAGCCATCTTCCGCCTCTTCTAGACAGACTTTTCGCAACGGAGTAGGATTTTCTTCCGTGCCGTACGAATTCACCGAAAACGATTATGAATTCGAACCGCAGGCTTCCTCTGCCCGCGGAGGCGGCCCTCCCCGCAAACTTACCGGCGTAGGCGTCCTCGATCCTCCGTTTCCTCCCAAGCGCCCGCCCGGCCCCATTCCCGCTACTCCGTCTTCCCTGCTCTTTCGCATCTTCGCAGCTGTGCTCCTCGCCGCGTTGGCCGCCGCAACTCTCTTCCTGCTCTTCGCCAAGCACTGATTTAACCACGGCCTCAAAGTCGCCTCACCCTTCCAACTGCCGGTCGAGTCCTGTGTTCAATTTTGAACAGACAAAACCACCTCGGAGTTGTAGCCTCAGGCAGTTCACCGAAGGTACGAAGCTAGGCCCGCGACGGCCGTCGTAGAATGCCTTCGAGGACACCATCGCGGGCGTGCGCTTCAAAGAAGTCCCCGAGTGCCCGCTCTCCCGCGACCCTCAGTCCGGGAGAGTGGGTTTTTCCCTCCGTATTTGCAGTTTCTCTTTTCTAGTTTCTCTTCTCCGCGTTTTCTCTGCGCCCTCAGCGTCTCTGCGTTATCTTTATTCTTCGGTTCCCGCCGAATAGCGCAGCCGTGCGAAAGGTGGGGCTTTTGAATTTGTTGGCGCGCCCGGCCGCTCTTTGCTTATGCAACAAAAAACCGCCGAACCCAGGCAGCTTGCCTCAACATGCGCTTGCCTGGGACTCGGCGGTTAAGGTCTACCTAGCTAACCTTGCTTCCTTTCACCGGAATGGTGACCGGCTTCGCCAGCTTGAACGTCAACTGACTCTTCGCGGCAAGCAGGGTTGCGTCCTTATTCGCCTTGGCTTTGTTCGTATCCTTGGCATCGTTCTTGACCTGACTCTTGGGTCCGGCGATCGAATTGGTGTCCAATGGGTAGGTCTTCCCGTGGATGACCACCGAAGCGAGCGTCACCTTCAGTTCGTTCTTCTTGACCTTGACGATGCGGCAGATCACTTGCGCGCCCTTCGGGATCACTGTCTTTCCTTCCACCAGAATCGGCGCGGTGAGACTGGCGGAAAAAGTGTCACCGACCTTGTTCTTGTCGGTGGCCAGCGTTTGTTTTGTCGCCGCACTGATCTCTGTGCCCTTCGGCACGGTGATCAGTATTGGTTCCGGTACTTTGGCTACGGCGGGTTGTACTGCCACGGCGGGCTTCGCGGCGGCAGCAGGTTTTGCTGTGTCGGCTTTCTTTGCTGTGTTATTGGCTTCGTCCGTGGCCGAATTCGAACAGCCTGCTGCCGTCAAGACGGCTGCCGCTGCCAAAGCAAACCACAGGTTCCGATGCACCTGAGAGTTGAACACTTCACACCTCCAAAGGGGCACCCTTGGGGTGAATGGGATGAGGTGGCTGGTTGGACCCTTCACCGGTCGAGACTTACCGACCAACTGCGGAACGATGGGTATCCCTTTCCTTCCCTAAATCGTACAGAGTCCGTTAGCTGGAGTCCCGGCTCATTCCCGGCCCGCGTTTCCTTCCCAGCACCGGCCTATCGGCCAGTACCCCGCTTCCTCGCCAAGTAGCGGCTCAGTTTCGGGTTAGCGCGTTTACCAGGGCTTAGGCGCAGGCGGAGTGAAATCGAGACTCAGCGTGCCTTGGGCGATGCCATCATTTCTGCGACACGATGTCCAATGCGGAAAACCATCGGCCGAAGCAAGTAGAGAAGAACCACCAGGAACATAACTTCCATGCCCTCGGCAAACGCCCACATTCCAGAGGAAGCGTTCTGGATATCAATAATCTGCGCCTCGGAAACTCCCGTGGTGGCCGCCTGATACTTGATCATCAGCATGCGCTTGAGAACCATGGCCTGATACGCGAGCTCCCCTATGATTACAAAGGTGCAGAGTTCGTAGCCTGCGCGCACATACCAGTTCATGTTGCTCACGAATCGGGCATACCAGTCTTTCTCCGCAGCCGCCTGGTCGTTCAGCGTCGCCAGGATGGCAAACCCGAAGGGCCCCAATGCCGCTAGAAACAGCCATAGGAGGGATCGCTTCTTGGCGCGGATCACGAAAAGGCACACAAGCAGCCACAAGACTGCCGCAGCCGCGATCGATACCCATATAATCATTCGCCTCAGCAGACTGAGTAGGTGGAAGTTGCGCACATAGTTCGGATGACCTGCCGCAATTTCAGGATTAATCAGGTTGAAGATCATTCCCCCCAGCATCAAGACCGCGGGAATCAGCAGGAGCAGAACAATTGCCACGACCCATTGTTTCTTATTCATCTCCACCGCCGGAGAACTTCGGTTGTTTCACTCTACCGCATTTTTCGCTACTGGTAGGTCAGCCTACCGTTAAATTCGCCGATTCCATCGACTAACTCGGCTTCGAGAACCAAGCTGCGAGGAGTACGGAGGCTGTCACTTCTGCCAGTTTCTGGTGTAGGCAAAATCGGTGCTGATAAGAGGCTAAATGGCTCTGAAGTCCCGGGCTGTTGGCGAGACCACAGGAGCGCACCAAGAGGCCGGACCGTCTCGGACCTCTGGGATTCGGGGATTTCAGGGAGATTCATCCATGCCCGCCACGGGAATTGCCATTCTACCCTCTGGCCTGAAGTCACGGCTTTTTGAAGGATTGGCGCCGCGTGACCTCGAAATCATCTGGACAGCAGCAACGGAGCGGCGCTACCGCGCCAGTTCCATCATCACCAACCAAGGTAACCCTGCAGAACATTTGTTCCTATTAACCAGCGGCCACGCAAGATACTTTTACATTACACACGACGGTCAAAAGACTCTTCTGCTTTGGCTAATACCTGGAAACATCCTGGGCGGTGCCGCGTTTTTGTCCAGACCTTCGGCATATCTCATCAGCACGGAAGCGGTAAAAGACAGCTCGTTCTTGGTGTGGGACCGTGCCACGATTCGGAGCCTTGCAGCGAAATACCCCAGATTGCTGGAGAACGCACTATTTATGGGGTCCGATTACTTGGCTTGGTATCTCGCCGACCACGTAGCGCTAGTCTGCGATACAGCGCGCGAAAGACTTGCTCAAGTTCTAATTCACTTGGCCGGAGTGATTGGCCGGAAAGTTCCAGGGGGGGTTGAATTTGACGTCACGAATGAGGAGTTAGCCAGCGCGGCAAATATCACCCCGTTTACGGCTAGCCGTTTGTTGAGCGAGTGGCAAGCCAACCGCGCTGTCATAAAACGCCGCGGAAAGATCGTGCTCAGCTCTCCTGAGCGGCTACTTTTGGACGTCGTTTAACCACTTTTCTCGATCCCCGCGGCGATGCGGGCATTATTGAATAGCCTGGGAGAGTGACTTCGTCATAGTCATATAGATTTCGCTATGAAGGAACCGGTGGAAGTAACGCAGATCGAACCACGCTGGCCGGTCGTAGTTGCGATCGTCGCGATACTTTCTTTGTTGTCGCTGTTACCAGATCGCATAAAGGCATTTCCCAGATGGGTCCCCTTTCTTCTTGCAATTGTTCTGATTGTACCGATGGTAACCCTAACCCTGAGCAGTGCCAAAGCGCGATGGTTGCGGACCGAAAGTATTGTCATCTTATTCTTTTTCGTAATTGGAGGTTTGGGACTAGTCAAATCTCTCGGATACCTGCTCTCCACAATGGTGCGCCACTCGGCTGAGGTTACCGGCCTCCAGCTCCTCTCTTCAAGCATTGCGGTCTGGACTTCGAATGTACTCTTCTTCTCGCTAGCGTATTGGCGGCTCGATCGGGGAGGTCCTGAGGATCGTGCGAACCGCGAGAATAGGAAGCCAGACTGGCTATTTCCGCAGCAAGGCGTGCCCGAGTACGTACCGCCCGACTGGCATCCGACTTTCATCGACTACTTATTCCTTGCATTCGGTACAGCGACGGCGTTTAGTGCCACCGATGACTTGCCGCTGACTTCTCGCGCCAAATTGCTAATGATGATCGAGAGCACAATCTCATTGGTGACGATCGTCACCGTTGCTGCGCGTGCGATCAACATACTTGGCAACTGAGAAAGTGTTTTAAGTAGCTGCAAGAACCCCTGGGTTCGCGGAGGTATTTATTAACTCCCGATAAGTCGGGTGGGCCCGGGATACGCCTACGTCGGAGTGAAACAGTACGATTCCGCCATCTCGGAATTTCGCGAAGCGGTCACTCTGGATCCGAACTCTCCCGCTCCTCAGCACGCGTTGGGACGCGCCCAGCTCCTCGCCGGCCATTATGCCGACGCACAAGCCACCTACAAGCGTCTTCTCGTGCAGAACCCAAGCGATCCAGGTGCCCAGGCCGGCCTCGATTCCGCGACTCGCCAACTCCACTCCCCTCCTCCCGGTCCCGCGCCGGGCGCGGTCCATTCCAAGGCGCCTGCGGCAACTTCCTGAGAGCACGCCTTTGCGCAACCCATCCGGCGTTCCTTTCCTTGACCTCGCCACAATCTGCTACGATTCAGGAATGAGAAAAGCAGTCATTTTGACGCTTGGGGTCCTGTCGTGTGCGTTCCTGTTTGCGGGAAACATCGCAGCGCAAAGCAGCACCGGCACGCTGGAATTTTCCGCGCGCATTACTCCCACGGCGGCCCGTCCGGAGCCCGTGCGCACTTTTACGTTTTACATCCTTACGAAGAGCTATACCGAAATCGTCAAAGAGGTGGAAGAGAAGGATCCGGTTCCGCCGCGCGATGAATTTATTGATGGCCTGAAAGTTTCTCCCGAGCTTCGCGCCTGGCTGAAGGCCCACGACACGTTTGACCTAACCGAGCCGGACCTCGACAAGCTGCTTACACCCGATGACATTCTTAATGTTCCGGAATTTCTGCTGGCCTACCAGCGTTCGAACAGCGGCGGCGTGACCAGCGGCCTCCCTAAGCCGAAATACACGGACAAGGACAAAACGGATCATCCGGAAAAATACGAAAAGCTGAAACAGGATTACATTGTTGCGCTGAAGAAATTCATCCGCTCGCATCCCGAGAGCGTTTCGGGCGTCGAGCTCGAATTGGATGGCGTCAATCCGCAGAGAAAATGGTCGGCCATCCAGAGTGAGCGCCGTAAACGCGTTCAGCGCATGGCGCCGGACATGGCCCAGCTGAAATTCCTGGCTGCGAAGACCGACACCGATCTCGAGGGCCGCGCTTCCGCATCCGGCCTCGCGCCGGGCCGCTATTGGATCAGTTCGCTGAACCTGGACGCGAATGCCGGTGATTTGCGGGTTCGCTGGGATGTTCCGGTGGAAATCGCCGCGGGACGAACCACGCGTCTCGAATTGTCGAATCTCAATTCCACGGAAGCACACGGTTCGCAGCCCTAGCGCCCTGGAGCGCTGCCGCCATGGGCACTCCTCTTCGCTGGATCGCCTTCAACCTTTTTATCCTTGCGGCGCTCGCGGTGGACCTCGGACTATTTCACCGCCGCCCGCACAAGATCACGCTGCGCGAGGCGGCCCTCGCGAGTTTTGGCTGGATTGCCGTTTCCATTTTATTCGGCTTTGGCGTTTTTTATTTTTCCGGGTATCAACCCGCGCTCGAATACTTCACCGGCTATCTAATCGAAAAAGCCCTCAGCATCGACAATCTGTTTTTGTTCCTGGTCATTTTTCGCGCGTTTTCCGTGGACGAACGCTTGCAGCATCGCTTGCTCGTATGGGGCGTCATTGGCGCGCTAGTGATGCGCGGCGTGATGATCGGCGTCGGCGCGGAATTGATCGAGCATTTTTCCTGGGTGCTCTACCTACTTGGAGCGTTTCTCGTCTATGCCGGCTTTCGAATGCTCTTCCACAAGAAAGGAGAGGTTCATCCGGAACAAAATAAAATCTTTCGCTTCGCCCGCCAGCATCTTCGCGTAACCCATGACTATCAGGGTGAACACTTTTTCGTCCGCGAAGCAGGCCGCCTTTTTGCCACCCCGCTGTTCCTCGTGCTTCTCGTCGTGGAGGTTACCGACGTGACGCTCGCCGTGGATTCGATTCCCGCGATCTTCGGCATCACCCTCGATCCCTTTATCGTCTATACCTCGAACGTCTTCGCCATCCTTGGACTTCGGGCACTCTATTTCCTCCTGGCGGGAGTCATCGACCGATTGCGCTTTCTCGACGAAGGGCTGGCGATCGTCCTGGTCTTCATTGGTGGAAAAATGATTGCCGAGCCGTGGCTGCACATTCCCGTGATCATATCTCTCGGCATTGTAGGGGCCGTGCTTCTGCTCGCGCTGCTGGCGTCGGTGTTGATTCCTCCGAAGAAACAAGCGTAGAGAATCAGTCTTCTCAAATGTCAGTTCATCTCCAGCTGTCGCCCAAATCAAAACGCTGGTTGAATCGGAATTCGCACCTGGAATCGCGTGTCCCCTGGAACCGACGTCACGTTAATGACGCCGCGCATTTGTTTAATGATGCGATGCACAACGTCGAGGCCGAGGCCGGTGCCCTCACCAACACCTTTGGTGGTGAAAAAAGGCTCGAAGATGCGAGCTTGAATTTCAGGAAGGATGCCGCGACCGCTGTCGGCAATCTCCACGAGCACAAAGTCATTTTCGCGGGCGGTACGGATGGTGAGTTTACCGTTGCCGTTCATGGCGTCGGCGGCGTTATCGATGAGATTCGTCCAGACTTGATTGAGCTCGCTGCCGTTAGCCTTGACCTTCGGGAGATTGGGAGCGTACTCGCGGACGACGGTGATGCCACGCTTGAGCTTGTGGTGCATGATGGTGAGAGTAGTTTCGAGGCCGCGCTCGATATCGACTTCCTGAACAGGGCCTTGATCCATGTAGGAATATTCCTTGATCGCCTTGATGAGATCCGAGATGCGGGCGGAGCTGTTCTCCAGCTCCACGGCAATCTGTTCCATTTCAAGAAGAGTAGCGAAGCGGGCAAGTTCCGAGCCAAGAGAATCGCCGGCAGCGGACGCGAAACTTTCAAGATTGGCGTCGGTAAGATTGGCTTCGGCCAGGGAAGACGAAAGCTTCCAAGCATCGGCAACTTTGTGAGATTCAAGCCAGGATTGGATGGCTTCTTCGCGCTCAACGCGGGCGAATTCGTCCTTGAATTGGGCGGGCTTCAGGGTAGCGCGGATTTCCTCTTCGCGCTGAGCCAGAAGGGCGCAATCCTGAGGTCCGATCGTGGAACTGCGAGCGGCCTGGCGGAGGCGCGCGAGGCAGTCGCGGAGGGCCGCGGCGGAGCGGCGGGCAGCAGCGGAAGGATTGTTAAGCTCGTGAGCAAGACCTGCGGAAAGCTTGCCGAGAGCGGCGAGTTTTTCGTGCTGCTGCTCGGCGCGAGTGACGTTGCGAACGCGGTCCGCGAGAAGCCCGACAAGGCGGCGGACGAGTTCCGGCAATCGCACGAAGAGTTCCTGGAATTGAGCGATAGGAAAGCCGAGGTAGTGGCAAGGAAGAACCGCGCGACCAGTGACGGTAATCACCTTGAGCCGCGAGAAAGGAAGCATGCCGGTGACATCGCCTGCGGTTGCAGTAAAGACGGGGCCGTCGGGATTACCGTGCTCGGCCCTGGCACGCATTTCGCCTTCCAGCATAATCATCATGAAGTTTGGAGCATCGCCTTCGCGCATGATGATTTCCCCGACAGCGGCACGGCGTTCGTCGCACTGGGAAGCGAACCAAACCAAGTCTTCCTGCGGTATGTCCGCGAAGACGGGAACATTGAGAAGCTTGGCGGCCAACTCTTCGTTTGATGATCGCGCAAAATTATCGGTCATGGAAAGACGCTCGTGGACAAGATGCGTTCATTGGATCTTGGCCAAGTATTGGTGCATGAATTGGACGACGACGGCACCTTCGCCAACTCCTGAAGCAACGCGTTTCACGGAACCGTGGCGAACGTCGCCGACGACAAAGATGCCGGGAATATTGGTTTCGAGCAAGCCGGGATCGCGGTCGAGCGTCCAGGATGGGGGGCGCTTGCCGTCGCGAAGAAGATCGGGGCCGGAAAGGATGAAACCGCGGTCATCGCGATCGATGAGATCGCCGAGCCACGCGGTGCGAGGAAGTGCCCCGATGAAGATGAAGAGACTTGAGGCGGGAAGGTCCTTGCGGGAGCCATCGGTTTCACATTGAATGGTGATGCCCGCAAGGTGCGTGTCGCCCCGAACCTCGACGAGATTGGTCCGCGTCCAGACTTCGATGTTGGGCGTTTGCTCGATTTGCTCTATGAGGTAGTGGGACATGGTGGCGGCAAGCGAGACTCCGCGGACCAGCATCACGACCTTTTCCGCAAACTTGGAAAAATGCATG
>Ga0307471_100002005_pt1 | contig 11554 bp, 9 predicted proteins | sample atmos_gasesAM3C__2_FD_204566 | JGI IMG/M metagenome (GOLD analysis project Ga0307471, IMG submission 204566) | Hardwood forest soil microbial communities from Morgan-Monroe State Forest, Indiana, United States - atmos_gasesAM3C_515 | ecosystem: Environmental > Terrestrial > Soil > Temperate... | reverse complement strand
TTGACGTCACCTAAGCTATATGCTCGGGATGAAGATCAAGAAAAGCCTTGCCGCGCTGATGGAACGGATCGGGCAGTTTCATTCGCGTGCCGCCAGCGGTGAAGAGAGACTTTGGAAGGTCTGGTGGATAGCGGGAATTCCGCTCGGCTGGGCGAGCAGCGCGCTGGTAGCCATTGCCGAGGACATGCACTACGCCAGCCATTCTGGCTGGGGTAATTTTCTGGATTTGGTACGGTTTCTGGTCTATTTCGCCTGGCTTCGTCTTGCCTGGCGTTGTTCGCACAATGTCGAGCGACCGATCTGGACCCCCCTGGCGCAAGCGACCCTTTCTGCCGGGCTTCTATGCATGGCGATGTTTTAGGAAATTCTCTTCGTAACCTCGCTTTGACGAGGTGTCGCGCGGGTTCCCGATCGCGGCTCGACCCGAGGCCTCAGAAAAAACGGTCAGCGCCAATATCCGTTCAGACGACGCCCACCTTTAGACGCCCTGCAGCCGCTACTAGTGCGACCGGCCTGACCAGTGTCCGCTCTGGGCCGATTCGCGACATGGCAGTTAGCGACCCTGAGCCGCCGGTTGCCTTTCTCCATACCGGACATTCGCGGATAGGATATTCAATTCTCCGGCGCGCTGCAGTCCAGTGCTTGACGCTGTCCTGAAGGGTGCACATCGGTGTTAGGTTAACTTGGCTCCTCCTTCGCACCCCTCAACGGGGCGAATCGGAGCGAGTCTTCCGGTACGCGGCGATCGCTTTTTTCAGATCCTCGTATTCCTCGCAGGGAATCAGGCAGATCTTCTGCAGCGCAGCCAAGTGCTCTTCCGCTTTCGCGAGGTTGCTCACCATCAGATACGCTTCGCCGACGTACTCGTGCGCGCCGCGGTGTCTGGGGTTGAGCTGAAGCGCCCGCCCGTAATGCTTGAACGCAAGGTCGAACTCACCCGCGTGCCGGTAGGCGTATCCGAGATAGTTCTGTATATCGGCGTTGCGCCTGTCGCGGAGCGCCGCCGAGGAAAGCGATTTGATCGCGGCGCTCCAGTTCTTCGCCTCGATCGCCTGTTTGCCCGCGGCAAAGTCTGGATCGAGCTTCGCTGCGCTTGAATCGCTGTCGTCCGGGTCGGCCGGCGCTGCGCCCGGGGCGAACGCCAGCGCGACGGCAAGGAACGCGCCGGCGATTCCTGGGCGGCTACTTGATCGCGAGCTGTTGCTTCGCTTCGCGGATTTCAGCACGGTCGCTGTCAGCATTGCGGGTTAGGCGCGCAAGCTGGCTGAAATACATCGCCGCTTTCTTCTTGTCGCCCGCCGCCCCAGCCGCCTTGGCGGAGCCGTAAAAGCCACGCAGACGGACTGGTGTGTTCTTCATGGACACCTCGTAGGCTTGCAGCGCCGCCGCCGCATCGCCGTACTCTCTCAGCAGGTCGCCGAGCAACTCCCGCATCGGGTACAGGCGGTTCTCCATCGCGACGTGCTTTGCGCTACCGTCTTCGAGATCTGCAGCGGCATTCATGAACTTTAGTGCCTCGTCCTTGTTGCCCTGGGCGTGCGCGAGCCAGGCCTGAGCTCCGAGGATCTGCACCTCCACCTGCTCAGCCCAATACGACTGGTTCGCCTTTTCCAACCCTTCACGCAACTGCTTGAGCTTGTCGATGTCCGCCTGCGCCGCGGTAAGGTCGCCGCTTCTCGCTGCGCCCATGGCCCGCGCGAAGCGCGTGATCGCCTCCGCGGGCGGGAAAGGGGTGCCCAGCGGCTGGAGCTGCGCCGCGCCTTTCCAGTCCTGGCGCTCGAGCATGTAGCGCGCGGGAACCGCCGAGCGGGCCGTGTTGCCCGCCGAGACCGGGCCGACGACTTTCTTGATCGCAGCGCTTTCATCGATCAGCGCCTTGGCCTTCGCGTCCTGCCCCAGCTGCAGGTAGGCGTACTCCATGAAATCGTACGAGTGCGGCACGCCAGCAAGCGTGCCATCGAGTTTCGTCCGCGTTGCGTACTCGTTGGCGACCTTCACGGCACTCATGTTCGATGCGACCGACTCCTGCCACATGCCGACCATCGAGTAGATGTGAGAAGGCATGTGCTGCGCGTGCGGCGCCGACGGCGCGATCTTCGCGTACTTGTTCGCCGCCGGCACGCCCTTCCTCGCGATCGGAGCGAAGTCGTAGCTGTGGATAAGGTAGTGGGTGATGCCGGGATGGTCCGGATACTTCTTATCGAGCGGGGTGAGGATCTTGATCGCCTTGACCAAGGGATCCATGCTCTTGTGGTCAAAAGTTTCGTTTAGCGCCAGTGCGTAGAAGATCTTGGCTTCCACGTCGTCGGGATACTTCCCGGCGAGCACCTCCATCGCCTTTGCGTAGTTCTTTGTGCGGGTGTCCTGGTCGACTTTGTCGAAGTCCCTGTAGAACTCCTTAATCGCCGCAAGCCAGTCGCGTTCGCGCTGCGTCTTCGCGCCGATCGCCTCTCCCTTTTCGACCGCATCGAGCCCACGCTTGAGCGTGGCAGCGTCGAACGGCCCCACCAGCGGATTGGGCCGCGTGCTTATTGCGATGCCCCAATAGGCGATCGCGCAGCTCGGATCGGTCTCGGGAATCGCCGTGAATGCCTTCACCGTCTCCGGGAAATAAAATGAGTGCAACATGGCCAGTGCACGCTCGAACTGCTTTTGCGCTTCCGGCGTGCACGAGGTCTTGAAAAGAACGCGGCCGAGTTGTTCCTTTTTCGATCCCGGCGTCCCGTCATGCGCGAGCGCGCCGGCGGCAAGCGAGAAGAGGATTGCGACGAGCGAGGCGATGCTTGTCAGCTTCATGAGCGCTCCCATCGTATTGTCCTGGGCGTCCCGGACCGTGCGGTCCGGGGTGGGATGGACACTCTACGCCATGATCGGTCTGCGTGGCAAAAGCTCGCGCGGGTGCACGTAGCCGGCTTTGCGACCTCGGGCTTGATGTGTGGGTCCGCCGGAAGTATCCGACCCGCGAGTCCCCCGCGGTCCTCTGTTGGCGGCAAGGAACTCTGCGTCAAGCAGCCTTTAGCCACCCCTCGCAGGGTAGGGCGATGCGTGTTATATAGCGTGCAAACCCCCTTGGGGACGCCATTCAGATTGTGGCTTGCGCAATGATCACCAGAGGAGGATGACATGATACGGACTATAGCTTTCGCGCTCGCGGTGCTGCCGCCCTTCGCGGCCCTGGCACAAGCGCCGCTGCGCCTTGAAATGCGCGTCGTCGACTCGGTGACGCTCTCGGGCGGGCAGTTCCTTAGCGGCGACGAGAAGGGCGGCAAGAAGGTAGCGCTTGGGGGCGAGCTACGCATTCCCGGTCCCCCCGGCACGAAAGTGCCGGCGGTCATCCTAGTCCATGGCTCGGGCGGCATCAGCGGCGCGACCGACGCCTGGGCGCGCGAGCTCAACACAATCGGGGTCGCCGCTTTTATCCTTGACACATTCTCGGGGCGTGGCATCGTTTCGACGGTAGCGGACCAGTCCCAGCTCAACTCGCTTGCGATGATGGTCGACTCCTATCGAGCGCTCGCGCTCCTCGCCGAGCATCCGCGCATCGATCCCAAGCGCATCGCGATTATGGGTTTCTCCAAAGGCGCTGTTGCCTCGATCTATTCGGCCAATGAGCGGTTTCGCAAGATGTATGCACCGCGAGACGCTGAATTTGCTGCCCACATTGGGCTCTACACGCCGTGCAACGTCGAGTACCGCGACGACGACAAGACAACGGGCAAGCCGATCCGTCTGTTCCACGGCATTGCCGACGACTACGTCGCGATCGCCCCGTGCCGGACCTACGTGGAGCGACTCAAGAGGGCAGGTGCCGACGTCCAGCTGACCGAGCTCGCCGGTGCGCATCACGCTTACGACAACCCGGCGGTCCCGGTGCCCAGGGCTTTCCCGGCGAATCAGACGACGCGCAATTGCACGCTCAAGGAGGGCGAAAGCGGCGGCATCCTCAACGTCAAGACCGGGAAGCCTTTCGACCTCTCCGATCCGTGCGTCGAGAAGGGGCCGCATGTCGGCTACAACGCGGCGGCCCACCAAGCGACGCTCGCCAGCGTGCGTGAATTTCTCAGGACCCTGTTCAAACTCAGCTGATGGGCCGAGTCGGAGCGTTCACTGCCTCGGAGCCTCTCGGGCCTGTCCGTCCAACTTCTATTTATCTTGCAATGCTCCGACTCAGCAGGGGGTGGCGCACGTCGCGGAGTTGTTGGTCGAAACGCTGGGGCTCGCTGCCGCGGGCGCCAGCAGACCTGCTAGTCCCGCCACCAGTACGACGCAGATCGCGATCGCCGTGACGGCGAAAAAGCCGGACTCGCCGGATATATTCTTGCGGTTGATCATGGTGGTCTCCATTTTGTTAGTGGGTCGGCGGAATTCGCCCTCCCGATGGAGACCACTCTAGGCTTTTGATCGTCCGTACTCGCCGTTGTCTGACACAACGGTTTTGTGCCAAATGCACGTTTCGGCGGCACGGAGTTGCCCTGCGGGTGACTGCGCCTAGAGCGTCGCTCGCAGCCCGGCCCGAATTCGCCAATGTGCGTGAACTGGCAAGCCGTCGTGGCCGTGCTCCTTGATGCGAATTTTCTTTGGTGATTTGACGCGGTGCCTTAAAATCCAGCCATGCCCGAGGAAAGGCGCGTCGTGACGGTCCTTTTCGCCGACGTGACCGGCTCGACCCCGATGGGCGAGTCGAACGATCCTGAGGACGTGCGCGCCCTCCTGGGCCGCTACTACGCGATCGCGCGCGAGGTGGTCGCGGGGCACGGCGGAACGCTCGAGAAGTTCATCGGCGATGCGGTGATGGCCGTGTTCGGCATTCCGCAGGCGCATGGCGACGACGCGGAGCGCGCCCTCGTTGCGGCGCTCGCGCTGCGGGAGGCGGTCGCGCGCGATGCGCAGACCGCTGCGCTCAGGCTCCGCATCGGCGTGAACACCGGCGAGGTGGTCGCGGCGCGCAAAAGCGAGGCGGGCGATTTTCTCATCACCGGTGACGCGGTGAACGTAGCCGCCCGACTGCAGCAGCACGCGGATCCCAACGCCATCCTCGTCGGCGCGCGTACCTGTCGCGCTGTCTCCGGATTCCGATTCGGCGCTGAGCAGCAGCTCGCGGTGAAGGGCAAGCGCGAACCGATCGCAGCGGCGGCACTTGTCGAGCGACTCGCCGGCGGGCGTGCGCCGCGCGCGCCCTTCCTCGGGCGCGACCACGACCTGGCGCAGCTCGATCTCGTCGCGCGGCGCGCGTTCAGCGAGCGCCGTCCGCAGCTCGTGACGATCACCGCGCCTGCAGGAACCGGAAAGTCGCGTCTAGTGGAGGAGTTCGCCCGACGCATCAGCGGCGGCGTGACCGTCGCGACGGCGCAATGCCTGCCGTACGGCGCCGCGGGCACGTTCCTTCCCTTGCGCGGGCTGGTCCGCGATCTGCTCGACACCGGTCGCGAGGAAGATGTGATGTCGCACGTGCGTGAAGCGTTCGCCGCCGCCGGCCACACCGACGAGGACGCGCGCCGCCTCGCGGCGCTCGTCGGCGTTACGCTCGGCGACACGACGGAGTCGGAGCGGCGCGACCGCGAAGAGGTGTTCACCGCGTGGCGCCTGCTGGTCGAGGTGCTCGCCGCGCGGGGTCCGCTGGTCGTCGTTTTCGAAGATATCCACTGGGCCTCGGATACCCTGCTCGATCTAGTCGAGCACGTAACGCTCTCGCGGATGTCGACGCCGCTCGTGATGTTCGCCCTCGCGCGTCCCGAGCTGCTGGATCGCAAGCCCAACTGGGGCGGAGGAAGGCGCAATTTCACCTCGCTCGGCCTCGAGCCGCTGAGCGACGCGCAAACGCTGCAGCTCGTGGTCGTGCTCACCGAGGGCGCACCCGGCGAGATCGCCGATCGCATCGTGGAGCGCTCCGGAGGAAATCCGTTCTTCGCTGGCGAGCTTGTGCGGGCGTACGAGGAGCGCCGGCGCGAAGGCGCGCTCGATGCCGACATCCTCCTTCCCGACACCGTGCACGCGACCGTGCTCGCACGGATCGACGGGCTCCCCGCAACAGAGCGATCGATCCTGGAATACGCCGCCGTCGCGGGACGCACCGCGCGTTCGTCGGCGATTCAGACGCTGTTGCCGGAGTTCGACGAAGCACGAATCGGCCACGCGCTGGACGCGCTCGCGGAGCGTGATCTCCTCGTGCCGCAGGGCACGGGCGCCTACACGTTCCGGCACATGGTCATCCGCGAGGTCGCGTACTCGACGCTGCCGCGTGCCGAGCGCGTGCGTGCACACCTTCGGCTCGCGCAGTGGCTCGAGGAGAGCGCCCCCGCCCGCGCGAACGAGCTCGCGGAGCTCGTGGCCTACCATTACCGCCAGGCGATCGCGCTCTCGCCAGGCGGGCGCGTTCCGGAGGCCCTGCCTGTTGCGACAGTTGTGGCAGCGCTCGAGCGCGCTGCCCGGGCCGCCTCGAACGCGGGCGCGTTCCGCGAGGCCGGCGAGTACCTGCGCGAGGCGGTCCGCTTGGCGCCGCCGGAGGAGCACCTCCGCCTCCTCGAGCTGCGCGGCGATCTCCTGCTCTTCGGGAGCGACGCGGTCAACGGATACGCCGAGGCCTATGAGCGCTGGCAGGACACGCCGACCCGCGATCCGCGTGTTGGCGCGCGACTCCTGGTGAAGCGCCTCGCCGTCGCCGGCCGCTGGGCCGGCTCGCTGGGCAAGCCGATGGCCCGGGAGGAGTTCGCGACGCTCGCCGCCGAGGCGCGGCGGCTCCTCGATCGCGCTCCCGACGAAATGCTCGATGCGAGGCTCGCGTGCGCTCGCGCATTCGAGATCATGCGCGAGGCGAACCTCGGTCCGTCGGTCGTCGCCGAAATGAAACGCGGTGCAGAAGAGGCGGTCACGCTCTTCGCGTCGCGAGGCGATGCCGAAGCCGAAAGCGAAGCGCTCGATGCGCTCGCCGCGGTCCACCGGAGCGGATACGGAGATCCGGCGACGTCGCTCGACGTCGCGCGGCGGCGTTTGGCGAATGCCGCCCGGTTGAGCCTCATCGAGCGCATCGATGCCTGGAGTATGACGATCTGGGAGAACGTCTACCTGGGCCGGTACGACGAGGCACTGCGCACATACGACGAGGCGCGCAAGGCGCAGCGTGCCGGCGAGCCCGAGTACATGCTCTCCCATGGCGCGGCGTGGGCAGCGTACGCCGCGATGCTCTGCGGCAGCTGGGACGACGCGCTTGCCCTGGGCGATACGCTGCTCGCGATGCGCGAAGAGTCACACGGCGCTGTCGGTCGCTTCACCTTTCCGGGCTGGGTGGGGGCGATGCGCGCGGCGGCCGCCCGGCTCGACACCACGCGGCTCGCGCGCTACCGCAGCGCGTTCACCGCGATCGGCGAGCCAGAGCTGTTGCAGGAGCCGAACCGCTCGCTGTGGATGGCGTTCATCAGTCGGGACGCAGAGGCCGCGCGCCGCTTCCTCGTCGCGCCGAGTGGCTCCCGCGATCGCAAGGGCGAAACCCTTGCAATGCTCCTTCTGGAATTGGGCGAGCGAGTCGGTGAGGACGATCTCGCGACGCTCGAGCGGCAGGCCCCGCACGATCCACCGGTGGTCGAGCTTCGTATCAAGCTCGCCCGGGCGCTGAACGACGGCGTGGGCGAGCTGCGTCACGCGATCGCTGCCCTTGACGAAGGGCATCTCGTCGCCGACACCGCGCGCGCCGCGGCGCTACTCGCGCTCCGCACGAAGGATGCCAATGACCGCGCGGACGCGGAGCGTCGTCTAGGCACGCTCGGGGACCGCGCGTACTTACGGCGACTCGCTGAGGACTGGGTTTGAGACAGCCGGCATGTCTATCGATGTTCCAATACCTATCGCTATCTACGAGCTCTCCAGCGCATAGCCGTACGCGAGGTTGGGGTGTCCGGCGCCTTCGCCTGCTCCAGCGGGCACGCCCAGCTAACTTCTCGACCCAGTTCTCGAGGAAGCCCGCCTCTGCGAGCTCACACCGAAACGTTGCTCGTAGGAGCGGATATACACATCTCGGGAAGGCGTCAGATGTCGCCGGCACAGTCGCACCAGCTCTGCGCGTCGACCGCGCCTAAGCGTGTCAATCATGTCCAGATGGTCCTGCCTGACGCGTTGCAGATATTCCGGAATCGTGTTTGACCACGATCGGATGCCGTAGGCTTTTTGGGCGAGCTGTTCGATGGATTCGATCAGATATGGATTGCCGCATAGTCCGAACAGGGCGCGATGAAATTCAAGATTGCTGTAAAACACGGCTCTAAAATCTGCTGCCGCCACTGCCCGGCTATGCACTTTCTGGATCGCCTCAAGCCGCCCGATATCGGTGGCGGCCACGGGTAGCGGGATAATGCGCGCCGCCATTGATTCCAGCTCCTCGCGTACGGCATAGATCTGGCGCACGTCATCCGGAGTAAGATCGCGTACCAAGGCTCCGCGATTCGGCACGCGCTCGATCAATCCTTTCTTGTCGAGATCGAATAACGCCTGGCGCACCGCCGCGCGATGTGTGGCGAAGCGGTCCGCCAGATCCTGCTCGACTAGACGCTCGCGCGGCTGCAGGCGGCCGAGAACGATATCCTCTTCGAGCCGCGCGGAGATCGCGCTGGCCGCCGCGGTGGAAGTTTTGCCGGACATCGAAAATAGTATACAATTAAAATTACAATCTTGCAGACAATATATACGCCGCCATAAACTGCTCGAAACATCGGAGTTTGTGTCGATAGTTCGCGATGGCATTGGCACGACGATTGGCAGTCGCGTCCTGGGAGAAGACAACTAGGAGGAAGGGAAATGCGAAAACTGACGCAAGTACCCCCGGCAGAAACAACTGATGCTGAGATCAGGGTGGAAACGCCACCTGTTCAGACCCTCGATAGACCGAACGGCCGCAGAAAATTTCTCCTCAAGACCGGCGGCGCGCTCACTGCCGCAGCGTTCGGCCCATATCCGCTCAGGGGATTTGCGGCGGACCCGGTGAACATCGGGGCGCTCTACCCCTCTACCGGAAGCATGGCTCAGATCGGGCAGGGCTGCGTTGCTGCCGCCAAGCTCGCGGTCGACATGATCAACATCGCCGGCGGCATCAGATCGCTCGGCGGTGCCCCTCTCAACCTGATCATCTCCGACGTGCAGAGCGACACCACCGTGACCCGCACGGAAACCGACCGGCTGATTTCCGGCAACAAGCTGTCCGCCATCCATGGCTGCTTTGCCTCGGCGCTCACCTTGATCGCCAGCGAAGTCGCGGAACGCGCCAAGGTGCCTATCATCACCGGGTCGAGCACCGACCAGCTCAACAAGGGCCGCAGCTACACCTTCACGCCTTTTGCGCGCGCCTCGCAGTTTGCCAAAGCGCAGCTGCAGATGTCCAAGCTGGTCGGCGACAAGCCGAAAGTAGCAGTGATCTTCGAAAACACCGCCTTCGGCACCTCTACCTCGAACGGGCTGAGGGAACTGGCGCCGGGCGAAGGCGTCGAGATCGTGATGTTCGAGCCCTATTCGGCCGGCTTCACCGACGCCAGCCCGCTCATCAACAAGGTGAAGGCCTCGGGCGCAAATGCGCTGTTCTCGGTGTCGTATCTCAACGACCTCATCCTGATCGTGCGCGCGGTCAAGCAGGCAGGCCTCAACGTCGCCATCAATGGCGGCTCCGGCGGCTTCGTCATCCCGGACTTCTACAAGAACGCCGGCAAGCTGGCCGAAGGCCTGCTGGGCGTCGCGCACTGGAACCACGACATTAGCAATGAGGCGCAGAAAGTGAACGCCGAATACAAGAAGCGCACCGGCGAATTTCTGTTCGAATATGCCGGCGGCCTCGTGGCGCAGACCTTCATGCTGGCCGATGCGCTCGAGCGCGCAGCGTCGCGAGATCCGCAAAAAGTGCGCGACGCGCTGGCCGCGCTCGACGTCTCGAAGGGCTACGCGGCGATGGCGCCGGGCGGCAAGGTGAAGTTCGGGCCCGACGGGAAGAATATCTATGCCCATCCGGTCGGGGTGCAGTGGCAGAACGGCGACCTGGCGAGCGTCTTCCCGAAGGAAGATGCGCGCGCTTCGCTGTTGAAGATCTAACTGCGGCGGCCACCCTGCTTGAAATAGTGGTCCAGGCCGTCATCAACGGCCTGCTGATCGGGGGGGTTTATGCGCTGGTGAGCATCGGCGTTACGCTGATCTTCGGCGTGGTGAAGATCGTCAATTTCGCCCAGGGCGAATTCGTGATGATCGGCATGTATATCAGCTTCTTTCTGTTCACGCGCTTCGGGATGGACCCGCTGGTCTCGCTGCTCGTGTCGATGCCGGCGCTGTTCGTGATCGGCGTACTGGTGCAGCACTTCCTGATCCGCAGGGTGCTGGGGCTGAACGACCTGCCGCAGATTTTCCTGACTTTCGCGCTGTCGCTGCTGATCCTCAATCTCGCGCTGATGCTGTTCACCGCGAATTACCGGACGGTGCACACCTCATATTCGGACGAGGTCTTGCACCTGGGCGGGCTGATTGTTCCGGTCGCCAAGCTGATCGCCTTCGTGGTGGCGATGCTGTTGAGTGGCGGGCTCTGGGTGTTCCTGCACACCACGGATCTCGGCAAGGCCATGCGCGCGGCCTCGCAGAACCGCGACGTCGCGCAATTAATGGGCATCAACCCCGACCGCGTCTTCGCCGTCGCACTCGGCATCGCGCTCGCGCTGGCGGGCGCGGCGGGCTCGCTGCTGATGCCGTTCTATCCTGCCTATCCGCTGGTAGGGCAGGTATTCGTCCTGATGGCGTTCGTCGCAGTAGTGCTCGGCACGCTCGGCAACGTCATCGGCGCCCTGGTTGCCAGCCTCCTGATGGGCATCGCGGAATCGCTCGGCATCCAGTTCATTGGCGCCGATTCCGGCCTGATCGTCGTGTTCCTGTTGCTGCTGACCACGCTCGCCTTGCGGCCGAGCGGCCTGGCCGGCGGAAGGCGGCGCTAGTGCGACTTCGGGGTTGGGGCGGCATCGCGTTCGGCGTCGGGATCGCCGCGATGGCAGCGTTGCCGCTGGTGGTCAAGAACGCGTTCGCGCTCGACATTTTCATCCGCATCCTGCTGTTCGCCTTCATCGGCACCGCCTGGAACCTGCTGGGCGGCTACGCCAAGCAGCTCTCGCTCGGTCATGCCGCGTTTTTCGGGCTGGGCGCCTATACCTCGACCCTGCTGCAGCTCGACTTCGGCATCTCGCCGTGGATCGGCATGGTCGCCGGCGGGGTGGTGGGAATGCTCGCCAGCCTGCCGATCGGCTGGCTGTGCTTCCGCCTGCGCGGGCCGTACTTCGCCATCGCCACCATCGCGACCGCGCAGGTGCTGATGCTGATTTTCCTCAAATTCCGCGATTTCGCCTGGGGCGCCGAAGGCACGACGATCCCCAACCTGGGCAACGCGCCGCTGATGATGCAGTTCGACGGGAAGGCCCCGTACTACTACATCGTGCTGTGCCTGCTCGCTCTAGCGCTTGCGATCACCGCGTGGGTCGAGCGCTCGCGCATCGGCTATTACCTCGTCGCCATCGGCGAGGACGAGGACGCTGCCGAAGCGATCGGCATC
>Ga0307471_100002004_pt1 | contig 11554 bp, 8 predicted proteins | sample atmos_gasesAM3C__2_FD_204566 | JGI IMG/M metagenome (GOLD analysis project Ga0307471, IMG submission 204566) | Hardwood forest soil microbial communities from Morgan-Monroe State Forest, Indiana, United States - atmos_gasesAM3C_515 | ecosystem: Environmental > Terrestrial > Soil > Temperate... | reverse complement strand
GGCCTTCTTCACCCTCACCGATATTCTCAGCGGCAATAAATCCGCCAAGCTCGACAACCTGCCCGCGCCGACGCCCCTCGACCTCGCCATGCTCCACGCCGCCAATATGCCGATCCCGCGCGACGCAGCTCAAAGTGAGGATGCGGCCGTGCTGGCGGCAATCGCGCGCGACACCTCCATCGATACGCCGCTGCGGCTGGCCGCGGCCGAACAAGCGGCCGCGGTCGGCAGCCTGCCCATTGACCAGCTGCAATTGGCCTATGCCAGCGTTCCCTATTCGCCGGGCGATCTGGGCAATGCCATCGAGGTTTCGTCTCATGATCCTGGGCCTGGCAGCCGGGCGATGCTGTTCCAGGCGGCCGGGGTCGCCGTCCAAACTGGATTGCGCGCCCATGTGGTGGACGCGGCCCTCGACCGGGCGCGGCGCAAGGGCGGCTATCTGCTGGCGGTTCAAGCCAATCTTCAATTCTTCTTGCCCATCGTCCCAGCGGACGATCTGTCATGGTTCGCCGCCGATGCCGGCCGCGCCCTCTATGCGGCAGGCCACTTCGAACAGGCAAATGCCTGGCTGAACCTGGCCCAGAAGCGCGCGGCGAGCGATCCCCAGGCCGCGGCAGCCGTCTCCTCGCTTGCCGTCTATGCCCGCATCGCCGGGGTCGGACCGCCGCTGGCCTGGGATGGCGCGGCGGTGGCCAAGTGGCGTCAGGCTCAGGCGACAAACAGCCCGGCCGGCGATCCGGCGGCGCGGCTCTTCGCCATTTTCGAAGGATTGGGCGAGCCCATCGGCGGCAGTTGGTCGCTGATCGGCCAAGGGGGAACGGCGGGCGGTGCCACCGGCGCCGGCGCACCTGATCCGGCCCTGTGGTTCAATCTGGGCGATGCCGCGAGCAAGCGGCGAATCGGCGAGACGGTCCTGCTCGCCCTTTACGCGCTGGGACCCGATGGGCCGGGCGCGGTCAACCCCATCATGCTCAGCCGCTCGATCGCCAGCCTGCGCCAGATCGGCCTGGATGCGGAAGCGCGCGCGATTGCCATCGAGGCGGCGATCGCCGCTGGGGTGTGATGGCGCGGGCCGCTCGCGACGCATTGTTGGATCGCTTCCTCGAAATGCTGATGGCCGAGCGCAATGCGGCCCCCAACACCCGCGAAGCCTATGAGCGCGATCTGAACGATCTGGCCGGCTTTCTCGCCAAGCGCGGCGTCCGCCCGGGCGAGGCCGGCACGCGCCTGTTGCGCGATTATCTGGCGGCACTGGCAGGCGCCGGCATGGCGCCGCGCAGCCAGGCACGAAAACTCTCGGCGCTGCGCCAGTTCTATAAGTTTCTCGCCGCCGAGGGGCTACGCCCCGACGATCCCACCGCCACCTTGGATGCGCCCCGGCTTGGCCGTTCCCTTCCCAAGCTGCTGGACGAGTCCGAAGTGGGCGGATTGATCGCCGCAGCCCGCGCCATGCCCGCCGGCGCTGAGCGCAGCCGTCTCGTGCTGCTGCTGGAGCTTTTGTATGGTGCGGGCTTGCGCGTCTCCGAACTCGTGGGCCTGCCTCTTGCTGGTGTTCTACGGCAGGCCCGCGTGCTGGTGCTGCGCGGCAAGGGCGGCAAGGAGCGCATGGTGCCGCTGGGCGAGCCGGTGCGCGCCGCACTGGCCGATTACCTGGCCGAGCGCGATTTTTTTCTGGCCAAGGGCAAGCCCTCGCCCTGGCTCTTCGCCTCGCGCGGCGCCACGGGGCATCTGACGCGCCAGCGCCTGACCCAATTGCTGAAGTCGCTAGCGCCGGTGGCGGGGATCGATCCCGCTCGGCTCAGCGCCCATGTGCTGCGTCATGCCTTCGCCACCCATCTGCTGGACCACGGCGCCGATCTGCGCAGCGTGCAGAAGATGCTGGGCCATGCCGACATCGCCACCACCCAGATCTACACCCATGTATCCGGCGACCGGCTGACGCGCCTGGTGGAGGCACATCACCCGCTATCCGCCAAATCGCGACGCAGGCCGGGCTCCGGGTGACTTGCAAGATCACCTCCGCATTGACAGCCGCCCATGGCTGGTTCATCTAACGGACAACCCCCAGCACAAACGGACCCGCCATGAGCTTCACCATCGTCGAACAAGCGCCGGCCCGACTCAACCGCAGCGAGCTCGCCGTTCCCGGCAGCCAGCCGCAGCTGTTCGAGAAGGCGGCAAAGTCGGCCGCCGATGTGGTGTTCCTCGACCTCGAGGACGCGGTGGCGCCCGACGACAAGCCCCAGGCGCGCAAGAACGTCATCCAGGCGCTGCGCGATATCGATTGGGGCCGCAAGACCATGTCGGTGCGCATCAACGGTCTCGATACCCATTTCATGTATCGCGACGTGGTGGATGTGATGGAGCAGGCGGGCGAGCGCCTCGACGTTATCATGATCCCCAAGGTCGGCACGGCGGCGGATGTCTATGCCGTCGACATGCTGGTAACCCAGTGCGAGGCCGCCGTTGGCCGCAAGAAGCGCATCGGCTTCGAGATGATCATCGAGACGGCACTCGGCATGCAAAATGTCCATGCCATCGCGGCCGCAAGCAAGCGCAACGAATCGCTGCATTTCGGCGTCGCCGATTACGCCGCCTCGACCCGGGCGCGCACCACCAACATCGGCGGGGCCAATCCAGATTATGCCGTGCTGACCGACAAGGTTGATGGCAGCGATAAGCGCGAGGTGCATTGGGGCGACATGTGGCATTACGCCATCGCCCGCATGGTGGTGGCCGCACGGGCCAACGGGCTACGCCCCGTCGACGGGCCCTTCGGCGATTTCTCCGATCCGGAGGGCTATCGCGCCGCGGGCAATCGGGCGGGCGTGCTGGGTTGCGAAGGCAAATGGGCCATCCACCCGTCCCAGGTCGCCCTGGCCAACGAACTCTTCAGCCCGAGCGCCAAGGAAGTGGACAAGGCGCGGCGCATTCTGGCGGCCATGGCCGAGGCCCAGAAGGCGGGCAAGGGCGCGGTGGCGCTGGACGGCCGCCTCATCGATCTCGCCTCCATCCGCCAGGCCGAAGTGCTGGTCAAGAAGGCCGAGCAGGTCGCCGGCGGGGCCGCCTAAACAAGATGCCTACCTTCCTCGAATTCGAAAAGCCTATCGCCGAGCTTGAGGGCAAGATCGAGGAACTGCGGCACCTCGCCAACGCCGACGACATGAATATCGCCGAGGAGGTGACGAAGCTGCAGAGCAAGGCGGACAGGCTGCTGCGCCAGACCTATGGCAAGCTGACCGCCTGGCAGAAGACCCTGGTCGCCCGCCACCCCGACCGCCCGCATTTCGGCGATTACGTTGGGGCGCTGGTGGAGGACTGGACGCCGCTGGCCGGCGACCGAAATTTCGCCGACGATCGCGCCATCTTGGGCGGGCTCGGGCGCTTTCGCGGACGCTCGGTCGTGCTGCTCGGCCACGAGAAGGGCAGCGATACTGCTTCGCGCGTACGCCACAACTTCGGCATGGCCCGGCCCGAGGGCTATCGCAAATCCCAACGCCTGATGGACATGGCCGACCGCTTCCGACTGCCGGTGGTGACGCTGGTGGACACGCCCGGCGCTTATCCCGGCGTCGATGCCGAGGCCCGCGGCCAGGCCGAGGCCATTGCGCGGGCCATCGAGACCTGCCTCAAGATCCGCGTGCCGCTGGTGGCCGCCATTATCGGCGAGGGTGGCTCGGGCGGGGCCATTGCGCTCGCCGCGGGCAATCGCGTGCTGATGCTGGAACATGCGGTCTATTCGGTGATTTCGCCCGAAGGCTGCGCCTCGATCCTCTGGCGCAGCTCCGAACAGGCGAAGGAGGCCGCCGAGGCCCTCAAGCTGACCGCCGAGGATCTGCTGAAACTGGGCATCATCGACGAAGTGGTGGTCGAGCCCCTGGGCGGCGCGCACCGCGACCGCACGCGGGCCATCGAATCCCTGGGCGATGCCATCGACGTGGCGCTGACAGAACTTTGCCGCCATGACGGCGCACGGCTGCGCGCCGAGCGACGCGAGAAGTTCCTGGCCATGGGCAGCAAGGGCCTCAACTAGGCCTCGCTCAATTCGCGCCTAGTGTGGAGAGACTACGACCGCATCCACGCCTTCGCCCGCCCCGGGCATGACGGCGTGGATGCGCCGTCGAGCTAGACCTTGCCGTGGCAGTATTTGAATTTCCTGCCCGAGCCGCAGGGGCAGGGAGCGTTGCGGGGTGTCTTGGACCAATCGCCATTGGGCATTGCCGGTGCGGCACCATTCTCGGCGACCGCCATTTCCAGCGCCGGATTCGGCCTGAACTCGCGTCGGCGCGGGGCCGGCGGCGGGGGCGCGGCTTGCTCGGGGGCTGGGCCAAGGCGGGCCTCGATGTGGGCCAGCACGATGGTGATCTGCTCGCGCAGGCGGGACAGCATGCCCTCGAACATCTCGAAGGCTTCGCGCTTGTATTCGTTCAGCGGATCGCGCTGCCCATATGCGCGCAAGCCGATGCCGTGACGCAGATGGTCGAGGGCCAGCAGATGGTCCTTCCATTCGCGGTCGAGCAACTGCAGCAGGATCGATTTCTCGGCGAAGCGCTGGACCTGGCTGGTGGCGCGCTCCTCCTTTTCGGCCATGTGCTTGTCGGCGGCGGCGATCAGGCGCTCGCGGATTTCCTCTTCGGCGATACCTTCTTCCTTGGCCCAATCGGCGACCGGCTGATCCATCGCGAATATGCGCAGCACTTCCTCGTGAAGGCCCTTGGTGTTCCACTGCTCGGCGTAGCTGTTGGCCGGAATATGCTGTTCGACCATGCGCTCGATCGTCTCGTGGCGCATCTCGACGACGGTGCCGGAGACATCGGTCGCGCGCATCAAATCGCGGCGCTGCTCGTAGATCACCTTGCGCTGGTCGTTCATCACGTTGTCGAATTTCAGCACGTTCTTGCGCGCCTCGAAATTGCGCGCCTCGACCTTTTGCTGGGCCTTTTCCAGTGCCTTGTTGACCCAGGGATGGACGATGGCCTCGCCCTCGCGCAGGCCGAAGCGCTGCAGCATCGAATCCATGCGCTCGGAGCCGAAGATGCGCATCAGGTCGTCTTCCAGCGACAGGAAGAAGCGCGAGGCGCCGGGATCGCCTTGCCGGCCGGAACGGCCGCGCAACTGGTTGTCGATGCGCCGGCTCTCGTGGCGCTCGGTGCCGATGACGTAAAGTCCGCCGCCTTCCAGCGCGACCGCGCGCTTGGCCGCCACATCGGCGCGAATGGCGCCGATCAGCTTGGATTTCTCGACCTCGCTCTCGATGGCTTGCGTCTCGCGCTTGATGCGCATCTCGAGATTGCCGCCGAGCTGAATGTCGGTGCCGCGGCCGGCCATGTTGGTGGCGATGGTGACCGCGCCCGGTGCCCCTGCCTCGGCGATGATATAGGCCTCCTGCTCGTGATAGCGGGCGTTCAACACCTGGTGGGGGACTTTCCGCTTTTTCAGCAGCTCGGAGAGCAGTTCCGATTTCTCGATACTGACCGTGCCGACCAGGACCGGCTGATGGCGCGCCCGGCATTCCTCGATCAGGTTGATGATGGAATCGTATTTCTCGCGGGCGGTGCGATAGACCTCGTCATGCTCGTCGATGCGGATGCAGGGCAGGTTGGTGGGCATCTCGACGACCTCGAGGCCGTAGATGTCGAGAAACTCGGCCGCTTCGGTCATCGCCGTGCCGGTCATGCCGGCAAGCTTGGGGAACAGGCGGAAATAGTTCTGGAAGGTGATCGAGGCGAGCGTCTGGTTCTCGTTCTGGATCGTCACCCGTTCCTTGGCTTCCAGGGCCTGGTGCAGGCCTTCCGAATAGCGGCGCCCTTCCATCATGCGGCCGGTGAATTCGTCGATGATGACGACCTTGTCGTCCTTGACGATGTAGTCGACGTCACGCGCGAACATCTTATGGGCGCGCAGCGCCTGATTGACGTGGTGCAGGACCGAGATGTTCTGGATGTCGTAGAGATGGCCGGTCTTCAGCATGCCGGCCTCGCGCAGTAACAGTTCTAGATGCTCCACGCCCTCCTCGGTCAGGGTGATCTGCTTCGCCTTCTCGTCCTTTTCGTAATCGAGTTCGACCAGCTTGGGCATCACCAGGTCGACGGTGCGATAGAGCTCGGAGGAATCGTCCGTCGGGCCGGAGATGATCAACGGCGTGCGCGCTTCGTCGATCAGGATGCTGTCGACCTCATCGACGATGGCGAAATTAAAATCGCGCTGGGTCATGTCCTCCAGGCGGAATTTCATGTTGTCGCGCAGGTAATCGAAGCCGAACTCGTTGTTGGTGCCATAGGTAATGTCGCAGGCATAGGCGGCGCGTCGTTCGACATCGTTCAAGCCATGGACGATGCAGCCCACGCTCATGCCCAGGAAGGCATAGATCTGGCCCATCCATTCGGCGTCGCGCCGCGCCAGGTAGTCGTTCACCGTGACGACATGGACGCCCTTGCTCTCCAGCGCGTTCAGATAGACGGCAAGCGTGGAGACCAGCGTCTTGCCTTCGCCGGTTTTCATCTCGGCGATGGCGCCGCGATGGAGCACGACGCCGCCCATCAACTGGACGTCGAAATGGCGCTGCCCCAGGGTGCGCCATGCCGCCTCGCGCACGGTGGCGAAGGCATCGGGCAGGATATCCTCGAGGGTCTCGCCCTTGGCCAGGCGCTCGCGCAGCCAGCCTGTCCGGGCCTTCAATTCGTCATCGGAAAGCGCCTTGACCGCCGGCTCGCGTTCGTTCACGGCGGCGACAATGGCTCTCAGCGCGTTGATGTAGCGGTCGTTGGCCGAGCCGAAAATCCGCTTGGCAAGTCCGGCAAGCATGCGAAAACCTCGAATTCAGACACGGGGCAACCCCTGATAGGCCGACGCCGGCGCTTCATGCGGTCGTGCGCAGGAAATCAGTCCATCAGATCAATCTATTAGCGGTTCGATTGCGCCATGGGGACGTCCTCCGCTGGCATCGAACCCCTAGGGCAAATGAGAGATAGGCCCGGCCCCGGCCACTGTCAATCACGGGGCCGCTTCATTCACCGCTTCTTGAGGGCGCGGGGCCGCCAGAACGCTTGTGCGCAAGCGAGCCTGCCCCCATATTGCCGCCCTGGCATCCCTGACGAGGAATCTATCATGAATCGCTTGCTCCTGCGGCTCGCCGCCGGTGGCGTCGTTTTGTTGCTTGGCTCCGCCGCCGTCCTGGCGCTGACCACTACCCCGCCCGCCGCCACCGACACCAAAAGCGACCCGGTCGTGGCGGTGGTCAACGGCAAGACGCTGAAGCGATCCGACGTGGTCGCTTCGGCCCAAACCTTGCCGCCCCAATACCGTAACCAGATCGATCAGCTGTTCCCTCAATTGGTCGATCGGCTGATCGATATCACCCTGATGGTCGATGAAGGCCGCCGCCAGAAGCTCCAGAACGACCCGGAAGTGAAGGCGATCGTCGCCAGATACGAGGACGAGGCCATTCGCGAGGTGCTGGTGCGCCGCTTCCTCGCCGGCAAGCTCTCCGACGAAGCTCTGAAGAAGCGCTACGCCGACGAGGTCACGAAAGTGCCGCCGAGCGAGGAGCTGCGAGCCAGCCACATCCTGGTGAAGACCCAGGATGAGGCCAAGGCAATCATCAAACAGCTTCAGGGCGGCGCCGATTTTGCCAAGTTGGCCAAGGAGAAATCCACCGATACATCGGCCGGCAACGGCGGGGACCTCGGTTATTTCGGCAATGGCGATATGGTGCCGGAATTCTATGCCGCAGCGGTCAAGTTGAAGAAGGGCGAATACACCAAGGATCCGGTGAAGACCCAATATGGCTGGCACGTCATCGAATTGACCGACCGGCGGACCAAGGCCGTACCGAAGTTCGAGGAAGTCAAGGATCAGGTGAAGGACCAGGTCACCCAGGAACTGATCAGCGCCTGGCTTGCCGATATTCACAAGACGGCAAAGATCCAGAAGTTCGGCCTGGACGGCAAGCCGCTGCCCGTCACGCCCACGCCCTAGGTCGGCCGGTTGCCATGCCGCCGCGCTCGCCGCTCGCCCCATCGTCGACGCCGCAATTGCCTGCCCTGGCGGGCGTGCGGCTGGCGGCGCGCGCTTGCGGCGTGCGCTACAAGGAGCGGACCGATGTCTGCCTGATGGAGTTTGCTCCAGGCAGTGCCATAGCCGGGGTCCTGACCCGGTCACTGTCTCCCTCGGCGCCAGTGGATTGGTGCCGCCAGGCGCTGAAAGGGGGCAGGGCCCGGGCCATCCTGGTCAATTCGGGCAATGCCAATGCCTTCACCGGGCGGCTAGGCAAGGCTTCCGTCGATCGCTGCGTCAAGGCAGCGGCGGCCGGGTTGAAATGCGGTCGCGGGCAAGTTTTCATCGCCTCGACGGGCGTGATCGGCGAGCCCCTGCCCGATGCGCGAATTGCCGGGGCTCTGCCGGCTTTGGTCGCCGATCTGGGGGCGGATCGTTGGACCGATGCCGCCGCGGCCATCATGACCACGGACACCTTTGCGAAAATGGCCACCCGCACGGCGCGAATCGGCGGGGTCGAAGTCCGCATCAACGGCATCGCCAAGGGCTCGGGCATGATCGCCCCCGACATGGCGACGATGCTGGCCTTTGTCGCCACCGATGCCCGGCTGCCCGCCAGCGTGCTGCGGAACCTGCTGAAACAGGCAAGCGAACGGTCTTTCAATTGCACGACGGTGGATGGCGACACATCCACCAGCGATACCTTGCTGCTGGTGGCGACCGGCGCCGGCCCCGCCCATGCCCGCATTGCCACGTCCAACGACCGGCGGCTGGCCGATTTCCGGGCCAAGCTCGACGATCTAATGATCGATCTGGCCTGTCAGGTCGTGCGCGACGGCGAGGGGGCGCGCAAATTCGTCACCATCGACGTCACCGGGGCTGCCTCGGACACAGCGGCGCGCCGGATCGGATTGGCCATCGCCAACTCGCCCCTGGTCAAGACGGCGATCGCCGGCGCCGATGCCAATTGGGGCCGCATCGTCATGGCCGTGGGCAAGGCGGGCGAAAAGGCCGATCGCGATCGCCTGAAAATCTCCATTGGCGGGGTCAAGGTGGCGGCCCGGGGCCAGCGCGTCGCCGGCTACGACGAAGCGCCCGTGGCCGCCCATATGAAGGGCAGCGAGATCGCCATCGCAGTGGATGTCGGCGTTGGCCGGGGTCACGCGCGTATCTGGACCTGCGATCTGACCCACGGCTACATCGACATCAATGCCGACTATCGGAGCTGAGGCGGCCTTACCGATCGAGACGGCCCGACTGCGCCTGCGTCCGCTCGCCGCCTCCGATGCGCCGACGATTGAACGATTGGCGGGGGATTGGGAGATAGCCCGCTATACCGCCCACATACCGCATCCCTATCCGCCCGGCTCTGCCGCCCCCTGGATCGAGGAAACCTGGGGTGAGCTTCGTTCGGGAAAGAAAGTCGTCGCCGCCATCGAGCGGCGGAGCGATGGCCTGCTGGTGGGCTGCATCGAACTCGATCTGACGCACGGCACGGGAATCGGCGCACTGGGCTATTGGGTGGGTCGACCGTATTGGGGTGTGGGTATCGCCAGCGAGGCGGCGGCGGCCATGTTGGCGCTGGGGTTCGAGCGCCTGGGCCTCGCCCAGATCGAGGCAGCGGCCCTGCCGGCCAATCGGCGCTCGATTCGGGTGCAGGAAAAGCTGGGGCTCGGCCTGATAGGAGAGCGCGAGGAGGCCGCACCGGCGCGTGGCGGCACAATGCAGGTGGAGGTTCGCGTACTGGCACGGCCCCAGTCCCGCCGGCGGCTGTTGGTTTCCGCCGTCGCCCTCGTAGACGTGGATGGCCGCGTCCTGCTGGCGCGCCGTCCGCCAGGCAAGCTGCTGGCGGGGCTTTGGGAATTTCCCGGCGGCAAGGTGCGCGAGGACGAAACGCCCGAGGCGGCCCTGATCCGCGAGTTGAAGGAGGAGCTGGGCATCGATGTGGCGCAAAGCTGCCTCGCACCCTTCACCTTTGCCTCCCACCGCTATCCCGACTTCGATCTGCTGATGCCGCTCTACCTCTGTCGGCGCTGGGAGGGCACAGCCAGGGCCCTGGAGGGCCAGCAACTCGCCTGGGTCCGGCCGGCGCGGCTTTCCGACTATCCGATGCCGCCCGCCGACGAGCCTTTGGTCGCCATGCTGCGCGATTTTCTCTGAAGGCTAGCGCCGGTCCGGGGGCGTCCCCGGAAACCAAATGAGGGGTGCAGTGGTCTTCTGCCCAACGACAAGAAAGCCGTGGCGCTTATACCAAGCGATGAGGCACGTTTGCTGCTCCTCTGTTGGCGGCTTAGAGAAATCGAGCGGGTCATGACGAAGCGCCTGACCTCGGACATGCAGGCCGAACTGATTGCAAAGCGACTTGAGCATTTCCAAGACTCTGGAGCCATCGCCGCCGCGGCCCGCATACCTCTCCCGTTGAATGTTCTGAAGTACGATGACCCTTCGATCGGCGTAATCCCATTCTATCGAAACGTTAACAATTCCGAACTTCCGAAATGACTGGCCGGAGCTGCCTTCAATCGCCGAGGTCCCACGTTCCGGCATTCTCCCCTACTGGCCGGCAGTGAGCTATGCCGCCGGATACGCCGCGTCTTGACTTCCACAATGCCGGTGCGCTCAAGCTCCTCGACCCGGCGCCGGGCTATCGCGCGGCACTGCTCGGCGCTGATGTGCAACCGGCCCTTTCGCGACGCCTACGGCAGCAGCATAGCCACTTCACCCACCGCCATTCACGAGACCAGGTAGTTAACCTTTCTTAAAGAGTTCTGTGTTACCCACACCCTACGCGCTATGAATGGCGCTGATATTAGGGCCCCCATCTGTTGGGGCAGTCTATTGATCGGCACAGGGGGCCAAGATGGCCGACCCAGGAAGGCCGATGTTTTTAAAAATCAAATTGCTACATGGTTTCCTCTGCGACAGGCGCCGAGGAAACGGCGGATCGCGCTCGACTCCAAGCCTCATCTGGCTCTCTCGAGGCTTACGGGCCTTTCTGCCGCCAGTTTGTTGCAGGTTGGAACCGATCTGACCGGAGATTGCTCCGCGAGCGCCACCGCATGGAGGAACGGTTAATACGATGTGCACTCAAATTTCTGGAGAGGTTCAATAGTCGGTCAATGCCGCATATTGACGCGGTGAGATTGCGTGGCGGGCGGTGCTCTGGAAGGGCCCGCCGCCAAGGGAAGCTAAGAAGATGTATGACTGGTGCTTGGCCATTCTACTGGTAATCCTGTTCGCCCACAGCCGGTTCAACACGCCGACGAGTACACGCTACTCAACGACAATGGGGCAGTTCTACTTCGCGGAATTTTTGTACCTTGCTGCCAACCTGCTCCTGCTAGTGTTTATTTCCGGAATCGTCGCCACCTCACCTGAAGTGCTCAAGGCGATCAGCGGCAGTGCGGAGACGCCGTTCGTAGCGTGGATCCACGGACTGTCGACGCCACTCGCCGCCGCTCTGGTGATGACCAGCCTTCTGCCGCATTTCCCTGTTATCTCCCGGATTGACGAATTCCTGCTGACCGGTTTCCGTAAGTTTGGTCATATCCCAGTTGAG
>Ga0307471_100002003_pt1 | contig 11557 bp, 6 predicted proteins | sample atmos_gasesAM3C__2_FD_204566 | JGI IMG/M metagenome (GOLD analysis project Ga0307471, IMG submission 204566) | Hardwood forest soil microbial communities from Morgan-Monroe State Forest, Indiana, United States - atmos_gasesAM3C_515 | ecosystem: Environmental > Terrestrial > Soil > Temperate... | reverse complement strand
ATCAGATTGCCGGCGGGGCCCCAGCCACCGCAGTAGATCCAGCATCCGCTGAGCGTGCTGCCATCGTCGCGCAGCTCGGCAAATCCCGCCAGCTGCTCTCCGGCTTTGCGCGTGACCTGGGTTGGCGCCTTTGGGTCGGTGAGATCCTTGAGCGCCCGGCCGCAATATTCCTTCGCCAGCTCATCGGGTGTCGGGCTCTTCGCAGCGGCGTAGGGCCAGTACAGGTTCACGATCGGATCAGGGAAGGGCCCGCCTTCGCTCTTGTAGAGCGTGCGCAGCCGGGTGTACAGCTCGCCCATGATCTGCAGATCGGTGCGCGCTTCGCCGGGCGGCTCGGCTCCCTTCCAATGCCATTGCAGCCAGCGTGAGGAGTTCACGAGCGCACCGTCCTCCTCGGCGAAGCACGAAGTCGGCAGGCGGAAGACTTCCGTCGGCACCTTGCTCGGGTCGACGTCGTTGTGTTCGCCGAAGTTGCGCCAGAACTCGCTCGTTTCGGTCGCCAGCGGGTCCATCACGACGAGGAACTTGAGCTTGGCGAGGCTCGCGTTCATCTTGGCCTTGTTTGGCGCCGCGGCCAACGGATTGAAACCCTGGCAGATGAAGCCGTTCATCTTGCCCTGGTTCATGAGCTCGAAGGTCTGCAGCATGTCGTACGACTTGTCCAGCTTGGGCAGATAGTCGTAGCCCCAGTGGTTCTCCACAGTGGCCGCATCCCCCCACCACGCCTTCATCAGGCTGACGAAGAACTTGTTGAAGTTCTGCCAGTAGCTCAACTGATTCGGCCGCAGGGGTTTGAAGGCGCGCGCCGCCACATACTTCTCGTAGTCCTGCTCCTTCTCGCCCGGCAGCGTGATGTACCCGGGCAGCAGGTTGGACATGAGCCCCAGGTCCGTGAGCCCCTGGATGTTGGAATGTCCGCGCAGCGCGTTCATACCGCCGCCGGACACACCGATGTTGCCCAGCAGCAGTTGCACCATCGCGCCGCAGCGAATCATCTGCGCGCCGACCGAGTGCTGCGTCCACCCGAGGGCGTACATGATGGTCATGGCGCGCGTCGGCGTGGAGGTCGAGCCGATCATCTCGCACACCTTCAGGAACTTCTCCTTCGGTGTGCCGCAGACGCGTTCCACCATCTCGGGGGTGTAGCGCGCATAGTGGCTCTTCATGAGCTGGTACACGCAGCGCGGATGCGCGAGTGCGGGGTCGGCCTTCACATAGCCGTCGGGCCCGATCTCGTAATCCCACGTCGATTTGTCGTAGCTGCGTTTCGCGGGGTTGTAGCCGGAGTAGAGTCCGTCGGCGAAGGCAAAGTCCTCGCGCACGATGAAACTCAGGTCAGTGTAGCTCCTGACGTACTCGTGCTGGATCTTGTCCTCGCTCAGCAGGTGATTGATCACGCCGCCGAGGAAGGCGATATCCGTGCCGGTGCGGATCGGCACGTAGACATCCGCCACCGAGGCCGAGCGCGTGAAGCGCGGATCGACGACGATCAGGCGCGCCTTGTTGTGCGCTTTGGCCTCAGTAACCCACTTGAAGCCGCAGGGATGCGCCTCGGCGGCGTTGCCGCCCATGATGAGAACGATGTCGGCATTCTTGATGTCGACCCAGTGATTCGTCATCGCTCCACGGCCAAACGTCGGGGCAAGACCTGCCACCGTCGGGCCGTGTCACACACGCGCTTGGTTGTCGAAGGAAAGGATGCCGAGGCTGCGGACGACCTTGTGCGTGAGATAGCCGACTTCGTTGCTGCTGGCCGACGCCGCCAGCATGCCGGTCGTCAGCCAGCGGTTGACGGTCAGGCCCTCCGGCGTCTTTGTCACGAAATTCGCGTCGCGATCCTGCTTCATGAGCTTGGCGATGCGATCGAGCGCGTCATCCCATGAGATCGGTTGCCAGCTAGCGGAGCCGGGCGCGCGGTACTGCGGATGCGTCAGGCGGCTGGGGCTGTGGATGAAGTCGAGCAATCCGGCACCCTTCGGGCACAAGGTGCCGCGATTGACCGGGTGATCCGGATCGCCCTCGATGTGGAAGATGCTCGAGCGGGCGTTCTTCGAGCGATCGCCGAGGCTGTACATGAGAACGCCACAGGCGACCGCGCAGTACGGGCACGTGTTACGCGTCTCGGTGGCGCGCGCGAGCTTGAACTCGCGCACTTCGGCAATCGCAGCGGTGGGAGAGAAGCCAAGCAGGGCGAGGCTCGACCCGGCCAGGGTAGCGCTCGTTACCTTCAGGAACTCGCGCCGCGTCACATCAGCCATGGCAATCCCCTTGCATGCCTGCAGACCGGCGGAGTCTATACCCCTCCGGGAAGGGGCTACAAGGCAGCCGGGGCCTTGTCGCCGGGGACGCATGCTTGCCTTTTTGTTACGCTAAAGGCCACCGCGCCATGCAGCGAAAAGCCCGCCTGATGACGAGCTTCGCGAAGGCGTCTGGTTAGCCTTTGGCTAGGTGGCAGAGTGGTCATGCAGCGGCCTGCAAAGCCGTCTACGCCGGTTCGATTCCGACCCTAGCCTTTCCGGACGTGTTCGCCGCCGTCCATCCGTGTCCCGCCACACGCCGTAACACACTGTTTCAACGTATGAAACTGTCTGTACGCGCCGTTTCGGACGGCGCTTTCGCACTTTGGATTATCGATGGCAGTGGCTGCCGCGGAAGCTGTCACACCCGCGGGTCGAAGGAAAACGATGCAGGCGCGCCGATCTTCAACTGCCCGAAATCCGCATGCCGCGGATTCAGAACGTAGTTGAACTCCCCATCGACCACGATGCTGGGTACCTGCAACACGGGCGAGCGTGCTTGCATCACCCACTGAGTACCGAACTCACGCGTCGAAGGTGGAGCGGGCAGCTGACGCCAATCCTCGGGTAGATGCTTCGCGGTCTCGATGAGCTGCTCATCGATACTCACCGGAATCATCATCCACTGCACGGCCGCGAGTAGCCGCGTGTCCTCGCTGTGCACGAGTACCTCGAGCCAGGCAAGCGAACGGCTCTCGGCTGTGTAGACGACGGCGACTCCTGGGCTATTCCAGCGTCCTGGGTGCTCGGCAGCGCCCCGCCCGTCAAAGGCAGCGGCCGTATGTGCCTTCTTGCAGATACGCCAGGCCGTGATCAGGCAAAGATTCCGTGCTCGATGCGGCCCAAGACCCGCTCGACCTCCCTCGATCCCGGCTCCGTTGCGGCGAGTTGCAACGGCGTTTGACCCCCGAGCTCTCGGAGTGGACGCTGCAGCCACTGGCGTGCGTTGTCCTCGCTTTCGAGAGCCGAGACAGCGAGCGAGATGATTCTCATGAGACGCGCCAGGCGCTCCGATTCGTCTGGCTTGAGGCGCGCACCGCTCTTTAGCCGGCGATCGAGAGTCTTCTCGCTGATCTTGACGATTGAACCGACTTTTGTGGCCCGGATGCCCAGAAACGCGCCGACGCGCTTCACGACGGAAGAGGGCAGGCCGCCAAGGACGACAGCTGCCATCTCTAGGTCGTTCTCGAGCGGATACGACTTGAAGACTACGGACATTTGTCTACAAAATATAGACAATTGTCTAGAAGGTCAAGGCCAGCTTGCTCGGGCATCGGTAGTCAGAGCGTTGGGAGCTCATCGCGTTCGTTCCAGTGTGCGATCGCGTACCCGGTCGTCTCCTTGTGTCCTCCGCGATCTCCGGGCCCCCCGGACTCATCACCGCGCCAATTCACTTAGACGCGCCTTACTTCAGCCGCCGCCAGTTGCTGCCATCTTGCTACCGGTTAGCAGCAGCAGCCGTGCGGCGGCGATGCCAGCGCTCGCAATCTGTTTCGGGATACTCATCAGATCGACGCACGGATTGGCTGGCATAATGGTTTGACTCCTTTGTTGCACGGGAAAGGACACCCCATGAAGCGGCTCATCGCTGTGTCGATCTGCCTGGCCGCATGCGCGAGCGCCGCGGCCGCCGAGCGGCTTGCCGTCTGTCGCGAATCCCCAGTTCCGCTACGGTGGCAGCCGCCGATCAAGGACTTCTCCGGCGAACTGCCGATATCTGACTACCTTGACACCGCTACTGCGTGCCAGAAGGGGACAGGCCAGTGGCGGTATCCCGCACCTCCTGAGCCTCCTGAACCGCGATCTGCCTGGCTCGAATCTGAGCGCGCGCTCTACCAGGACGTGCTCGCCAAGCATCGGGTCGATGTCTTGGTAGTCCCGTTTCAGGTGCAGGGTTTTGGTCTTGACCGCATCGAGCGCACGCTGATGACCGCGGAACTCGCCTACGCGCTCGGCGACGCATCCAAGTACGAGATTGCCGATCCTTCCCTGGTCGCTCGTGCCCTGGGAGAGGGCGCGCGACGCATCGATCCCATCGAGGCCGAGCGGCTGGCCCGAAGACTCGGGGCCACAAAGATTATCAGCGGCTATGTCGGTCACGACCTGCACCACGCCCTTACGCTGACGCTGCAGGTCCAGGATCTCCCCACGACGCCAACGCCGTCCCACCAGCGACCGTGGCAACACGATTGGCGCGCAGTGCCGTTCACCGATGAGCGTACACCTGCGCTGGTGTTCAACGACATGTTGCCCGACGTGCTGCGGGTACTCCCTGTAACGCTCGAGATGCCTCAGCACCGCACTCAGGTTGCTTTGCACGGCACTGCCGCTCGCATCGCGATGTCCCCGCGGGAGCTTGTGTCAGCCGGCGGCAGGCGCGCCGCTCCGCCGTCGGCTGCGGCCGCGTTCGACCTATTGGGCGCCCTCGGGGCGCTCAATTCCGAGCTTTCGCGCGAGCGCGCGTACGAGCGCGCGCTGCTGGCGGTACTGCGGCAAGGCCGGCGCAGCCCGGGTGATTCCTTTTACAGCGCGTATGCGCTCACGCAGCTCTCGCGACGTCCGGTGGCGCTCGCCACCCTTGCCGGTCAGTCTTCACCCGAGTCCATTGCGCTGGTCGACATCCTGAACGGCGATCTGCCCGCGGCGAAGAAGGCCGTCGCGGGCGTGCCGCAGTCCCTGCAACGCCTGCTGCTGGATACTGCGCTCCGGGATCTGGAGGCGTGGTACGCAAAGAAGCTGCAGGCGGCGCCGAAAGCTACTGAGCAGACCTTCGGTGCGGCGAGAACACAGTGGCAGCCATTCGTGCAGCTGCGCGTCATGGATCTGCACGGCTGGGCGGTCCCTGATCCGCTCGTAATCAAGGCGCTCCTCGATAAGACATTCCCGATTGCCGGACTCGATGCCGGTTCCGTCGTTCGCGGCAGGGCGGTGACGGGGGTGTCAGTCGATGACGTCGACGTGGATCTGACCAACGAACGGCACCTGCGCCGCGCTGCCGCCGCTCTGCAGCCGGTCCCGTGCTGCAGGGCAGGAGCGCTGCGACCGACGGAATGGGACCTGCTCTGGTTGCTCGAGGGGTTGTCCGAAGACCGAGTTTCAAAGAGCTTGCAGCGCGAGATCGAGCAGCAGGGGCTGCCGCAAGAGGCCCTGCAGGACATACATCGATACGAGCCACTGCTCAATGGCCGGCCGGCCCTTGAGCTGAGTCGCGCGCGCGCCGCACTTGCGTTGTATGAGAAGAGTCCGGACGACACACGCGCCAGTTGGCACGCGCAGCTCGAGCAGAGCGCCGCGGTCGCGGCGCGTTTCGCGCCCGGACAGACCGTGACCGCATACTCCGCGCTTCTCGCCATGGGGATCCCTTCGGCCGGATCCTCCCTGCTCGTGGACGCGTACGGCTATGACTATCCCCGGCGTTCTTTCTGGCCGATGTGGTTCTACGGCGTGCAGCCGGGAGCGCAGCAGGCCAACTCGCTTGCCCTCGAGGCGTTGGCGTTCAGCGTGCACGACCCGGGGCCGTTGAGTTGGTTGCCGCCTGGCAGTGAGCCGGGTCATGCGGATGCGATGATCGCCTCACTCGGCTCGCGCTTCACGGGCAGCCCGCAGCGACCGGTGCCGAAAACCGACAACACCACGGCCGGCGCCAAGGACCGGGTCGCGCAGCTCGAGCGCGCGATTCACGATGAACCTGAAACGTGGTCCAACTATTCGGATCTGGGCTGGTACCTCATAACCTCGGGGGGCTCCTACGAACCGGCCCGCGACGCGTTCCTGCGGTACCCGGGCTTCCATGATCACCACCCCGAGGATCCGATCGCGGTATCGAACTACGCCTTCGCTGCGGGCTCCAAGCTCTACTGGATGGGGATGCCGGCACTGGCGCGGCCGCTTTACCGGATCTCTGCAGGGCTGCATACCGGTTCCGAGGACAGTATGACGAGTGAGTCGCGGCTGCATCTCATGGATGGCGACTACATCGGCGCGGCCAGGATACTTCTCGAGCGTGCGACACGTTACAACAGCGCCCGAGCCTACGGGGACTATCTCTCTTTTCTGTACGCCTTTGGCAGGGGCGAGGAAGCCTGGCACGGCTTCTCGCAGCTCAATGCATCGTTCCTGCAGCCGCACGTCTGGATGGCGGCGCTCGTCGGCCAGCGAATGCAGGGCCTGAGCAACGCCGCGGTGCGCGAGTGGTTGATGCGGCCCGAGATTCGCGATGCTCACTTCACCGCGATGCGATTCGCACCTTACTACGCCATTCTGTGGTACGCGACGGAGCGCATGCCGCCAGCCGATCTGGGCAAGCTCGTCGAGCAGCTGGAGGGACCTCCGGCCGGGCGGATCGACGTCGACCGGCGAACCCTGTTGGTGCCGAGCGATGTGGGAGAAGGCAAGTTCGAGATCGTCCGGCCCTCTGCGTTGCGAACCGGCAAGACGCCTGCGCTTCCACCCGACACGCCGATCAAATCCCACTTTGCCTACTTCGCAGATGCCTACGCCGCCCTTCGCCTTGGCGACTACGCAAGCGCCGTGAGCCGCTTCGTGGCCATGGCGGATCGCTACGAAATCGACGGCTACCCCCTGGCGTACTTCGCGTATGCGGCGGCCAAGACGGGAGACAGCGAGAAGCTTGAGCAGTATGTCGGGCAACTCAAGGGACCGCCGGGTTTCGACGATTCGCTCGCGCGAGCCTTGTTCGCCGCGGCCCGCAAAGACAACGACGCGGCGCTCAGTGCCCTGCACACTGCTTTCCCCTTTCGACACGGCTCGGACTTCCGTCCGATAATCGACGACTACGAGTACGCGCAGGTGTGCGAGTGGCTGTTCAGGGACACGGGCGATAAGAGCTTCAGTGCGTTATTGCTGGACTGGACCAGGAAGTATCAGACGTTGCAGCCAACCACCGCGTGGGCTTATGCGATCGAGTACGCGCACGAGGCGCCCGGCCCCGAGCGTACGCGTGCTCTGGCGTTGACGCTTTATCTGGATCCAGCTTCGGAACGCATCAAGTCGGCCTCCACCCAGGAGCGCGACGCAGCGCGCGTCTGGCTTCGCGAGCACAACCCGTTCCGGAGTCGCCCGGAGGGCTCGGAGCGTACTCGCAACTCCACCACGAAGCTGCGGTTGCCCGCTGCTTTGATGCTTCGTGAAGTGCAGGCCGGCGCCTTGGGCCATGGCCCACGTCGGCCCACAGAAGCGTGGGCCAGCGCGGCTAAGTCATTGACAGGGTAGGGGCGCGTGGTGATCGAATCTCTCCGGGCGCGCCAACTCTCGATCAGGCCGATTTCAGACGAGCGGGCCCGAAAGCGTCGAACCGCGTTATGAGAGAGTCTCCAAATGACACCGGACCCGCCGTCGGGGAGTGGCCGCTTGCGCGAGTGCGAGGTCTTGTCAGCGCTCCGCATCACGCAGACTCGAAATCGGGCATATACGATATGCGGTAGCCGCCTTCGGGCGGCGGGGTACGTCAGTGGGGTAGGCAAGGGAACCAGGCGCCCGCTTATCCTTACCGGACAACGTAATTGGGCATCCTTCCGTGTCTGTCGGCGTCCCGGAAATCAACGTAAGTAGCTGAAATATAGTTCTGCGCGTGTTCATGGCTGTCTGACCGTGTCCAGGGCCGTCAACTGGACTGGGGTACGTCCCGGCCCACTGGGGTACGCGGGTGTTAGCCTCTGGCGCCTTCGCTATCGCATAGGCAAGCGCGAGAAGCTGATCTCACTCGGCACTCATCCGGACGTGCCGCGGATGACATCGATCCAAGCGCCGAGCGCAAGGCGAAGCGCGCGGCGCTTCTCGAGACCTTCGAGGGAGTGGCCAAGGAATGGCTCGAACTTCAAAGCAAGTCGCTCGCGCCCGAAACGATTCGCATGAAGATGGGGGAGCCGCACGTTGTGCCGGTCGCGCGCCAGGCGCTGGCGATTCTGCGCGAGCTTCAGCCCTTCGCCAGGGGAGGGCGGTATCTCTTCCCGTCCCTCCGGACGTTGACGGCACCGGCGGCTATGCGACGAGGCCGAGCAGCCCGAGCGAAACGAACAGCGTCACCGTGTTGGTCCTGTGGCGCAGGTGCGTTTAGCGAACCCCGCCACGGTACAGGTCGTCCATGAGGGCCGTCACGTTTGGAAGCGATTCGGTGATGATGTAGGTGTTATAGGTACTCTCACCAGCGGGGAAGGGAGTGTTATTGCCGCGTACCGCGGCCCAGACGTTGAAGTTGTATGCGGACTCGGACGTGTCGCTGCTGCCGCAAGGATAGCTCCACAGACTGTAATAGTTGACGGACCCCCCTTGCGCGATGCCGACACCGTATACGCCCATGGCATAGGCCAGTGTGGTGTCCGAGATGATGACGCCCCCGTAGTTGGTGTTGAAGCCGAAACCCGCATCGTTGCCGCAGCCGTTAGGTACCCGGCCCGTCACTTCGGTCAGCTTTTTGGACGGCGCATCATAGGTCCAAAAGCGGTTGAGATTGCCACGCACATAGCCCGTCGGGATGGCGAGAGTCCCAAGGGTGACGTCCGGAAGTGTCAGATGTGTGGTGTACCTGGCAACCGGTCCCATGTTGTTGAAGTTCAGCGTGAGGTCTTTACCAAGAATCAGGCTCTCCCAGATGACGGGATGGTCCAGATCACCGCCGAAGAGCGCAGGGTCCCAATTGAGCGGGACCGCGCGGGTGATCTGAGTGTTCCCCTGATTCTCAAAGCGCACGGTCGGCGAGCCGCGGCCCGCATCCACGCCCGCAGGATAGTAGCCGTTGCCCGCTTCGGTCGGATTCAGCGTGGCGCTCGTTCCAAAGTAGAAGGCAGCCTGGATTTCAGACCCGTAGGCGAAATGGTTCTCGAACTGCATGCCGTTCCAGAACCAGCGCCAGGTGACGCCTCCCGCTGCCTTGTTCGATTCCACCGTCACTCCACCTGCTGACAAGCTGAGTATCACTTCGGTGCTATTCACAAAGCGCGGGTATCCGTACACGCCCAGGGAGCCGACGGTGTAGCCAGAGAGACTGTCCGAAGGAGCCACCAGGGCGTGATCGCCCGTGCTGGGGTTAAGCGCCTCCGACAGGACTTCGATTCCAGGGCGCGAGGCCTGTGCCCAGGGGTACCCAAGAGACTGCTCCAGGTCATAACCCGCTGGCGGACTGGTCCCATCGGCGTGATCGGCCCGTGTTGCATTCAGGTAGCGATTCAATGAAACGCGTTCGCCGCCAGGCTGGTCGGGGACATAGTAGATCTCCCCGTCGAAGGGATAGGCATTCCGCTCGGCCGCCTCCACGCTCGTCATTCGGTCTGTATCTCTGTACCGGACACGATACAGCACTCGCAGTGTCGTAGGGGCAACCGGTGGCGTTGGGACCGTGATCATCGCCACGGCGCTGCGCGTGGGATCGCTCACCGAAGTCGCCGTGATGGTCACGGTCACATCGTCTGCAGGTTCGGTGAGTGGAGCGGCGTAGGTGACTGATGCGGGGTTTGGCTGGGTCAGAGTGCCCGCTCCCGACGCTGGCGCCAGCGTCCACGTGACGCCCTTTTGTGCGGGATCATCCAGCGTGGCGACCAGAGCCTCGGATTCGCCCGCGTACACGGTACTCGTTGCTGGCGTGACGGCAACCGTAATCGGCGCAGGACCCGATGCCGTGCCGCCGCCACCGCAACTCAGCAGGAGGGCCGTCAGCGCCGCTGCCGCAAACGGGACAGCGGGGCGTGCAAGGCGGTTCATACGTCAACTCCCGGAGCGTTCTTCCCAACTCACTTCACGCGATGTTGAAAGAGCCAGAGCAAAGCAGTGGAGCACTACCGGCCCTGGATCTCGGTCTGCTGTTTTCGGGAGGGCGGGCGTAGCTCCCGGTTGCCGCCTACGTTGCAAAAGGAGGCTGTTTGAACACAGCCAGGGCCGGCCGAGGAGCATCGTAGCCACTGAACAGTCCGCTGCTAACCAGCTCGGGGTTATTGGCGGCGTCTGGCCAGCCCAGATAGTAGTCCGCGTACCAATACCAGAGGCTCTCAACCCGTCCGTTGACCGCATTGGCAAAATCCTGAATAAAGTTGGCCTGGCCGGCTGGTGTGAATGGGTACAAGGGGCTCGGGGTCTTCGTTATTCCAGCGGGGGCAGCCGGATAATCAAACTCGACAATCTGAATCGGTCTCCCCAGGGCCGCAATTGAGTCGAGGGCGGACAAAAAGTCCGCTTGAGCAAAGTAGGGCTGCGGAACGTCTCCGCCCGAAAACATATATGGGTAGCTCAAGCCGGCAATGTCGAACGGCACCCCTAAGTTGACCATCGATTGGAAGAAGCTGTATGCGGCGATGTCGCTTCTGCTGTAACCAACGCCAGCAATGTGCAAGAGGATCTTCGCATTCGGGTAAACCGATAGCACTCCGCTGATCGCAGCCTTTAGTAGCGGGGCACTGGGCCCCCAAATGTTGGCTTCCATCCAACTCGGGGTGTTGACCGGATCAACTCCTGCGGGGACCGGAACCGTAGTCCCCATGTAGATCCCGCAGACGCCGAAATCAATTTCGTTGCCGATCTCGAACACTTCAATGTTCAGCCCCAGCGATTGGTAATACGAGGCCGTGTCGGCGGCGGACTCCTGCACTGCCGCCGCGAGTTGTGCCGGTGTCAAGCCTCCCCACGCGGCGGCGAGCGGCTGTTGACCGGCATGAGCTGCCTGATCACTCAAGAAAAGGACAGCCTGCAGTCGAAACCCCAAGGCAGCCGCGGCAGCCAGTATCGCCCCCGAGGCCTCCAGGCACGCCCAATAATTTCCGTTTTGCATCGGCAACGTCGACCAGTCACTGGTCGTGCGCAGCTCTGGATAGCTCACCGTGGTAACCCACATCCTCAACCAGCGGAATCCGTTACGACGCAGATACTGCAAGACGTCCCAAGGTTGCACCGAAGGGTCCGACCACCGGTAGGCATAGTAGGAGTCGGAAACCATCGCACCGGCCGCAAGACTCGGCGCTTGTGCTGTTGTGGTAAAGGATGCGATAGATCCGGTGTACGCATTGCCGGCGGCGCCTTTGACGCCTGACGTAATCGTTATGGTGTATTTCTGACCGGGACTTAGTGGATTGACGGGAGTCAGCGTGACGTTGGCGCCGGTCACAGTCAGGGTCATCGCAACCGCCCCACCTGGGCCAGTCACGCCGATCGCGTTGCTGCCGACGGTGACGGATTCTGAAAATACAAGGGTAATGCGGCTATCGACACCCGCATTGGTGGCGCCGTTTGCGGGCGCCATCCACATCAACGTTAGC
>Ga0307471_100002002_pt1 | contig 11559 bp, 10 predicted proteins | sample atmos_gasesAM3C__2_FD_204566 | JGI IMG/M metagenome (GOLD analysis project Ga0307471, IMG submission 204566) | Hardwood forest soil microbial communities from Morgan-Monroe State Forest, Indiana, United States - atmos_gasesAM3C_515 | ecosystem: Environmental > Terrestrial > Soil > Temperate... | reverse complement strand
CTGGGGTGGTGGAATGAGCCGACCAGATTTTTTCCTGCGCGCAGATTGACGCCGGTTTTGCCGCCAATGGAGGCGTCCACTTGCGCGAGGACCGTGGTGGGGATTTGCACCAGGTCGACGCCCCGCATGTAGAGCGATGCCACCAGACCGGCAACGTCGCCTACCACACCGCCGCCGAAAGCGATGATGACGGAATTGCGGTCTGCGCCCAGGCGGCTTAATTGCTCGCATAACTTTTCTACCGTGGCCAGCTTTTTGTGGCGTTCGCCATTGGGCATTTCCACAATTTTCGCGGTGAATCCTGCGGATGACAGAGAGGCAAGTAACTTTTTTCCCCACTTGCGGCGGACCGGCGAGACCGTGAGCACGAAGAGGCTTTGATGCTTCGCGGGCGAGTCGCCGGCTGCCGTATTCACATTGAAGATCACTTTGAAGAGATCGCGCAGGGTTTCGCCAGAACGCTGGAGCAGGCCGTTTTCGATTACGGCGTCGTAGGGGCGGGCCGGAAGCGCGATGGTCACGCGGCTCATCGTTTTCATCATAACGTACCTCGGCACTTGGGAGGCACGAGTTGGAATTCGGGGCGAGCTATTTGGCATCTTGCGAACCGCGCACGAGCGTGGCGCTCGCACCTACATTACTCGGCTGTTTCTTTCCTTGGATTGGCCATCGACGCGATTACTGAGATCGCCAGGACGCCGGCCACTGCGGCCAGGGCGACCGGGGTTGGGATCTCCAAGTAGTGGGACACGAGCATTTTGGCTCCCACGAACACCAGGACCAGGGAGAGGCCGTAGTGCAAATAGCGGAACATTTCCATCATGCCTGCGAGAGCAAAGTACATGGAGCGCAGGCCTAGGATGGCGAAGACATTTGAGGTGTAGACAATAAATGCGTCGCGAGTTATGGCGAGGATGGCGGGAATGGAATCGACGGCGAAGAGCAGGTCGGTGGTCTCAACCACCAGCAGGACAACGAACAAGGGTGTGGCGTAGAGTCCTGGGCTGCGAACGAAAAACTTGTTGTCCACATAATCTTTTGTCACTGGAACCCAGCGGCGGAATAAACGCAGTACCGGGTTTTTCTCGGGATGGATCTCGGCTTCATTCTGAAAGAACAGCTTGATGCCGCTGTACACCAAAAACGCACCGAAAGCGTAAATGATCCAGTGGAACCTTTCGATGAGGGTAACGCCGGCGGCGATGAAAATCGCGCGCATGATGAGGGCGCCCAGGATTCCCCAGAACAATACCTTGTGCTGGTGGACCGCCGGCACCTGGAAGAAACGGAAGATGAGGAGGAAGACGAACAGGTTGTCGACGCTCAGCGAGAGTTCGATGACGTATCCGGTGACGAACTCCAGCGCGGGCGTGCGGCCATGCCAGAAGAAAATGACGACCGCAAAGATTGCGGCCAGGGCGATCCAGGCCACGCTCCAGGCCAGGGCTTCACGAAACTTTACGGTGTGGGCGCGACGGTGGAACACACCCAGGTCGAGGACCAGCATGGCGAGGACGAAGAGATTAAATAAGATCCAGAACAGTACCAATCAGCGCCCCAGGGTGAGATTTCTTTCTGTGGGACGGACACTCCCTTCGACTTCGCTCAGGGCAAGCCTGTCCGCCGCCTTTGACTTTGACTTTATACCCAAAACTCACTTTCGGTCTTGGCAATCGACCGATCAAAATCTGAAATCAAATTCAAAAGCGGCGGACAAGAATGTCCGCCCCACACCAGCACAAGCTCTGACGTTAGTCTTTTCTGCCCCGCTTGCCACTTTCCCAATCGCTCCACATGCCGAAGGTCTGCAACTGGTCGGCCAGATGGGTTTCGCGGAGAGTCTGTTCGATCTGGGCGTGATGCAGGCGCGGGCCGGGAGCCTCAGATGCGTTGGCGAGGCCGATGGTCAGGGCGCTGGCTTCGACCACATGTTTCCTGAGCTCGGGCAGGTCGACCTTATCGAACGTGTCGGACATGGCGTGATAATTGAGCAGGTAGTTGGCCTCTTCCTGGTTGGCCACAAAAGTTGGCACTCCTTCCAACAGGAAATCGAAGTTATCGGTGCCCCAATCGGCGTCGGTGGTGAGAGTCGAGGCGTCAAGGGACTTCAGGGGAGCGACCAGAGTAGCGGCAGCATTTACGACATCGCGGCGTCCGCCCAGGGAAAATCCGGTCACGCGTCCGATGCCGGAATCGAAGATCACGACGCCCGCAATCTTATCCAGCTCCGCACGATGAGCAACGGCATAGGTGTGCGATCCCACCATGCCTTCTTCTTCTCCTGAGAAAAGGATGAAGCGGATGGTACGCCGCGGACGAAAGCCGGAAGCTTTGATGGCGTGCAGGGCATCTACAACCAGCGCGGCGTTACAGCCATTGTCGAGCGCGCCAGTGCCGAGGTCCCAGGAATCGAGATGGGCGCCGAGGATAACGAACTCGTCCGGCTTCTCGCTGCCGCGAAGCTCTGCGACCAGGTTAGCGGCGGCGATGGGACCACCGATCGTGTTTGGGATGGAGAGGTCGGCATAGAGCTTTTGGCCGGAGGCCAGCAGGCGCGCTACGCGCCACGCATCCTCCCGCGCAACCAGGACCATGGGGAGGCGGTCAATTTCGCCGTCGCCAGCGTTGGTGTGGCGGTAGAGCAAGTCGTGGGGACGCGTGGACTGAAACGCGATCGCCAGGGCGTTGGCCTTGACCGCACGATCGATGACGCCGGGAGCCTTCAGATATTCGGCGAAGAGGTCATCCCAGGTGTGCATCTCTTCGGAGTGGACCAGGAGAATGGCGCCCGCGATGTCGCCGACTTTGGCAAAGTCTTGCGCGGTTCCCTCTCCGACATCCACAATGCGGACGTGGGAGTGAGGCGCCAGTGGCGGAGCCCAGGCGATGGAAACTGTACGCAATGTAAATGGCTCGGGCGCTACCACGGTCATTCTGGTTGCCCCTTCCGCCCAACTTGCCTGGATGGAAAAGGTTTCGGTATGAACGCTGTCTGCGCCTGCGGCTTTGAAACTTGCTACACCCCAGTCGACAGCTTTTTGCATGGCTGGAGTGCCCGGTACGCGTCCCCCAATTTGGTCGGTCAGTTGTTGCAGGTTGGCCTCGAGGGCTGACGTTTTTTGGGCTTCGGCGATTACGCGATCGGTTGCGTTCTGGGCGAATGCGGCGCAAAGGAAGATCGGGAGAAGAGAAATGGACAGCCGGGCTCCTCGCATAAGGCGGAATTAGAAATGAAATTTCGGAAAAGAGCAAAGTCTTGCTGCAAGGCTCGAGCGCGAGAATGGGATTTTGGAATTCAGTTTTCAGTTCTTAGATCTCAGTTCTCAGATGAGACTTCTATTTCTTGTCTAGCATGCGAACTGTTTCCAGGATGACTTTGCCTACGATCTCGATACTCTTATGGCTGAGCTTGTCCATCGTGTCTTGCGGCGTGTGGTGGAAGACGTTGCCGTAGCCGTAATCGAGATCGATGAGATCGGCGCTGGGAACGCCGCGCTCGACGAAGGGCAAATGATCGTCTTCGATGGGGATCGTCCGGGCATAGAAGTGGGACTGATAGCCCAGTTGGGTGGCGGCCTGGTAGACCATATCTTCGAGCCACGGGGTGGAGTTTGCGTCGCGGTCGACGTTGAGGTCGGCGTCGCCGATCATGTCGGCCAGCAGGAACGCCTTGATGTTCTTGAGCGTGCCATCCTTCTGCCACTTTTCAGCGAGGTGGCGGACACCGTAGAGGCTGTCGGTGGCGGTCCAATTCTTGACCGCCTCTTCGCCGTCGGTCCACAGGAGCCAGACGCTGTAGCCTTCGCGCTTTTTCCCTCGTAACTGGTTGGCCAATTCGAGCAGGATGGCAGTGGATGAGCCGCCGTCGTTGGCGCCTACGTAGCCGGTATTGCGCAATGGGTAATTGGTGTCATAGTGGCCGGCGATGACGATGATGCCTTCACGAGACCCCGGGAATTTGGCGATAATATTTCGCACGGGAAACTGGCCTTCGGGAGTATCGGCAGTGAAGGCGTCGTCTTCCACGTGGTCGTTTTTGAGGTGAACCAGAATGTAATTTTCGAGCTTCCTGTGATTCAGGCTGCCGATGGGGCGGGGGCCGAAGGCTACGACTTCGCGGGTATATTGCAGGGCGCGAGCGGCGTTGAAGGACTGGGCGTTCGCCGGCGGTGCGCAGACGACCACGGTCAGTACTACTGCAAACCAGACTGCCGAGCTACGCTCGGCTGGGCGGGCGGGGGCGCCCGCCCCCACGTGGTTCGAGGTAGTCCTCATCGATCTTTTCTGGACTGACGGGCCTTGCGTTGCTTCGGGTGCACCAGCCAGGCGATGCCAATACTCAGGATGTACAGCGCCACCATGGGCGCGGCGAAGATGCACATGTTCAAGATGTCAGTAGTCGGAGTGATAATGGCCGCAATAATGAAAATCACCAGGATCGAATAGCGCAGGTTACGCCACATCCAGCCGGCATTGACGATACCCATCAGCGCCAGGAAGAAAACCAGGATGGGCAACTCAAAAATGACCCCCATGCCGATCATGATGGTGAGGAACAAGTCCGTGTACTCGCCGATTGTGATCATCGGCTGGAATTGTTTGCCGTAGTCGATCAGGAAGTTCAGGGCCGCGGGATATACCATCTTGTAGGCGAACAATCCGCCCGACAAGAACAGCAGCACCGTCGAGAACATGAAGGGAAATACGTAGCGCTTTTCGTTGCGATAGAGGCCGGGAGAGATGAACATCCAGACCTGATACAGGACGAACGGTGAAGTCACGAACAACCCCGCCAGGGCTGCCACTTTCAGATAGAGATTGAAAGGTTCGGTGGGGTTGAGATAAACGAGCTTTTCAGCCATCCCGTTGCGCTGCAGCGCTTCCATGATGGGACGCTGGACGTAGCTGAAGATGAATTCGTGGTAATTCCAGCAGGCGAAAAATCCAACCGTAACTGCAATGATGGAGTAGATGAGTCGGCGGCGCAGCTCCTCGAGGTGATCGAGGAAGCTCATGGCGGTAAGGCCGTCGCGGGAGTCGTCGGCGGGAGGAAGTTCCGCAGCCATTTCAGGCATCGGGCGCCTTGGCGAGCGAATTCGTTTCCGGGGCCGAAATCTCTGTGGGGGCCAAGCTGCTGGAAGCTATGGAGCCTGCGGGCGCCTGGACGGGAGGCAGGATGGTCTGGCGATGTTGTTCGATATCCAGCTGCGAGATTTCGGACTCGATTTGCGCCTTGAATTCGTTCGAGGCCCGCTTGAATTCATTCAGGGCCCTTCCGATCTGCCGTCCGATCTCGGGCAACTTCTTTGGCCCGAACAGGATCAGGGCAAAAAGGAAGAGGAAGATCATCTCTGGAAAGCCCAAGTTCATGGTTCCATGATACTGCCGGAGTGAGGTGGCGGCAATCCGGTTGGTAGCGAGTTCCTAAAGTTCATAAAACCGCGAAGAACACGAAGGCGTTGTAGCGGCCTTCTACATTTGTGGAGCGTTACGGGCGGAACCGCGGCCTCTTTCGCTGCATCCAATTGACAGCAGCTCGGACCGGAATAAGCCGCTGATTTCGTTGCCCCGGTGGTTACTTGAGGGTATCGAAAGGGGTGGTTGGGCGGGCTGGACTGCTGTTATACTTCGCTGATACGCGCTGGCCGGGTGTTCTTTTACCTCCCCGGCGAAGGAAAACATGATGGTTGGTAGTTCTCGTCGCGCACTCTTCCTGGTTGTATTCATTCTCGTAACCTGCGGATTCCTCGGGATCGTATTTGGGCAGAAGATCAACCCTTCGGCCGCTCCCGGTGGAGATACGGACGTCCGCGACAGTCTGCGGCAGTTCACCACGGTGTATGACGTGGTCGAACAGAACTATGCCGAGCCAGTGAACCCGGACAAAGCGATCTACAACGGGGCGATTCCGGGAATGCTGCACGTGCTCGATCCGCACTCGAATTTCTTCGATCCCAAGGCTTATTCCCTGCTGCGCGAAGATCAGCGCGGAAAATACTACGGCGTGGGTATGACCGTCGGACCGCGCAATAACAAGGTGATTGTGATTGCGCCGTTTGTGGGGACTCCCGCGTATCGCGCCGGAATCCGGCCGGGTGACATTATCGCTGCTGTCGATGGCAAGCCTACCGACAACATGAGTACCGGAGATGTGGCTGACCTGCTGAAGGGGCCCAAGGGCACTACCGTTCACATCACGATTCTGCGTGAAGGCGCGGACAAGCCATTAGAGTTTGCCGTCGTACGCGATGAGATTCCGCGCTACAGCGTGGACCTGCATTTCCTGATCAAGCCGGGAATCGGCTACATGCACGTGTCGGGCTTTAATGAGACCACCGAGCACGAAGTCGCGGACGCGCTCGACCAGATGGGCGACGTGAAGGGACTGATTCTCGATCTGCGGCAGAATCCCGGCGGGCTGCTGAACGAAGGTGTGGGCGTGGCGGACAAATTCCTGCATAAGGGACAGCTGATTGTTTCTCACCACGGACGGTCGTCTCCCGAAAAAAGGTATACGGCGGCGCATGGCAACGGCGGACGGGACTATCCACTTGTAGTGTTGGTGAACCGGGGCACGGCTTCGGCGGCGGAAATTGTTGCCGGCGCAATTCAGGACCATGATCGCGGACTCATTGTCGGGGAAACCACTTTCGGCAAGGGCCTGGTGCAGACGGTGTATCCGCTATCGGAGAACACTGGACTGGCCCTGACCACCGCCAAGTACTACACGCCCAGCATGCGTCTGATCCAGCGCGATTACGCCAACGTTTCGCTCTACGACTATTACTACAACCGCGAAAGCGAAGAGAACGCACACAACGCGACGCGCGAAGTGAAACTCACGGACAGCGGGCGCACGGTTTACGGCGGCGGCGGGATCACACCCGACGTCAAGATCGACGCCGTGAAGAGCAACAAGTTTCAGGACTCGCTGCTGCAGCATTACGCCTTCTTCAACTTCGCCAAGCACTATGCCGTGTCGCATCATCCCGCCAAGACTTTCGAGGCGGACGACGTGGTGTTGCTGGACTTCCGCAAATTCCTTGATGACGAGAAGATTCCCTATACCGAGGCGGAGTTGCTGCAGAATGATGCCTGGGTGCGGTCCAGCATCAAGAGCGAAATCTTCGTGGACGTGTTTGGGCAGGAGGAAGGCTTGAAGGTACGGGCCGAAACCGATCCGCAGGTGACCAAGGCGCTGGAGCTTTTGCCTCAGGCCAAATCACTGGCGGAGAATGCCAGGAAAATTGTGGCAGAGCGAACTGGTGGGCATCCTCTGAGTCAGTAACGCTGATCGATGCTTTGAAATAGGCCTGAATTTTCGGGCCTTTTTCTTTTGGATCTGGGGAGGGCGGACGGGAGGCTCGCCCATCCAGCCGGGCGGAACGCCCTCGGGACAGCCGGCGGGACATCGGTGCTACGAAGTTCGTTGACCTTTCTTCTCGTTGACTTGGTGGCAGTTACCTAGCATAATCCGCAGTTGAGGCTGGTTTTGACCCTCGCCGGCCGCCAGTTCCGGACATCGGATGGCAATCCCTTTAGCCACATTCCGGCTGGTTTTCCGCGCGCCCGACACCCGGCGCCGTGGTTGAGCCAATGCTGAAGCAGGGGGTGTGGATGCTGGCTACGGTTCCGGCACTGGTTGCGGGATGGACTGACTGGCGTTGGCGGCGTATTCCGAACTGGCTGACAGTGCCAGCCCTGCTGCTCGGAATAGGGGTTAACTGCTTCGCCGCGGGCTGGGCGGGAGCGAAAGAATCGCTGCTGGGAGCGGGACTCGGGTTAGGCCTGTTGCTGCCGTTCGTCGTCATACGAAGCCTGGGCGCTGGGGACTGGAAGCTGGCAGGCGCGCTGGGTGCGTTCCTGGGGCCGTCGCGGATGATTACCGTGTTACTGGGGACAGCCCTGGTGGCGGGGTTGATGGCGGTGGTCATGATTATCTGGAAGAAACGAGTCGGGCAGACGCTGCGCAATCTGGGGCATCTTGTGGCTGCCCTGTTTACGCTACACCTACCGGGACCGGAGGTTTCACTGGACAATCCGGAATCTTCGAAGATACCGTTTGGGGTGGCGATGGCGGTGGCGGTGGTTCTTTATACTGTGGGTCAGGCGTGGGGCATCGTATGACGCGCAAAATCAAGCAGAAATTGAGATCGGTAATCAGGCTAGCCGGGGGAACCTCGGGAGCGGAAATTGCCGAGGCCGCCGTCGTGCTGCCCTTGCTGTTCATGCTGCTCTTCGGAATCATGTGGTTCGCTCGGGCGTTCAATATTTATACGACGATCAACCGGGCTGCCCGTCAGGGAGCGCTCGCAGCTGCTGCCTACAATTGCGCTACTTGTGGAAACGTTCGTCAGACCGTGCCCAACATTCAGAACAACGTGGTGAATCCGATCCTGACTGCGTCCCATCTTGATCCGGGTCAAGTGCAGAACTTTAATGTGCAGTGGGATGTAATCTTGAATCCTGGGTCACCGCAAGTCGAGCTTGGAACCGTGGTCAGCCTCCAATACCCATACAACTTCAAGCTAAACGGTATCTCTTGCTGCCCACCCACACTCACTCCGATCACTACGGGCATCGTCATGACAGCGCAAGCGCAAGCTCGGCAGGAGGATTAGCGGTGTCACTGGCGGGGATATTCCGGCTGAGGTCGTTCTCGATGCCATTGTTCTTCGAACGACCGGTCTCCGCGATGCTGGCTGCACTTGCGGGGAACGAGGGAGCTGAAATCCTGGAGTTTGCCATTTCGCTTCCTTTGCTTCTTGTGGTTGCAGTTGGAGTGTTCGATTTTGGGTCGGCATTCACGGTTAAGCAGAAGGTGGGCAATGTGGCTTTGCAAGGCGCGCGCTTTGCTTCCAACCAGCCTACAACCGACCTTTCGTTGGCGGGAGCTTGTGGCGCTCCAGCCTCGATTTGTTCGGTGCGAGATGTGGTGGAGAGCAACCTGGTCGCCAGCCGGCTTAACGATTGTGGGCTTGGAACTGCAACCGGCACGGCGGGTACGCCGCTGAGCGCAATAGCTCCCCTAGCCTGGAACTTCGTCGCCAACGCCGGTTGCGGCGGAACCCTGACCTTGACGGTTGAGCGGGGCTTCATCTACACAACCACGCTACCCAACCCGCCGTTTCAGGCGGGAAATTACACGATCGAAGGCACGAGAGTGACGTTGAGCTATCCCTACCGGTGGCAATTCAACCGGGTCGTTCCGTTGATAGCGCCGGCTGCGAATTATCCAGCGACTACGCAAATCAACTCCATCGCGATCATGCAGAATCTGAATTGAAGGATGGCTCCGTGAAGCGTGTAAACATCGCTCATCGAAAGAATGAACGTGGCATTACCATCGTGCTGGTGGCGTTTTCATTATTGTCCTTGCTGGGCATGGCGGCGCTGGCCATCGACGTGTCGACGTTGTACGTGGCGCACGGTGAAGCTCAACGCGCAGCCGATGCAGCAGCCCTGGCGGGCGCCAGGATGTTTGCCTCCTCCGGGTACACCACAGCTTCGACTGTTTTGGCCGCTGGCGATATTTGTCAAACCTCCGCAACTCCTGGCGCTGATGCGGCCGCCAACCGGCAGGCCGAGGCGGTTGCAGCGCAAAACCTGGTCGCCGGACAGCCCGCAGCGGTTCAGTCCATCAACTGCATTGTCACTGCTGCGAATCCGCAAATTTCAGTGACGGTACAGCGCACAGGGTTGCCCACTTTCTTTGGACGCATCTGGGGAGGCGCTGCAAATAGCGTGACCGCAACTGCCGTAGCTGAGGCGTATAACCCTTCGGGCTCTACGTCTCCGATTCAGATGCAGGGCGTAAAGCCCTGGCTGATACCTAACTGCGATCCGACCAATGGCGGACCAGGGGACTGCGCAATCGGAGGCTCCTTTGTTGATAACACCACCGGGGCTATCCAGAACAACGGCTTGTTTGTGGGAAAGACTATCACCCTGACCCCGGCTACCCTGGGTACCGCCCCAACGACTTCACCCGGACCGCCGACTCCCACCCTCAATTATTACGCGTCAAATATTCCGATCACGCCTCCACCGGTTTGCCCCTCGACGAGCGCGGTAGGGTGCTCACAAGTGGGCATCGATGACTATTACGACAACATTGCTTGCTCCTCGACCGCACAATTTACGTGCGGGCAGCAAGTGGGCCCAGGGCAGGCGGTCACAATAGATACAGACCCCACTGTGAATCCGCGTACCGATCAGGCTACTCAATGCAGGATTCATGCTGGCGGGCCGGGACTGAACCGGGATCAAGACGTCTTGTCGCCTACCCCACCCGGTGTACCACCCATCACCATACAGGGCGGTAATAATAATCCGAATCCTGCTCTTCAAGGCGCCACCAATATCAGCCGGAGCGATTCGATTGTTACGGTACCGATTTACCACCTGGTGGGCGGTCCCAATCTCTGCCCCAGCGGTTGCAACCAAATCGGCACCATCGTCGGTTTTTTGCAGCTAGGAATCCAGAGTGCTGCGGCACCACCCGGAAACGTTGAAGGTGTGATCATGAACGTCGCAGGCTGCAACTCAGGCGCTGGTGGCACTCCAATCTCCGGCGGCGGCGTGTCTCCCATTCCGGTGCGGCTCATTCATCAGTAGAAGCGACTAGCGAGTGTTAGTCCGCTGCAGCACGAGCGTGGGCGACTCGCGCCTACATTTCCTACTGCGGTGGGGGGCTATCTTGCTGAGGTGGGGCTTCCTGCGGGCCTTGGCCTTCCGGTTGCTGTTGCATTTCGGGTTGCGGTTCTGGCGTGGGTTGCGGTTCGGGTTCGGGCTCGCTTTGGGTCACGGGCTGCTCGGGGGACATGGTGGCGGGTTGCGATATTCCTCCGGCGCCGCGGTAGGTCAGGATGACGCTCTTCAGTTTTCCTGGTTCGCGTTCCGAGTCGACCATGATGAAGTTGAAGCGGGAGCCGTTGAGCAGCGAAACCAGGGCTTCGCGGATGGGCGCCGGCCCGATCACGGCCACGATCTGTTCCTGGGCAGCGCCCGGCGGTATGGGAATATCGGTGCCGGTTTGGCGTTGGACTTCAGTGAGGACCTCGGCGAGGCTGGCGTGATCGGCGCGGATGCGCAGGCGTCCACTGTTGTACTCGACTTCCATCTTCACGACGGGCTTGGGCGGCGCCGGACTGTAGGCCACGTTCTCGATGTGGGCCTTGGCCGCGGCCTGCTGTTGGTCGGACATCAGTCTGACGATGACCGTTTTGCCATCAGGAAAAATCTGGTAGTGCTGCGGGCTGTTCAGGTCGATGACCACCCGGGTGGTGGGGGGATTCTCACTGAAGCGAGCGACACGGTATCCCTTTATATCGCCCTGATTGAGCAGCTTGGTGCGCAGATCGGCGGCTGGCTGGGCGTTGGCTAAATCGAGGATGAGACGGTCCGGATCGGTGATTACCTGGCTGCGCAGGGCGACGGGCTGGCTGGTGGAGATCTCAACGCTGGCGCCGCCTGCGGTGCTGGTGACCTTGACGCTCTGAACCGTCGCCAAGGGTTTCGGGGCGGACCCGGCACCGGCCGGGAACGGGGCCGCGGCGA
>Ga0307471_100002001_pt1 | contig 11563 bp, 8 predicted proteins | sample atmos_gasesAM3C__2_FD_204566 | JGI IMG/M metagenome (GOLD analysis project Ga0307471, IMG submission 204566) | Hardwood forest soil microbial communities from Morgan-Monroe State Forest, Indiana, United States - atmos_gasesAM3C_515 | ecosystem: Environmental > Terrestrial > Soil > Temperate... | reverse complement strand
ACCGCCGCTGGGCAGGTGAGCCCCCATGATGATCCGCAGCAGCGTGGTCTTGCCGCAACCCGACTGCCCCATGATGCCGACTACGCTGCCGCGCGCGATCTCCAGGTTGATGTCGCGCAGCACGGGGCGCGCTGGATCGTAACCGAAGGAAACGTTCCCTATTTCAACGATCGGGGATTGCTGCACAGCGTAATATTATCGCGTGAGGGAAGGATCCGCGAACGAGGCCGCAGTGCGCGTTGCCGCGCTGGCGAAGCGCTACGGCGGGCTCGATGCTTTGCGACGCGTCGATCTCGAGGTGCCGGCGGGCGAGGCGTTCGGCCTGGTGGGCGCCAACGGGGCGGGCAAGACCACGCTCATCAAATGCGCGCTCGACCTGTGCGCCTACGACTCGGGCAGCGTTGCGATCTTCGGCGTCGCCGCCCGCTTGCCGCAGGCGCGCCGCCGCCTGGTCTACCTTCCGGAGCGCTTCGTGCCGCCGCACTACCTGCGCTGCCGCGAGTTCCTCGAGCTGATGCTGGAGCTCGCGGGGGCCCGTTACGACCCGGCGCGCGCGCGACGGCTGCTGGAGGAACTCGAGCTCGAGCCTGAGGTGCTCGAGCGCCCGGTGCGGCAGCTGTCGAAGGGGATGACGCAGAAGCTCGGCCTTGCCTCCTGCTTCCTGCTCGAGCGCGACCTCCTTGTCCTCGACGAGCCGATGAGCGGCCTTGACCCCGCCACCCGGGTCGCGGTGAAATCGGTTCTGCGCCGGCTGAGCGCTGAAGGCAGGACGCTGTTCTTCACTTCGCACGTTCTCGCCGACGTGGAAGAGCTCTGCTCGTCCATCGCGGTGCTGGACCGGGGAACGGTCCGCTTCCGCGGCTCGCCGGCGGCGCTTTGCGCGCGCTACGCGCAGGCTCACCTGGAGCGGGCGTTCATGAGGTGCATCCGTGACGACGAATCCGCAGCCGGCGCCTGACTCGAAGCCCGGGCTGCTGGTCGTCGACGACGATCCGCTGATCACCGATACGCTGGCCTTCGCCCTGCAGTCCGACTACGCGGTGCACGCCTGCGACACCCGGCAGCACGCCATCGAGCTCCTGCGGCAGCTGCGCGACGCGCCGCCTCTTGCGCTGGTCGACCTCGGCCTGCCGCCGGCGCCGCACACGCCCGATGAAGGCTTCCAGCTGATCGCCGACCTGCTGGCGCATTCCCCGAGCATGAAGATCTTCGTGCTCTCGGGCCAGAACGACGCGGCGAACGCGCGCCATGCGCGCGCGCTGGGCGCCTGGGAGTTCGTCGCCAAGCCGAGCGATCCGGCGCTGCTCAAGCGGCTGCTGGCGCGCGCGCTCGAGCTGCCGGCGGCCGAAGCGCCGGAGCTGGTCGGCGCGAGCCCCGCGCTGGCGAAGCTCAAGCAGCAGATCGCGCAATTCGCCGGCTCGCCGTACCCGGTGCTGATCGAGGGCGAATCCGGCAGCGGCAAGGAGCTGGTCGCGCGAAATCTGCACCGGCTCTCGCCGCGCTCGAGCCGCCCGTACCTCACCCTCAACTGCGCCGCGATCTCGCCCACGCTGGTCGAGCCGACCCTGTTCGGGTACGTCAAGGGAGCGTTCACCGGCGCCACCTCCAACAAGGCGGGGTATTTCGAGGACGCCCAGGACGGAACCCTGCTGCTGGACGAGATCGGCGAGTTGCCGCTCGAGCTGCAGGCGAAGCTGCTGCGCGTGCTGGAGAACGGCGAGTACCAGCGCGTGGGCGAAACGCAGCGCCGGGTTTCCAGCTGCCGCGTCATCGCCGCAACCAACCGCGACCTGCGCCGCGCCGTGAAGCAGGGGGCGTTCCGCGCCGACCTGTATCACCGCCTGTCCGTGTTCAGCCTGAACGTCCCGCCGCTGCGCGAAATGGAAGCCGACAAGCTCCAGCTGCTCGAGCACTTCCGCCGCTTTTATGCGGCGCAATCCGGCAGGCAGCCTTTCGAGCTCGACGACGGCGCCGCCGCCCGCTGGGTGCTGTACGATTTTCCCGGCAACGTGCGCGAGCTGCGCAACGTCGTGATCCGGCTCACCACGAAGTATTCCGGGCAGCGCGTGTCCGTGGCGGAGCTCGAGCCCGAGCTCGACCTCGAGGCGCCCGACCCCGGGTCCGCCGCGGCAGGCGGCGCGATCGTCGAGCAGGCCGTGCGTCAGCTGGAGCGAGCGGGGGCTTTCAACCTGGATGAAACGCTGCGCGCCTGGGAACGCGGCTACATCGAGGCGGCGCTGCGCCTGACGCGCGGCAACGTCAGCCAGGCGGCGAAGCTGCTGGGCGTGAACCGCACCACGCTCTACAGCCGCATGCACCCCGACGAGGACAAATAGCGGTGGCGCTTTACCTGGAGCACTTCGGGCTCGCCGAGCCGCCGTTCCGCATCACGCCGCACACCGACTTTTTCTTCGACGGCGCCGACCGGGGCGCCACCCTGGAGGCGCTGATCTACGCCATCCTGCACGACGAGGGCATCGTCAAGCTGTCGGGCGAAGTGGGCAGCGGCAAGACCATGTTGTGCCGGGTGCTGATGGAGCGGCTGCCGCCGCATGTCGAGACGATCTACCTCGCCACGCCATCGCTCGCGCGCGACGAGATCCTTCACGCGATTGCCGACGACCTCGAGCTCAGGCTGACGCACGAGCGCACCTCGGTGGCGCTGCGCGAACTGCAGGAGCATCTGATCCGGCTGTACGCCGCCGGCCGCCGCGTCGTGGTCCTGATCGACGAGGCGCACGTCATGCCCGAGGAGACGCTCGAGCAGGTGCGCCTGCTGTCGAACCTCGAGTCGAACCGCCACAAGCTCATGCAGCTGGTCCTGTTCGGCCAGCCCGAGCTCGACGCCACGCTCGCCAAGCCGTCATTGCGCCAGCTGCGCGACCGCATTACGCACGCCTTTCGCATGCGCCCGCTGTCGCAGCCCGAAGTCGCCAAATACGTATCGTTCCGCATGCGGGCGGCGGGCTACCGGGGACCTGATGTGTTCGTCCCGGGCGCGCTGGCCCGGGTGGCGCGTGCCTCCGGCGGGCTCACGCGCCGCATCAACATTCTTGCCGACAAATCGCTCCTCGCGGCGTTCACCCAGGACGTGCACGCGGTCACCGAGCGTCACGTGCGCGCGGCAATCGCCGACTCCGAATTTGCCCGGCTCAGGAGGCCGCGGCGGCCGGCCGTGTACGCCGGTGCGGCGCTCGCCGCCGGCGTGCTCATCGGCGCCGCGGTCCATTGGGCATTTTTCGCGCGCGCGGTAAAGCTCGATGCGCCGGTCGCCCAGATACCAGCCATCCCGCCAGCGCAGGCTGCCCAGGTGCCGACAACGGCAGCCATGGAACCGGAACCCCCTCCGCAACCTCCGCCCCCCAAACTCCTGAGGCAGGATCAGGTACAGCGCCTAAGCGGGTACTCACCGGGTGGCCAGCGCCTGCTTACCGAGCGCATCGCCGCAACGCAGGAGCTGCTCGAGCGAGTGCCCGATGAGCAATTTGCCATCGAGCTGTTCATCACGGACAACACCGACCCGGCTCGCGTCGAGCGTTTTCTGGTGCGCGCGCGCGAGCTGGTTCCGCTCGGCGAGTTGTTCGTCATCCCGGTGGCGCGCGCCGGGCAGTACCGGCTGCGGGTGATTTTCGGCGAGTTCCCGAGCCGCGCGGCCGCGATCGAGGCCGGGAAGCGCTTGCCGCCGCGCTACCAGCAGGCCTTTCGGGCTTCGCCGCGCAGCTTCGCGGAGCTCCGCGGTCAAATTTAGTCAGGACCCGGAAAACGCCAGCAGGACAGGCGCTTAGACCACTTTCCTCAAGTTGATATCGTGCTATGCTTCGCAGCGGGAGGGAAGCTAGGCGCCATGAGGTCTGGGACAACGGCTGCGGTCGTGTTGCTGGCGGGTCTTCTGACCGCTTGCGCGCAGGCACCGGTCAAGCCGGCCGAGACCCACATCCGGGCTGGCGAGCCGCGGCCTGAAGGCTCGATTCCGCCGCCGGTTCAGATGGCGCCCGTGCTGCCGCGGCCGAAGCCGAGCGTCAGGCCGGAAACCTACAGCGTCGTGGTCAGCAACGTGCGGGTGCAGGAATTGCTGTTCGCGCTCGCGCGCGACGCCAAGCTGAATGTCGACATCAGTCCCGACATCACCGGCACCGTCACCCTCAATGCGATTGACCAGACGCTGCCGCAGCTGCTTGCACGCATCTCGCGCCAGGTGGACCTGCGCTGGGAAATCGACGGACAAACCCTGATCGTCTTGCGCGATACGCCGTTCCTGCGCGCGTACAAGATCGATTATCTCAGCGCGGCACGAAATGTGACGATGAAGTCGACGGCGTCGACGCTGTTCGGCGGCGGCACGAGCTCCGGTGCCGGCGCCGCCGCCTCGGGCCCGGCGGCGACCGGCGCGACCGCCACCATCGACGTCAAGGCAGAGAACAACCTGTGGGACTCGATCGTGCAGAACGTGAAGGAAATTCTGCGCGAGACCGACAAGATCCTGCCCGCCGCCGCGACAGGGGCCGTGCCGATGCAGCCGCCGGTCGCGCCCGGCGCCGGGCAGGGCGCCGCCGCTCCGGGGCCGGCGGCGCCGCAGCCGCCGAGCACCACCTACCAGGAGGCGGCCGCGGTCATCGCCAACCGCGAGAGCGGAGTCCTCTATGTGAGGGCAACTTCCAAGCAGCAGGAAAAAGTGCAGGAATTTCTCGACCAGGTCATGGCCGGCGCCAAGCGCCAGGTGCTGATCGAAGCCACGGTCGCCGAAGTCCAGCTGAGAAACGAGTACCAGCGCGGCATCGAGTGGTCGCGCGTGCCGTCGGGGCCGCGGGGCTTCACTTTCCGGCAGCCGGCAATTCCGCCGCCGACGGGATTCAATCCCAATCCCTTCGTGATCGGCTACACGAGCAACAATTTTTCGGCCACGCTGACGCTGCTCGAGCAGTTCGGGGACGTCAGAGTGCTGTCGAGCCCGAAGCTCAGCGTGATGAACAACCAGACGGCGATCCTGCGGGTGACGCGGGATATCATCTATTTCACCATTACCCCCTCCACGCAGCCGATCACCTTCGCCGGCGCGGGCGGCGGCGGCATCACGGTCAACGCCTCCTTCACCACGACCCCCAACATCGCCGCCGAGGGATTCATGATGGCGGTGCTGCCGCAGATCAATGAAACCGACGGCGTCGTGCTCAACGTGAGGCCGACGATCCGCCGCCAGGTCGGCAGCGCCCGGGATCCCAATCCGGCGCTGCAGGGGCAGGCGACCCAGAACGACATCCCCCTGTTCGAAACACGCGAGTTCGATTCGATCCTCCGGCTGCAGAGCGGCGAAACCGCGGTGCTGGCCGGCCTGATGCAGGACCAGGTGGAAAACACGGACAGCGGAATTCCCGGCCTACGCAGCATCCCGCTCATCGGCGAGGCGCTCTCGTCGCGCAGCGATCTGACGAGGAAGACGGAGCTGGTCATCTTTCTGCGCGCCAGCGTGATCCGCGATCCCAGCACCGAGGGCGAGTTCCGCAGGTTCCGCGACCAGCTGCCGGGCGGTGACTTCTTTACGAAGCCGAACCCGGGCCGCGTCGCTCCGCCGGTCGGGCCGGCGGGCGAGCCGCTACGGTGATATGAGCCTTCTCCTCGAGGCGCTGAAAAAAGCCGAGAAGGCGAAAGAAGAGGCGCAGAAGCGGGCGCGCGGCGACTCGGGCGGCGCCGCGGGCGAGTTGCGCCTGGAAGGCGAGGCTGCGCCCGCGGCCGACAACACGCGCGTCGTCACGCGTCCCGAGCTGCCCGACATCGCCCAACCGCTTGAGATCGTCAGCGACGATCTGGCCGTAAAGGAGCCGGCCGCGCCACAGACAGCGCCGTCGCCGCGGCCGCAAGCCCCTCCCGAAGCCGATCCACGATCTGCGGACCGTGCGGCGGCAAGAAAGGTCTTCGAGGCAAAGTTCAAGGAGCCGAACCCGCGCATGCCCTTTTACATCGCCATGGGCGTACTCGGCGTGTTCGCGCTCGGCACGGTCGGCTATTTCTGGTATCAGCTTCGCACGCCTTATGCCCTCGTCAATGCCAATCCGCCGCGCCCCTCCGGCGAAGCGGTGGTTGCGGCGGCCGCCGAGACCGCTGCACCGATCAGACCTGCCGGCGCGAGCGTTGGCCAGGGGCCGATCCCCGGTCTTCCGGGGGCCGCTGCGCTGCCCTCACCGACGCCACCCCGCACACCGGCGCCTTCTTCCCCGACGGAGACATTGGCCGTACCCAAACCAGCGGCCAGGCCCGTTCTGAGCGCCCCGCCTGCGCGCCTCATCCCGGACTCGCCCATCGTCACCGCGGAACGCCGCGCTGCTCCTCAAGTGCATCCAAAGGTCGAGTCGGGCTATGCCGCCTATCTCGCCGGCGACCTGGCCACCGCGCGCGCCGATTACCAGGAGGCATTGCGCGAGGAACCGGCCAACCGCGATGCGCTGCTCGGGCTGGCCGCCATCGACGTGCGCAGCGGGCGCTATGAACCCGCCGAGGCGATCTACCTCCGGCTGCTGCAGTCCGACCCGCGCGACTCCCATGCGCACGCGGCGCTGATCGAGTTGCGCGCAGGCCGCATGGACCCGCTGGCCGCCGAGAGCCGGGTCAAGTCGCTGCTGGCCAACGACCCGGCCGCCGACGTGCTGTATTTCACGCTCGGCAACCAGCTCGCGCTGCAGGGCCGCTGGGCCGAGGCGCGGCAGCACTATTCCAAGGCGTTTGCCGCCGATCCGGACAACGCCGACTTCGCCTACAACCTCGCGGTGAGCCTCGATCATCTGCGCCAGTCCAAGCTCGCGCTCGAGTATTACGCGCGCGCGCTTGCGCTGGCGGAGAAGCGCGGCGCGAGCTTCGAGCTTGCGACGGCCCGCAGCCGCGTGCAGCAGCTCGGCCGTTGACACTTTCTCACTGCGCCCGTGGATTCTGACCTGCGGCCAATGCGCGCGCCCGCTATCATCCTGACGCAATGAATTCACCCGCCAATCCGCAGGCAAAGCGGCACATCGGCCAGATCCTGATCGACCAGGGAATCCTGACCGAGGACCAGCTGCGCATCGCGCTGCTCGAGCAGACCAAGCAGCACATGCCGGTGGGGCGCCTGCTGGTGCAGCTCGGTTTCGTGTCCGAGGCGACGCTGCGCGATGCGCTGTCGGAAAAGCTCGGGCTGCAGTCGGTCGACCTGGGACGCATCATCGTCGACCCGGCGGCGCTCAAGACGCTGCCGCGCGACATGGCGCGGCGCTACCGCGTGTTCCCCGTCGCGCTCGACCGCCAGCAGAAAAAATTCATCGTCGCCCTCTCGGACACCAACAACATCGTCGCGATCGACCAGCTGCGCGCGCACCTGAAGGGCGAGTTCGAGGTCGAGCTGCGCCTCGCCGGGGACACCGAGATCGACCGCGCCATCGAGCATTACTACGGGCACGAGTTCTCGATCGACGGCATCCTGAAGGAGATCGAGACCGGCGAGGTCGACTACACCACCATCGTCGACGGCGACGAGTATTCGCAGCCGGTCGTGCGCCTGATTTCGGCGCTGCTGGCCGACGCCGTCGAGCGCGTCGCTTCGGACATCCACTTCGAGCCCGAGCAGAACTTCCTGCGCATCCGCTACCGCATCGACGGCGTGCTGCGCCAGATCCGCTCGCTGCACAAGACCTACTGGCCGGCGATGGCCGTGCGCATCAAGGTGATGGCGAAAATGAACATCGCCGAGACCCGCGCGCCGCAGGACGGGCGCATCTCGGCGACGATGGCGGGCCGCGTCGTCGACTTCCGCGTCGCCAGCCTGCCGACCACCCACGGCGAGAACCTGGTGCTGCGCATCCTCGACCGGCAAAAGGGCATCGTGCCGCTCGACAAGCTCGGCCTGGAGGAGGAGCAGCTCGAGCTGCTCAAGCGCATGATCGCCCGGCCGGAGGGCATCATCCTGGTCACCGGCCCGACCGGCAGCGGCAAGACCACGACGCTCTACTCGATCCTCAACCACATCAACTCCGACGGCATCAACATCATGACGCTGGAGGACCCGGTCGAGTACCCGATGACCCTCATCCGGCAGACCTCGGTGTCGGAGGCGGCGAAGCTCGATTTTGCGAACGGCATCCGCGCCATGATGCGCCAGGACCCCGACGCCATCCTGGTCGGCGAGGTTCGCGACCAGGACACCGCCGAGATGGCGTTCCGCGCCGCGATGACCGGCCATCAGGTGTACACGACCTTGCACACCAACTCCGCGGTGGGCGCCTTCCCGCGGCTGCTCGACATCGGCATCGTGCCCGACATCCTGGCCGGCAACATCATCGGCATCCTGGCGCAGCGCCTGGTGAGGAGACTGTGCCGCACCTGCCGGCAATCCTATGACCCCGACGCGAGGGAGCGCCGGCTGCTCGGCGTGACGCCCACCGAGTCCGCAGCGCTCTACCGCGCAGTCGGTTGCGAGCATTGCGACTACCAGGGGTTCCGCGGGCGGCAGGCGATCCTCGAGATCCTCAAGGTCGACGGCGCGCTCGACGAGATGGTGGCGCGCCGCGCCACCGCGCGGGAGATCCTCGCTGCGGCGCGCGCTCAGGGGTTCAAGACCCTCGCCGACGACGGCGCGCGCCTGGTCCGCCAGGGAGCCACCAGCCTGGACGAGCTGATGCGCGTGGTCGACCTGACCGACCGCATGGCCTGAGCCGCCCGGAGGCCCATTGCCCCTCTTCACCTACAAGGCCATAGACGCCCGGGGCAAGAGCGTGGTGGGCCGGGTGGAGGCGGTGAACCTGTTCGATCTCGAGCAGCGCCTCGCCCGCATGGAGCTCGATCTGGTGCTCGGCGCTCCCTCCAGCACGCGCTCCCGGCTCATCGGCGGCGGCAAGGTCACGCGCCGGGACCTGATCAACTTCTGCTTTCACCTCGAGCAGCTCGCCGGCGCCGGGGTGCCGGTCATGGAGGGGCTGGCCGACCTGCGCGAGAGCGTCGAGAACCCGCGCTTCCGGGAGGTGGTGTCCGGGATGATCGAATCGATCGAAGGCGGCCGCAACCTGTCGCAAGCGCTCGCCGAGTACCCGGAGGTGTACAGCAAGGTGTTCGTGAGCCTGGTGCGATCGGGCGAGCAGACCGGCAAGCTGCCCGAGGTGCTCAGAAGCCTCTCCGAGTCGCTGAAGTGGGAGGACGAGCTGGCGGCGCAGACCAAGAAGCTGTTGATGTACCCGGCGTTCGTCGGCAGCGTCGTGCTGCTGGTCACCTTCTTCCTGATGGTCTACCTCGTGCCGCAGATGACCGGGTTCATCCGCAACATGGGGCAGGACATCCCGCTGCAGACGCGCATCCTGATGGCGGTGTCCGACTTTTTCGTGAACTACTGGTGGGCCGTCGTCGCCGCGCCGTTCGCCGCCTGGTTCGGCCTCAAGTTTGCAATGCGGACGAACCCGGCCATCGAATACGCGCTGGATCACTACAAGATCACGATGCCGCTGATCGGCCCGATCCTGAGAAAGATCATCCTGTCGCGTTTCGCCTCGAGCTTCGCCATGATGTACGCCTCGGGCATCACGGTCCTCGACGCGATCCGCAGCTGCGAGGAAATCGTCGGCAACCGGCCCCTGGAAGCCGCCTTGCACCGGGCCGGCCAGCAGATCGCCGAAGGCAAGAACCTGACGGCGGCGTTCCAGGACCTCGGCGTGTTCCCGCCGCTCGTGATCCGGATGCTGCGCATCGGCGAAAACACCGGGGCGCTCGACACCGCGCTGCTCAACGTCAGTTATTTCTATAACCGCGAAGTGAAGGAATCGATCGGCAAGGTGCAGGCGATGATCGAGCCGGCCCTGACGCTGCTGCTCGGCGCCATTCTCGGCTGGGTGATGCTGTCGGTCCTCGGACCGGTGTACGACACGATCTCGAAGATGAAATTCTAGCCATGGCCACGCGACGCATTCTCTACTTCACGGCCGAGGACCATTACCTCTACCGCAGCGCCGGGGCCGGGCTCGAGCTGGAGGCGAAGTTCTCCGGCGACGAGCTCGGCGTCACGGCGTTCCGCGAGCACCTGCGCGGCCTGCAGGGCAAGCTGTTCTGCGTGCTGGTCGACGTCGCGGGCGAGGACTTCCACGAGGACCAGATTCCGTTCCTGCGCGGCGGCGACCGCGACGCCGTGCTGCAGCGCCGGCTGGCGCAGCGCTACCGCGACACCCGCCTCGCCGCGGCGCTGTCGCTCGGCTACGTGGCGGGCACGCGGCGCAACGAACGGCTGCTGCTCGCCTCGTTCACGAACACGCAGCAGCTTGCGCCCTGGCTGGATGCGCTGGAGGAAGCGGGCACCAAGCTGACCGGCGTCTACTCGGTGCCGCTGCTCGCGCCGGCGCTGGCGCGCAAGCTGGGCGCGAAAGGCGGACGCGCCTTCGTCGTCACGGTCAACCGGGCGGGGTTGCGGCAGTGCTTCATCGAGGCAGGCCGGCTGCGGTTCGCGCGCCTGGAGCGCACCGTGGACATGGTGCCGCAGGCGCTCGCCCTATTCGTGCGCTCCGAGATGCTGCGGCTCGCGCAGTACCTCGGCACATTGCGCGTGCTTCCCCGCGAGGGGCCGCCGGTGCAGGTATTCGTGGTCGCGCCGCGCGGGCAGCGCTCGAGCTTCGAGCAGGTGCTGGCGTCCGACGCCCGGCTCGTGTTCCACACCGTCGACGAAGGCGAGGCGATGCGCAGCGTCGGCGTGCGCAGTGCGCCCGAGCGGGTGCTCGGCGAAGCGCTGTATCTTCATCTCGCCGCGAAAAAGCCGCCGCGTGAGCAGTTCGCGAGCAGCGCCGAGCGGCGCCGTTATCAGGTATGGCAGCTGCAGCGCGGCATCGTCGCTGCCGGCGCGCTCGGCTTCGCCGCCTGCGCGCTGTACGCCGGCGTGCAATTCGTCGACGCGCTGCAAGTGCGCGATCGGGCCGCCGACCAGCAGCGCGACGCGCGTCTCGCCGCCGCGCAATACGAGCGCATCACCGCGGGCTTTCCGGTGACCCAGACCTCGACGGAGAACCTGAAGGTCGCGGTGGTCGAGTTTCGGCGCATCGCCGAGCGCAGCGCGTCGCCCGAGCGGGCCTTCGTGCACGTCTCGCGCGTGCTCGAGCAGTTTCCCCAGATCGAGCTCGACAGCTTCAACTGGGGCGTGGGGCGCCCGGAGGCACGGCGTGACCGACCCGCTGGCGCGGCCCCCGACGCTGCGGCCGCGAAACCCGCGCAGAGCAACGCCACCGAGACTCTGGAGCTTTCCGGCCGCGTCAATGCCACCCAGCGCAACGACTATCGCGCGATCACGGCGCAGGTGCAGCGCTTCGCCGCGGCGCTCGGCGCAGCGCCGGGCTACGAGCTGGTCCGCACGCAGCTACCCTTCGATATCACCTCGGAGGGCACGCTCACCGGCGACATCGGCGGCGGCAGCGCGGAGTCCGGCGAGGCGCCGCGCTTCACGGTCACGCTGGCGCGGAGGCTGCCGTGACTCTGACGCGCGAAGAGCTCAGGAAGCTGCTGCTGCCGGGCCTCGCCGCGTTGGCGCTGGTCGCCGCCGGCGCCGGCCTGGTGTGGGGCGCCCAGCAATCGGTGCGCA
>Ga0307471_100001999_pt1 | contig 11576 bp, 10 predicted proteins | sample atmos_gasesAM3C__2_FD_204566 | JGI IMG/M metagenome (GOLD analysis project Ga0307471, IMG submission 204566) | Hardwood forest soil microbial communities from Morgan-Monroe State Forest, Indiana, United States - atmos_gasesAM3C_515 | ecosystem: Environmental > Terrestrial > Soil > Temperate... | reverse complement strand
GTTTTCCTGGTAAGCCTCGCCGTCGCAGGTTCGGCCGCGCGTGTCGCCTGCGGCGCGGCGTACCTGCGCTCGGGTCAGGGATGGCGCGCTGCGCTGGCCGCGGCTGCGCTCGCCTCGCTCTGGCTGGCGGGCTTCGCCCTGCGCGCGATCGAGTGGAGCCGTCCCGAGGGTGCGCCCGTCACGGTGAGTCTCATCCAGGGCAACATTCCCGAGGATGTGAAGTTCGAAACCGCCTACCGGGACGAGACGCTCTCGACTTACGCCGAGCTTGTCGCGAGAGCCAAAGGCCGGCTCATCGTGCTGCCCGAGTCGGCGTTGCCGATGTTCGCCGACGAGGTTCCAGCCGAGTATGTCGCAAAATTGCGCAGCGCGGCGCAGGAGCGCGGCGGCGATCTGCTGCTCGGACTCTTTTTCTTCGAGCCGCGCCAGCCCGGCGAAGACGAGGACCATTATTTCAACAGCGTGGTCAGCGTTGGCACGGCGACCACACAGCGGTACAGCAAGCGGCACCTCGTCCCCTTCGGCGAAACGATTCCCCTGAAGCCGCTCTTCGGCTGGTTCATCCGCCGCGTGCTGTCGATCCCGCTTGCCGATCAGACCCCGGGGTCCGCCGATCAGGCGCCGCTCAACGTGGCGGGACAGCGTGTTGCCGTGAACATCTGTTACGAGGATGCTTTCGGGAGCGAGCTGCTGCACGCGCTGCCCGAGGCGACGCTACTCGTCAACTTCACCAACGACGCGTGGTACGGCCGCTCGCTCGCCGCAGAGCAGCACGAGCAGATTGCCGCCATGCGCGCGCTCGAAACGTCGCGGCCGATGCTGCGCGCGACCAACACGGGCATCACTTCGATCATCGATCACCGCGGCACCGAGCTCTCGCGGCTGCCGTGGTTCACGCGCGGCGTCTTGGAAGGCGCGATCGCCGGCCGCAGCGGTGCGACGCCCTACGTGCGCTTCGCTGACTTTCCCGCCGTGGTCCTCGCGCTCCTGCTGGGAGCCGCCGCTTACCTCGCCTCGCGCAAGTGGCGTGGCGCGCCGCTCATCCAGTAAGATCGGACTCGTTTGCGCCCCTCGGCCGCCCGATGCTGACCTTTCAGCAGGTGATCGCCACGCTCCAGGACTACTGGGGCAGGAGAGGTTGCGCGCTGCTGCAGCCTTACGACATCGAGGTCGGGGCGGGGACCTCGCATACCGCCACCTTCCTGCGCGCGCTCGGACCCGAGCCGTGGCGCGCGGCCTACGTGCAACCCTCGCGTCGACCGAAGGATGGGCGCTATGGCGAGAATCCGAACCGCCTGCACCAGCACCACCAGTTTCAGGTCGTGCTCAAGCCTTCGCCTGCGGACATCCTCGACGTGTACCTGGGCTCGCTCGAAGCGCTCGGCCTCGATCTGAAGCATAACGATGTGCGTCTGGTCGAGGACGACTGGGAGAATCCGACGCTAGGGGCCTGGGGACTGGGCTGGGAAGTGTGGCTGAACGGCATGGAGATCACGCAGTTCACCTATTTCCAGCAGGTCGGGAGTCTCGACTGCGACCCGATCACCGGCGAGATCACCTACGGTCTCGAACGGCTGTCGATGTACCTACAGGACGTCGAATCGGTATTCGATCTGCAGTACGTCGAGGGAATATCTTATCGCGACGTCTTCTTCCAGAACGAAGTCGAGCAGTCGAGATACGCGTTCGACGAATCGAGCGTGCCCAAGCTCTTCGAGCAGTTCGCGCTCTTCGAGGCGGAGGCGAAGCGGCTGCTGGAGGCAAGGCTCCCGCTGCCTGGCTACGAGATGATCCTGAAGGCCGCGCACAGCTTCAACCTGCTCGACGCGCGCGGCGCCATCTCGGTTACCGAGCGCGCCGGCTACATAGGCCGCATCCGCACCCTGTCGCGGCTCGTCGCGCAGGCCTATGTCGACTCGCGGGAAGCGCTTGGCTTCCCGATGCTGCCCCCCAAGTGGCGGAGAGCGGCGTGAGCGCAACGCTCCTTCTCGAACTCGTAACCGAAGAGCTGCCGCCCAAGGCGCTGAAGCAGATCTCGGAAGCATTCACGCAGGAACTCGTCGCTGGTCTCAAGCGCCGCGATTTTCTGGCGTCCGGCAGCGTTTCGACCACGTATGCGACGCCGCGCCGGCTGGCCGTAACGGTTAGCGAGGTGCGCGCGGTAGCACCCGACAAGCCCTTCAAGGAGAAGCTCCTCCCGGTAAGCGTAGCGTTCGACGCGAAGGGGAATCCGACGCCGGCCCTCGTCGGCAAGCTGAAAGCGAAAAGCCTCTCGCACCTCGATCCCAAGTCGTTGCCGCGCGAACACGACGGCAAGACCGAGGTGCTGGTGTACGCCGACATCGCCAAGGGCGGGCCGCTCGCGAACGCCTTGCAGAGCGCGCTCGAGGAGGCGGTCGAGAAGCTGCCGATCCCAAGGGTAATGAGTTACGGAGCGGCGGGCGCCTACTACAACGACCAGAAATTCATACGGCCGGCCCATCGCCTGCTCGCGATGCACGGCACGGAGGTCGTGCCGGTTCAGGCCCTTGGACTACGCGCGGGGAATCTGACGGACGGCCACCGTTTTCTCAGCCGGACCGGGATCGAGATCGTCAACGCCGACGCATACGCCCCGACGCTCGAGGCCGAAGGCAAAGTGTGCCCGAGCTTCGCCACACGCCGCGCATTGATCGTCGATGAGCTCTCCGCCGCGGCGGCGGGCGCTACCGTGCTGATGCCGGAAGCGCTGCTGGACGAGGTCACCGCGCTGGTCGAATGGCCGAAGATCTACACGGGAGGATTCGCCGCCTCGTTCCTCGAGGTGCCGCACGAATGCCTGATCCTGACCATGCAGCACAACCAGCGCTACTTCGCGCTGGCCGGTCCCGACGGGAAGCTGCAGAACCGTTTTCTGCTGGTGAGCAACATCGACACGCGTGAGCCCGAAGCGATCATTCGCGGCAACGAGCGCGTGCTGCGTGCGCGGCTCGCCGACGCCAGGTTTTTCTTCGATCAGGACCGAAAGCAGCGCCTCGAATCGCGGGTCGCGAAACTCGACGCCATCGTCTATCACAACAAGCTCGGCAGTCAGGGACAGCGCGTCGCTCGGCTGCGCGTCCTGGCGCGCCAGATCGCCGACGCGATCGGCGCGGACGCCGCCCTGGCTGAGCGTGCCGCGCTCCTCGCCAAAGCGGATCTCGTTACTGACATGGTCGGCGAATTCCCAGAGCTGCAGGGGACGATGGGACGCTACTACGCGCAACATGATGGCGAGCCCGCCGCGGTGGCCGACGCGATCGCACAGCACTACTGGCCGCGCTACGCCGGGGACGCGCTGCCCGACGGTCCGGTCGCGCAAGCGCTCGCGCTCGCCGACAAGCTCGAATCGCTGGCGGGACTCTTCGGCGCCGGCCAGGCGCCGAGCGGCGATAGGGATCCGTTCGGGCTGCGGCGCGCCGCGATCGGCGTCGTGCGCATTCTCGTCGAGAAGAAGATCGCCGTTTCGCTGCCAAGGCTGGTCGCTCTCGCCTTCGGCGCATTTTCCGGCAGCGCCGTGGTCCAGCGCGTCCTCGCCGACGTCGAGACTTTCATCTACGAGCGCTTGCGCGGCTATCTGCGCGACCTTGGCTTCACCGCGAATCAGGTGGCGGCAGTGGTCGATTCGCGACCCGCCGAGATCCATCTGACCCCGGCACGGCTGGAAGCCGTGCGCGCGTTCGAGCAGCTACCCGAGGCGCAGGCGCTCGCCACGGCGAACAAGCGCATCGCCAACATCCTGCGCAAGTCGGAGAGCGAAGCCGCCCCCGCGGTCGACCGGTCGCTGCTGGGCAACGGCGCCGAGCACGATCTCTACGCCAAGGTGCAATCGCTGCTGCCCGTCGTGCATGCGCACGTTGAGCGCGGCCAGTACACCGAAGCACTTTGTGCGCTCGCGTCGGCGAAATCGAGCGTCGACCGCTTCTTCGACGATGTCCTGGTCATGGCGGAGGACCCGGGGCTGCGCGCGAATCGTCTTGCGCTGCTACGCGGGCTGGCCGAAGCGATGAACGGCGTGGCCGACATCTCCAAGCTCGCCGTCTGAGGAAACAGCGTGGTCCAGTTCGGCTCCGAGCCCGCCCCGCACACTCGCCAGGCGAAGCTCATCATTCTCGACCGCGACGGCGTGATCAACTATGACAGCGACCAGTCCATCAAGTCGCCCGACGAGTGGCGGCCGATCCCTGGCAGCCTGGAAGCGATCGCGAGACTCAATCATGCGGGCTTTCGGGTCGTCGTGGCGACGAACCAGTCGGGGCTCGGACGGGGGCTCTTCGACATGGCGACGATGGTTGCGATCAACGAGAAGCTTCACAAAGCCCTCGCGCATGTGGGCGGCCGCATCGACGCCGTGTTCTACTGCCCGCACACGGCGGATTCCGACTGCGACTGCCGCAAACCGAAGCCGGGGCTGCTGACCGAGATCGGACAGCGGTTCGGCGTCGATCTGACCGGCGTGCCCTGCATTGGCGATTCGCTGCGTGATCTGCAGGCGGCGCAGGCGGTGGGCGCGCAACCGATCCTCGTCCTCTCCGGCAAGGGCGAGAAAACGCTTCGCGATGGCAACTTCCCGACCAACACGGTGATTTTCCCCGATCTCGCCTTCGCCGCGGCGGCGCTTCTGGCCGGCGACTGATCGAGCGGCACCGATGTCGGCGCTGCGCTCGCTCGTCTTCGCGCTGTTCCAGTCCGTGGTGACACCGGTCTACGCGATCCTCGTCTTACTCGCGTTCTGGCTGCCGCCGCTCGCGCGCTTCAGGTTCATTACGGGCTGGTGCGGCATCAATTTGTTCGCCGCGCGCTGGATCTGCGGCATCCGGCATCGGCTGATCGGCGGCGAGAACATCCCGCCGCGCGCCGAGCCGCACGTGGTGATGTCCAAGCATTCCTCGACCTGGGAAACGCTGGCGCTCAATTTCCTCTTTCCGCCGCTCGCCTTCGTCGCCAAGAAGGAATTGCTCTCGATACCGTTTTTCGGCTGGGCGTTCACGCTTGCCTCGCCGATCACTATTGATCGCAAGGCGGGGAAGGATGCGATGGAACAGATCGTCGAGCAGGGGCGCGAGCGCATCCGCCAGGGTTTCTGGATCGTCGTCTACCCGGAGGGGACGCGCATCCGCGCGGGCACGCGCGCGCATTACAAGACCGGCGGCGCAAGACTCGCCGTGTCGCTCGGTCTGCCGATCGTTCCTGTGGCGCACAACGCGGGCTACCTGTGGCCCAAGGGCGTGCTCGGCAAGCGCGCCGGCACCCTGACCGTCTCGATCGGCGCGCCGATCTCCACTGCTGGCAAGGACATGCAGGGGCTCACGAGCGAGGTCGAAGCCTGGATCGAGAACGAGGTCGCGCGGCTCGGCAATCCTCTCGCCGCGAGCGGTCCGTCATCCTGATCACAATGCGGCCGGATGAACCCGGCCCTACTCCACCGGCAACGCCCCGAACTCGACGGTTGCTCCGGCCTGCTGTCGCAACAGCCGCGTCAGCGCAGCACCGAGCTCCTCGCCGCCTCGGGTGTCGCGCCAGCACGCGCCGTCGCTGCGAAAGTGAAATCCGCCCGAGCGCGCGGCTAGCCACAACTCCCGGTTCGGAACGTGCCGATTGACGATCACGCGGCTGCCGTCGGGACACTCGACGGTCAGCACGCCGTCGTTTTCCGACCAGTCGAGGTCCTCGCCGCTCGCATCGATCGTCGCGCCGACGGCGGCGAGCACGCGATCGGCCAGCGCGACGAATTCGCTTTCGCTCACCATCCGGGCATCGCTCCCGACCGTGATAGACTTTCCATCATCCGTTCCCCGCAACGCACGCTGCGACGATGTTACGCCGTTCCCTCACCGCTTTCATTGCGAGCGCGACTCTTCTCTCGATCCCAGCCTGCGGCATCAAGGGGCCGCTCAAGCCGCCGCCAGGCACAACACCGCCACCGCTCACCGGAGCCGCGCCCGGGGTAGTGCAGCAGGACAGCTCGCTCGCGCCCGGAAGCAGCGGGGCAGATGCCGCCAAGGACAACAAGCAGTGACGGTGGTCGCGGATCGCGACGGCGCGCTCAACGTCGAGGGCGTCTCGCTCGGCGACATTTCGCAGCGCTTTGGCACGCCCTGCTACGTCTATTCGCGCGCGGCCCTCGAAGAGGCGTTCCGCGAATTCGACGGCGCGTTCGCCGGCGTGCCGCACCTCGTCTGCTACGCGCTCAAGGCCAACTCGAACCTGGCCGTGCTCGACGTCTTCGCCCGACTCGGGAGCGGCTTCGACGTCGTATCCGGGGGCGAGCTCGGGCGCGCGCTTGCTGCCGGCGGAGCTCCCGACAAGATCGTATTCTCAGGCGTGGGCAAGACCGAGGACGAGCTGCGGCAGGGGCTCGAAGTGGGGATTCTCTGCTTCAACGTCGAATCGGCGAGCGAGCTCGATCATCTCGAGCGGCTGGCGGGAAGCCTCGGCAAGAAGGCGCCGGTCAGCCTCCGCGTGAATCCCGACGTCGACCCGCGCACCCATCCACACATCTCGACCGGGTTGAAGGAGAGCAAGTTCGGCGTCGGTATCGAGGAGGCCCTTTCGCTGTACCTGCGCGCCGCGAAGATGGCGAATATCCGGCTTCGCGGCATCGACATGCACATCGGATCGCAGATCACCGGGCTCGAGCCGTATCGCGAAGCCGCCGCCAAGCTGCTGCGCCTCGTCGACGAGCTGGCCGAAGCGGGGATCCATCTGCAGCATATCGACTTCGGCGGCGGGCTGGGCATTCGCTACCGCGACGAGACCCCGCCGTCGGTCGCCGACTACGCATCGACCATCGTCTCGCTTGTCCGCGGCCGCCGCGAATCGCTGATCCTCGAGCCGGGACGACGCCTTACCGGCAACGCGGGGCTGCTCCTGACGCGAGTGATCTATCTCAAGCCCGGACCACAACGGAACTTCGCCGTCGTCGATGCCGCGATGAACGATCTGATCCGTCCGGCGCTCTACGACGCCTGGCACGATGTCCGGCCGGTGCGGCCGCGCGGCGAGCCGACGCGCCGCTGGCAGATCGTCGGGCCGGTGTGCGAAAGCGCGGACTTTCTGGCCCTCGATCGCGATCTTGCGCTCTCCGAAGGCGATCTCCTCGCGCTTCTGTCCGCGGGCGCCTACTCGATGAGCATGAGCTCGAACTACAACTCCCGTCCTCGCGCCGCCGAGGTTCTCGTCGACGGCGAAACGACGCATCTCGTGCGTTCGCGCGAAACGATCGCCGGTCTTTTCGCGAGCGAATCACGCCTTCCGCCGGCGCGTTGAACTGCGATCACCGGCATTCACGCACGTGAATCACGCATCCTTTTGCGGTGTTTCAGGCCCGAATCGACGATTTGCGAAATCGCAACACTGACGCTGCGCGTCACCCCAAATTGCACTTATATCTTGTAATTCAAGAAAATTTGGCTAGAATTCAGGCAGCAGGTAGCAATGGATTTGTCAAGAGCTTGAGCAAAGAAGCGCGAGAGTTCGATGATGAAGCCGGCGCAACCTGCGATGAAGCAAGAGCAGTAATAACAGTTTCAGAACTCAGACAGGAGACTTGAAGATGATGGCTGACATGATGACCATGGCGTCTCCGGCTATGCCGCCAGCGCCAAAGAAAGCTGCAAAGAAGAAAGCCAAGAAGAAGAAATCTGCGCCGAAGAAGGCCGCGAAGAAGAAGGCGAAGAAGAAGGCCAAGAAGACAGCGAAGAAGAAAAGCAAGAAGCGCAGGGCGGCGAAGAAGAGGAAAGCGAAGAAGAAAGTGGCCAAGAAGCGCAAGGCCGCCAAGCGGAAACCAGCCAAGAAGAAGGCCCGCAAGGCGAAGAAGTAAGCTTCCAGCGCCAAGATGGCCGTCCGAGCAGCAGTGACGGCCTCCAAGACAGGCGACGCGAGAGCGTCGCCTGTTTTGTTTTGGTCAGCGTACCTGGGTCAGGGCTTCGTGCTGGCCTTCGGGCTCGGACGGCTCGACGGCGACGTCGGGTGTCTGTCCGGTTTCGCGCTTGGAGTCGCCTTCGCCGTCCTGACATGGCGCGAGCGCTTCGACTTCTTGCCGGCCGCGGGCGATACGTCGCTCACCACGCGCAGGCGCTGCCCAGTGACCAGCGAGGTGCCCGAAGTCTTGTTCCAGGACTTCAGGTCCTGCGGCGTGACTTCATAACGCGCGGCGATCGACATGATCGTCTCGCCCTTGCGGACGCGGTGATAGAAGCTGCGGCCGCTTTGAACCGAGGTGAACACCGTGTCCTGAAGGCTCGCGATCGTCGCGTCGGAAGGCGCCTGCGAAGGAACGAGGAGCGCGTGACCCGCCGGCACCTTCGCCCGCGGACCGATGCCGTTGACCGTGCGCAGCGTCTCCAGCGGCAGGCCGAAGCGCGCGGCGACCTGAGCAAGCGATTCGTTGGCTTTGATTTTGTATGCCTGCCAGGTGACCATCGGCTGATTGGTCAGCTCCAGCTTTGCCGCGAACAGCTCCGCCTTGTCGTAAGGCAGCAGAATCGTTGCCTCGTCGGCGCCGGCGATGACCGGCCGGTTGTGCTGCGGGTTGAGAGAGAGGAACTCGTCGAGCGGCATCTCGGCGAGCTCCGCGGCGACCTTGACGTCCATCTTTCTCGACGTGCGCACGACCGTGAAGTACGGTGCGTCGGGCATGTCGGCGAGCACGAGGTCATAGTGCCCGGGATCGCGGACGATGTTCTTCACCGCCTGCAGCTTGGGAACATACTCGCGCGTCTCCGTGGGTAGCTTGAGGCTCAGGTAGTCGGTCGGCTTGCCACGTTTCTGATTAGCGGCAATCGCCCGGCGAATCGTACCCTCGCCGCAGTTGTACGCCGCAAGCGCGAGATGCCAGTCGCCGAACTCGGCGTGCAGCTTCTGCAGGTAATCGAGCGCGCCGCTGGTTGCCGCGAGCACGTCGCGGCGCTCGTCGAACCACCAGTTCTGCTTCAGCCCGTAGAGCTTGCCGGTCGATGGAATGAATTGCCAGATGCCCGAGGCACGGCTGCGCGAATACGCCATCGGGTTGTAGGCGCTCTCGATCATCGGCAGCAGCGCTATCTCGAGCGGCATGTTGCGCTTTTCGACCTCGACCACGATGTAATACAGATAGCGGCGGCTGCGCTCGATCATGCGCGCCACGTAATCCGGACGGGCCTCGTACCAATCCTCGGCCTTGATCACGAGCGGCGAATCCAGATCCACGAGCTCGAAGCCCCCACGAATGCGCGCCCACAGATCCCCGTACTCGGAGCGAAGCTGCAGCGTCGCATTGGTGACCGAGTCCGGATCGCCGCCCGTCGCGCGCAGCGCGAGTCCGTCGGGCGCCGCAGGTTCCGGTTCGCTCTCGGCGATGAACCACGACATCTCGCCGGGATAGTCCTCGGGCGATGGAATGAATGACGCGGCAGGCTGGGCAGCCTGGGTCGATCGCGTCGTCGGCGCGGTCGCGCACGCCGCAAGCGCGAGCAAAAGGGCCACGCTCAGTACGGAGCGCGAGCACAGCAGGAAGCGAGGCGTGAACTTGGGCAAAACGGCGCGATGGTAGGCGTCCCGCCGCCAGGGCGTCAAGCTCTGCCCGCGGTACGTTTGGCGATCGTTTACGGCAGGCGTAGGCATTCCGTAGTTATATTGCCTCTGCTCGCGCTTCGTCCGCTGCTGCGGCGCAAACGCTGGCGGCTTCGACCATCGAGGCGAAGCGAAGGTTCGCCAGCCGGAGTTGTCGGCAAACGCGGGGATGGGGATAATCGACGGCATGGCGGAATCTTCGGCAGTGCCGGCGACCCTGGCGACGGGTACGCTCGGCGAGTGGTTCGCGACCCCGCTCGGCCGGTATCTGCTCGAACGCGAGCGTGCGTACTTCGAGCAGACGCTGGCGGACATCTTCGGCTTTCACGCCTTGCAGATCGGCTTGCCCGAGTATCCGCTGCTAAAAGCGTCGCGAATCACGACCCGACTGACGGTCGATCTCGAGGAACCGGCGCAAGTGCTGGCCGACCCGCACTGGCTGCCCTTCGCAGAGAATGGCATCGATCTCGTGATCGTTCCGCACACGCTCGAATTCACCGACGAGCCGCACCAGCTCCTGCGAGAGATCCACCGCGTGATCCGACCCGAGGGCCAGCTCATCATCGCCGGCTTCAACCCCTACAGCCTGTTCGGGGTGAAACGTTATTTCGGCCGCGAGCAGACGATGCCGTGGACCGGCAATTTCATCTCGCTCTACCGGCTGAAGGACTGGCTCTCCTTGCTTGGTTTCGAGGTCGCCGGCGGCAGGCTCGACTGTTACGTTCCGCCGTTTCGGCAGGAGCGCTGGGTGCAGCGGTTCCACTTTTTCGAAAAGGCCGGCGACCGGTGGTGGCCGATCGCGGGCGGCGTATATTTCCTGCGTGCCACAAAGCGCATTCTGGGCATGCGCGTCATCACTCCCGCGTGGTCGCGGCGCGTGCGCAAAAAGGCGCTCGCTTCCGCCGCACGGCAAGTTCGCGAATGCGCCGACGTGCGAGAGTGAGCGCCGCCGCATGACGGCGCCGGTCACGATCTACACCGACGGCGCGTGCAAGGGCAATCCGGGGCCGGGTGGCTGGGGCGCCCTGCTGCAGTACAACGGTCGCGAGCGCGAGCTCTTCGGCGGGGAAGCCGACACCACCAACAACCGCATGGAGCTGACCGCGGTCATCCGCGCGCTGGAGGCGCTGAAACGTCCGACCACGGTCGCGATCTACACCGACTCGCAATACGTCAAGCACGGCATCGAGACGTGGATCCACGCCTGGAAACGCAACGGGTGGAAGACCAGCGTGCGCAAGCCGGTCAAGAACGCGGATCTGTGGCTGGAGCTCGACCGTCTCGCGGCGAAGCACGACATCGTCTGGCATTGGGTGAAGGGCCACGCGGACACGCCCGGCAACCACCGCGCCGACGAGCTTGCCAATCGAGGCGTCGAGAGCCTTCGCTGAGGCGGCGACCGAACAAAACAAGCCTACAGCTGCATCGGCAGGATCACCATCTGCATCCCGCTCAGGTGTAGCTGCCGCTGCAGAGCGAGCGCCGTCTGATTGTGCAGCAGGCGCGTGACCCAGTTTTCGTTGCGGAAGACGAGCTTGCTGGTGAAGAAGACGCAGTTCGTGAATTCCTTCTGAACCTCTTCGGCCAGCTCGACCAGCTCGTCGACGCGATCGGTTCCGAGCGAGAAACGCGCGGTCGCGGCGAGCCCGTTGGCGTGACAGTAATTGACGTAGAACGCGAGCGAGCGCTCCAGCGCCTCGCGTAGGCGCGCGATCTGCTCGGCGCCGCCGTAGCTCTGAGAATCGACCGCCTTGGCGCTGATGAAGATGAAATTCTTGAAATGGTTTGGGAACAGCCGCTGCACCCAGAGCAGGGTATGGATGCCGCCGCCGCGGCTCGAGCCGACCATGAACACTGCGGTCGGCGCGTCGTGATCGAGCGGTGGCGGGTTCTCGCATTTCGCGCAGGGGGCGGCGCTGAAGATCTCGTCGACTTCCTTCAGTCGCGCCTTGACCCAGTCGTAGTGACGATGAATGGCCAAGCAGAGCCCGATGACTACCGAGGTG
>Ga0307471_100001998_pt1 | contig 11576 bp, 10 predicted proteins | sample atmos_gasesAM3C__2_FD_204566 | JGI IMG/M metagenome (GOLD analysis project Ga0307471, IMG submission 204566) | Hardwood forest soil microbial communities from Morgan-Monroe State Forest, Indiana, United States - atmos_gasesAM3C_515 | ecosystem: Environmental > Terrestrial > Soil > Temperate... | reverse complement strand
CCGCCCATGGAGATCGATCACTTCCGTCTTCGCCTGGCGCCGCGCCAGTATTTCTTCGTCGCTCCCCACCGCGTCAATGCGCGTCCCCGTGATCGCCAGCGCCTGCACCCAAAGCGCTTTGGGATTTCCCGTGTAGATGTGTCCGTGCACCAGCAATGTATCGCTGCCAAACATCGTGCCCGGCAACACAAGCGCCGCCAGCATCGTCCACAATCCGGCGAACCACCGAAATGGGTTCATCTTCAGCCCTCCCTTAGGAGGCCGGATTGTATAATAAATTGTTTGTTGAAAACCGAAAGACTATCCGAAAGGATTGCCCCTCAGTGAATCGCCCCTCAGCGAACCATTTGACTCGCTGAGAAAATCCCCCATCGAGCGCGGAAGTTTATTGTTACCGGCGCGCCCGGCTTACGGTTGAGGCCTTGCCGCTGTCGCCCCGCAGCTCTGTTCCACGGCCGCCTTCACGTCCGGATCGAGTTGCGCCCCGCGCCATCCCTGCGCGGAGCACACTTGCCACGCTTCCAGCCCCAGCGCCCCGCGCAAATCCGCGCCCATCAGGTTTGCCCCGTCCAGTTTCACCTGACGCAGCACCGCTCCCGCAAAGCTTGCGCCGCGCATGTCCGCCTGCGAAAGATCCGCCTCCAGGAAAATCGTGCCCTTCGCCTGCGCTCCGGTCAGGTTTGCGCCCATCATCTTTGCCGCCGAAAAATCGGTTTGCTCCAGCTTTGCCAGGGACAGAATCGCCTGCTCCAGCTTGGTATCCCGCAAGTCCGCGTGAGACATTTCCGCCCGCAGCAGGTTCGCAAAACGCAGGTTCACCGAGTACATCGTCGCGCCCGTCAGGTTCGCCGTCGTCAGCGTTGCTCCCTGCAAGTTCGCGTAAGACCAGTCCGCGCCGCGGAAATCTCCCCCGTTGAATTGCGCGCCCTGCGCGTCCGCGCTCACCAGGTTTGCCTTCTCCGCCAGTACGTGATCCATCTTCGCCGATCGCAAATTCACTTCCCGCAAATTCGCGCCGCGAAAATCCGTTTCCGCCATGCTGCTGCCTTCCAGGTTCGCTTTCCACAAGCGCGCGTTGGCGAACGCCGCGTGGTACCCGCGGGCATATCGCAAGTTAATTTCGTTCAGCCGCGGCCCGTTGGCCTCATTTGACGGCGTTGCGCCGGCTGCCGGCTTGTCGCGCAGCGTCGAAATATTCTCTTCTGTCAGGTCCGCATACGGGTGATAGCCCACGGATTGAAATAGGGTTGCCGCCCATCGCCGCGGATCTTGTCTTGGCACCTCGGGCCGCAGCGTTAAATCTCCCGGCAGCCCCCGAATCACTCCCAGCGAAAGGAGAAACAACCCCAACCCCGCCAGCACCGGCACGCGCGTCGCCTTCAACACATCGTGCATGAATTGCGGCGTGCTTTCGTCTGTCCAGTCGCCCGGGCGCAGCACCCGCTTCACGATGCGCGGCAATCCACAAGCCGCCGCGCTCGCCACCGCGATCAAGAACACCTGCAGCAGCGTCCCGCGATAATCCTGCAGCACCAGATACCTCAACCAGAAAAAGAACAGCGTTGCCGGCACCGCCCAATACGTCAGCAGCATCGCCACATAGCATTCCACCATCCCCAACGCCGAGTGCGGATCCCGCGACCATCGCAGGTGCGGCCGGATCGGTCCCATCAAATACCAGCGCCCGTCCTTCTCCGGTGTTTGTCCGTCCGGGAAAACCGCCGGCAGCGCTCCCATGCTTCCCCACAACCGCAACAGCAGGAATTGCAGCCGCAGATAGAATACTGTCAACAGCAACGGCGCCCCCATATAAAATCCCTGCAGCGGCAAGATATTTGGAATGCGCGCCGTCACCGTCGCTGATTCATCCAGCAACAGCCGCACGTCCGTGGTCATGGCAATCAACCCGCCGGCTCCCAGACACAGCACCATCAGAAGCAGGTAAAACCATCGCGCCGACTGCGTGAATTGCTCGATCGTCTTGCGGCCGGTCAGTGCCGCCACCGCTTCCGGCAGCGACGCATCGAACAAATTCGTTCCGCCCAGCCGTCCCGCCCACAATCCCTGTGCACCGTAAAGATTTGCGCCCATCAGGTTCGCGCCGGAAAATTCCGTGCCCAGCAGATTTGCCTCGCGCAAATCCGCTTCCACAAGATTCGCATTTCGCAGATTCGCCATCGAAAGGTCCGCGCCGCGCAAATTCACTTTCTGTAATTCCGCGCCTTGCAGGTTCGCGCCCGTTAAATCCACTTCTGCCAGGTTCGCGCCATTGAAGTGACCCCGCACGCCCTCTTTCCCGTCAGACTCCGCCCAAATCCGGTGCTGGTCCAGTACCTGCGCAAACTCCAGCAAGTCGCTCGGAGCCGCAACCATTTCCGCAGCCGCGAATTCTTCCTCCAAATCCTCGGCTTCCCCAACTTCCTTTACTTCCTTTGCCTCCTTTGTCTCCTTTAAATCCCGAGCCTCCGCAACCTCCTCCGGTTCCGCGACACCTTTCACCACTTCCTCAGCCAAAGCTTCCGCGGCGCGTTCTGCTTTCGTCTCCGAAGCTTCTGCTTTCGCCTGTGCGGGTTTTCCCGCGGAAACCTCGACATGCAGTTCGGTGACGGCCACGGCCGCATGGTCATGTCCCTTCGCAGCCGGCGCTTTCTCCTCGACTGCATTTTCCGTTGAATTGTCGGTGATGACATCCCGAAAGTCGCGCATGGCTGGCTGATCCGGAGCTTCCTTCACCAAATCTTGCAACAACTGTTCTTCAAACAATGCCAGGATCTTCGATTCGGTTTGCGGGTCTGGGCCAAGAACGCCAAGTTCGGCGAGCTCTTCCTGCGTCGCAAGGCGCTCCGCTGGCTTCTGCACACTGCCCCAACTGAATCCTAGAATGTTCCTGGCCGGCTGGTCCGGCATAGTGGTCGTTCCTGTCGCTTCTTCGAGCAGAAGCAGTGAGTTTCACCCGTCTCCGGGGATGTTTGCATCTTCCCTCATCCGCTCGTGAAAATCGCCTGCCCCAAAGGACAGGCGCTTCCTGGAAAGCAACGCCCTGGTTTTCAGCCTCCCGGACCATAGCCGTATGAAAACGTATTATTTTATCGTTTCTATGTGCAGTAAACTGATATTCCTTGGAAGTTGTCACGCGTCGCTGAACTACCGGGAGGCTCGTTCCAATGTCTTGCCGTAGCGCTCAATTTCTTTCTCTCTTCATCCTGTTCCTGGTTCTTCCCCCTTCCTGCTGCGCGCAGGGGCCTTCCAACGATTCACCTGCGGATGCCTCGCCCTCGATGGCAGATCCTGGTAATCCTCTGCCCTCCTCTTCCACGGACGACTTCTTCCATCGCTGGTTTTCCATTGTCGCCGCCACCCAGGCCGAACAACCTCACTGGATCACTTCCGTCGTCACCGTGACGCCCCGGCTCGAGCAGGAATTCCGTTATGACCTGTCCCGCCAGGTGCAGCCCAACGGCACCACCGTCCTCGAAAACTATGGCGGCACCAAAGGCCTGGAAATCATCCCCGCGCGCCACATCGAACTCATTGTGAGTCCTCCGCCGTTTATCGTTCGCAGTATCAACGGCGTTCCCGACGGCTACGGCGACGTTTCCTTCCTGCTGAAATACCGAATCCTCGCCGCAAACGAAGAGCACGGCAATTACATCCTCACTGTTTTTCTCGGTGGCACGCTCCCGACAGGCTCTTACACCAACGGCGCTAAGGACGCCACCATCACCCCCACTCTCGCCGCAGGCAAGGGCTGGGGCCAATTCGACGTCACTTCCACACTCGGTGCAATCCTCCCCGTGGACCAAACCAGCCTCATCGGCCGCCAAGTTGTCTGGAATTCCGCGTTTCAATACCGCGTCCTGCGCAAATTCTGGCCCGAGGCGGAAGTCAATTACACCTACTTCTCCCAGGGGCCCAACAACGGCAAAACCCAGGTGTTTCTCACTCCCGGCATTGTCTTCGGCAAATTCCCCATCTGGCATCGCCTCGGCTTCACCATCGGCACCGGCGTGCAGATCGCCGCCACGCACTTTCACACCTACAACCACAAATACATCCTGACCGTGCGCTTCCCATTTTAAGTATGGGTTCGTGTCACGCTGAGAGCGGCAGCTGGATATCAGTTATCAGATATAAGAAAGCGTCGAGTGTTTGCCGAGTGCTGAGGTTTGCCACGGACAAATGGTGTGCATTGGGGCGCGCCGGCAGCTGGAGTTAAGTTTCCTGATATCTGATAACTGATACCTGATGTCCAGCCTGTTATGCCCCAACTGACGCGGGTTCTCTACCTAAGCTGGGAGCTCAAACCGCCACCCCACACAAAAAAATCAGCCGAGGCGCTCCGCTGAGGGGCCGAGGCACCCCGGCTATTCCCGCCCGCCTCCGCAGGGTGCGAGCAAGGAGCTTGTACCGCAAATTTTTCGTGGTTACTACTGTTCTTCGCTACTCCGCAAAAACTCATAGCGTTCGATTGCTGCCACCACTCCCACAGTGCCCTCGTCGCGCGGCTCCGTGCGCTGCACACGGCCCAGGCAACGTACCTTTACCGGGCCGGCCAGCGTGATTTCGTTCGGCAATGTCAGCAGGATCTCAACGGGCGATCCCTCTTTGACGTCTTTGGATAGGAAGAAGTACACCCCACGTGAGCTAACGTCGCGGGATTCGGTGCTGGTTTCCCCCACTGCCGCCCCTGTCGTCCAACGTACAGTTAGGGGCAGTCGCATGGAAAACCTTTGGGTTGTGCGGCGCTCTGAGCCGGTCAAGGCGAACCTCCATGAATTAAAGAGTGAGTTTAAGCGCCCTCCTTCCACTAAACAATAGAACTCGGGATACATAATCTCTCCCTGTGGAGAAAGTACCAAAGTACTAAAACCCCTTCGGTTTAGCCGGCCACACCCCGCCCAAACGGGCCCCTTCTGTGGTCATTCCTGCGAAGGCTGGACAGGGTTGCGGATCGCCCGGTCGGCAGGTTTCGGTAGGAGTCCGCCGCTGAGGTCCAGGCCGTTACGGAGTGGTGGTACAACCCGATGCAGCGTATCTGCTACCTCTTTAGAACGAAACCCATACGGCCCGGGCCCAGACTTGTACGCGATTCGTCCATCCTGGCCAATCACATAAAGCCGCTCCGGCCAACCCGTATAGGCTCGCTCAGTCGCGTTATCCAGTCCGTCCACCACAGCGGGAAACTTGATCCCCAGCTTTGCCGCGCACAACTGCCCCATCTCGCTGCGTTCCTCGGCGCTCTTCGGCTCCGTGTACGACACCCGATCCTTCAAATTGTCGGGATCTTGCCAAATGTCGCTGGCATGTGCCTCACGGATATAAACGATGTAGAACGCCACCTGGTCCTTGTACTGTTCCGACAGTTTGTTGAGGGCGGGAACCTCCCGCCGGAATGGCGGTCAAGTATAGCTGCCAAAGACCAGCACGACGGGCTTTTGCCCTCGCAGTGACGACAATTGAAAATGGCTCTTGTGATCGGCGCTCTCCAGCGAAAAGTCCGGCGCGATCTCTCCCCGCTGGACAGACCCGCTCCGCGCGTTCATCCACACGGTCCTCAGGGGGAATACCCGGAAGGCCGTCCATGGAACGCGCATCATTGTCTTGGCGATCTTCTCCGGCGATTGCGACATCACCACAAAGAATGCGCCAGTGATCGCAAGGTACAGCGCGATGCCCGCTGCCAGCAATTTCAATCCTGTCTTCATGCTCGTTCGCCTTTCGGCTAAAAGAGAAATTTCAGTGCCAACTGCACCAGGCGCCCCGGCCGTGCTTCCGAAATGACTCCGAAGTTCGGCGAGCTGATATCATTGTTCGGCAGCCGGAAGTTGGCGTGATTGAAAATATTGAAGAATTCCGCACGGAACTGCAGCGTCCTCGATTCCCGGAATTGAATATTCTTGAACGCGGAGAAATCCCACTGCTGGTATCCCGGCCCCCGCACGGTGTTGCGCCCTTCATTGCCGAATTGCCCCGCCTGTGCCACCGGGTCTAGCCGCTGAAAGGCGCTCACGTTGAACCATTCCTGCGGAGTGCGCGGCCCTGAATTTGGATTTCCCACCACATCCGGCCGATTGCCGGAGAATCCCGAAATTTCCGGCGCGCCGCCCTGCAGGGAAACGTCCTGCGAGTCGTATACCGTGAAGGGCGTTCCGCTCATGAATGTCGTAATGCCATTCACCTGCCAGTTGCCCAATATGTGTTCGTACCAGGTTTGCGGATTCTTCCAGAACGGCAGCATCCATTCGTAGCTCAGCACCAGCCGGTGCCGCGCATCAAACATGGGCCTGCCGTGCTCCGCGGCCAGGTTGAACGGGTTCTGTGCCAGGTCATTCTCTCCCGCCACGCTCTGCGAAGCCGAGCCCGTTATATTGAACGAGGAAACGTCATCCAGCGTTTTCGAAAGCGTGTAAGACGCGAGGAAAGACAGCCCGTGATTGATCCTTTTCTTCAGGCTCATCTCCAGCGCGTTGTAGGTCGAGTTCGCAATCCCCGCGATCAGCCCGGCTGACGCAAAATTGCACGGGGTCGGCTGCGCCAGCGTGCAGCCGGAATACAGGCGGCGCTGGTTGACATTGTTCTCGGTCGACTGCCCGGGCACATAAACGGCCGGATTGCCTTCGATGAATCGCGGCAGCTTCGTTCCCTTGGTTCCCACGTAGCCGATTTCCGCAAGCCAGTTGGCGCCAAAGGATTTTTGGATGTTCAGGTTCCAGTCCTGGGCATACGGCAGCCTCAGGTTCTTGTTCTAGCGTCAGCAGCGTCATGGGTTAGGGGAATGGCTGGCCGGAGGATTCGTTTGCGAGCTGCCCGGCCTGCACACTGCAAATCCCGAAGAATCAAACTGGCCCTGTGGCCTGGGTGCAAAGTTCGCCAAAGTCGCCCTGTTTCTCCAGAGAAGTGGGTACGGTTGCGGAGCTGGTCACGCCCTGGCGATTGCGCAAGCCTTCGTAGTAGGCGAAGAAGAACGTTTTGTCCTGCCGGATCGGGCCGCCAAGTGTTCCGCCAAACTGGTTTCGCTTTAGCGGCTCGACGCTGGTCGCGAAAAAACTTTTCGAGTCCATGGCGTCATTGCGCAAAAACTCCCACGCAGCGCCGTGGAACGCATTGGTTCCGGAGCGGGTCACAATGTTCGTTGTCGAGCCCGTGCTGTGCCCAAATTCGGCGTCCGCCGTGTGCGTCAGAATTCGGAATTCCGTGATGGCGTCAATGGGCGGCTGAATCATGAAACCGCCATCCACTCCATTAAAGTTGTCCGCGCCGTCGATGAGGAAATTATTCGATTCCGGCCGGTGCCCGTTCACGGCATAACTCTGGCCGCTCCGCAGCGATCCACCCGCTTCCAACAGTCCTGGCGTTAGCGGCACTACTCCCGGCTGTAATAGCCCCAGTTGCGAAAAGTTTCGGCCATTCAACGGCAGGTCCAACACATCGCGCTCTTGCACTGTCTTGCCCAGGCTAGTCACCGTGGGCTCCACCAGCGGCGCGTCCGTCCGCACCTGAACTTCCTGCGTTGGCAGTCCCACCGTCAGATGGATCGTTACCGTCGCAGTCTGATTAACGTCCAGTGAAATTCCCTCCTGCACGTGCTTCTTGAATCCGGGCGCCTCCGCCTCCAGCCGGCAGTGCCCCACCGGCAATTCCACCAGGACGTACGCCCCTTGTGCATCGCTCACGGATCTGCGCTTCAAGCCCGTCTCGGCCTGGGTCGCCGTCACCTTCACTCCCGACACAACTCCGCCGCTTCCATCCATCACCATGCCGCGTATGCTGCCCGCAATTTCCTGCGCCGACGCGCTCCATTCGGCCATCATTCCTAAAACCAGCAACCCCAGCAGCTTTCCAAATTTCTTCATTCCCTCTCCTTTTACGTTCATCTTCGCTTCCACTCTTTTTGCATTGGGTTTGGGTTTTGCCGTGGAATCACAGGAACGTGCAGGCGCTGAAGAAAAATGCGAAAGATATGAGCAAAACGCGCACCACGCAATTCGCGACGGGAGCGAAATTCGTCAACGCTTCACCTCAAATCTAAATTTTCCAGTTCCTGCTCGAATCCCGCAGACACACCGGTACGCCGCCGCGCACACATCCGTCTGGCGTCTGCGCTGCTACATGGTGTTCAGATCTGCGGCTTCATACACCCCGGCCAGATGAACACTCCCCCAAAACTCGCGTGAGAATACGAGGCAGAAGAAAGAGTGGCAATACTATAAAAGAATTACTTCGCTCCGCGGACAAGCATGCGGAGGAATGGCGCGGGTTAGTGCCCCGCATTTCGGAGGAAGGTTGGACTCTAAGTCTGGTCGATCAATCGGTGGTGAATCGCGTACAACGCCAGCTCCAGCCGGTCGGAGACGCCCAGTTTATCGAAGATGTTGTGCAGGTGATTCTTTACCGTCTGCTCGGAGATAAACAGCTTCTCCCCAATTTCCTTGTTCCGGAATCCCTGCGCCACCAGTTGCACAATTTCTTTTTCGCGGTCGGACAGCAGTGGCTTCTCGCGCCGCGGGCCGGACTCCGACGACTTCGCGAACGCTTTCATCACTTCCGCCGTCATGCGGTTGTCCAGCCAGATCTCTCCCGCATGCACCCGGTGAATGCTCTTCACCAGCAGGTCCGTGGCGGACTGTTTCAGCACCACCCCGCGCGCGCCCAGGCGCATCGCCCGCACCACGTCGCGATCGTCCTCCGCCGCCGTCAGCACGATCACCCGCGTCGGCATCTGGTCAAAATTCACTTCCTCGAGCACCGCCAGCCCGTCCTTCTCCGGCATGCGCAAATCCAGCAGCAGGATATCGGGCTTCAGTTTTGCCAACATCTTGATACATTCGGCGCCGTTCTGCGCTTCGCCGACGATGGTCATTTCCTCGTCGCCGTCGAGCAGTTTGCGCAGGCCGTCACGGAATATCGCGTGGTCATCGGCCATCAATACCCGGATTTGTTGTTTGGTCTTCGCCATAATTAACCGAGCGGAACCTCTATCGTTAGACGTGCCCCATGCCCTGGATTTGACTCTACGGTCAAAACTCCTCCGACCGTTCGCGTGCGTTCCTTGATGGAAATCGGACCCAGCCGCAGGCGGTCCAGCTCGTCCCCCGTGAAGCGTCCGGCGAAACTGAACCCTTCGCCGTTATCATCCACCACCAGGGAAATACGGCTGTCGTCCTGCGACAGTTTTACCACGACATGGGAAGCCTTGGCATGCTTTTTTATGTTGTTCAGTGCTTCACGGTAAATCTGGAAGATCTCCCGGCAAACCCGGTCCGGCGCGTGCAAATCCACCGAATCCACCAGTAAATCCAGCGCCAAGGCCGATTCGTTCCGGAAACGCTCCCCAAATCCCCGCATCAGGTCTACCAGGTCCGCCGACTGCACCCGCAGCGGCCGCAGGTCCGTTACCATGTGCCGCAGCTCTCCCCCCTCGTTCCTCACCGTCTGCTGCAGTGACGTCAGCCCGGCCTCCAGTTGCTCCGGCTGGGTGGCCACCTTGCGCCGCAGCACGTCCAATTGGATTTCGATGCTCAAAAGTGTCTGCAGAATTCCGTCATGCAGGTCGCGCGAGATCCGCGAGCGCTCCGCCTCAATCGCGCGAACCCGCAAATGCCGCAACAGGAATACATTTTCCAGCGCACCGCTCACATGCCTCGAGATTTTCTCAAACCAGGCCAGGTCTTCCTCATGGAACGGCCCGTGCCCGTCCCTCCGGTTCAACAGGAACAGCCGCCCCACCGGGCGATCGCCCTGATCGAACGCCACACTTAGGAAATTCTGAATCCCGATCTCCTGCTGCGTCGGCCCCGGAATCCGCGGCAGGATTTTCAGCCTCTGCACGTTCCTGCGGTCCCACCCGAATCCCGCCCCCCGCCCCTCCAGCGAGTTCCAACACAGCGACGCATCCATGTCATCCAGCAGAAAACCATCCGAGCGCGTCAGCGGCAGGTTTTCCGGCGTCAGCCGCTCGCTCTCCCCGGCCTTCAATCGCCACAGGAAAATTCGCTCCAGGTCCGTGTCCCGGTACGCCAGGATTGCTGCCTCCGTCTTGAACTCCCCGCACAAGTCCTCCAGGAGCAACCTCAATGATTCCGCCAATCCGATTTCCACATGCATCGTCCCGGATACCCGGCTCAGGAATTCCTGCTGCTCCGTGAACCTGCGGTTGCGATTCCCGAGGAACGCCATGCCTCCCGCGCCCAGCAGCGTCGCCGCGAAAACGGGCAGGAAGAATAAGGCCGACGGTCCCTGGCCTGCCGCCGGCAACCGGTTCAGCCGCAGCGCCACCGCCAGAAGCAGCAGCCCAAAGGAAAGGAACATGGCCAGCTTCAGGTTCCATCGGTAGCCCGCCGCAAACGCCACAAAAAACACCAGGAACCACGCCGGGATCATCTCCGTCGAAAAATACAAGTACAGCCCCACCACCAGGACGTCGCACCCCAGCGGCAAGTGCCACTTATACGCCGCCAGCGCTCGCTCCAGCGCCAGGATTATCGTGCCCATCAACAGGTACGCCGTCAGCAGCGTCAGCGCCCGCTCCGCCTCCCTCACCGTGCGCAACTCCAGCAGGCACGATATCGCCAGTAGCGCGACCACCGGTCGCGCGTACGCGATCTGCATCTCGAAATGTAATCGGTCTGACGCTTGCGGGTTCATGTGCGGGGACACACATCCCTAGCCTAGTCTAACAACCCCCGCCGCCGCCCCGCCCCCCGCGCCACGCCGCGTTTCCACCTTGCTATCACCTAATCAAGCAAATCCCGCCTGCGCCCAGCAACGCTCTTGCTTCCCGATATCTGATTACTGATATCCCTGCCCCCGCTCCAGTTCCCGCTGGTGGCATGCTTTCTCGTGCTCCGGGGTCATGTTAAACTGGTGCCCAGTGGTGGGAGTAGCTCAGCTGGTAGAGCGTCGGTCTGTGGCACCGAATGTCGCGGGTTCGATCCCCGTCTCCCACCCCAATATTTATGCTGTGATTTAGCATTTCCTGCCAAAGAACTACCTCTTCCCTTGTGACTCATCCCCCTCATCAAGACGCCCCTCAAAAGCACTGAGGATCTCCTCTGGAAGCTGCGCGTCGAAGTCGTCGGCAATCCAGATCTTGCCTGGATACGTGCCCAACTTGGGGCGTGGCTTCTTTTCCGCTTTGCTTTTCCCCTTCGACTTGGACGTTTTCTTAGCCTTCATACTGTTGCTATCATCCTGTAGTTTTTTTCAGCCCGTGTAGAATATTTAACGATTCGAGAGTAACTCGAATCTTCGCTATGACCCAGATCATTTGCAAAGGCCTACTCGTCGACATGGACGGCGTCCTCGTTGATTCCACTCCCGCCGTCGCCCGCGTCTGGGCTCGCTGGGCACTCAAGTACAACATGGATCCCGACTACGTCGTTCAGTTCTCTCATGGCCGCACCAGCCTCGCCTCGATCCAGGAACTTCTCCCTAACGCCGGCCCCGAAGTCCACCTGGAAGAAGACCGCTGGATGGAGCGCGCCGAAATCGAAGATGTCGCCGACGTCATCGCCCTTCCCGGCGCCAAAAATCTGCTCGCTACAATTCCCCCTACGCAACTCGCCGTCGTCACCTCC
>Ga0307471_100001995_pt1 | contig 11582 bp, 10 predicted proteins | sample atmos_gasesAM3C__2_FD_204566 | JGI IMG/M metagenome (GOLD analysis project Ga0307471, IMG submission 204566) | Hardwood forest soil microbial communities from Morgan-Monroe State Forest, Indiana, United States - atmos_gasesAM3C_515 | ecosystem: Environmental > Terrestrial > Soil > Temperate... | reverse complement strand
TGGAATATTCTCGTGTCACCTTGGGGCCAGCGGATGGCGCCGAATGGGACCCGGGCGGAGCGCAGTGCGACTTGCTTCGCTTGTTCCGGCCGGATCGCATCGTAGGTGCGACTTGCTTGGCTTCCCGGAGCACCCAAGATGCGGCCGGCCGCGCGAGCTTTGACCCGTTGCATTCGGCGGAGCAACGGGTGCCCCTGTAATTCGGCGACAGGACCCGCTAAGTCGCTTGGCGTCTGAGAACATTCCATTGCGATCACTCCACCACGATGTTCACCAGCCGTTTCTCGACGTACACGACGTTCTTGATCGTCTTCCCTTTGATCCATTCCACGACCTTCGCATCCGCCTTCGCTATATCGACGATCTGTCTCTCACTCCAATCGGCGGGGACTGTCACCTTGCTTCGCAGCTTCCCATTGACCTGTATAGGGATCGTCAGGACTGCCTCCCGGAGCAGCGCCTCTTCGTAGCGTGGCCAGGGCTGCCGTGCCAAGGTCGTCGCGTGGCCAGTCTCCGCCCAGAGCTCTTCCGCAATGTGAGGCGCGAAAGGCGTGAGCAGCGGCAGCAAGGCGTTGACCGCCTCCCGCAGCGCGGCAACCTCGCCAGGCTGGTCCGTGCCTTTGGTCTCTGCCGCGAACTTGTACAACCCGTTCACGAACTCCATCAGCGCCGCGATGGCCGTGTTGAACTGGAACTCATGCTCGATATCGTCCGTCACCTTCCTGATCGTCCGGTGCGTGAGACGCCGGAGATCAATCGTAACGCTGCTCGCCCGAGAGCTCGCAGCTACGGAAGCCGCAGGCGCTGCACCTTCCGAGACCTGCTTGCTGATCGCCGGGGCCAGGTCGTGCACCAGGCGCCAGACGCGCCCCAGGAAGCGGTACGCGCCCTCCACGCCCTCGTCGCTCCACTCCAGGTCCTTCGCCGGCGGCGCTGCAAAGAGGGAGAAGAGGCGCGCCGTGTCCGCGCCGTACGCCATGATCAAATGCTCCGGGTCCACAATGTTCTTCCTCGACTTCGACATCTTCTCGACGCGGCCACGCTCGACCGGCTTCCCGCACTGTTTGCACCGCCACCCGTCCTTGTTGACTTCTGCTGGCAACAGCCAGCCGTGCTCCTCGCAGCGGTAGGTTTCCATGCAAACCATGCCTTGCGTCAGGAGGCTCGTGAAGGGCTCGTCCACTTTCACCAGTCCCAGGTCGCGCACGGCTTTGGTGAAGAAACGGGCGTAGAGCAGATGCAGGACCGCGTGCTCGATCCCGCCGATGTACTGGTCCACCGCCATCCAGCGATCCGCCTTCTCGGGATCTACCGGCCGCGTCGTTTCGTGGGGCGAGCAGTAGCGGAGGAAGTACCAAGACGAATCCACGAAAGTGTCCATCGTGTCGGTCTCGCGCCGGCCCGGACCCTTGCACTTTGGGCATTGAGTCTTCACGAACTGCTCGGATTGGGCGAGCGGCGAGTCGCCCTTGCCGGTGAACGGCACGTCCTTGGGAAGCATCACTGGCAGATCGGCTTCCGGCACCGGCACGGCTCCGCACGTCTGACAATAGATGATCGGGATCGGCGTACCCCAGTACCGCTGGCGCGAGATGCCCCAGTCGCGGAGCCGGTAGTTCACCGTGCGTGCGCCCATGCCGCAGGTCTCGATGAAGTCGGCGATGCGCTCCTTCCCCTCCGCCACCGGGAGGCCGGAGAACTGGCCGCTGTTGACCAGCGTGCCTGCCTGCTCCTCGTAGGCCGCCGTTAGTGGCTCACGGAGCATGCCTTCCGGGTTCTGAATGACCAACCGGACCGGGATTCCGTACTTCTTCGCGAACTCGAAGTCGCGCTGATCGTGCGCCGGCACCGCCATGATCGCGCCGGTCCCGTACTCATACAGGACGAAGTTCGCCACCCAGATCGGAATCGGCTCAAGCGTGAAGGGGTTCACGGCGCAGGCGCCTGTGAATACTCCTTCCTTCTCCCGGTCGGCGGCGGTCCGAAGCGCCTTCTCCTGCCGGGAGACCCGCGCGACGAACTCCCGCACAGCCTTTGCCTCCGGGCGGCCCTCGATCAACCGCTCGACCAGCGGCGACTCGGGCGCGAGGCTCATGAAGGTCGCGCCGAAGATCGTGTCCTGGCGGGTGGTGAAGATCCGGATCGCCGGCAGGTCTGGCAGCGGCTCGGCTAGCGGGAAGTCCACCTCCACACCGATGCTCCTGCCGATCCAGTTGCGCTGCATGGTCAGCACGCGCGCCGGCCAGGCGGGGAGCCGATCGCAGCCGGCCAACAACTCCTCGGCGTAGGCCGTGATCCGGAAAAACCACTGCTCCAGCTCCTTCTGGACCACCACGCTCTCGCACCGCCAACAGCGGCCTTCCTGCACCTGCTCGTTGGCGAGCACGGTCTCGCAGCTCGGGCACCAGTTCACCGCGGAGCGCTTCTTGTACGCAAGACCCTTCTCGTAAAACTTGAGGAAGAGCCACTGGTTCCATGTGTAGTAGTCCGGCTCGGACGTCGTGATCTCGCGGCTCCAGTCGTAGGAGAGCCCCAGGCGCTCCAACTGGTCCCGCATGTAGCGGATGTTCTCGGTCGTCCAGACGGCGGGGTGCACGCCCTTTTCGATCGCCGCGTTCTCCGCCGGCAGGCCGAAGGCGTCCCAGCCCATCGGGTGCAGGACATTGTGGCCCCGCATCGTCTTGAACCGGGCCAGCACGTCCCCGATGGCATAGTTACGCACATGGCCCATGTGGATGCGGCCGGAGGGGTAGGGGAACATCTCCAGGCAGTAGAACTTGGGATGAGAGGAGTCTTCGGTCACACGGAAGGTCTGCTGCTCAGTCCATTTCCGCTGCCATTTTACTTCGACCTGCTGGGGATTATAGGCGCGTTCCATCGTACAAATACCCGCGGCGAATCTAACACACTGTCAGGGGGCGGGCAAGAAACGGGGATAGGCGTTACGGGTCCGGCTGGCCCTTGAGGTCTTTCAGATCCTGGAGGGTGAGGAGGCTGGTGAGCGGGACGCCCAGAGCCTCGACGTGCACGCGGCCGCCGTCTTCCTGCCGGTCCACGAGCACCAGCGCGTGGCGCACGTCGAGGCCCGCCGCACGCGCCTGCGTGATGGCATCGATCGTTGCCTGGCCGGTGGTGAGCACGTCGTCCACGACCACTACGCGGTCGCCTGCTTGGAAGGCACCTTCCACCGCATGTTTCATGCCGTGGTCCTTGGGCATCTTGCGGACCACGAAGGTCCGCAGCTCGCGGCCGGTGCGGTCATAGACGTAGTCGGACACCGCAGTGGCGATCGGGATCGCGCCGATCTCCATCCCGCCGACAGCCTGGATGTCCCAACCCTTGAGATGGTCGGCAATCAGCTCGGCGAGGATCCGCCGGTACTGCGGGTGCGAGAGCAATTGCTTGCAGTTGATGTAGTACTCGCTGACGCGGCCGGACGCCAGCGTGAAGTGCGGCCTCGTCTTCCAGTGGAATGATCCGGTCGCGAGGATGGCCTTGGCGAGGTCGAGCTTGCCCATCGCTTCGAGTCCGTACCATCCCTCGCTGGAGCGAGTCAAGGGATAGTTGATTCATGTATGATCAAGGCCGCGATGGACGAAATCGTGAAGCAGCTCGAGACGGTGATGCGGTATCACGAAGATACCAAGCATCACTTCAACCGCTACGCGCGGGCGCTCGGCCACATGGACTGGGCAAACCAGCCAAACCCCTTCCGACGCTACGAGGGCGCCACGCTCGTGCGCCTGCCGATCTTGAGCCCGGACGAGGAGCCGCTTTCGCCGCCGTATGCGGACCTGTACCGCTCGGGCGCCGTGCCGAGCGCGCCGGTCACGATCCGCACCCTCTCGCGGCTGTTCGAATACGCACTCGCCCTGTCCGCCTGGAAGCAAGCTGGCGACACGCGCTGGGCGCTGCGCAGCAACCCCTCCAGCGGGAACCTGCACCCCACCGAGGGCTATCTGCTGATCGGTGCGGTGCCCGGCCTCGCATCCACGCCAGGGCTGTACCACTACGCGCCCAAGGAACACGGGCTTGAGCGGCGCGCGGACTGCCCCGACGAATTGCTCGCGGAGTTGCTGCACCCGTTTCCGCCGCAGGCCTTCCTGGTGGGACTCTCGTCCATTCACTGGCGGGAGGCGTGGAAGTACGGCGAGCGCGCGTTCCGCTACTGCCAGCACGACGCGGGCCACGCGATCGGGACCGTCCGGATCGCCGCCGCGACGCTAGGCTGGAGTGCAATGGTCTTGCACTGCCTTTCGGATGAGACCGTCGAGGACTTGCTGGGGCTGAACCGGACCGAGCCCTTCGCAGGGGCCGAACGTGAACATCCTGACCTGGTCATGATCGTCTGGCCGACCGACCTCGCACGGGATTGGCGGAGAGGCGACGACCGTGTGTTCCCGCTCTTCCTCGATCCGGTCCTCGTGGGCGAGATGACGAAGCAACGGTGGTACGGGAAGGCGAACCGGCTCAGCCCTGATGATCCCGTGCCGTGGGAGATCATTGATGCTGTCGCAGTCGCGTCGCGGAAACATAGTAGTGAATGGCACGGCCTCGATTGGTTTGATTCGCTCCAGGCACCGCGGGAAGCCGCTTCCTCTGCTGGCGGGCCCTCGGCCGGGCGGATCATCCATCAGCGGCGAAGCCTCCTCGCCTGCGACGGGAAGACCTCGATCCCGGCTGACACGTTCTACAAGATGCTCGCGCGGGTCATGCCGCATCCCGAGCTGGAGGTGCTCCGGCGGCCCATGCCGTGGGACGCCCTGCCATGGGATCCAACCATTCACCTGGGCCTATTCGTCCATCGCGTGGACGGCCTTGACCCCGGCCTGTACATGCTGGCCCGCGACCCAGGAAAGTTGGACAAGCTCAAGCACGCCATGCACGAGCAATTCGCCTGGACCACTCCGTCCGGGTGTCCTCCTGACCTGCCCCTGTACCTGCTCGAGCGCGGCGACGCGAAGCGGATGGCCTCCCAGGTGAGCTGTTTTCAGGACATCGCGGGAGAGAGCGCCTTTTCCCTGGGCATGATCGCCGAGTATCAGGAGGCTCTGTTCAACCATGGGCCATGGTTCTATCGGCGGCTGTTCTGGGAAACGGGCGTGATCGGGCAAGTCTTGTACCTGGAGGCCGAAGCGGCGGGTGTGCGGGCGACGGGCATCGGCTGCTTCTTCGATGACCCGGTGCACCAGGTCTTTGGCTTCAAGGACCTCGCCTTCCAGTCGCTCTACCACTTCACCGTCGGCGGTCCGGTGGACGATCCCCGCCTCACGACGCTCCCGCCCTACGGCGTGCACGTGGAGGGGCAGGAGCGCGGGATGGACTTGCCGTAGACGCGATCCTATCACCTGAGGCTCGGGGTCCTGTCGGCGAGTCACCCTGACGTGCTCGCGCTCCGGGAAGCCAAGCAAGTCGCGCTGCGCTCCGCCAGGGCCCCACTCGCCGCCACCCCTTCTCATCCGGCGACATTGGCTGGATCGGCGCCAACCGCGCACTTACTTTATTTCATCAGCGCGTGGAAGGTGTCGATGGACGGGTACTTCGATGATGCGTGGGGCGGCGCGGCGGAGCTGGACTTTGCGCGATGATAGAGGTGCCGGATCCCGTGCGTCTGGGCCGAGAGTAGCGCGGCCTCATCGTCATCCACATAGAGCGTGGCGGCAGGATCGAATCCCAGAATCACCTCCGACTTGACCCAGTAGGCCACCTTGGATTTGAGGCAGCCGACGTCGAACGCAGTGATGGCCCGGTCGAGGTACGCCTCCAAGCCGGTCTGGGCCATCTTGATTGCCAACGTCTTGGGATGCGCGTTCGTGACCAGATGGACGGGGATCTCCAGCTTGCGCAGGAACGTGAGAAAGGCCAGGCTGTCGGGGTGTGGCGCGATTCGGTGCCGTAGCGAGTCCTTGATGGCCGGCACGTCGAGCTCCAGCGTGCGGGTCCAGTAGTCCACGTCGGTCCAATCCAGCTCACCCTCCACGGCGCGGTAGAGCGCCACCAGCCGCTTGCGCGCCGCCTCCACCGACATCCGGTTCGCCGCCGCATAGTGCGCTGGCAGTGCCTCCAGGTAGAAATGGTCGTCAAAGGCTCTGTCGAGCAGCGTCCCGTCCATGTCCAGCAGGACGGTCCGGATCGTAGCCCAGTCGGGGGCCGGATAGACGGTAGTGCACATGAGGGCATTATACAGAAAGAGTCAGCGGAAAGGGGGACAGGCTACACTCGCAAAAAAATTGCCTGTCCCCTTTTCCGTACCCGCGAATCCGTGGTACCGTCATTTCCAATCATGTTCACCGTCGCCATCATCGGTCGCCCCAACGTGGGCAAGTCCACGCTGTTCAACCGTGTCCTGGGCCGCCGCCAGGCCATCGTCAAGGACTTCCCTGGCGTGACGCGCGACCGCCACTACGTCGAGTGCGAGTACCGGGGCAGGCGATTCCAGTTGGTGGACACCGGCGGGCTGGTCCCTTCCACTGACGAGCAGATGTTCAGCCTGATCCGCGAGCAGTCCCGTCGCGCGATCGCCGACGCGGACGCGCTCATTTTCCTGATGGACGGGCGCGAAGGCTTAACCCCGATGGACCGGGAGATCGCCGACCTGCTGCGCGGCGTGAACAAGCCCGTGTACGTGGCGATCAACAAGATCGACACGCCCAAGTCCGATCCGCTCGTCAGCGACTTCTATGAACTGGGATGGGAGCCGCTCTACCCGCTCTCCGCCGAGCACGGCGCCGGCGTCGCGGAATTGCTGGACGCCCTCTATCCCCTGCTCCCGGCCGCCACCGAGGGTGCGGCGACCACGGACACTCCCAAGGTCGCCGTCGTGGGGCGCCCCAACGTCGGCAAGTCCACCTTCATCAACACGCTGCTGGGAGAGCCACGCCTGGTGGTCAACGAGGTACCTGGCACGACGCGCGACGCCATCGACACCCTGGTTCGCTACAAGAAGGCGGAGTATCTCTTCATTGACACGGCCGGCATCCGCCGGCGCGGGAAGATCGATCCAGGCGTGGAGCGCTACAGCGTCGCGCGCGCCATGCGGGCGCTGGGCCGGGCCGACCTGGCCGTCCTGATCCTGGATGGGGTCGAAGGGGTGACGGAGCAGGACACCAAGATTGCCGGCCTGGCCCTCCGCGGCGGCCGGGCCTGCGTGCTCCTGGTGAACAAGTGGGACCAGCGGGCCGACGATCCGGACGCCAAGGCGAAATACGAGGCCGAACTCCGCCGCCGCTTCGCCTTCCTCTCGTGGGCGCCGGTGCTCTATGGCTCGGCCCTCGAGCTCAAGACGGTCGCGGGCGTCTTCCCGGTGATCAACCGGACGTTGAAGGCCTTCGCGCACCGCGTGCCGACGGCGCAGCTCAACCGGATCTTCCAGGACGCCATCGAGACGCACCCTCTGCCGATCCGCAAGGGGAAGCCCGTAAAATCGGCGTATATCACCCAGGTCGCTGCCAAGCCTCCCACGTTTGTCCTTTTCTGCAGGCATCCGGAGGAGATCGGCGCGCCTTATCTGCGCTATCTTGAGAACCATCTTCGGGAGCAGTTCGACTTCGCCGGCACCCCGATCCGCATCTTCGCAAAAGCCAAATGAGGACAGCCGGCGCCGTCCTTGGTCTTGCACTGGCGGTCTCCCTCCTGAGCCCCTTCACCGAGGCGAGGGAAGCGCCGTCAGCCTCGATCGAGATCATCGCCAGCAAACGGGCATTCAGCCCGGAGACGCTGACTCTGCTGCGGGGAGAGCCGGTCGCGCTCGTCATCCGCAACGAGGATGAGGACCTGCACGCCTTTGTCCCCCTGTTGTTCCTGCAACACACAAACGTCCAGGTGAGCGGGAACGGCGCGCCCGAGTTCAACGAGACCGGGTTTGTCCGCGTCCTGATTCCTCCCCATGGGAGGGTCGAGTTGCGGTTCACCCCAAAGACCGCCGGCACGTTCCACTACATCTGCGACCTGCCGGGCCATGACATGCGGGCCCAAATTGTCGTGAAATAGGCGCAGTTTTTCGTCGTTGACAGACTCCTGCCGCCCGACTACCATACTGCCCCTGAGAGGGTCCCTTCCATCGCAGAACGTAGTGGACGGCCTCTAGCACTTTCATAAATCCGAACGGCTACCAGAAGGAGGTCAACGCAATATGATATCCGGACGCCTTTTCCCCATATGGTTTCTTTCGCTCTCGTTTCTGCTTCTGGGAGCCAGTGCTGTCCTTGCGGCCGATGCGCCCGCCGCGCCAGCTGCTCCTGCTGCTCCTCCTGCCTACGAGGTTTGGGTAATTGATCAGTCGGACAGCTCGAAAGACGGAGGAGGGACCCTCTACATCTATGACGGTGACGGTCTCGCAAAAGACGCGAAGTCGGCCAAGGCGGAAACGGTGGACCTGGGCGACAAGTTCGCCGAAGCCTGCAAGGAAGTCGGGGGCTACCCGAAGCGTCCCCACATGATCTTCTTCACCAAGGACGGGAAATACGGAATCCTCTCCTATGTGGCCAGTGGCCACGTTGTGTTCCTGGACGCGGCCGCCCGCGCGCCAATCGGGTGCGTCAGCCTGGGCAAGAACGCCCACGCGACATTCCCCGCCGCCAACATGAAACTGGCCATCGGCGCAAACATCGCCGAAAAGAAGTTGGTCCGCATTTGGACAGACTATGCCAACAAGAAATTCACAGTGAATCCGTCCACCGACGTCGTGGCCTTGGCAACCTTGGAATCGGGTGGGGCGCTTCCCGACATGGCGCCGATCTGTCCGATCATCGAGAACAAAAGCCAGTACGCCTTCGTCACCCCGCGCGGCGGTGGCCTGGCCATCTTCGACATCACGACGACCCCCATGTCCAACACAGGATCACTGCCAAAAGACGCCATACACCCGGCAGGATGCGGAGGAATCCAGATCGGGTCCATCATGTACCTCAACTCCGGCGGTGGGTGGCCTGCCACGCCCCTAAATCATGACGTATATGCCTTCGGACTCGGCTCCCTCCCTGAGGGAAGCGTGCCGGAGTTGATCGGAGGACGGGACAGCGGGGATTCGCACGGGATGGTTGCCGTCGGCGGTAAGCACCTCTGGTCGGGCGACCGGCATCTCAACCTGATCGACACGTACGACACCGGCAACGGGAACATCAAAGTCGGAACGATCCTGCTCTCTGGGGATCTCAGCAAGGATCCCGCGCCCGACCTGATGGACGCGGCGCCGGACAGCAGCTATGTCTTCGCCGCGCTACGCGGTCCTAGTCCGCTCACCGGCAATAACAAAGACGTCAACAATGCCGTGGGTAGCACGCCGGGCGTAGGCGTCATCAAGGTCGAGGGGAACGGCAGGGGTGGCGCGCTCGTAGGGATCGCCCCGATCAGCAAGAAGGTGCAAGAGAAAGACAAGGAAGGCAAGGATGTGACGGCCGAGAAGGCCGACCCGCACGGGATTCAAGTGCGGAAGAAGTAACCGTCTCGATCGAGAAATAGGGGGAGGGTCTGCGGAGAGCCCGGCTCTTTTTTTTATATCGTCCCTGACCCGTTTGCCATGCCACGCAGTTGGCTCTCGCGTAACGACTTTGAGGCCCTCGTGGCCCGGGCGGTGAAGGACCTGCCCAAGGATTTCCGCCGCTACCTCGACAACGTGGCGATCGAGGTCCAAGAGGAGCCCAGCATGGAGGCGCTCGAAGCGGTCGGCCTAGAGCCTGAATACGCGGACGAGTTGCTCGGGCTGTACTGGGGTCGCTCCATCCATGGCAACTCCTTCTTTGATACCGGCGGACAACTGCCGGATCGCATTTACATCTATCGCGGCCCGATCCTCCGTCTGTGTGAAACCGAGGAGGAGGTCATCAGAGAGGTGCAGGAAACCGTGGTCCACGAGATCGGCCACCACTTCGGACTTGCCGACGATGACATGCCGTTCTAAAGTGAGTTGTGGTACGATAACGCCACAGGTTATCGTCGCGTACAAGGAGGCTTTACCATGAGTGCCCTTCGACTCCTCCGTGCTTGCTCAGCAATCGGCCTGGCATTGCTCTTCACAGGCTGCGCAGGCTTGCCGGAACCGTATCCCCCGCCCGCCAATCCCTTCCTGACTGACGCTCCTCCATTAGCGAGCACGACGCTCGCCCAACCGGCCAAAGTGGGGCTCATCTGGCTGATGCCGGCCGACTTGACCATTCCCCCTCAGGCCGCCCAGCGGAGCCTCATGGACAAGATCAAAGCCCAGTTCGCGGCGGGCAAGCGTCTGGAAATCGTAGGTGCCACGATGATCGCGGTTCCGCATGGCGACATGCTCGCCGAGGTCCGCAAGGCCAGTGCGCCGTTCAACGTCAATCAGGTGTTAGTCGTCATGCCAACAGGGACCGAGGTGGTCAGCCCTGTATGGCTCCATTACGGCCGCGCCGGCCGCGCCGTTGGGACGCGCACAGACAGTTATTTCACCGTGTCCCTGGTCGGCCTGGACCTGAACAGCGGCAAGAGCCTGTATTCGGTCGCGGCTTACGGACAGGCCCAGCTTCTAGCAACCGACTACGAGGACGCGCGCCCCTTCTTCCCGCGCATCTCGCCTGGCTATGGTAATAGCGCCTTCATCTATCCTCAGCGCGCGACTTTCCCGCCTGGCGAGGTCCACGCCGTGTCCTTGGAACAGGCGGTGAACGGGCTCATCTACGAGCTCGACAGGGCGCTTGCAAGCTGAGTGGCCGAGATCACCTCGCTCATCTCGCCGGTCATTCTCGAATTCCTGTTCGCGCTGTCCGTCATCGGCTTCGTTGGCAGTGTGATCGCCATCCCGTGGATCCTGGTTCGCCTCCCCCAGGACTATTTCTGCGACCGCCATCCGAGGACCTGGCTGAAGGACCATCATCCGGTCCTCCGGTTCATCGCCCTGGCGTCGAAAAATGTCGTCGGGTGGTTCCTGCTGTTGGGTGGGATCGCCATGCTGGTCCTGCCTGGGCAGGGCCTGCTCACAATACTAATCGGGGTGTCGCTGATGGACTTCCCGGGGAAGCGGGCGATCGAGCGCAAGCTCGTCAGCCGGCCCCTGGTCCTACAGGCCATCAATCGCATTCGGCAGCGCTTCGATCGGCCGCCCCTGCTGATCGATGAGCACAGCGTCCACAAGGCCTGACCAGACATAGACTCCCTCGCCAGGTTGCGATTACAATGGCGCCATGCCTCGCGTCGCCTTCGCCGGATTTCTTCTTGCAGGAACTCTCGCATCGATCGCCGCTGCCGTAGGGGCCCAATCGAAGGGCGGCTGGGTCGCCAAGGCGCCGGCCTTGCTCACGCGCACCGAAGTGGCGGTCGCCGCCGTCCGGGGCAAGGTCTACGTGGTCGGAGGCTTTCAACCGGGCCTCCCATTCATCACGCCAGCCGTTGAGGAATACGATCCGGCCACCGACACCTGGCGCGAGCGCGCCCCGCTGCCCAGCGGTCTGCACCATGCGGGGATCGGGGTGGTGAATGACCGGCTCTACGTCATCGGCGGGTTCGAACTCTCGCTGTTCTCCATCTGGTCGCCGGTGACCAGCCTGTACGAGTACGACCCGGTCGCCGATCGGTGGTTGGCCCGCAAGCCCATGCCCACTCCGCGCGGGGCGCTGGCC
>Ga0307471_100001994_pt1 | contig 11582 bp, 12 predicted proteins | sample atmos_gasesAM3C__2_FD_204566 | JGI IMG/M metagenome (GOLD analysis project Ga0307471, IMG submission 204566) | Hardwood forest soil microbial communities from Morgan-Monroe State Forest, Indiana, United States - atmos_gasesAM3C_515 | ecosystem: Environmental > Terrestrial > Soil > Temperate... | reverse complement strand
GGGACCGGCTCGCGGCTCAATGGCGACCCAAAAGCGCGGTTGAAGCAGAATCGGTGTTTCGTAAGGTCGGACTTGTGGGAGAATTCTGGAAGCTGACCGGGTAAGCATCTTTATAGACTCCCGGCCGCAGCGGAGTACTTGGGTGGCGTATGCGGCGTTCCCTATCTGTCCACGCAGCGTGGCTCCTGTCGTGTTTAGCCCCCCTTCTGTTCGCTCCCAAGGTTTCGCAGGCGCAGGACCTTGCCAAGCGGATTATCCTGAAGGACGGTTCCTACCAGTCCGTCACCAAGTATGAAATCAAGGGGGAGCGCGTTCGCTATTTGAGTGCGGAACGCGGGGAGTGGGAGGAACTGCCCAAGTCGCTGGTGGACTGGCCGGCCACTGAGAAATACGAGAAAGATCGCGCGTCAGGCGCCCCGACTCCCGAAGCCGCCGAATTGGACAAGGAACTCGAAGCCGACCGCCAGGCGGAGGAAGCCCGTTCTCCCCATGTTGTGCCCGGGTTGCAGTTGCCGGAAGAAGGTGGGGTCTTACTACTGGATACCTACCAGAGCCAGCCAGAACTGATCCCGATTGACCAGCGCAGTGGCGGGGTCAACAAGAACACGAAGGGGAACATTCTGCGGGCGGCGGTGAACCCGATTGCCAGCGCACATCAAACCGTCGAGGTGCCGGGCAGGCATGCGCCCGTGCAGTCGCACGTTACCGTGCCCGCGCTCTACATCAACATTGATCGAGGAGAGGAAACCGAAGCCGACGCCGCCATGTCCCAGGCGACGTCAGGAGACGCGAAGAAGGAAGACTCCGTGCCCCCGACCGAGCGCTTCCGCATCGTGCGTCTTGAGCCGAAGGGGGACAAGCGCGTGGTTGGAGATATCAAGATCGCGGTGTACGGCAAGATTTCTCAGGATGCGAAGTTCGTTCCGACCACGACGCAACCCATGACTGGAGGCTGGGTGAAGATCACGCCCAGCGAGAGCCTGGCAGCCGGCGAGTATGCTGTCGTCGAAATGCTCGGCAAAGAAGGCATGAACCTCTACGTGTGGGACTTTGGGGTGAATCCAGGTGCTCCCGCAAACCCGGTAGCTTTCAAGCCTGATCCGACGGGCACACAATCCAAGTCAGAGCCTATTGAGTTGCAGAAGAGGAAGAAGGAGAAGTAAGACGCACGTATCAGGTATCAGGTGTCACGTCTTGGTTCTCAGGTTTGCCTCAGGACGGCGGTCGGGTCCGGAACTCAAAAGTTACACCTGATACTTGTGACGCTCGAAACCTGACGCCTGAGACCTGCTTTTCCTACTTCATCACTCCCCGCTGCGCGACTCCGATGTTGTCGCGGGTCGTGTTTTTTACCAGATACATCATCTCGTCAGCCTGGCGGATCACGTCATGCGGAGACTTCGCGTCGTGTGGGTAGGTCGCCAGCCCGATCGAGGCGCGAACGTTCAGGTTCAATCCCTCTTCTTTGCAGAACATGCTGACCCGCATTGCATCCCGAAGGCGCTTGGCCACCGTCAGAGCCTGGTCCTTGCCAGTCTGCGGAAGCAGCACCACGAACTCGTCGCCACCGTAGCGAAATGCATAGTCGATCAAGCGGAGCTGCGCCTTAATAAGATATCCAATCTCGGCGAGCAGCTTGCTGCCGATCAGGTGCCCGTGGGTGTCATTGACCTGCTTGAAGTGGTCTAGATCGATGAACAAGATACTGAATTCGTAGCCGAAGCGTGCAGACCGGTACACCTCGGTTTCGAGAGTCTTATAGAGATGACGGGCATTATATAGGCCAGTGCAGTCATCCGTGATGGTGAGTTCCTGGATTTTCTCCACCGCCCGTGAGTTCTCAATCGCAATCGCGGCATAGTCGCACAGCGCCTGCAGAAAAAAGATTTCCTGATCGCCGAAGCCCTTCATGTCAACGTTGACAAGCTGAATCACGCCCAGCACACGGTGTTTGGAATTCAAGGGAACGCAGATGATGGAACGGGTTTCCCATTGCGTGACTTCGTCGATCCGTTTCGCAAAGCGGGGATCGGTGTAGACATCGGGCACGATCAGCTGTTCACCGTTCTTGGCGACCCAGCCGGCGATGCCTTCGCCGACTTTCAGGCGCACGTCCTTGAGCGCCTCGGCCGCATCGCCGACCGCGATGGCGAAATAGAGTTCGTTGTGCTCTTCGTCCACCATGAGCAACGACCAGGTGTCCGGACGGAAATACTCCGCCATCTTCTCCATGATGGTTTGCAGAATGGAATCGAGGTCCAGCGACGACGTAAGGGCCTTGGCCACATCGTGGAAGATGTTGAGCTCTTGACTCTGCCGCTTTCGGTCGGCTCCGGTGGCCTCAGGCATGCACGAAATCCTTCGATTTTTCGGGAAGAAGTAGACAAATTATATGCGGCGCTCAGAAGGCCGGGCAATGACCTTAAGTAACAAGTACCCGCAAAGCCACGTGCGGCAAGGACCTTGGGCCCTCCCCCAGCGATAGACAGGCGACCGCGTCGGAGTGATGCCTGCGGTTCTTGGACACCGGCAAGATCTGGTAACCCCCTTCCCGTGCGCTTAACATATGTTTAGTATTCCGTCTGGGCCGGATGCGCGCATCGGGAGAAAGCATCGCATGGGATCGTTCGGCGACAGGTTGAAGAAAGAGCGGGAGCAACGCAGCATTTCGCTCGATGACATCGCGCTGACCACCAAGATCGGGACCCGTATGCTCCGAGCCCTGGAAGAGGAGAAGTTCGAGCAGTTGCCTGGAGGCATTTTTAACAAGGGATTCGTGCGCGCATACGCGCGCCATCTAGGCCTCGATGAAGAACAGACCATCGCCGATTATATTGCGGCCTTGGGAGAGAGCCAATCGAAGGCGCCGGCGGAAGCTCAGCCCGCTGCGAAACCGGAGGTCACGCCCGAGCGCCGCAACCCGCTGGTGAGTGACCGACGGGAAAGCGGCGAGCGTGCGGCCGAGATCCCATGGGGATTGATGGCACTCTTGCTTATGCTGATCGCGCTGGCCTTCGCCAGTTGGAGTTACTACCATCGCGTGCCGCAAATCGAGAAGAGCAACAGCCGACCTTCTCCGACGGCCGAAACTGCGCCCCCATCCGGGGCCGTACTTGATTCCGGCTCACACGGCGCGGGCACATCGCCCGAGAAGCCGGCACCGGTGCCGGAGAGCGGCACGGCCCCCAGCAGTCCCATCCCGACCAAGGATCAGACCAGTCTGCGGCCTTCTTCGCCCGTCGCACAAGCAGCTTTGCATGCTGCGGCGCCGCTGCAGGGCACGGCAGCTGCCGGGGCATTCACAGTGCTGTTGAAGGGAAGTGACGATGCTGAGGAATGCTGGGTGTCGATCGTAGCCGACGGACAGCCGCCGGTCGAGGTCACCCTTGTGGCTCCCTACGAAAAGTTAATTCAGGCCAAGAATGAAGTTGTCGTGAAGGCCGGCAATGTCGGCGCTCTGGATGTGTTCTTCAACGGAACTAAACTTCCTTCTCAGGGCGGGCACGGTGTCGTGAGGATCCTTACTTTTCACCCCGATGGTCTTCAGGCTCTGCTTCCCATGCCTGCGGCGTCGCCACCCAGATGAACGCTCAGCAACGCTTTTCCAGCCGTTTGACCTGCTACAGCTGCCGTCCGAAGCCGATAGGCGACACTTAACCTGTTGATGCGTCAGCCTGACCCAAAATCATTGCCTCCGCTATCCTTTGTCTGGTAGCTTTTTAGGGATCCTAAAATACCCGGGAAACGCGCGAAAAGACGGCTACAGCGCCTTGATTTTTTGCGCCACACGGAACATCTTAGAAGGCTGCGAGGAGAACCAGAATTTTGCCATCCAAGAATCCTTACCTGTTTACTTCAGAGTCTGTGACAGAAGGCCACCCAGACAAGATTGCCGACCAGATTTCTGATGCCATTCTCGACGCCTGCCTGGCGGAAGACCCTACCAGCCGCGTCGCTTGCGAGACTCTGACCGCGACCGGATTAGTCGTCATTGCGGGCGAAATTACTACCAAAGCCTACGTCGACTTCCAGTCCCTGGTGCGCGGAGTCGTTCAATCCATCGGGTACGACAATGCGCTTTACGGCTTCGACTGCAACACCTGCGCCGTGATTTCCAGCATTAACAAACAATCAGGCGACATCGCGATGGGTGTCGACACGGGGGGCGCGGGGGACCAGGGCATGATGTTCGGCTTCGCGGTGAACGAAAACCCTGAGCTGATGCCTACCCCGATCCTGCTGGCCCACAAGTTGACCCAACGCCTGACTGAAGTCCGCAAGAATGGAACCTGCCCTTACCTTCGCCCCGATGGCAAATCCCAAGTCACCGTCGAATACGACAAGAACGGGAAGCCGGTTCGTGTCGACGCCGTGGTGATCTCGACCCAACACGCCGAGACCGTGGGCAACGACCAACTGCGCTCGGAGATTTTAAAGCATGTGATCCAGGCCGTGATCCCGGCCAGACTGCTGGACGCGGATACGAAATATCACATTAACCCCACCGGGCGCTTCGTGATCGGTGGCCCCATGGGCGACACTGGTCTCACTGGTCGGAAGATCATCGTTGACACCTATGGTGGGATGGGGCGTCACGGGGGCGGTGCCTTCAGCGGAAAGGACCCGACCAAGGTCGACCGGTCCGCGGCTTACATGGCACGCTACATTGCCAAGAACATTGTAGCTGCCGGGCTGGCCGACAAATGTGAAGTTCAGTTGGCGTACGCGATCGGCGTGGCCGAGCCTGTCAGTGTGCTGGTGGAGACGTTCGGAACCGCCAAGGTCGATCCTGCGATCATTCCCCACCTGATCCGTGCCAACTTCAAGCTGACTCCGAAGGGAATCATCGAGTCGCTCGACCTGCGGCGTCCGATCTACCGCAAGACCGCCGCGTACGGCCATTTTGGCCGCAGTGACAAGGACTTCACCTGGGAAGCAACGGATAGGGCTGCCAAGCTGGCGAGTGAAGCTGGGCTGCGCGAGTCGGCGTTGCAGACCGCGAAACGGTAGATTCTCGATCGAAAGAAGGGGGACGTTTGGCGACGTCCCCTGCGAAATCGCTGGGTCTCAGATCCCGGCAAAATCCTGCTCCGCGTTTCGTGTATTCTGATCGTCTAGCGGCGAGGCCGGAAGTCCAGGATTTCAATGCATTCATGAATCAGGAGAAGTATGTCAACCATACCGACGCAAGTGAACTGCGACGTGAAGAATCTCGATCTGGCCGACATGGGGAAGAAACGTATCGACTGGGCGAATCAGTCGATGAACGTGCTGCAGATTATCCGCAAAGAATTCATCAAGAATCAGCCGCTCAAGGATGTCCGCATCTCCGCCTGCCTGCACGTCACGGCCGAAACGGCGAACCTGGCAATCTGCCTGCGCGACGGCGGGGCGGATGTTGTTTTGTGCGCGTCGAACCCGCTCTCAACCCAGGATGATGTCGCCGCCAGCCTGGTGCGCGATTACAACGTTCCTGTGTTCGCGATCAAGGGGGAGGACAACGATACCTATTACCAGCACATCATCGCGGCCATCGATCACAAGCCGCAAATCACCATGGACGATGGTGCGGACCTGGTGAGTGTCCTACATACCAAGCGCACCGACGTGCTCGACGGCGTCATTGGCGGCACGGAAGAAACTACCACGGGTGTCATCCGCCTGCGCGCCATGGCGAAGGAAGGCGTGCTGCGCTATCCCATCATTGCCGTGAATGACGCGGACACGAAGCATCTCTTCGACAATCGGTATGGGACGGGTCAGTCGACGATCGATGGCATCATCCGCGCCACCAATTTCCTGCTGGCGGGATCAAAATTCATCGTAGCCGGCTACGGGTGGTGCGGTCGTGGCTTAGCCAGCCGCGCTCGGGGCGCTGGCGCGGAAGTTATCGTGACGGAAGTGGATCCGACCAAAGCGCTGGAGGCCGTGATGGACGGCTTCCGCGTAATGTCTATGAACGAAGCGGCCAAGATCGGCGATGTCTTCTGCACCGTGACCGGGAACAAGAATGTTCTCGGCAAGGAGCACTTCGAAGTCATGAAAAACGGCGCAATCATCGCGAACTCGGGCCACTTCAACGTGGAGATCGATATCCCGACGCTCGAGAAAATGGCCTCTTCCAAGCGCACCACGCGCAATTTCGTGGAAGAGTACTCGATGAAGGACGGGCGGAAGATCAACCTGCTGGGCGAAGGCCGTCTGATCAACCTGGCCGCCGCCGAGGGGCATCCCCCGTCAGTGATGGACATGAGCTTTGCCGACCAGGCGCTCTCGGTCGAGCACATGGTGAAGAACCACAGCAAGCTCGAAAAGACGGTCTACACCGTTCCGGTCGACCTCGACAAGCGGGTCGCGAAATTGAAACTCGAATCGATGGGAATCAAGATTGATCGCCTCACGCCGGAGCAGGAAGAATATCTGGCGGGTTGGTCGGAAGGCACCTAGCCTCGGTTCTCGGTTTAAAAACGGAGTGGCGAAAGCGGCTCCGTTTTTTATTGCTCAACCGCTTCCCACGACCGCGCAGCGAACCGGATCGACGTCCCAGATGAATGGCTCTTCCGGCAGTCGCTCCAACCCCAGTTCGCCTGCTTCGATCGTGCCCGGCTTACCAGTCCAAACCACACGGAACTGGGCTTTGAGGCCGTCATACTGAACGTCGAGAATTTCGCCGGGCTTGATTTGCGAGCGCACGTTCTGCAGAACCGCTCCCAGGCTGCTGATATTTCGCACGCTGGCCAACTGCATGAACGGCCGACAATAGCTGTCCACACCCCAGATGCGTACCGGCAGAGCTGTATCGATTCGTGTCTCGCGTCGGCGGTCCATGAGCGCTGTCCCCCAGAAGAGCAGCACGGATACCGACCGAGATTACGCATTTTTGTGGGTCCCGCAAAGTAACACCGGTTACTCCCCCCTTGGTTTCTGAAGTCACTGGGAGAAGGAATGGGCCGGAAGTGGGCGGTTCCTGCCTTGGATTGTCGGCAGGTGGCGTCGGGGCAAAGAGCGCGACGCGCTCAGTTCAGGTTGCGCAGGGAGCAGGCGCCCGGGCCGCGCGGATCCCCGCAAGATCCGCAGGCCCCTGATGACGGAGACGGCTGGCTTGCGAGTGAACCCTTGCTGGAGACTGCGAATGTCGAGAGCTGGGGTGCGAGTTTCTTGCTCTTGCACTTCGGACACTGTGCGGTCTCGCTGCCGTATACCAACGCTTCGAACGGATGAGCGCATTCCTTGCAGATGTATTCGTAAATCGGCATGACCCACTCCTATGGAGGATCCTCTTTATGGAGGATACAACGGCACGAAACCCCTTCTGTATTTAAAATCAAAGCGTGGGATCCACCCAAACGGCCTCCGAGCAACCCTCCTTCACGGCCCGCCGCCTCCTCCGCGGCGGTCACCTGCAAACGCTGGCTGGTTTTTTTCTGCTGCGCAGCGTCCATCTGCCGCCGGCGGAAGACCGCTATGTCGAAGTAGAGGCGGGGGTGAAGATCCTGTGCCGTTGCCACTGGCAGGTGGATCGTCGCAACGCGCTCACGGTTCTGATCGTTCATGGGCTTGAGGGCTCGAGCGAATCGGGCTACGTGATCGGCGTGACGCAAAAAGCCTTAGCCGCGGGCATGAATGCGATTCGCGTGAATCAGCGCAACTGTGGCGGCACCGATCATTTGGCGCCCACGCTCTATAACTCCAGTCTCTCTGGCGATATTGCCGCGGTCGCGCGCAACGTAATTGAGCAGGACAAGATCTCGCGTATCGCGCTCGCGGGCTTTTCCATGGGCGGGAATCTGGTGTTGAAGACTGCGGGCGAATGGGGGAGCGAAGGTCCGACTGAGTTTCGGGCGGTCGCCGCCGTTTGCCCCGCTATGGATCTGGCCGCCTCGGCCGACGCTCTGCATCTTCCCGGCAACCGACTGTACGAGCAATACTTCATGCTGAAGTTGCGCCAACGCTTTCGCCACAAAGCCAGGCTCTTTCCGGGGCAATTCGATGCGGGACGCTTGCGCGGCGTGAAAAGTTTGCGCGACTTCGACGACAAGATTACTGCCTACTACTGTGGCTTCAAAGGGGCTGTCGATTACTACGCGCGCGCCGCCGCGTCCAACGTGGTCGATCGAATCGTGGTGCCCGGCCTGATTCTGCATGCCGCCAACGATCCCTTTATACGTCTTATCCCCGAGACCCGCCGGAAGATTTCTGCAAACCCGAATCTGACTTTCATCGAGTCCACCGATGGCGGTCACTGCTCGTTCCTCGCTGACGCCAATGGTTACGACGGCCGCTGGGCGGAGCGCCGGATTATCGAATTCTTGCGCCGGTTCTAAAAAGAATCTCTCGTCTCGATTTACGATCCAATCGAGCGTGCGTGGTGTTCTAGCGCACGATGTTCCATCTCACATTTCTTTTCCGTGAGAAAGGCCATCACCGAGGACTCCCGTCACTTCGGTTACAATCGTGCGCGATGTGCCCGCGCCTGAAATATCTGTCGCTTGTTCTCGCCGTGGTTGTGTTGGCGGCTTGCGCACGCGCGGAGCCGGTCGCATCACTCAAGCCCACCGATTGCGTCAATGACTTTGCGGGAGTACTCAGTCCGGCCACAATTACCCAACTTAAGGAGATGTGTCGCCAGGTTCTCGACAAGGCGCAGGCTTCGGTGGTCGTGGTCACGATCAAGTCGACAGAGGGAGAGGACATCTTTAACTACGCGGTGGACTTGTATCAGAAGTGGGGCATCGGCCAGAAGGGCAAAGATCGAGGCGTCCTGATTCTGTTGGCGGTGCAGGATCGCAAGCGCGCCATCAGGGTTGGCTATGGTCTTGAATCCATCCTGCCCGACGGGAAGGTCGGTGGCTTCGGACGAGAAGCCGTGCCTTACTTACAACGAGGGGACTATGATGGCGCGGTCAGCTTGCTCACTTCACGAATGGTCGATGTCATCGCAAAGGATGCAGGTGTTGAGATCATCACCTCGCAGCCGCGCCGGATTGAGCCGTTGGCATCCCGTCCGCAACCGCACGAAACTGAGCTTTCCCCCGGCAGGATCATCGCTCTCATCGTTCTCGTAATCATCGTGCTGGCTGTGCCTCCCCTGCGCAGGCTCCTCTTCTACATGTTGCTGTTCGGCGCTGGAGGGGGTGGTTATCGCGACGGCGGATACAGTGGGGGCGGCTTTGGCGGTGGTGGCGGAGGATTCGGTGGGTTCGGCGGGGGCAGCACCGGCGGTGGCGGCGCCGACGGCAGCTGGTAAGGCGCCGAGATTGAGGAACGTTATGGCTCCTGAAAATGCGGTTCCCGAAAAGCAGATCAGCGAATTCGTCAACCGGCTGCAGCAAGCCGCAGGAACGAACCTCGAGAGTGTCATCTTGTACGGGTCAGCCACATCCGGTGAGTACGACACGGACTATTCGAACATCAATCTGCTCGTGATTCTGAAGGACACAGCCCTGCCCAAACTGCTTGCCCTCGCCCCAACCGTCGAGACTTGGACAAAGCAAGGGCATTCCGTGCCGCTCCTGATCACCCGCGACGAACTGGAGCGATCCGCGGACGTTTTCTCGATCGAACTTGCAGATATGCAGCGCCAGCATCGAGTGTTGTTTGGTCCCGACGTGCTGGCGAATCTCGAGATTCCGATGCGCCTGCACCGCGCGCAGCTTGAATACGAACTACGCGAGAAACTCATTCTGCTCCGCCAGCGCTTGCTCATGGACGCCAGCAATGAAAAGCGGACTTGGCACCTGTTGTTGCGTTCGGTGCCGGCTTTCGCAACGTTGTTTCGCCACGCTCTCATCGCGCAGGGTCAGCCGGTGCCTGCGACTAAGCGCGAGTCCGTGAAAGCCCTCGCCGCCATGCTTGCTTTCGATGCCAGCCCGTTCGAGCATTTGCTGGACATCCGTGAACACCGGGCCAACCCCAAACAGTTTCGGCTACAGGAAATTTCCGGGCGCTACCTGGCGGCGGTCGAACAAGTGACCGCCGCTGTCGATAAAATGCTGGATTCTCCTGATCGGTAAGGATTGCCGTGATTTTCCAGATTGTGTTTTCGAGGAGAGCGATATGGGCAAAGGTTTAATTGTAGTGATCATCCTGGCGCTGATCGCGCTGGTCGTTTTCGGACAATACGTTTCGGTCCGCAATACCCTGGTCACCAAGAATGAGGCTGTTAAGGCGGCGTGGTCGCAGGTGGATATCGTATTGCAGCGCCGGGCTGACCTCATCCCAAACCTGGTCGAGACGGTAAAGGGTTATGCGAAACAGGAGCAGACTGTATTCGGCGACATCGCGAAAGCACGTTCGGCGTTGCTCTCGGCCCGAGCGCCGTCGGAAAAGATTGCCGCTAACAATCAATTGGACGGCGCGATTGGCCGCCTGCTCGCGATCGCGGAAAACTATCCGCAGTTGAAATCGAACGAAAACTTCTTGCGTCTGCAAGACGAACTGGCGGGTACCGAAAACCGAATCGCGGTCGAGCGCAAGCGCTATAACGACGCGTTGCAGGATTACAACACCTACGTCCAGCAGTTTCCGGCCAGTATCTTTGCCAAGTGGGCGGGCTTCCAACCGAACGATGCCTACTTCAAGGCAGCCGAAGGATCGCGGGAAGTGCCGAAGGTCAATTTTGGCACCCCCGAGACCGCGCCACAAGCTGCGCCGGCGAAGTAGGGAATGCGGCTTCAACGCAAGGACCGGCGGATGCGCGTTAATGGTTTCCACCGGTCCTTCGCTGTCCTAGAGGCAGGATGCAAGTCGACTACGCCGTTGAAGTAGGCCGCGATGACGATACCCTCGAGATTCCATGGGCGGACCCGGACGGCGTTCGTCGTTACTACAACCTGAAGCGCGAGCCGCAGGCGCTGGAAAAGATCGAGGAAGCGTTGGGGATGGGCGAACTGCGCGATTTCCTGGTCGCAGTGAATTCGCCCGCGTCCATTTTTGAGACCGCGAAGTGCGACGTCTGGGCTACGGATAAGATCCATCCTGAGGAGGAGATCTTCGGCGCGCCGTGGAAGTTCGGCTCCTATGTCGACCTTGTGCGTACGAGCCCTTCGGCTCGCTTCTCATTCGAGGATCACGAGAACCTGCTGAAAAAGCTGGTTGCGCTTCTCCAACGGGTTCCCGAGTCTCCGGCGTCCGCGGAGTTCCTGTTGCGTCGCTGTTACTACCATCAGACAGCGGGCGTTCGCGATGGTTTCTATGTAACCTTTTATCTCTTCGGCTTCGGCGAAGATGAGGCCAAAGCCCGTCGGCAATGGGAGATCGCTCTGAAACTGGTAAGTAATGCGCTTTCCCAGTTACCTTAGGAACCCTCCACTCTGTAATAGTTTTGTAATTCCCCGCGTTGCTCACATACACCTGACGGACTCAATACCTAGGCTGGATCTATTGGAGCGTGAAACAGGATGCAGCCTCACCCTAAAGGTACGCGAGCGCGTTTGCTTCTTACCTCTGTCTCCGGCCCCTACGCGCAGGACGATGAATTCGGCAGCCGCTCCATTAACCCGATGGAGCTCTACCACAACCAGGTCACGCGCGCCCAAGGCGCCTTTTCGCTGCGCATGTTCCACCGCTCCTGGGGGATCATG
>Ga0307471_100001993_pt1 | contig 11583 bp, 10 predicted proteins | sample atmos_gasesAM3C__2_FD_204566 | JGI IMG/M metagenome (GOLD analysis project Ga0307471, IMG submission 204566) | Hardwood forest soil microbial communities from Morgan-Monroe State Forest, Indiana, United States - atmos_gasesAM3C_515 | ecosystem: Environmental > Terrestrial > Soil > Temperate... | reverse complement strand
CCATTGTCTCCAGCCGCGTCGCAAGCGCGCGAATCTTCACCCTGATTCCTAGCAACTCAAGCCCGACTTCCATGGTTTGCGCCGTCGCCCGCGCGAGCGGCTCGAGCGTTCCGCTCAACAGCACGATGTGGTGCCCTTGCCTCGCGTGCCATGCCACTCTCTCGATCGCTTGCCCAAAAAATCGAGGGACAGGCAATCGTGGGTTGTGCCTGGGAGGAGCCGACGCCTGTCCCCGGGCCTGGTGGCCAGCTTTGTGCCAAGAGTAGACCTCTCCGTCTCTCTCGCCACGCTCGTCAAGAATCTGCACACCGCGCAGATACATTTTGTTCGCGTGCAAAGTCGTGTGCATCCCTCGCGGCATCAGCCGCAGCGCCTCTCTCAGCCACAGAAAATAGCTTCTTGCGGAGATTTCTCTCCGATAACGCAAGATCCTAAAGAACCTTCTTTCCAGCGACGGCAACGCCACCAGCGTTCCATCCAAATCAAAAAACGCGCCAACTCTGTGGTTCCTTTCCTTTCCGCCATCAACGTCTTTTACTTCCTTAACCTCCTTCGTTCCGCTCACATCGCCTCCTGCGCAGCGCTCTTCGCTCCGCGTATTGGCCGCACGTTTCCGGCGATGTATTTCCACCCTTCCACCAGAACCGGCAGCCCTCGCATCACGCAAAAAGCGGCCGTCGTCCACGTCAATACTTGCGCTCCCAAGCGAATCATGGCGTGCGTATCCGCCGCCAGCTCACCCAGCAACGCCACTGGTCCACGCGTCAGCGCCAGCTCCGTTCCCAAATAGCAGAAGCACAGGCATTTCATCGCCCCATATAAACCCCGGCTCCAGCGCGACGCCACCAGTGCCTGCCCCCACCAAGTCCGCAGCATCGCGTTCGCGCCCCAGCCGGCCCCCATCGGAGAATGTCCGGCCTTGATCGCCAGCCCGCGCAAGAAATCGGTCGCCGCGCCGCGCGCAAAAAACAAAACCGGCAGCCAGAGCGACACCATCCCCACCGCCGCGAAATAAGTGAAGTACACGTTCTCGATCATGCGGTCGCCCAGAATGTCCAGTTGCGCCCCAACCGGCGTGGCCATTTTTTTCTTCCGCGCGATATGCCCATCGAGTGCATCGAGCGCAATTGTCGTAACGGTCAGACCCACGGCCGTAAGGTTCGCCCACGCCCCGCGCCCGAACAAACACACCGCCAGAAACCCGACCACAACTCGTAGCAGCGTCACTTTATTGGGCGTCCATTTCATATCCACCTGCCGGAAGCGCTTCAGCGTCCATTCGAACCATGGCAACTTCCGCGCCACTCCGTGCTCGCGCAAGGCTTTTTTCTTCAGTTACTTACAGACGGTTCAAAATGCCTGCTCGCGCGCCGTGCCAGCCAAATCCATCATCTGTCGCACATTGGCTCCCCCCTTTGCACCGTTTCCTTTTGGCATTCTGTGCGTCTAATGGGGTGGTTTGGTATTTGTCCCCCGCGCACCCATCCTTCCCGTTGCCATCAGGGAGCGAACCGGTGAGGTCCGGTCAGGACTCCAGAAACCGAAGTTCGCCGATCTTGGAATCTTGACTTGCCCGAAGAAATCGTGGCTCAAGAACGAGAGCAAACGAGATTTATGGGAGAATCAAAGGCAGGGTTTTCCAGTCATCGACTGGACACCAAATCGCAGACGAGGATGAATAACGAATGACCGATGTTTCTCTAGCAGGGGCCTTTCTCGCCGGACTAGTGTCGTTTCTCTCGCCTTGCGTGCTGCCGCTCGTTCCGGGTTACATCTCCATGCTCTCCGGGATCGGCATGGAGCAGCTCCGCAAAGGCGATGTCCCAACCTCGGGCTTGTTCTCTTCTGCTCTGGCCTTTGTCGCCGGCTTTTCCGTCGTTTTCATTTCCTTCGGCGCCTCCGCCAGTGCAGTGGGCTCTTTTCTGCGCCAGAACCGCTCGTTCCTTGCACCGGTCGCCGGTGCCTTGATCCTCCTGTTCGGCCTTCACCTCATCGGCGCGCTCATCAAGCTCAATCTTCGCGCTGGAGTCGTCCTCGGCGTCATTCTTGTTGCCCTCGGAATCGCTGCGTATTTCAAGCACGCCCCACTCTTTGCCGGCCTGGGCGCTTCGCACTTTTTCTCACTGTCTCTGATCGGTTTTTTTGGCCCTGCCATGGCCCGCTGGCTCAATCGCGACGTTCATCTTCGCAGCGGCGCTACGCAACCCGGCATCTGGAGCGGGTTCCTCCTCGGCTTTGCGTTCGCTTTCGGCTGGACGCCTTGCATTGGCCCAATTCTTGCCACCGTTCTCGCGCTTGCCGCCGCCAGCGACACCATCGCCCGCGGCGTCTTGCTGCTCGCCGTTTACTCCGCCGGCCTGGCCATTCCCTTCCTGCTCACGGCGCTCGGCATCAGCCAATTCATGGTTTTCTACAAAAACTTTCGAAAATACCTTCACGCCGTCGAACTTTTCAGCGGCGCTTTGCTTTTGTTCGTCGGGGGACTGGTCTTCGTCAACAAGCTGACCTGGCTCTCGTCTAAACTGACTTTTCTGAATCGCTTTTCACTCTAAAGGAGAGTGCCCGATCTACTCGGGGAAACCACAATGAAAAAAGCTTTCTTGATTATCGCCACCGTATTGGTGCTCGTTGTCGCGACCTATTTCGCGGACAAGGCCACGCGCGTCAAAGCCACAACGTCGCTCAAGAACGCCGACCAGCCCATCGTCAAGGCCCTTGGCCAGCCCGCCCCCGAAGTTACCTTCAAGGATCTCGATGGCACAGACGCTACCCTTGCTCAGTACAAGGGCAAAGTCGTTCTCGTCAATTTCTGGGCCACCTGGTGCGATCCCTGCTATATCGAAATTCCCTGGCTCATCGAGATGCAGCAGAAGTATGAAGCGAGGGGCTTCACCGTTCTGGGAATCGCCATGGACGAAGAAGGCAAATCCGCCGTCGCTCCCTTTCTCGCCAAGGAACGCTTCAACGTCAATGGCCAGAAACTTCCCATGAACTATCCGATTGTCATCGGCAGCGACGACGTCGCCGACAAGTTTGGCGGTCTTCTCGGCTATCCCACCAGCTTCCTGATCTCCAAGGACGGGAAGATCGTAAAAAAAGTTCAGGGCCTCATCAGCTACGAAGAACTGACCAAAGCGATCGAGTCTCAGTTGTAAGTTTTTGGCAAGGAGCGAAGAGGTTTCTGTCTGCTTCCTCTCGTGGCGCTCAATCTTATCCGATTTGTTAGACTGTCGAAGCCATGAGCGTCATTGACGAAGTTCTTGCTGCCAACGAAATTTATTCGCGCACCCATGAATTACGCAGACTGACCCCGCGTCCAGCGCGCAAGCTCGCGGTCCTGACTTGCATGGATACCCGGCTTTCGACTCACACCCTGGGACTGAAAGAGGGAGACGCGCACATCATCCGCAACGCCGGCGGCATCGTAACGGACGACTCCCTGCGTTCCCTAATCGTGTCGCATCATCTGCTGGGCACCGAGGAGTTTATGGTCATCAATCACACCGATTGCGGATTGATGCACACCACCGAACAGGACTTGCGTGCCAGAATCCAGAATCGCGCCGGAACCGCCGCGGTCGCGCCTGCATTCTTTTATGCCTTCCAAAACGTCGAAGAAAATGTCCGCCACCAACTACAGAAGCTCCATGCCCATCCGTGGATTCCCAAGACCGTGGCTGTCCGCGGCTTTGTCTACGACGTCACCAGCGGCCGGCTCCGCGAAATCAAAGACGGCTAATGCTGCCTCGCACCCATTCGCGTCTCGACCAGGGTCCGCTACCGCGAGCCGCTCTCTTCGTGTAGGCTAACTACATGCTCGATGAAAAAGACTTTCAACGAAGAGCCGACGCTGCCTTCGAGGATCTCAAGCGTCGCATGCTCACCGCTGGTGATGAACATGGCTTTGACGTCGAAGGTGAAGCTGGAAAACTAGAAGTCCTGTTTGAGGAGCCCGAGGAGGCCAAGTTCGTCGTTTCGCCCAACACGCCGGTCCGCGAAATCTGGGTTTCCGCGCTTTCCACAAGTTTCAAGCTCGGCTGGAACGAATCGCGCAACGCCTTTATCCACGAAAAAACCGGCGAAGATCTGCGCGCGGTCATGAGCCGAGTCATCTCCCAGCAGCTTGGCACCCAGGTGACCCTGTGAACTCAGCGAAAACACTTCTCTGCATTGCCCTCGTCGCGGTCTGTGCCGCCCTTTCAGCCTCGGGATTCTCACAAGTCCCTTCCGGCCGCGATGTCGTCAAACCCGAAATCTATGCTTCGCTGGAACCCGCCGCGCGCGGCAGCTCGTTTCAAATCGCCGTGGTCATGAAGATTCGCCCCGGCTTCCACGTCAACGCCCGTGAAAAATCGGAAGACTATCTCATCGCTACGGATCTCAAGGCCGCCCTTCCGTCCGGCTTCAGCAGTGGCGAAGTTTCCTATCCCAAAGGCAAACTCGAAAAATTCGCTTTTTCGAAGATCCCGCTGAACGTCTACCAGGACACCGTAATTCTGCACATGCCCATCACGGCTCTGGCGGATGCCCCGCTCGGCGAACAGCACATTCCATTGAAGCTGCGCTACCAGGCCTGCAGCAGCGAACTCTGTCTGCCTCCGGTCACGCTTACTCTTGACGCGCCGCTGAACGTCGTCGCTTCAGCCTCCGCGGCCAAGCCAGCCCACCCCGAAATTTTCGGAAAACAATAATCGCGCCTTGTCGATTTGGGAATTGAGCTTTGACCTGGATGTCGAGCTTCTTTAAAAGGATACTTGCTTTAGGGTTTACCGAAACCGGCCACCGCATCGCGCAAGCGGCACACGACCCGCTGCTGTCCAAGAACAACCATGGTATCGAACAGCGGCGGCGCCACCGCCTGGCCGACAATCGCCACGCGCGTCGCGTTGATCAGCAGCCCCGCTTTGACGCCGCCTGCCTCCGCGACCGCGCGCGATGCGCGATCGCAAGCGTCGTGATTCCATTCGGGAAGAACTTCGAGCGCATCGGCAAGCTTCCTAAGAAGCGCCGCCACTTTCGGATCCTTCCAGAACTTTTCCTTCGCCGCAGGGTCCCGCGTGAATTCGTCGGTGAAAAACGCGCGTGACCACGATGAGAAATCCGGCAGCAACCGGATTCGTGGTCGCAGCAAATCCACTGTCTTTGAAAACCATGCGTGATCCCTGCCATCCGGGCTCGGAGCGGCGCCAGCCGCCCACTCCGGCCTCCACAAGCCGCTGCGCTTCAATTCATTCTCGACTTCGGGCAACAGCTCTTCGATCGGCAGCCTCTGCAAATACTGCGTATTGAACCACTCAAGTTTGGGCCGGTCGAAAACGGCGTTGGTGCGGCTCACGCCTTCGAGCGAAAACTTCTCGATCAAATCTTTTGTCCGCAGAAATTCTTCGTCTCCGCCGGGCGACCAGCCCAGCAGTGCCAGAAAGTTGCGAAACGCTTCCGGCAGAAAACCTTCGGCGCGGTACATGTTGACGTCCGTGGCGCCGTGACGTTTCGAAAGACGGGATTTATCCGGGCCAAGAATCAACGGCACATGCGCAAACACAGGAGGCTCCGCGCCCAGGGCGCGGTACAGCAGAACCTGCTTCGGCGTATTCGAAATGTGATCCGCGCCGCGAATCACGTGCGTGATCCGCATGTCGATGTCGTCGACGACCACGCCCAATTGATACATGGATTGGCCGAATTCTTCGTCGCCTTTGCCGGAGCGCAACAGCACAAAGTCTTCGATTTCCTCATTCGAAAACTCGCGCTCCCCAAAAACCGCGTCGAAGAATTTGGTTTTTCCGCCAAGAGGAACCTTGAAGCGAATCGCCGGCTTCACTCCCGGTGTCGAAGGTTTGCCATCGCGGCAGGAGCAACGCGTCACCCGGCGCGGCCCGCCGGCTTTCGGTTCTTCATCTTGCGCCGGCTCGGCGTAGTCTCCGCCGGCATATTTTTCCGCCGGACAGTAGCACAAAAACGCCGCTCCATTGGCCAGGCATTTCATTGCCGCCACGCGATACAATTCCGTTCTTTGCGACTGGTAAAACGGCCCCTCATCCCAATTGACGCCCAGCCACTGTAGGCCATCGAGAATTCCCTGCACCAGTTCCGGCTTGTTGCGCTCCGCGTCGGTATCCTCGATGCGAAGAATCATGGTGCCGGCCAGGTGCCGCGCAAATAGCCAGTTAAACAGCGCCGTCCGAGCCCCTCCTACGTGCAAGTACCCAGTAGGGGACGGAGCGAAACGCACCCTCACGGAAGTTGTCTGGGGAACGGAGTCACTCATTGTCAGTGCGTCTTTCCACGAAAATTCAAACTCTCAGTGTAGCCAAACACGGAATTGGCGTCCAATCCGACGCGTTTTCTTCCATCGTTTAACTATTCGATATTTCAGTTCTAAGGTGGGGCTTCCAAGACAAAGAGTGGGAACAAAAACGCATGGGTTCAGTAAATGTATGGTATTCGTATCTTTCTTTGTATTGAATCGGTTACCGTCAGGATGCTGTCTCTTTGGCTACCAGTACGCGGGTACGCTTGCTTCCTGAAAATCCCATAATCCATAATCACAGGTACTTTGTTTTGTGTACGGGCGCGACCTTCCTGCGTGGCTGCACGACTGTCCTCGCGTGCGCTTCTCGGATTGCGCCTGCACGGCAAGGCATGAAAGGCCTTTGCGCTTTCGTGCCTAGCTGAGTATCATCCGCGGTACCGCGGGGAATCGAATGTGTTCCTGATGCATCAGAGTTTTATTTCGCTGGCCTTGCTGATCGCCACCACGTTGGTGGCGGGCTTTTTTGCCTACATTCACAGCATCAAGCGCCAGACCTATCTGCTGCTATGGACTGCTGCATGGGCGGTTTTCGCTCTGCATTACGTTGGGCCGACGCTGGCTCCCGGCGCGGTGGGGCTCCCGCTGCAGAGCGCTCTGAATCATTGGCTCTTCGGGCTTTCGGGAGTGCTTTTTTTTCTGGGTGCGCAGCTTTATTCTCAGCAGAAGGCATGGAAAATTGCCGGCGTGATTGTTGCCGGACTCTTCGGATTTTGGGCCGCGGCCAATGGCGCAAACGCCGTTTCCGTTTCGGTCCTCGTTCCCGCTTCCCTGCTGTACGTTGGTGTTGCAGTGGTGTTCTGGCAGGAAAGCCGGCGGCAGGAAACGCTGGCGGACCGGCTGCTGGGAGTTTCCTTCGCTTCCTGGGGAGTTCTGTGGATCGCGCTCCACATCATGAATGCCACGCCGGAACTTCAGGGCCCGGGCATGAACGTGGTCGCCGCCGCCCCATGTGCGTTCGTCGCCATGCTTATGGTTATGGCGCTCTACGAAGAAGAAAAGCGCCGCATCGAACGTAACATGCTGGCCCTTTCGAATCTCAATCTGGCGACCTCCAGTTTCGTGGGCGGCGAGATTCAACGCATGCTGTCACAGGCTCTCGACCGCGTACTGGGTGTTGTGCGGCTGCCCGCCGGGGCCCTCTTCCTGCACCACGGTGATCCGCAGGGCCCCACTTCCGTCGTCGCCGTGGGCCTGAGCGATGAGTTTTGCCGTGCCGCCCAGAACGAAGGTCTGGACGATTACCTCGTCAGTCTCGTAGCGCGCCTCGGTGGCCTGCTGGGATTTCGCGACCTGCGCGATGATTCCCTCTCGGCGCTCGAAAAAGAAAAGGCCATCCGCCGATTCCGCGAGTTGGCTCTCGCGCAGGGTCTTCGCAGCGTCGTGGCGATCAGCCTGCAAGCCAAAGAGCAAGCCTTCGGCGTCCTGCTTCTTGGGACTCCGGACAGCCGGCGCTTCACACCGGCGGAGCTGCGGCTTCTCTTGGCGCTCGGTCATCAGATCGGCATGGCGGTTGAGAACAGCTATTTGATTCAGCAGACTTCGCGGCGGTCCGAAGAGCTTCACGTATTGAACGAAATCGGCCGGGCTCTCAGCTCGACCCTGCACAAGGAAGACTTGACCAGGAAAGTCTGGGAAGAGCTGCGCCGTCTCTTCGACGTGGAAAACTTTTACATCGCCGAGATGGATCCGCTGCGCGACGAAATTCAATTCGATCTCGAAATCGTCGACGGCGCGCGGCAGCCAAAGCGCGCGCGCCCCGCGGGCAATCATCTCACCGAGTACATTATTCGAACCCGCCAGCCTGTGCTCATCCGCGACAATTACGTGGGAGAGACGAAAAAACTCGGCGTCGAGCCGCTGCGCACAAAGGGATGCTTCTGCGGTGTACCACTTGTGGCCTACGACCATGCCATCGGTGCCATGGCCGTTTATTCTGATCACGAGCGCATTTTCGACGAAGGCCACCTGGAACTTCTCCGCGTCCTGGCAAGCGAAGCCAGTATCGCCATTGAGAATGCGCGGCTGTTCAACGATGAGCGCACCAAGGCACGGCACCTCTCGCTGCTCAACACCATTTCGCGGAACGCTATCGCCACTCTCAATCCGGACGAGATGCTCGCCAAAATCACCGAACAACTCGAGGCTGGTCTGACCTACGATCACATTGGCATCGGCGTGCTGGATTACGCCACGCGCGAAGTGGTGATCCAGGCGGAAGCGGGAGCGCGCCGCGGAACTCTGGGGCAGCGCATTTCCTTGGGCTCGGGCCTGATCGGCCAGGTGGCCCGCAATGGACAGCTGGCGGCGTACCGCGCCGCTCCTCCGGCCGACGGGGCGCCGAAGCCATTGTTGCCGGATTCCGTGGCCGCCATCGCACTGCCGGTCTTTTATGCCGAGCAACTCCACGGCATTCTCTACATCGAGTCGTCTGTGGCGGTAGAGTTTTCCGAAGAAGAAGTTCTGCTGCTACGCACGCTTGCGGACCTCATCGCCGGCGCACTGCACAACGCGCTTTCTTTCCAAAAGGCGCAGGAACAAGCCATCACCGACGGGCTTACCGGTGTGAAGACGCATCGTTTTTTCATGGAAGCGTTGTCCGCGGAGTGGAAACGTTCCACTCGCGCCGGTCGCGCGTTCGCTCTCGTGCTTATGGACCTCGACCGCTTCAAATTCGTCAACGATTTCTACGGCCACCTCGAAGGCGACCTTGTTTTGCAGCGCGTCGGGCAGATTCTGGAAACCAATTGCCGGCGGTCCGACGTGGTCGCCCGCTACGGCGGAGATGAATTTGTCATTCTAATGCCGGAAACCAGCATGGAGCATGCCCGGCAACTGGCCAGCAAGCTCCGCGGCTGGGTATCCGCCGACCCGCTGTTGCGCGAGAAAAACATTAGCGCCAGCTTCGGCATCGCCTGTTATCCGCTCCACGGCTCCTCGCCGCAAGAGCTCATCCAGGTGGCCGACGCCTCGATGTACCTTTCGAAGCATCAGGGCGGAAACGCCGTCTCCACCGCCGATCACTTCGATCCCAATGAAGCGAAAAAATGGAAACGCGACGTCCTCGAAGCATACCTCGGCGTGACGCTCAAACGGCTTTTCTCCACCGGACCCGAGGCGTTCGAGGAGATCTATCAGCGTTTGCGGCAGTTCACCGAATCGCTCGCGGCCACCGAACCGAATACCACCAAAGCAGCCATGGCCGCGGCTCAAGGCCCGCAGGCGCTGCCTCAAGCCGTGCTGGACACGGTCACATCACTCGCATTTGCCATCGACGCCAAAGATCACTACACGCAAGGCCACTCCCAGAAAGTCTCCGCGTATGCGGCGCTAATCGCCGAAGCGATGGGGATGAATGACGCTGAAGTCGAAGAGATTCGCCTGGGCGCCGTGCTCCATGACATCGGCAAGGTCGGCATCCCCGAAAGCATTCTGAACAAGAACGGCCCGCTCAATCTGGAAGAGTGGGAGACGATGAAATCACACGTGAAGTTCGGAGCGAAGATTCTCGATCCCCTGACGCCTCTCGCGCGTATCCGCGAAATGGTACTGCACCACCACGAATTCTTTGACGGTTCGGGCTATCCCGAGGCATTGACCGGAGAGAGTATTCCGTTGGGCGCGCGGATCATCGCCGTCGCCGATGCTTTCGATACAATCACCAGCGACCGAACCTACAAAAAGGCTCGGAGTGCGCCGGACGCGCTCGCCGAACTGGAGCGCTGCGCTAATGCCCAGTTTGACGGAGGCATCGTGGAAGTTTTCGTCCGCACCATGCGGGCTCTGCCCAACCCGATCATCGAAGTGGCCGCCACCTCCGGACCGCTGCGCGGCAGCTGAACCCCGCTTCTCGCGGCTCCGTAATTTCAATGCCCTCCTTCGGACTCAGCGATCAGTGCGCATCGAGATCCATGTCCTTGATGGGCAGATCCCAATGGGCCTCGAGAATTTCAAAGCGGCGTTGTTCTTCTTTCTTGTAAGTTTCCTGGTCGGGAAAGAGCTGCTTAATTAGAGCCGCGCTGTCAAAATTGTCGTTGGCGATCGCTGCGTTCTTGTAGACGATGGTGACGCGGTAATCCCAGCGGCCGTCTTCGGTCGTGTGATAGCGCGGAACGGTCATGCTGACCCGGAGCATGCGGCCCAGCTCGATCTCTTTCTTCAGCACCGGGTAATGGTTCTTTTTGAAGAGCGCCAGGAATTCCTCGGCGTGGCCCCACTTCGTCTTGTAGTAGTACTCAACAACGTACGCTTGATCCTTTCCGTTGGCCGCCACCGTACTCTGCTGCGCCATGGCTCCTCTTGTGGATGACCAAAGAAGCGCCGACGTCCCAATGACGGCTATCGTAAGCAGGCGTCTTGCGATGGAAACTGAGATTTGCATTTGTCCTCTCCTCCCAAGCGCTATTGAGACTACCGGCCGGACCACGCAATTCAAAGTAAAAACAAATCGAAGGCTAAGTAGAAATCCCGGCAACTCGTTTCAACCTTCTCGTCCTGCTATCCTTTCTCCTAGGAGGTCGCATGCAGACCGGAACCGTCAAGTGGATTGGTGAACAGAAATTCGTGGCCATCGGACCGTCCGGACACGCTATAGCCATCGATTCCGACCGCGCGTCGAACAACGCGCCCGGCCCGATGGAGCTCGTGCTGCTGGCGCTGGGGGCCTGCACCGCCACCGACGTAGTCACCATCCTGGAGAAGAAGCGCCAGAAACTCGAATCGCTGGAAGTAATCTGTTCGGGCGAACGCGCCGCGGAACCGCCCACGGTCTGGATCAAGCTGGAAATTCTCTATCGTCTCCGCGGCCAACTTGATGACGCGGCAGTAAAGCGCGCCGTCCAGCTCAGCGAAGAGAAGTATTGTTCCGTTTCTGCCATGCTCAGGAAAACGGCCGCGCTCTCCTGGCGCTATGAAATTCTTCCGCCCGCCTCGTAACTTCAAACGGAACCTTTCGTCTTTCTCGGCTGCTGCGTTGCCAAATAAAGCAACCGCTATACCACTTTGCACTTGCACAAAGGAATATCAGAAGCTATATAAAGACATCCCAAATGGACCCTGTCATCCGGAATTGGATTCTTGGGATTCTATTTGTTTGCTCCGCGGCGACGCGTGTCTCCGCGCAGGCCCCGGCTGCCCCACCTCCAAATGAAGCCAAGATTCCGCTGTCAAAGATTCCCCGCGTGCATCAGGCGCCAAAACTGGAAGACTTCCTCGAAGACCATCCGCGCGAAGCCGAACTAACGGTCACCGATTTCCGTCAGAACATTCCCGGC
>Ga0307471_100001991_pt1 | contig 11586 bp, 9 predicted proteins | sample atmos_gasesAM3C__2_FD_204566 | JGI IMG/M metagenome (GOLD analysis project Ga0307471, IMG submission 204566) | Hardwood forest soil microbial communities from Morgan-Monroe State Forest, Indiana, United States - atmos_gasesAM3C_515 | ecosystem: Environmental > Terrestrial > Soil > Temperate... | reverse complement strand
GATCGCGGAGATCAATGAAAATGACCCCGCCGTGATCGCGGGTGACATTTATCCACCCGGCCAGTGCGACTTGCCTGCCGATATCGCTCTTGCGAAGAGAATTACAATCGTGCGTGCGATACATGCGATGGTCAAAAGTACGCGTCATTCTGAGCGAAGCGAAGAATCTCGCAAGCGATTAGCAACAATCGGATTTGGGGAGCGCAGCCTGTCAGCCTGTGGCTCCCCAAGAACTGCGCGATCTAGCGCAGGATAGATTCCACATGCGACATTAAATCGTCTTTTGAGACGAGCTGCTGATCGCCGGAACTCATGTCTTTTAGCTTCATTTGCGGCCATTCATCTCCGAACAAGACCGCAACGCGCGCTCCGAGTTGCTCAGCGGTTTGGAATTGTTTGCCGACCTTTTCGCTCGTGAGCGGATAATCCACCCGATAGCCGCGGTCGCGAAGTTGTTGAATTTGCCAAAGCGCGTCAGCGCGGCACTGTTCCTTTGCGATAACAACGTAGATGTCGATCTTCCGGCTGTTCGCGATTGCATCCTCCAATTTCTGACGCACATGAGCTGATTCACTTATTAACTCGCCGAGCACAACGTCGCCCATTGCAAAACCGAGTGCCGGCATCGAAACAAGGCCATCACTTAGTTGCGCAATTAGGTTGTCATAACGGCCGCCCCCGGCAATGGCACGAAATTTCCCGGCGCGGTCAAACACTTCGAATACCATGCCGGTGTAATAGGCCAGCCCGCGCACGATACCGACATCAATGGAGACGAAATCTGCCAACCCTCGCGCACGAAGGCCGTCGACAAGTCTATCGAGCTTCTCACTTTTTCCGCCGCTTTTTAGAATCGCAAAGACCGGATCGGCGAGCTTGCCAAGTTTCTCGGCTGTTTTCTCGCGCGGCTCGCGCCCGAATTTATCGATTGCCTGTAGTAATTCGTCCCATCCGTCCGCAGAGACATCTTTTTCGCGGAGAAAATCGGTCCAGAAATCACGGTCGCTGACTCGTACCACAAAATCTTTTTCGGTGAATCCGAAGGCGCGCAGAATATCGATGCAAAGCGCCACGAGCTCGATATCAGCAGCAAGGCTTACTTCTCCGATAATGTCGCAGTTGAGCTGAAAATGTTCGCGTAATCTTCCGCGCTGTTGTTTTTCGTAACGGAAAAATTGGCCGATAGAAAACCATTTGAGCGGCTTCTTAAATTCGCGCTCATGCGCGGCGACTACGCGTGCAAGCGTGGGCGTTAGCTCCGGACGCATCGCGACTTCGCGCTCCCCCTTGTCAGTAAAATTGAAAAGTTGATCGACAATTTCCGTCCCGCTCTTCTTTTTGTATAACTCGGTCGCCTCGAGCGGGGGACCGTCCCATTCTACAAAAGCGTAGCGCCGCGCGACTTCATGCCAGCGGGCAAAGACGTAATTCCGCGCTGCGCAATCGGCGGGAAGGAAATCGCGGAAACCGGGTAAAGCCTGCATAAACATCACGTTACGTTCCTCGAGCACAAGAAAACGGACTACCCCCACAGATGCGACCACGCGAGCCGCAATTTACGATATTTGGGCGTAACTGAAAGAGTTCCGGCAGTAAGGAGCCGGAGATATAGACAATGGAGAACATCCATTCAATCAAAGCAGAGAGACAAATATGAAACAAACGAGATTAGTGAAAATGTTGGCGGCTGGAGTGGCTTGTGTGACCGCGGTGGTGACAGCGCTAGCGCAGCAGACCACAACAACTACTACGACAGCCGACCCGGTGACCGGTACAACGACAACTCAGGCGACAACAACCAACAGTGCCGGTACGATCGTGACATATACGCCGGATTCGGATTACTTTATGTTCCGGACAGCGCCGAGTGCGGCGCCAGTGCGTTACTACTACACTAGAGACACGGCTATCGTCGATCCGGAAGGCCACACCGTGAGTTGGTCAGCCATTCGGCCAGATATGCCGGCAACGATCTATTACACGAATGTTGGTGACCGGGTAGTCGTGCGCAAAGTGGTGTTGAGCCAGCAACCTGCGGTAATTAGGCACGAGGAAACAACTACTACGACGACGACAAAACCTTAGACCAAACGAAGTAAAACATAGGCGCGCGGTATATCCGACCGCGCGCTTTGTTTTTGGACCTGCAGCACGGGACCGAGGTCCGCGACCTCGGCTACGGAGCGCTCTTCAGTTTTGGATCGCGACTGCGACCTTGTGGCCAGCGAGACGGAACGAAGCGGGTTTCCAGCCGCTGCTTCGTGCGTAAATTCGCAGCCGGATGGCTGCATCAAAAAAAGAAAAGCCGGATTTGCAGAAAAAGGTACATGAAGTGCCGCACAAGCCTGGTGTGTACTTGATGCGGGATCGGTTTAACCGAGTGATTTACGTAGGCAAAGCGCGTGACCTGCGCAAACGAGTGGGTTCATACTTTTTGCCGTCTAAGCTGGCGCAAGCCGATTTGAAAACGCGCGCCATGCTCGACGCAACATGGGATTTTGAGACACACACGGTTCGCAGCGAAGCGGAATCCGTTTTACTCGAAGGCAAACTAATCAAGGAATACCGGCCCCGTTACAACGTTTCCTTCCGGGACGATAAGCGGTTCCTCCTGGTCAGGGTGGACATGTCGGAGGAGTGGCCGCGTTTCCGCCTCGCTCGATTTAAAAAGGACGACGGCAGCCGCTACTTCGGTCCGTACGCGCATGCCGGGGCACTGCGGCAGACATTGAATTTCATGCGCAAGAAATTCGGGGTGTTGACCTTTGGGCGAGGCTCGCCCACGGAGCGCGAGTTGAAATCAGCGACCTACCAAGTGCCCGTGCGTTTGAGCGAAATAAGCGCAGAGCAATACCGCGAGCGCGTCCTCCAAGCGTGTGAGTTCCTGGAAGGGAAATCGAGGGAAATGATCGCGATATTGGAACAGGAAATGCGCAAAGCGGCCAAGAAAATGGATTTCGAAAAAGCCGCCGAACTACGCAACATGGTTGATGACTTGCGCAGCACGACAAGGCCAATGCGTCGATTTACCCGTGGCAGTCTGCCGAGCTCGATCGATCCGATGGCCGACGTGCGCGCGTTGGCTGATGCGTTGCAACTGCCGCAGGTGCCGCGCGTGATGGAATGCTTCGATATCTCAAATATTTCCACGACGCATGTGGTCGCTTCGATGGTTTGTTTCCGGGATGGCGTACCGGATAAGGACAATTACCGCCGGTATCGAGTGCGAACGGTTGAGGGACAAGACGATTTCGCCAGCATGGCCGAGGTCGTCCGGCGCAGGTATTCGCGTGTTCTGCTGGAGGCGCGTAACGCTAACTCCGATGTCGCGGAGTTTTCGCAGGAGAATGCGGCGGACGCGCTTGCGCGAATTCACCGTCATCCCGAGCAAAAGCCTGCCCTGAGCGATAGTCGAATGGGTCGAGAGACACAGTTGCAAAACCCACAGGTAACTTCGCGCGACTCCTCGACCCCGAAAGCTTTCGGGGCTCAGAGTGACGAAGGTTTTGTTGCCGTCCGTTTGCCAGACCTGATCATTGTCGATGGCGGAAAAGGTCAGCTTTCCGCCGCATGCCGCGAATTGCAGCGATTAGGCTTGCACGATCTTCCCATCATCGGCCTGGCCAAGGAACGGGAAGAAATCTACGGGCCGGGCCGGGCGTTGCCGTTGCAACTTCCAATGGATTCCGGCGCCTTGCGGGTGCTTCAACGTATTCGCGACGAGGCGCATCGCTTCGCCAACGCATATCATCAGTTGCTCATGAAAAAGCGAGTCGGCGAAAGCATTCTTGATGATTGCCCAGGTGTGAGTCAGAACCGCAAGAATTTACTGCTGCGGAGGTTTGGTTCGGTGAATCGCCTGCGCAGAGCGACAGTGGAGGAAATCGCTTCCACGGAAGGGATTGGCCGAAAGTTGGCCGAAGAAGTGCATCAATTCCTGCAAAGGCATTGATTTATCCGTAGATTTCGCAGATTCACTTTTTCAAATGAGATCACCCTGGGGAACTTTGAGCGGCTTGTACATCGCGTTCTCGATCCAAGCAACGTCGACCGCCTTATTTGCCCAGGCGCTGGCGCCGTCTGCTGTGCCGAGCACAACCACACCTCCACAAACCGAAGAGGAAACAATTGTGCCGACGTTTGAAACACAAAAACTCGCGCGCACTTACATCCTTGATGTTCCGGCGCCGCGCGGTCAGATCACAGACCGCAACGGCGAATCGCTCGCGCAAAATAGGCTCAGCTACAATCTCGCTATCAATTTCCCTACACCGCTTGATTTTTCCGATGCGCAAACACTAAGCTTCGCCAGGGAAAAGATCGACAGGACCGCCAGGCTCATTGGTCGCAAACTTAAGATTTCCGACGAAGCGATTCTTCGCCATTACCACAACAGGGGAGTCATGCCGATGGAGATCGCGCAGAATCTTAGCCAGTTGGAGTACGAACAGATTAAAAACGATCCGCCGCCTGGTGTGATTGTGCGCCCAATCTACGTGCGCGTTTATCCGAATGGAAAAGTGGCCGGCCAAATTATCGGTTACACCGGCAAGACCGGGCGAAATCCGGATGGGATTGTTGATAATCACGAGACGCTGTGGCCTGAAACCGAGGGACGCGAAGGACTGGAGCAAACATTCAACGAAATGCTCACAGGCAAGCATGGCGAATACAAGCTCACGTTTGATAAAGACGGTCGGAAGACCTCCGAGAAACTAATCACTCCGCCTGATCCCGGGTACAACGTGGTCACCACACTTGACCTGCGTCTCCAGCAACTCGCTGAAAAGGCTCTGGAAGCAAAAGCGAAACGCGGCGCCATTGTGATTATCGATCCAAACAACGGCGACATTCTGGCGTTGGCCTCGTGGCCTACCTACGATCCAAACTTGTTTGTTCCTTCGATATCAGCCGAGCAACTCAAGTTGTTGCAAGACGACAAGGACATTCCGCTCTTGCCGCGAGCGTATCGTTCGTCTTATCCGCCGGGATCGACCTTCAAAATTGCCGTTGGAATCGCCGCGCTCGAAAGCCGTACCATCCAGCCGGACGATCAATATGAATGCGTTCCGTCAATTCAGATTGGAAATGTCACTTTCCATAATTGGAAAAAGAGCAATCGCGGCGCATTGAATTTCGTGCAAGCGCTCACCGAATCGTGCGACACATGGTTTTACCAGGTGGGGATCAGGACCGGCGCGCAACCGATCATCGATTGGGCATTGGCACTGGGCTTCGGCGCGAAGTGCGGCATCCCTTTGCGCGGCGAGGCGGAAGGCCGTGTTCCCAACGATGAATACATGAAGGCAACGCACGGTCGCAGGCTGCTCAACGGGGATATCGCAAACATGTCGATTGGCCAGGGCGACACGCAAGTCACTCCGTTACAAATGGCCCAAGCCATGGGCGTAGTAGCAAACGGCGGGACACTGTACCAAACACGGCTAGTTCAACAGGTGCAGACCTTCGATAACCAAATAGTTACCGCATATCAGGTGCGAGCGAAGAGAACGCTAAACCTGTCGCCCGAGACGCTGGACGAATTGCAAACTGGAATGATCGATGTTGTAAATGGCGGGGGCGGCACCGCGCACCAAGCCAGCCTCGATAATGCTGAGGTCGCCGGTAAAACCGGCACAGCACAATGGGGACCCAAAAACAAAGAGCGCACGGCGGCTTGGTTCGCGGGGTTTTTGCCAGCCGATCAACCGCGATATGCATTCGCAGCTCTTTACGAAGGCGACGTCGGCAGCAAAGTCCATGGCGGCTCTGCAGCTGCCCCAATGATTGCCGATGTTTTCAAAGAAATTTACAACAGCGAAAAGGTAGTCGGTCAGCGAAAGCGCGCGCGCGAACAACCAGAAATTCGCCGTGCTGAACCGGTAGAGGAAGAAGACGAGTCAGATTAATCGTCTTACAAGCCTGTCATCCCGAACGAAGTGAGGGACCTCACAATCGCAGTGCACGGTTTCTGATACCTTGTGTGATCAAGGTATTTGTGCGAGATCCTTCGCCTTGCGCTCAGGATGACGCGCTACGTGGCCGCCGTCTCCTTCGAGAGTTCCATGGTACCTTTGAACTTCGGTGGTTCCTCTTCGACACCGAAATTCTCAGAATAGAGTTGCTCGATCTTCCCCATATCGTCGGCAGTAAGCGATGAACATTCCGGTGCTTTGGCGAATTCAACGAGCTGTTCTTCGTTGTAAATATTGGGCAGCGTCGAAGCCACACGATCATCGGTGAGTAACCACTGCAATGCCGCCTGCCCGAGTGTGCGCTGGGAATTTTCAAGGAACCGCAGTTGCTCAACCTTTTTTATCCCATTCAGCAGCCAACTGCGCGGACGATGGCTGCGATGATCGGTGGGCGGAAATTTCGTCTCTGCAGTGTATTTTCCCTCAAGCATTCCAGACGAATGCGTCACGCGAATAAGGAACATCGTGTCCTTATGGGCATCAGTGGCGGCATCGTGAATAGTGCGCCCGGGATGCTGCTCGAGCATGTTGTAAATGTGTTGCACGCTCGTGATGTTCCGCTCGCGAATACAATTCACGCCCTCACAAAGCCAGCCGACGGCCGGGCCAAGCGCGATGCCGTAATAGCGAATCTTCCCGGCACCCTTTAGTTTCTCGAGCGTTGTCCACAGCGCATCGTCATACACCTGCTCCATCCGAATGTTGTGCAGTTGAAGCAGATCGATCCGGTCCGTCTTTAATCGCTTCAACGCGGCGTCAGTGGCGCGTGTAATGGCTTCCGGAGAAAAATCCTGCGGAATTTCGCGCTGGCCGCGTCCGCGCGCCTCACCGTGATGGACAAAATCGTAGCCAACCTTGGTCGCGATCACGATGTCATCCCGCTGATTCGGGAAAGCTTTGGCGATCAGCTCTTCGCTCAATCCGTTTCCGTAGGTATCAGCCGCATCGAACAAGGTGATACCGAGATCGAACGCCTTGTGCATCAGCGCAATCGCTTCGCCCTCGGTGAAATTTCCCCACCAGCCGGTGGAAATCGTCCACAAACCAAAGCCGACTTCGCTAACCGTCAGGTCGGTGTTTTTGTACCTCCGGAAGCGCATGGCTTGTCAATTTAACCAACCGAGAACCAAACGTCCAACTCTGAACGCCGCATCTTTCTTAATATTAAAGCTACGTCGTTCCAAACTGAGTCGAGGAGTCTGTTACCTTTAACCGCGAACCACGCGGATTTCATGGATCTTCCCTTGCAAATTTTCCGAGATGACCCTCTTTGGCAAAACAAAAGTCGCCACGTGTCGTGAAACGTGGCGACTAATTTAGTCCGGGCGGCATTCGGGGTCGCCCGTCCTCAGTGTTATCGGACTCGCTGGAAGTAGTGCTTCTCGAGGTAGTGGGCGACCTTCTTGCCGAGCACCGATCCTTGCACGTCGGCGGTGCGAAAGTGGATACCGGCCCACACTCGGGCGTCGATAACTTCGCTGAGGATGTCCGAGAACCGCTCGAAGCTTCGCGTGGTACAGGATTTGTTGCTGAACGCGCTGACGGCGATCTTGTCGGTGCCAAAGAACTTCTGGAGCGTGTGCACGAATGCACCGGTCGCGCAAGCGTGTCCCGAGGGGTGGTCGGGGAAGGGCGGCGTGAAGAGGAGCGGTGTGTGGCACACCGGTGTCGCTGGGTCGAACAATGGCAGCCAGGTCGGGTCGGCCTGGGTGTCCGGGTTGCCGTCGGTGTCGGCAGCGCGGATCGCGGCGATCGGGCGCCAGAACTGCCAATAGTACTTATCGTTCCAACAACCGATCGCGGCGTCAGCCGCAGCTAGATTTTCCATCGCGAATAGGCGAGCGCTCTCCGCGATGTTCAGCCCCTGACTCGCGGCTAAGCTGCGAAAGATCCGGTTAAAAAGGGCATGGGCATGGTCCTGCCAAAAGATTGCAGCATCGGTCTGGTCCAGCGTTCGGGTTATGCTGTAGAGTGAGCCAACCTCCTTGATCTCGTTAAAGTCCTCCGTATAGGCGGCGCTGGTGAGCGCGTTCGGCCCATCGGTGCGAAGCATCTCTGCGCTTGGGACGAGAAAAGGCCGCACATTCCCGACCCACGGCGCAGGATCGTTCGCGTAGTTCGGTGGTGTCGGCCGCCAGATACCCGGGGCTGGCGGATACAGATCCGGCGGCGGTCCAAAGCGCCCGTCGTTCATTCGCGCATTGAGCATTGCCCTGGCTGTCGTCTCGCCGATGGTTACTCCAGCAGCTCTCGATCCCGGTGGGTTATCAGGTAAACCCGCTATGTACGCATCGTAGACCGGCTGTAGCGTCGGGAGCTGTGAAGGAAACAGGCCTGGGAGATCAGCAAAGCCCACGAGCACGCGGAAGGCAGCCGTTGTCGCGGCCGCCTCTTTCGAGTCCGTAGGATGTGAAGGAGGCTGCACAAGGTACGGCTGGTGACCACGGTCGATCGCGTTGACTCCGTCATAGACCGCGCCTTGCACCATCGCAAAGCTCAGCGCCGACACTGGCGGCGGCTGCCCCGCAGTCACGACAATCGAGTTTGACGCGATCGCGTTCCAATCGGTCACGGCGTCCGCACGCGCGACCGTGGGCGACACGAGCGCGACGAGCGCCACTGCTATGAGAAGTGGCAGAATTGATATTTTTTTAAACTGAGTCAGCGAATTCATTGTTGTTCCTTTCTTAAGTATGAACTTGTGATTTTTTGAGGCTGGGCTTGTTGTTGGTGTGATCTCTTTCTTTTGGTTTCGTAGTTTTCTTTTCATTGCCATAAACGAAAACTGGCGACCAAAGTGATCATCTGAATCGAGGTTTTTTCGGAAAAGCTTCCGCGCGCACAGGATGCGACCAGCCGCGCAAGCAACCGCGTGTGAGATTCGTCAGGGGCGATTGACCTCAATCGCCCCAAAGCGCGCACCCGCATTGACGCACGGCCAATTTTTCAGTCGCAAACTTTTCGACAGTTCGTCCCAGCGGCTTCACGAAGAATATCCGCTGGGACGATTTACAACTCCAATCAGAGGGGAGTCGTTCTTAGACGGATAACTAAGGGCAAGTAAGTGCTGGGCAATTGCCTGGAGCCGGTTCATCGATCCTTCGAGGCTGGCCCGCCGGGACAATTTGGACTGCGACAACTTTGGCCTCCGCTGCCGTTTCGTTAACGACGTTGTGCACCTCCCCGCAGCCTATGTCGGTGAAGCTCTCGCCTGCTGTGTAGGTCGTAGGCGTGCAGGTGGGGTCGGCGGCTTCGTAGACCGTGAGCGTTCCCTCGATCACTGTGACCAAACTGGGACCGGGATGGGTATGCCACCCAGTTCGACCACCGGGCTGCCAGGTGTTTTGGATCACGTAGAGGTCCGAATCGCCTCTCACTCTTGTGAAGAGAAGCCAAGTCGGCAGGTCACTTCTACACATCAAGTCGAGCAAGCCAGACGGGAAGTGGGCGACCGGCACAGGGGCTAAAAGGTTGGTGGATGTAAAACCGCACGAAGGCGTTGCGCGGGCCGGCACGGCGACGACGAAGGTCAGTGCGATGAGAAGTGGTAGGATTGATAATGTTTTGAACTGAGTCAGTAGTTTCATTGTTGCTCCTTTGTTAGATATGAAGTTGTGATTTTTTTTGATGCTCTAATTGCTGTTGGTGTGATCTCTTTTTTTTGGTTTCGTAGTTTGCCTTTCACCGCCATAAACGAAAACGGGCGATCAAAGTGATCATCTGAATCCAGGTTTTTTTTGGAAAAGCTTACGCGTGCAGAAAATTTCTGTGGCTGATAGGCTCTGAAGAGGAGCTTATGGAAGAGCCTTTGGCCTCTCCGCACAGAGTGACGCAGCTCCTAATGGAATGGAGTCACGGAGATGATGCCGCGCTCGCCGAGTTAACGCCGCTGGTCTATGAGGAACTCCGGCGCCTGGCTCATCATTACATGGAGGGACAGCGTCCCGACCACACACTGCAAACGACGGCGCTGGTCAACGAAGCTTATCTGCGCCTGGCCGACCAAACCAATCCACGCTGGCAGAACCGCGCCCACTTCTTCGCTGTGGCGGCCCGAGCGATGCGCCAAATCGTTGTTGACTACGCCAGAAGTCAGCAGTCACAAAAACGCGGCGGCGGCCTCCTCAGGATAGAGCTGGACGAAGCAGCAATTGTCTCACCTGAGCAATCGAAGGAAATTATTGATCTACACGAGGCACTGGAGAGACTCGCCACACTCGACTCAAGAAAAGCTCAAGTCGTCGAGCTAAAATATTTTGGCGGGCTCAACTACGACGAGATGGCAGAAGTGCTCAAGATTTCACGTGTCACGGTGAGGCGCGATTGGGAATTTGCCAGGTTATGGCTGTATACGGAAATGCATGGAGCCTGACAGACACGAATTTCACGAATTTACACTAAACCTTCGAGACACGGCTTGATGCAATGCGTGTGAACTTAAATTTGTGACAATTCGTGTAATTCGTGTCCAGCTCTCGGTTCGCGTAATTCGCGTCGCAGATGAGTGAGCTGTTTTACAAGGAGGAGGTTTTCCAACTCGTGGGTCTTAGTATGGAGATTCATCGCGAGTTGGGAAAGGGCCACGACGAAGTCATCTACAAGGATGCTTTGCTCGTTGAACTGAGTCGCGCTGGGATTCCGTTTTTGCGCGAGAAAAATTACGAAATCATCTACAAGGGGGTCATCCTGCCGCATTATTATTACGCGGACTTTGTGGTCTGGGATAAGATTCTCTTTGAAGCCAAAGCCATCGAGAAACTAACCGATTCGCACATCAAACAAGTGTTAAATTACCTCGCCGCCTCGAAACTTCGGCTCGGTCTCTTGGTCAATTTCGGAGGCGATTCCCTGGAGTGGAAAAGGGTTGTTTTATGAGACACGAATTTCACCAATTCACACGAAACCCTGGGTTCAGACGAGATACACACTTTCGTGACGATTCGTGTAATCGCGTCTCGCTCTGTGCGTCAATTTCGTGACGATTCGTGTCCCAAATTCGTGGCAATTAGTGTAATTGGTGTCTATGACGCCGGCGCGGCTACAAAAGGTTGAGGAAATCTTTTACGGAGCCGTAGAGAAGGAGCCGGATGAGGTTGGCGCATTCCTGGACAAGGCCTGCGAAGGCGATGACGTTTTGCGCCGCAAAGTGGAAGCGCTCCTGGCTTCACGTCAACGAGCAGCCAGCTTCATTGAAACGTCAGCAGTTGGTCTCGCCACTCGGATTATTGAAAATGGACAAGCTGACTTGCTCGTTGGGCAGACGATCGGCCACTATAAAATTTCTGAATCGATCGGCACCGGCGGGATGGGTGAAGTCTATCTGGCCACCGATATTACGGCGGGCCGCCAGGCCGCGCTTAAAATCCTGCCCACGCGCTTCGCCGGTGACGCTGAGCGCCTGAAGCGGTTTCAACAAGAGGCGCACGCAATCGTGGCGCTCAATCATCCAAATATCCTGACGGTTTATGAGGTCGGCGCGGATCACTCGACTTATTACATAGCCAGTGAACTGATCGAAGGCGACACGCTGCGTCAGCGTCTGATGCGCGCGCGAATTCAGTTGAGTGAAGCTGTTGACCTCGCGATCCAAGTGGCGAGTGCCCTCGCCGCT
>Ga0307471_100001989_pt1 | contig 11591 bp, 9 predicted proteins | sample atmos_gasesAM3C__2_FD_204566 | JGI IMG/M metagenome (GOLD analysis project Ga0307471, IMG submission 204566) | Hardwood forest soil microbial communities from Morgan-Monroe State Forest, Indiana, United States - atmos_gasesAM3C_515 | ecosystem: Environmental > Terrestrial > Soil > Temperate... | reverse complement strand
TTTTCGTGTAGTTGCTCGAGGAAACGCGCAGCGTCTACCCGGATCCGCCCATCCTCGCTCATCGAGTACTGCCTCCGAAGCTGCGCCACGATTTCCCCGAAGGTGAGTTGGCCGTCACATAGTTCCAGAATCTGCCTTCCGGTTCCTTGCACGCGAATCGCGCCCTCCGGAAACAACACGACGCGCTCGGCCTCGGTCCCTCCCCAACGACAACCGAGGGCGAATTTTGGCTTGCTGACGTCGAGTAGTGCGGCCACGACTACTCCTCGATCCGGAACGCGCCCGGAGGCGGCCACCCCGGTTGCACGTAGGCGAAATACAGCGCGTCCAGCTGCGCCCAGAGAATGTCGCACTTGTCGCGTAGCGCCTGGATGACTTTCTCCTGGTCTGCGCGAGTTTTGGCATGCTGCCGGACGTAGTCGATGGTGAAGGCTACATCTTCGGGAGCCTGATGAAGGCGGGCTTCAAAGTAGTTCAGGCTGTGCGAAAGCCAGGGATAGTGCTCACGGAGCTTTCCCATTCGCAAAGCAATCAAATCATGCGAGAACAATTCTGTGAGGGATGATGCGACCGCCTCTAGAAACGGGCGTGTGCGAACCAGGTTGAGGTATTCGTTCACAGCATAGCGCGTCGCCGGCAGGATCTGAGCTCCACTGGCAACCCGCTGAGCATCCAGTCCCGTACCCTCCGCCAGCTTCAGCCACCGACGGATGCCACCGTCGCTGGTAGCGTCCCCATCATGGTCGACGAGCCGTTTGCGCCAAGCCCGCCGGAACTCCGAATCCTGGCTGCGCGAAACAATGATGGCATCCTTGATCGGGATCATGCTCTGGTAGTAGTAGCGGTTCAAGGACCAGGCCTGCAATTGGCCTCGGCTCAGTTTGCCCTCATGCATCAGCAGGTGAAAGGGATGCTGGTGATGGTAGCGTTCTGCACCGACCTGACGCAGCGCCGCCAGCAACTCTTCAGAAGACAAGAGCGCGTCTGCTCGCATGTCTACAACGTGACCTGCCACCCGTCCTCCGCCAATTCCCATCCCGCGTCGCGCACTGCCCGGTATTCCGGACCAGCCTCGTTCAGCATGGGATTCGTATTGTTGATGTGGAAATACATTTTACGTCCAGCTCGAACTCCGGCAAGTTGGCGCAGACTCCCCGCTTCACCGCCGACCGGCACGTGTCCCATCTCGCGTGCCGTTTGACCGGAGCCTTGCACTTGAATCAATTCGTCTTCGCTCCAGAAGGTTCCGTCCAACAGCAGCAGGTCTACTCTGTCGAAGCATTCCTGGAGTTCCTCCGTGATGCTCCCAACCACCGGAAAATAGCCTACGCTTCGACCCTCCTGAGAGGTCAGGATGAATCCGAGAGTTGCCTCCTCGGCAGTCAGTTTTTCGGGATGTGGGACGTAGGACGGGTAGCGGCCAGAGAGTGCGACGGTCCGGCATTGAATGCCGCTTGCCTGCCCGGAAGGCAATCTCAACTGGAATTCTTCTCCCGGACGCAAGGGTTGCCAGCAAACCTGTGTCGGAACGCGGTTCAACATGCGGAACATGGAGTTCTGCTCGCGTAAGATGGAGATGACGGAACAGGTCGCGTACACGTTGAAGGGCTGAAGCTCACGCAGATGCAAAAGTCCTGTAATGTGGTCCAGTTCGGCGCACGATAGGATAACCCCGCATAACGGCGAGCTGCGAATTCCCTGCCGAGGATGCAGATCAGGGGTCGCGTCAATCTGGGTGCGAAGATCCGGGGACGTTCCCAACAGGAACCAGGACACGTCATTGGCACTTATGGCGATTTGCGCCTGCGTGCGACGCTTGCCCGTGAACTCTCCGCTGCGCACCCGGCTGCAATTGGCACAGGCACAATTCCACTGAGGGAATCCTCCTCCGGCTGCGGAGCCGAGGATCTTCACCTGCATGGACGAGGACTATTGCTGGGCGCTGGCGTAGGAATTGATTTCACAGCAAAGTGAGATTTCTTCAAAAACCGGGGTTGTCCAAACCATGCTGTTCACCTTCCTGATCAGTCTTGAAATCTACCCTGCGCGGAGAACAAGGTTGTGCAGATCATATCACCCGTTTCGGAGAGGCCGCAATTGGTGCACACAAGGGCCCATGAAGCTGTTCAGTTGCGGGTAAGCTTCTGTGAAACAGCTTACGGCGGAGGTCTCAAGGACATGCTCAGCAGTCGCTGCATTTCCCATCCCAACCCGGGCTGACGTAATCCAAAATCTAAGGCTATCAATGATATAAAGGGATTGGCGGCTTGAGCGTTAAATTGACGGAGAGAGCCCCTCTCCGGTAACGTTGATGTCAGTATTCAGGGCGCCAGGAGGTTCACTATGTTCGAGGGTCTTTTTCAACCCACGCATCTGCTTGTGATTTTTGCCATCGCGCTGCTGGTGTTTGGTCCAAAGAAATTGCCCGAGCTTGGTAAAGGCATCGGCGAGGGTATCCGAGCATTGAAAGACAGCATGAAGGAGCAGCCGACGGAAGCTACCAAGCCGCCGAACACCGACGTCAAGAGCTAACCGCGCGCGTTCACTCACTGTATGTCGCTGTCTTTCGAACCGGGCGCCATTTCAAGAATCACGGTACCGCCTTCGATTTCACAACCGACGGATCTCAAGCCATGTTGCGGAAAGCTACAACACGCCTGAGCCGAGAAGTGCCACGCCGCACCCGCCGTTTCACAATTCCCAAAGTTTCCCTACTGTTGCTTTTGACAATTGCCTGGTCCTGTTGACTCCGGCATCACTTTGACCCCAGGTCCCTACTCTTCTCAGTTGGAGGAAGCCTTGTCCAGTTTCAAGAAGCTGTTGGCCGCGTCGATCGTCCTTGTTCATCCACTTCTTTTTGCCGATCGGATCGTTCTCAAGAATGGTGACCGTCTGACTGGCACGATCCAGAAATCAGACGACAAATCAGTGATTATCAAGACGGAATACGCAGGCGACGTTACGGTGGATTGGGGAGCCGTGCAGGACTTCAAGTCGGACCAACCACTTCACGTTGGCCTCAAGAATGGCGAAACGGTGGTCGGTCCGGTCACGGCCAGTTCAGGCAAGGTCGAAGTATCGACCAAGACGGCGGGCAATGTCGAGACCGCAAAAGAGAGTGTGGTCGTGATGCGCAACGATGCCGAACAGTTGGCGTGGGAAAAGGCACAGCATCCCGGGCTACTGGAAGGCTGGAACGGCGGGGCTACTCTAGGATTCGGTCTTACCGGCGGGAACAGCCAAACGAAAAACCTCGCGGTCGCTTTCAATGGCGTCCGGACCGGCTTGCATGACAAACTCACTCTTTACGAGGGATCCGTGTACTCCACCAACGACTTGCCGGACGCCAATCCGCACGTTACCGCGAACTCGAACAAAGGAGGGATTCGCTACGATCGCGATATCAAGCCACGCATATTCGCCTACGTCAATGCCGACTTTTCGACCGATGCATTGCAGGACTTGAATTTGCGCTCAGTTGTCGGCGGCGGATTGGGATGGCATGCGATCAAGCGAACCGACACAACGCTCGATATTCTGGGTGGCGTCGTTTACACGAATGAAAACTACACGCAGATCGCACCTGTGCCCACGCCTCCCGATTTCGAGCACCACCTGATTCACAGGTTCGCTGCCGGCACAATCGGAGACGAGTTCATGCATAAGATTTCCAACTCGACAGTGATTACGCAAAAAGCTTATTTCTTTGAAAATTTCCAAAGCACGAGTGACTATCGGGCAACATTTGATTTCGGTACGATAACGAAGATCAACAAGTGGTTGGGCTGGCAAAATGCGTTTGGAGATGTCTACGTCACGAACCCGCCGGTGGGGAAGAAGAAGAACGACATCGTCTTCACGACTGGGCTGAACGTTTCGTTTGTGCACTAGAGCAGAGTTTAGAACCGTAGCGCTTTGATGGCGACACCTGCGATTCCGCCACCGATCAATGGGCTGATGACGGGGATCAACGCATAACCCCAATCCGAGGAGCCCTTGCCCGCAATGGGAAGGATCGCGTGAGCGATGCGCGGACCGAGGTCTCGAGCAGGATTAATCGCGTAGCCGGTGGGACCGCCGAGCGAGAGCCCGATCGCCCACACGAGGCAAGCCACCAGGTAAGGTCCGAAGCCCGGGGAAAAGCCGGTCGTGGCTACCGCCTTCGAGAAGATCACCCCCGCCACAAACACGAGCACAAATGTCCCAACAATTTCGCTGATCGCATTGCTGGCCGGTTTGCGGATGGCGGGACTGGTGGAGTAGCAGGCCAGTTTGAGCCCGGGATCGGGCGTCTCCTGCCAGTGCGGCAGATATTGCAGCCAGACCAGCGTGGCTCCAGTGATTGCCCCCAGTAGCTGCGCCAGGATGTAAGGAGCCAGTTTCGAAAAATTTCCCGACACTACCGCAAACCCGAGAGTGACCGCCGGATTGAGATGCGCATCGCTGCTTCCGCAGGCGATTGCAGTCAGCACTCCACACAACACGGCGAATGCCCAACCCGCACTGATGACGATCCATCCCCCACCCTCGCCTTTTGACTTCTTGAGCAGAACGTTAGCTACCACGCCGTTGCCCAGAAGGACGAGAACGGCGGTGCCCATAAACTCGCCTAGGAATGGTGAAGCCATTGGTGCGATTCTCCTTCCGACTTGTACGGCAAACTCGTTGCCAGCTCCCGAACTATTCCGCCCAGTCAAACGAGCGCGTTACTGCCTTCTTCCATAGCCGGTACATCTCTTCGCGGGTCTTGTCTTCAAGATTCGGTTGCCAGGTGTGGTCGACGGACCAGTTCGCGCGGAGATCGTCAGTGTTCTGGTAGAAGCCCACGGCCAAGCCCGCTGCGTACGCCGCACCCAGCGCTGTAGTCTCCTTGATTATGGGGCGCACGACGGGTTTATTAAGAATGTCGGCCTGGAATTGCATGAGCAGATTGTTCTCGACCATGCCGCCGTCAGTGCGCAGGGAATCGAGAGCGATTCCGGAGTCTTTCTCCATGGCTTCCAGGACTTCGCGCGTCTGAAATGCGGTGGCTTCCAGCACAGCTCGCGCGATATGCCCTTTGGTCGCGTATCGCGTCAGCCCAGCGATGACACCCCGCGCACTGTCCTTCCAATAGGGTGCATACAAGCCGGAGAAGGCGGGTACAAAGTAAACCCCTCCATTGTCGGTGACGGAGATGGCGAGCGCTTCGATCTCGGAGCTTTTCTGGATAAGCCCAAGATTGTCGCGAACCCACTGCACGACGGCTCCCGTGATCGCGATGCTCCCCTCAAGCGCATAGACCGCGGACTGATTTCCCAGCTTGTAGGCAAGCGTGGTCAACAGTCCGTGGTTGGAGGCAACCGGCTTATCGCCAACGTTCATGAGCAGAAAGCAACCCGTGCCGTAAGTATTTTTGGCCTCACCGGGTTTGAAGCAGGTCTGGCCCACGAGAGCAGCCTGCTGATCGCCGAGAATGCCCGCAATCGTGACGCCCTGCAGAACACTCTCGGTGGCGGTACCGTAGACATCGCTGCTCGAGCGAATACGAGGCAAAACAGCGGGAGGAATTCCGAACGCGGACAAAATGTCGGGATCCCAGTCCAGCGTGTTGAGATTCATCAACTGTGTGCGACTGGCGTTGGTCACGTCCGTGATGTGAATACCGCCGTCGGAACCGCCAGTGAGATGCCAGACAAGAAAAGTGTCAATATTCCCGAACAGCAGGTCGCCCGCTTCGGCCTGCTCGCGAGCGCCCGGAATATGCTCCAACATCCATCGGATCTTCAGGCCGCTGAAATAGGTGGTTAGCGGCAGGCCGGTCTGGATTCGAAATCGATCCTGTCCGCCCTGCTGGGCGAACTCCGAGACAGAATCCGCGACTCTTGTATCCTGCCAAACGATGGCGTTGTAGATCGGCTTGCCAGTCTTCCGATCCCATAGGACCGTGGTCTCCCGTTGGTTGGTAATTCCTATCGCCGCCAGATCCGACGGGCGCAGCGCTCGTTGTTGCAGGGCTCCCGCGATTACTTCCTGCGTCCGCCGCCAGATTTCTTCGGGGTCATGTTCCACCCAGCCGGGCTTGGGATAGATCTGCTGGTGCTCTCGCTGCTCACTCGCCACGATGCGACCGGAGCGGTCAAATACGATGAAGCGGGTGCTGGTCGTTCCTTGGTCAATGGCCCCGAGGTAGCTCGCCACAGTACCTGCCTTTCTGCACGTTGCTATTTCACTGACGCTTGAAACCAGTCTCTAACCAGTCTGAAGTCCGATTGCCGCGAGCCATCGCTCGATCCTGCCGACGTAATCGTGAATCGCTTCGTTTCGCTGTTGGTCGGACCAACCCAGTTCCCGTGCGAGATGCGAGGCTACAACAGACGCCGCCTGCATTGCCAGCCTCCAATCGAAGTATTGCAACCCAATCCGTCGGGCCAGCACGTCTTCGATCGTGACCGCCATTTCGTGCCGCGCACAATAGATGATTTCGGCACAGATCGATGGCGAGCCAGCCACGATGGGAGACTTCAGCACCGTATTTTCTTTCGTTAACTCAAGAACGTGCGCCGACTCCATTCCGAACTTTTCGGCCAGGTGCCGTCCTGTAGCTTCGGTGACGTCATATTCTCGGACCAGTGTTCTCCAATACTCCGCTGTGTATCCTGTGGCGCCCGCAAGGGGAAGGTGTTGACTATTCGTCCGCGTGTTCGCCCTTCCCAACGTCTTCGCCACCGCATCGATCGTATGTTCGGCCATTACCCGATAAGTCGTCCACTTGCCGCCCAGAATGCTGACCAGGCCGCTGTGCTCGTCGATCTCCACCTCATGTTCGCGAACAAGTTTTTTGGTCTGTCGCGAGTGATCAGGTTGCACGAGTGGACGAACGCCCGCGAAGGCGCTGACAATTTCGTCGTGGGCGTAGTGTCGGGCGGTGTAGCGATTGAGGTGCCGGAGCAAGTATGCGGCATCCTCCTGGGTCACCATCGGTTCCTCAGCGGTGGGGACTTCCTGATCGGTCGTCCCCACCAGCAGACGGCCCTGCCATGGAATGGCAAAGATAACTCGTCCATCTTCGGTCTTCGGAATCAGCAGGGCGTCATTGACGCCCTCCTCCAGGGGCAGCAGGATGTGAGCGCCCTTGCTGCGAACCAGTCTCCTGGGAAGGGCTGGCGCTGCCATTAATCGGACTTCATCCGAGAATGGCCCGGCTGCGTTGACGAATGCGCGCGCGCGAATCGTAATCTTCTGTTCGGAGAAGACATCTTCCGCGATGGTCGCGACCAGCTTACCCGTGGAATCTTTTTCAAGATCGACGACCCGCAAGTAATTCACGACTTCACCTGCTGAATCGGCAAACGTTTTGACCAGGGTGACAGCGAGCCGCGCATCGTCAAACTGTCCATCACGGTACGAGACTCCCCCCGCCAGACGGTCTGTGCGCAGGGTAGGAACCAGGTGGAGAGCTTCCTGTTTGCTGAGAATGCGGCTGCCGCCCAGACTCGCGTTGCCGGCCAGCCAGTCGTAGATCTTCATTCCTGTGCCGAAGTACAGCAGGTCGAAGCTGCTGAAACATGGCACGACGAAATCGAGGGAATGGACCAGGTGCGGGGCGTTCTCCAACATCAGGATCCGCTCGCGCAGCGCTTCACGGACGACTTTCAGTTGTCCGAAATCAAACTCTGCGACTGCCTGTTGCAAGTAACGCACACCGCCGTGCGCGAGCTTGGTGGAAGCGCTCGAGGTTGCGGAGGCAAAATCACCAGCGTCGACCAAGGCAGTCTGAAAACCTCGACATTGCGCGTCGAGTGCACATCCGGCTCCGGAGGCTCCGGCGCCGATTACGCAAACATCAAACTGTCGAGTTGCGATGTCGCGGAGCGCATGCGGCCGGCTCTTCATGGGGCCCCGCTAGAGTACTGCCAAGCTCTTCCGGACGTCGAGGTCCGCGACAAGGATTATTGGGAAGATTTCGGTGAACCGGAGCTGCTCACAATCGTGGGCTGCGCCGAACCCGAGTCCCGGGTCATCGGCAGATACGCGGCGTTCCAGCCGCCCCCCAGGGCGCGGATCAGGGACACGCTCGCCAGCATGCGACGCCCGCTGATTTCAACCGAGGTTCGCTGATCCGTGAGCGCGATGCTCTGCGCCGTGATCACCTCAAGATAGGTCGCAACGCCGCCCTTGTAACGATTGTTGGAGAGAGTCAGACTATGCTGCGCGGCGGAAACGGCAGCGTCCTGGGTCTTGGCTTCCTCTTCAAGCAGGCGCAGTGCCGCGAGACTGTCTTCCACTTCCTGAAATGCCGTCAGCACCGTCTCACGATAGTTTGCGACCGACTGATCGTAGGCAGCTTTCGCTTCGTCGGTGACTGCGTGGCGTCGTCCTGCATCGAACACGGTCTCGAGCGCAGAAGCTCCGCCCACAATGAAACCACTCGGCCCGTTGAACCAGTTGGTAATTGAACTGCCTTCGAATCCTCCGCTGGCACCGAGCGTGATGGTCGGATAGTAGGCCGCCCGGGCAACACCAATCTGCGCGTTCTCAGCTGCCATACGGCGCTCATAGCCGGCAATGTCGGGACGGCGTTCCAGTAGATCGGATGGCACGCCAGCCGGCACCGGAGGCGGTGTGTTCGCGAGTGGGGTGAGGGGCACAGAGAAGGTCGATGCCGACTGCCCCGTCAAGACGGCAATTGCGTGCTCAAACTGGGAGCGTTGAACACCCAGATCGGTGGCCTGGGCGCGCGTGGTTTCCAATTGTGTCTGAGCCTGGGCCACGTCCACCTGAGAAGCGACACCTCCGCTATAGCGGTTCTGGGTTAGTTGCAACGCTTTTTCGTAGGCGGCGACCGTCGAGTTCAGCAATTGAAATTCCGCGTCCAGGGCTCGCAGCTGGAAGTAGTCGGCGGCGAGTTCGGCGTGCAGGCTGAGACTCACGGATTCCAGATCCGCAGCGCTGGCTTGGGCGTTCGCGCGTGCTGCCTCCACGCTTCGTCGCACTCTGCCCCAGACATCCGCTTCGTAGGAAGCATCGACGGGCAACTGGAGATCTGTGTAGCTGTTCGTCGGTGCTAACCGGCCATTGGGGCGGTTTACGGACTGGTGGTTTCGGGTTGCGGTCACCCCAGCGCTCACGGTTGGGAATTGGTTGGAACGATTGATGCGCACAATTGCACGAGCCTGCTCGTACTGTGCTTGCGCTGCCTTCAGTGTTTGATTTGAAACATTGATCTGCTCTTCGAGTGTGCTGAGCTGGGGATCCTGAAAAATCTCCCACCACTTGCCCTTGGCGATCTGGTCGCTGGGCTGAGCGGTTTTCCAGTTAGGTGGCAATTCTTTATATTCGGGCGGTGCAACGGTGGCAGGCCTCGAGTAACGCGGTCCAACCGCACAGGCAGAGAGCAAAAGCAAACTCACACCGAGTAGCAAACCCTTTGCCTGCGGAGCCTGATTCTTTAGACCAAACACATCCCGCGCACTCACTTGCCTGCTCCCGAAGAGGCTTGTGCGTTTTCTGCCCAACGCACTGGTTGTCCCGTAACAATCGAATCTGGCGGGTTCACAATCAGCGATTCGTCTCCGTTCAACCCAGTGAGTACTTCGACTTCGCTTCCAAAGTCACGGCCCAGAGTGAGCGGAATCAAAGTGGCCTTTCCGTCCTTCACGGTTGCGACACGTAAACCCTCGGAGCGAAACAGCAGGGTATTCACTGGGATTGTGAAGGTCGACAGATCGCCGGGCAGTTTCAGGTGCACTTCCGCAAACGCCCCAGTCAACAACTCGCCTGTCGGGTTGTTGACTTCAATCTCGACCAAGAGGGTTCGACTCGCAAAATCGATGGCATCTGCCGTACGCACGAGCTTGCCTTCGAAACGGCGCCCGGGAAACTCCGCCAGGGTCAGATCCGCTTTGAGACCTGGCTTCGCGACCTGGGAATAGATCTGCGGGACGTTTACGTAAACCCGCAGTTTCCCAGGGGCAGCAATGTGGAACAATTCTCTAGTCGAACCGCCACTACTTCCGGAATCGATTAACTGTCCTACATCGGTGTTCCGGGCAGTGATGACACCGTCAAATGGTGCATAGATTCTCTGGAAAGATTGTAAGTCCTCGAGGCGCCGTACATTGGCCTGTGCGGATTGGACAATTGCTTTCTTCGCGGCAAAGTCGCCAGCAGCATTGTCGGCATCCTGTTGCGAAACGGAGTCGCTCTTAAGCAATCCTTGGTATCGATTGGCTGTAATTTCTGACAAGTGTACGTTGGCTTCAGCAGTAGTCAGATCGGCGCGGGCCTGGTGCAGTTGCTGAACCACTTCTGGGGTGTCAATTTCCGCCAGCAATTGGCCAGCCTTCACACGCGTACCAATATCCGCGGTCCAGCGCCGCAGATATCCGTTCGTGCGTGCGTAGATGGGCGCGTCCTTGAATGCCTGCACATTCGCGGGCAGCACAATCTCCTGACCGGGAGCAGCGCGTTTGGGCTGTACCACCATGACAGCCGGCACCGCCAGCTGGTTGGTTTCTGCCCGTAGAGTCGCACGCGCCTTGACACGAGGCACGATACCGGCGATTACCAATGCTGCGACGACCAGGAAAGCGACCAAAGCGATGATCCATGAACGCCTCGACCCATTCGGCGGCCTCGTTTCCGGTCCGGTTCTTGTTTCTCGCACCACCAATGGCTTTTCCACGTTAGGCTGCTCTTCGACCTGCATGTTAACTCCCCTGGATCAGTAAAACTCGTATTAATTTCGGCTTGCCTGTTCAGACTCAGCGGTTGAACCCCGCCGCCCATGTAAAAGACTAAAGAATACGGGGACGAAAAAGAGCGTCGATACGGTCGCCAGGAGGAGCCCGCCGATGACCGCTCGACCCAGCGGGGCATTTTGTTCGCCACCTTCTCCCAGGCCCAAAGCCATCGGCACCATGCCGATCATCATCGCCAAGGCTGTCATCAAGACGGGACGGAAGCGCGTAAAACCAGCTTGCGATGCGGCCGAGGAGGCATCCATCCCTTCTTCCATCTGCTCCTTCGCAAAACTCACAACCAGGATGCTGTTCGCTGTTGCGACACCCATGCACATGATCGAACCGGTAAGGGCGGGCACACTGAGAGTCGTACTAGTGATGAACAGAAACCACGCAATCCCGGCGAGCGCAGCAGGCAGTGCCGAGATGATGATGAACGGATCCAGCCACGACTGGAAGTTCACCACGATCAACAAGTACACAAGCAGGATCGAAAAGAACAATCCACCGATCAGGCCAACGTAGGAGGAACGCATGGTCTGGATCTGGCCCCGCACTACGACTCGCGATCCAGAAGGCGCCTGGCTTTCTGCAAGAATCTTGTTGAGGTCGCGAGCGACTCCACCCAGATCACGTCCCTGCACCGAGCCGTAAATGTCGACGACGGGCTGGATGTCGTAGTGAGAGACCAATCCCTGGCCGACCCCACGCCGGATCGACGCCAGACTGGCCAGAATCTGCGGCGGCGCCCCACTCGGCCCGCTTATCGGGATATTTTCAAGTCCCTGCAGCGAATCCAGCCGGTATTGCGGGGTCTGCGTGGCGATGGCATAACTCACACCGTTTTTCGGATTCAGCCAGAATGTC
>Ga0307471_100001988_pt1 | contig 11591 bp, 14 predicted proteins | sample atmos_gasesAM3C__2_FD_204566 | JGI IMG/M metagenome (GOLD analysis project Ga0307471, IMG submission 204566) | Hardwood forest soil microbial communities from Morgan-Monroe State Forest, Indiana, United States - atmos_gasesAM3C_515 | ecosystem: Environmental > Terrestrial > Soil > Temperate... | reverse complement strand
CCGAGGGTGTAGACCGGCGGGTGTTCGAGCAGCCAGATCTCGTCCGCAGTGGCCTCGTCCCTGCGCGCGGTGAAGGCGCGCATCGCCTCGAACGTCGGCAGATAGTCGACCCGCCCCAGCCGCCTGACCAGAATTTCCTCGACCAGCGTCATAGCACCATCACTACCGAGGGGTGATCGCACAATTCCCGGTACAGCGCGTCGAGCTGGTCGCGCGAGGTTGCGCGCACGATGCAGGTGAGGCTGAGGTAGCGTCCCTGGCGGCTCGGACGCATCTCCATCGTCGCCGCGTCGAAATCCGGTGCGTGCTTGAGAACGATCTCCATCACGGTCTGCGCGAAGCGCGGCTCCTTGCGTCCCATCACCTTGATCGGGAAGTCGCAGGGAAAAGCGAGCGCTGAGCCATCCGCTACCACCGGCATGAGTCGCCGCCCTTCAGACCGACACTGCCTCGCGTTTGCCCGCGCGCATCACCTTTAGCTTGAACTCCTGGTAGAGCTGGTACATGCGCCGGAAAACGGGGCCGGGCTGGCCGTTGCCGATCCTGTTGCCGTCCAGCCTGACGATCGCCAGAACTTCCTTCGATGAGGACGTGACCCACAGCTCGTCGGCGGCGCGCACTTCCGCCTCATGGACTTCCCTGAATTCGAGCGGCATGCCGTTCGCGCGTGCGAGCTCGACGATCACGTCGTAGGTGATTCCCGGCAGGATCAGGTTTCCCTTCGGCGGCGACTCTATGATGCCTCGCCGGACGATGAAGACGTTCGAGGCCGAAGCCTCGGTCAGCTTGCCGTCGCGAAACAGGATCGTCTCGGCGCCGTCCGCCTCGGCGGAAAGCTGGCGCAGCAGAACGTTGCCGACGAGCGAAATCGACTTGATGTCGCAGCGCAGCCAGCGGTTGTCCGGTGCGCTCACCGCGGAGGCGCCCTTCTCGACCTGCTCCATGGATGGGTTGACGAGCGGATTCGACATCATGAACGCCGTCGGCTCCGCGTTCTTCGGAAAGGCATGATCGCGCTTGGCCACGCCGCGCGTCACCTGGAAGTACACGCCCTGGTCGTCGAACGGCTGCGCATCGATCAGGCGATAGATGAACTCGCGCCATTGCGCGGGCGAGTACGGGTTGCGGATGCGCAGCCCCGCAAGGCTGCGTTCGAGGCGGAGCAGGTGCTCCTCGAGCCGGAACGGCACCCGCGAGTACACCGGCACCAGCTCGTAGACCCCGTCGCCGAAGATGAACCCCCGGTCGAGCACCGAGACCTTCGCGTCTTCGATCGGGAGAATCCGGCCGTTCAGAAAAACCATGTGCGCCTCGCTACCTGAACCACAGCCTGAGTGTATCCCAGGCACGCCCGAAAATCCCGGCGACGGCCACCGGCTCGAGAGCGACGACGGGGTATTCGCCGACCGGCCTGCCATCGTGCGTCACGCGCAGCGTGCCGACGCGCTCGCCCTGTCCCACCGGCGCGACGAGCGGCTGCTGCGACAGCAGTTCGGCCTTCAGCTTGTCCGCCTCGCCTTTCGGCACGGTGATCATCAGGTCGCCCTTGAAGCCTGCCCTGACCGTGCTTTCGGCCCCCTTCCAGACCTCGAGGGATTTCACAGCGTCACCGCCAGCGTAGAGCTTCACGCTGTCGAAGAACTGGAAGCCCCAGTTGAGCAGCTTCTGCGACTCCTGTGCGCGCGTCGCTTCCGACGTCGAGCCGAGCAGGACCGAAAGCAGGCGCCTGCCGCCGCGTCGCGACGACGCGATGAGGCAGAAGCCCGCTGCCTCGGTATGGCCGGTCTTGACGCCGTCCACCGTCGGATCGAGCCACAGCAGCCGATTGCGGTTCGGCTGCGTAATGTTGTTGTAGCGGAATTCCTTCTGCGAATAGTACTGACCGTACTCGGCCGGGAAGTCGCGGATCAAAGCGCGAGCGAGCAGGTACAAGTCCTGCGCGGTGCTGTAATGCTGCGCGTCGGGCAAGCCGGTGGAATTCATGAAGCGGGTATTCTTCATGCCGAGGCGCGCCGCCTCGCGGTTCATCATCTGCGCAAAAACCTCTTCCGAGCCCGCAATCGCCTCGGCGAGCGCGATGCAGGCGTCGTTGCCCGACTGCACGACCATGCCCCGGATCAGCTCCTCGACGGCGACCGGCCGCCTTGGCTCGACGAACATGCGCGAGCCCGGCGCGCGCCAGGCGCGGGCCGAGACCGTCACCTGCTGCTCGGGTGAAATTTTCTTCTCGCGCAGCGCCGCGAACACGAGATAAGCGCTCATCAGCTTGGTGAGGGAGGCGGGCTCGATGCGCTCGTCGGGCTTTTCCGAGGCAAGGATCTGGTCGCTCGAGAGGTCGCCGATGATCCATGAGCGGCCGACGACGGGGGGCGGCTGCAGCGCGGCGGCCTGGGCAAGCGTGCATGCAAAAAAAAGGACAGGGAGGATGCTTCGCATGAATGACACTGGACTAGCGCACGACGAGCAGCGGCTTTATGCTCAGCTGGCTCTCGATGCGCTCCGCCGCCGAGCGCGCGTCGTCCTGCGTGCGGTATGGGCCTACATGTAGCCGCCACAGGTTGCCGATGGCGAGCACCTGGACCGTGTCCTTGAGCCAGCCAAATTCGTCTTCCAGCCTCGAGCGAAGGCTTTCAGCGTTGTCGCGCGACGAAAAGGCCCCCACCTGCAAGTAAACGGCCTTGGCCTGCTCTGGCGCTGCTAGAGCCTGCTCAGTCGTGGTTGCAGCCGGGGGAGTCGTGGTTGCAGCCGGGGGAGTCGTGGTTGCAGCCGGCGGAGTCTCCGTCGCGGCCGGCGGAGTCGTCGCTGCGGCGGGGGGAGTCGTCAGTGCGGCCTGCTCGATCGGCGTTACAGCCTGTCCCGGCTCGATGCTTTCCAGCTCCACCTCCGCGCTGCCGAGGTGAGCAAAACCCAGCTTAAGCGCGGCGGCATACGAAAGATCGATCATCCGCCCCGGGTGAAACGGCCCGCGATCGTTGATGCGCACGATGACGCTGCGCCCGGTTGCGACGCGGGTGACGCGGGCATAGCTCGGGATCGGCAGCGTCGGATGCGCCGCGGTCATCGCATACATGTCGTAAGTCTCCCCGCTCGCCGTTCTCTGCCCGTGAAATTTCTTGCCGTACCAGCTCGCCACGCCGCGCTGACGGTACGCCTGCACCGAGGCGAGCGGGACATACTCCTTGCCGAACACCTGGTACGGCCGATTGGCGTAGCGGTGCAGCGGTTCGGCCCTCGGCTGGGCGTCGGCAATCTGGTCGAGGTTCGCGGGCGGCTTCTCGCCGGGGCCATCATCCTTGTAATAGCCCCCCCCGGACCCAGATGGCGCGGAGGCGCATGCGCTCAAAGCGAGAACGATGAGGGTGAGAAGCAGCTTCATGCCTCGTACACCACGTTGCCGGCCACCACTGTGTAACGCACCCGGCCCGCCAGCTCGTAGCCGAGGAACGGCGTGTTCTTGCCCTGGCTCTTCAGCGACTCGGCCGTCACGCGCACGGCTGCGCCCGGATCGAAAAGTGCCAGATCCGCCGGCGCGCCAGTGCCGATGCGTCCCGCAGCGACCCCGAGGATCCGCGCCGGGTCCGACGTGATGCGCGCCAGCGTAACGGCGAGCGGCAGCTTGTGCGCTGCGCCCCATTTCAGCGTCAGCGGCAGTAGCAGCTCGAGGCCGGTCGCGCCGGGCTCGGCTTCGGCGAACGGCAGGTGCTTGCCGTCCTCATCCACCGGCGTATGGTCCGAGCACAGGCAGTCGACAGCGCCCTCGGCCAGCCCGCGCGCGAGCGCGTCGCGATCGCGCTGGCTTCTGAGGGGCGGCTCGAGCCGGCAATGCGAATCGAAGTAGCCCAGATCCATGTCGCAGAGATGCAGATGGTGGATCGCGACGTCGCAGCTCACCGGCAGGCCTTCCTGCTTGGCGCGCCGCATCATCTCCACCGCGCCGATCGTCGACAGCCGGCATATATGCACCCGTGCGCGCGTGTCGCGGACCAGCTCCAGAATGGCACCGAGAGCGATGGTTTCCGCGAACGAGGGGATGCCGGCCAGCCCGAGCCGCGTCGCGACCTCGCCGTCGTGCGCCACGCCGTCCTTCGCGAGCCAGGCATCTTCCGCGCGTAGCCATACCGGGTATCCAAACGTGGCCGCATACTGCAGCGCGCGCCATAGCAGCTGCGTGTCGCGCAGCGGCACGTTGGCGTGCGAAAACGCCACACAACCGGCCTCGCCGAGCTCGGCCATCTCGGTGAGCGCCTCGCCCCGCAGCTTCACCGTCAGCGCCCCCAGCGGATAGACGCGCGCACGGGAAAGCGCCTTGGCGCGCCGACGCAGCATGTCGACGAGTCCCGGCTCGTCGAGCGGCGGATCGGTGTCCGGCGGGCAGGCAAGAGCGGTAACGCCGCCCGCCACCGCTGCCTCCATCTCGGACTCGAGCGTGGCTTTGTACTCGTAGCCAGGCTCCCGCAGCCGCGCCGAAAGGTCGATGAAGCCGGGCGCAACGACCAGCCCCTTCGCGTCGATCACTCGGTCCGGCCTTGAAAATTCCTCCGCAATTTTTCCGTCGGCCACGTAGACGTCGCCGACCGCGTCGCGCCCGCTCGCCGGATCGACCACGCGTCCGCTCTTGATATGCAGGCGCATCAATTGCCCGCGACGATGCTCATCACCGCCATCCGCACTGCGATGCCGAAGGTCACCTGCGGCAGGATCACCGCGTGCGGGCCGTCGGCGACCGTCGAGTCGATCTCGACGCCGCGGTTCATGGGGCCCGGGTGCATGACGATGGCGTCTGGCTTCGCCAGCGAGAGCTTCGCGCCGGTGAGGCCGTAGTGCTTGAAGAATTCCTGTGCCGAGGGCAGCAGCGCGCCGCCCATGCGCTCATTCTGCAGTCGCAGCATGACGATCACGTCGCAGTCCTTCAGCCCGGCGCGCATGTCGTGGAACACGCGCACTCCCAGCGCCTCGACGCCGCTCGGCAGGAGCGTCTGCGGGCCAATGACCCGGACTTCCGGCGCGCCGAGCGTCGTCAGGCCGTGGATCAGCGAGCGCGCGACGCGCGAATGCATGACGTCGCCGACGATCGCCACGGTGAGCCGCGTGAACTCCTTCTTGTAGTGCCGGATCGTGTAGAGATCGAGCAGCCCCTGCGTGGGGTGGGCGTGGCGGCCGTCGCCAGCGTTCACAACATGCTCGTGGGGCTTGACGTGGCGCGCGATCAGGTAAGGGGCGCCGGAGGAGTTGTGGCGCACCACGAAGATGTCGGCCTGCATCGCGGACAGATTCGCCACCGTGTCGAGCAGCGATTCGCCCTTGGTGTGCGAAGAAAGCGCGATGTTGAGGTTGATGACGTCGGCCGAGAGGCGCTTGGCCGCGATCTCGAAGGTGGTGCGGGTGCGCGTCGAGGGCTCGAAGAACAGATTGAACACGCTCTTGCCGCGCAGCAACGGCACTTTCTTCACCTCGCGCTCGGTGACACCGACGAAGGATTCCGCCGTGTCGAGGATCTGCACCAGCACCTCGCGCGGCAGGCCTTCGATGGACAGCAGGTGCTGCAGCTCGCCGTTGGCGTTGAGCTGGGGGTTACGCTGCACGCTCGGGCTCGAGTGCAAGGGCCAGCCTGTCGCCGGCGTCGCGCTTCAGCCGCAGGCGCATGCCGGAGGGCACCTCGACGCGCGCGCCGCAGTGCTGGGCGCAGATCGGCAGCTGCCTGCCGCCGCGGTCGGCGAGGACCACCAGCGAAATGCTCGCCGGGCGGCCGTAGTCGAACAGCTCGTTCATCGCCGCGCGCACCGTGCGGCCGGTGTAAAGCACGTCATCGACCAGCAGCAAATCGCGGCCGTTGATGTCGAACGGAATCTTGGTGCGCTTCGGGTCGTGATGCAGCCCGCGGGCGTGATAGTCGTCGCGGTAGAACGCGATGTCCATCAGACCCAGCGGCGCGGGCAGCCGCAGCATCGCGTGCAGCCGCTCGGCGAGCCAGGCGCCGCCCGTATAGAGGCCGATCATGGCGGTTTGCGGGCCGACCCGCGCCTTGAGCTCGCCGGCGAGCTGCGCGCACAGCTGTTCGGCTTCAGGCAGCTTCATGAAAGTATTGCTCGAGGATGAGCTGCGCGGCCACTGAATCAATCGACTTGTGCTTGATGCCGCGCAGACGACTCTCCGCCTCGACCGAGGTGAACCGCTCGTCGACTCGAGCGACGGGCAGCTTGAACCTGCCCTCCAGCCGCCGCGCGAACCTTTCAACGCGCCCGGCAAGCGGATGCGCGCCGTGCTCGCGCACCGGGAGGCCCACGACCAGCCGCGCCGGGCGCCATTCCGCAACCAGCCTTTCTATCTCGGCAAAGCCTGCGATGGCCGGCAGCGGATGCGCGGTGGCAAGCTCGGGCTCGCCGACTGCGACGCCAATGCGCTTTAGACCGAAATCGAAGGCCAGGACGGTGCGGGCGCCCCGCTCAGGCATGTCCCGCTTCGTCCTGCAGCCTCGCATAGTCGAGGCCGAGGAGCTCCATCGCCGCCGGCAGGCGTTCCTCGGCCGGCGTGTCGAAGATGATGGCGTCGCGCGCCTCCACGGTGAGCCACGCGTTCTGCGACAGCTCGTGCTCGAGCTGGCCGGGCGACCAGCCGGCGTAGCCGAGCGTCACCAGCATGCGCTTGGGACCTTCGCCACGGCCGACCGCCTCGAGGATGTCCTTGGACGTCGTGAGGCCGATCACGTCTCGCACGCGCAACGTCGACTGCCAGTTGCCCGCCGGCTCGTGCAGCACGAAGCCGCGATCGGTCTGCACCGGGCCGCCGAAATAGATCGGCGCAGTGGCAAGATAACCGTCGCGTAAAGTGAGCGAAAGGCGCTCGAACAGCGCCTGCAGCGTCATGTCGATCGGGCGGTTGACGACCAGACCGAGCGCGCCCTGGTCGTTGTGCTCGCAGATGTACGTCAGGGTCCTCGAGAAGTAAGGGTCCGCCATGTTCGGCATGGCGATCAGGAAGTGATGCGTCAGGTTGATCGAGGACATGCTCGCCGCCGTATTTTACCGCATCGAGGTTAGATGCCCGCTCTCGACGGAAAGTTTTTCAGATCTCGACCATCTCGAAGTCGTCCTTCCTCGCGCCGCACTCCGGGCAAGTCCAGTTCATCGGCACATCTTCCCAGCGCGTGCCTGGTGCGATGCCCTCCTCGGGCAGTCCTGCCGCCTCGTCATACACGAAGCCGCAGATGAGGCACATCCAGGTCTTGAATTGCACTTCGTTTCCGGTCATTGAAAGCCAGGCAGTAGAATGAGCCGGATATTAAATCATGTCCCCTTCGCCTCCGATCGTGCTGACCTTCGCGGCGTCCGATCCTACGGGGGGCGCGGGGCTGCAGGCGGATCTGCTGACGCTTGCGAGCATGGGATGCCATCCGCTTTCGGTCGTGACCGCGCTCACCATGCAGGACACGCGCGGCGTGGAAGGCATCCTCGCCGTGGAAGCCGACTGGGTCGCAGGCCAGGCGAAGCACCTGCTGGAGGACATGCGCGTCGCCGCCTTCAAGCTCGGTGTGCTCGGGTCGCTGGAAAACATCCGCGCCGTCGCCGACGTGATCTCCGATTATCCCGAGGTGCCGGTGATTCTGGATCCGGTGCTCGCCTCGGGGCGCGGCGACGCGCTCGCCAGCGACGAGATGATCGGGGTCCTGCGCGAGCTCATCGTGCCGCAGTGCACGGTGGTGACGCCGAACAGTCTCGAGGCGCGTCGGCTCGCCGCGAGCGGCGACGACGAAGACGAGATCGAGCTCGCCGAATGCGCGAGGCGGCTGCTCCAGCTCGGTTGCGAGTACGTCCTGGTGACCGGTACCCACGAAGCGGGAGCGGAAGTGATCAACACTCTGTATGCCGGCGGCGCCGTGATACGCGAAGATCGCTGGCAGCGTCTTGCGGGCAGCTATCACGGCTCGGGCTGCACGCTGGCTGCGGCGATCGCCGCGGCGCTCGCCAACGGACTCGAAGTCGCGCAAGCGGTGCGCGACGCGCAGGAATACACCTGGCAGGCGCTCGCCGGAGGCTTCCGTGCCGGCACGGGCCAGCTTCTTCCCGACCGCTTTTTCTGGGCGCGCGAGGGCAAAGGCAGGAAGTGAAGCTGCGAGGCCTGTACGCCATCACCCCCGAAGCGGCGGAGAGCGCCGCGCTGTTCGCGATGTTGCAAGACGCGCTCGAGGGCGGCGCCGCGCTTGTGCAATACCGCAGGAAGAAGCGCGACGTGCTGGAGGCAAAGGAGGTCGTGCGCCTTGCCAGACGCCACGGCGTGCCGATCATCGTGAACGACGATATCGAGCTCGCGCTGGAGGTGCGTGCCGACGGGGCACACCTGGGGCGCGAAGACGGCGATTTGCGCGCCGCGCGCGCGAGGCTGGCGGGCAGGATTCTCGGGGCGTCGTGCTACGACCGCCTGGAGCTTGCCCAAGCCGCCGCCGCGACGGGCGCAGATTACGTGGCCTTTGGCAGCGTGTTCGCGTCGCCCACCAAGCCTGGAGCGGTGCGGGCACCGCATTCCCTCTTCGCTGAAGCGAGGAATCTCGGCGTGCCGCTGGCTGCGATCGGCGGAATTACGCTCGAGAACGCGCCGCAGCTCATCAGCGCCGGCGCAGACCTGCTGGCGGTCATTTCCGATCTCTTCGAGGCGCCCGATATCGGTCTGCGCGCCCGCCAATACGGGAAGCTGTTCACATGAAAAGCGAATCGCTGTTCGAGCGTGCGCAGCGCGTCATCCCAGGCGGCGTCAACTCTCCGGTACGCGCCTTTCGTGCGGTCGGCGGCGTGCCGCTGTTCTTCGAGCGCGCCTCGGGTGCCTACCTGTGGGACGCGGATCGCCGCCGTTACATCGACTATGTCGGGTCCTGGGGTCCGATGGTGGCCGGCCACTCGCACCCCGCCGTGGTCGAAGCGATCCAGGAAGCTGCTTCGCGCGCGCTTTCCTTCGGCGCACCGACTGAAGCCGAAGTTGAGCTGGCCGAGATGCTGTGCCGGCTCGTGCCCTCGCTCGATCAGGTCCGCCTCGTTTCTTCGGGCACCGAGGCGACGATGACGGCGATTCGCCTTGCGCGCGGCTTCACCGGGCGCAGCCTGATCGTCAAGTTCGAGGGCTGCTATCACGGCCATGCAGACGCGCTGCTGGTCAAGGCCGGGTCCGGCGCCCTCGCCTACGGCCATCCAAGCTCGGCCGGCGTGCCAGCCGAAACCGCCGCTCATACGATGGTGATGGACTACAACGACAGCTCCGGCCTGCAAGCTCTGTTTCGAGAGAAAGCTGACCAGATCGCGGCGGTGATCGTTGAACCCGTGGCTGGCAATATGAACCTCGTTCTGCCAGCGCCGGGATTTCTCGAGAGCCTGCGCGAGCAATGCACGCGCAGCGGTGCAGTGCTGATCTTCGACGAGGTGATGACCGGATTTCGCGTCGCGCTCGGCGGAGCCCAGGCTCGCTACGGCGTCCGGCCCGACCTCACCACGCTCGGCAAGGTGATCGGTGGCGGCTTGCCCGTGGGCGCCGTCGGCGGGCGGCGCGACATCATGCAGAAGATCGCGCCGCTCGGGCCGGTCTACCAGGCCGGGACGCTTTCCGGAAATCCGGTAGCGGTCGCAGCCGGCCTCGCCACGCTGAAGCTCGTGAGCGAGCCTGGTTTTCAGCACAGGATCGAATCGATCACTCAGCAGCTCGTCACGGGTCTCGCCGCCGAGGCACGCAAGGCACGCGTCATCTTTTCAGCGCAATCCATCGGCAGCATGTTCGGCATCTATTTCCGCGATGCGCCGCCGCGCAGCTTCGCCGAGGTGATGCGGTGCGACCGCGAGCGTTTCAGTCGTTTCTTCCACGCCATGCTCGACCGCGGCGTCTACTTCGCGCCTTCTGCCTACGAAACAGGCTTCGTGTCGGCCGCGCACGACACGCCGGAGATCGACGCGACGCTCGCCGCGGCGCGCAACTGTTTCGAGCGCTTGTCATAGCCTTTAAACCAGAAACAGCGTCGCGAGCCCAAGAAAGATAAAAAATCCGCCGGAGTCGGTGCAGGCGGTGATCAGCACCGACGAGCCGACCGCGGGATCCTTGCCGAAGCGCGCGCGCACCCAGGGGATCGCCACTCCCATCGTCGCGGCGAGCACCAGGTTGAGAAGCATGGCGAGCGCCATCACGCCGGCGAGCGCCACATTGCCGTAGAACGCATACGCAATCGCGCCGAGCAGTGTCCCCCACACCACGCCATTGAGCAGCGCGACACCGATCTCCTTAGCGAGCAGCTTCGCCCAGTAGGTGCCCTGAATCTGGCCCAGCGCGAGCGCGCGCACGATCATGGTGATCGTCTGGTTGCCGGAATTTCCGCCGATGCCGGCGACGATCGGCATCAGCGCCGCAAGCGCCACCAGCCGCGCGATCGACTCCTCGAATGCGCCGATCACCCGCGAGGCGATGAATGCCGTGACCAGGTTGATGGCAAGCCAGGCCCAGCGATTTTTGAAGCTGTCGAGCACCGGCGCGAACACGTCCTCCTCGTGACGCAGGCCAGCCTCGGCCAACTGCGACTCGGCACTCTTCTGGCGAATGTAGTCCACCACCGCATCAACCGTGAGGCGCCCGATCAGGCGGCCGCTGGCATCAACCACCGGCGCAGACACCAGGTCGTAGCGCTCGAAGGCATTGGCCGCGTCTTCGGCGCGGTCCTCGGGATAGAGCTTGACGCTCTCGTGCACCATGATGCCGGCGACGCCAAGCTCCAGGTCGGATACGATCAAGCGCGCGAGCGGCAGCGTGCCTTTGAGTCCCTGCTCGCGATCGACGACGAACAGCTGATCCGTATGGTCCGGAAGCACGTCCATGCGGCGCAGGTAGCGGGTCACCGCTTCCAGGGTGACGTCGTCGCGCACCGCCACGTGGTCGAAGTCCATCAGCGCGCCAACCGAGCCCTCCGGATAAGACAGCGCCGCGCGCAGCCGCTCGCGCTCCTCTGCGGGCAGCGACTGCACCACCTCCTCGATGACGCTCGCGGGGAGGTCCGCGGCGATGTCGGCAAGCTCATCGGCCTCGAGGGTCTCGGCGGCCGCGACCAGCTCTTCCGAGTCCATGCTCGCGATGAGCGTCTCGCGCACCGCGTCCGACACTTCGAGCAGGATCTCGCCGTCGCGGTCGGCCTTGACCAGGTTCCACACCACGAGCCGCTCCTCGAGCGGCAAGGCTTCAAGAACGTAGGCGATGTCCGCCGCGTGCAGAGCGTCGAGCCTGCCGCGCAGCTCCACCAGGTACTGCCGCGCAAGCGGCTTCTCGTGCGCCAGGAGCTCCTGCACTGCGCGCAGGTTCTCCTGCAGCTCCTCGACTTCCAGTCGCGCTGGCGCTTCCTGCACGCCCGAAGCGTATCAGGGGATCTGCGCGTCTCCCATCCGCGCGTCGATCGTGGCGATTCTTTCGGCCAGGTAAGGCGTGGTGCGGCCGCGCTGGTAGCGCCGCGGGCTGGGCAGAATCGCCGCGAGCCACGCTGCCTGGTCTTGGGAGAGCGCCGACGCCGGAACGCCGAAGTGGTGGCGCGCAGCCGCCTCGGCGCCGAACACGCCGCCATCGCCCCACTCCGCGACATT
>Ga0307471_100001987_pt1 | contig 11595 bp, 10 predicted proteins | sample atmos_gasesAM3C__2_FD_204566 | JGI IMG/M metagenome (GOLD analysis project Ga0307471, IMG submission 204566) | Hardwood forest soil microbial communities from Morgan-Monroe State Forest, Indiana, United States - atmos_gasesAM3C_515 | ecosystem: Environmental > Terrestrial > Soil > Temperate... | reverse complement strand
ATTTGATCAGCCGGGCCGGCGCTCGTCTTCGGGAGAAATGCGGCCTTGGAAAAATCAGCCCGAGTGAGCAGGCCGGCGCCAAGGCTGCGCTCCCGTCCGGAACCGAAGCGACCAGGCTCTACGCTGAGGGAGTGGCGCGTCTCAGGGTATTCGATGCGCTAGGCGCGCGTGACCTGCTGCAGAAGGCGATAGCAGCCGATCCGAATTATGCCCTGGCACATTCTGCTCTGGCGGCGGCATGGTCTGCTCTCGGCTATGACGAGAAGGCCCGGCAGTCCGCCAAGAACGCCTTCGATCTTTCAGCCGAGCTTCCCCGGGAGCACAAACTGCTCGTCGAAGCACGTTATCGCGAGAACAGCAAGGAGTGGGATAATGCAGCTGGAATCTACCGGACGCTCTTTGGGTTCTTCCCCGACAATCTGGAGTACGGGATTCTGCTGGCGCGCTCTCAGAGCAGTGGCGGACATGCCAAGGACGCGCTCGCCACGATCGATTCCCTCCGCCGTCTATCGGCACCCCCTCGAGACGATCCCCGAATCAGCTTGTCAGCGGCAGAAGCGTCGCAAGCCTTAGGGGATTTCCAACAGATGCTAACCTTTGCTGCGGAAGGTGCGCAGAAGGCGCGGGATAGAGGATCGAAACTTGTGCTGGCGCGCGCGTTGTACCTGGAAGCATCCGCCCACGAGAATCTTTCCCACCCGAAAGAATCCGCGGAAACCGCAGAGGAAGCACGAAAAATCTATGCTGTGGTGGGGGATTTAAAGGGCGTTGCCAGTACCTTGGAGGTATCTGCCACCGTACTGGCCGATCAGGGAAGTCTCGCCGCGGCCCTCGATAAATATAAGGAAGAGCTTGCGATCTCACGGAAGCTGGGGAACCGGCGTGGGGAATCCTCTGCCCTCAACAATATGGCCCTAGTTCTCGATGAGCAGGGCGATCGTGAAGGAGCTCGTGCATTCTGGCAGCAGGCGCTTTCCGGGTTCCGAGACATCAGCGACAAAAGCAATTCTCTCCGCACTCTCGTCAACATTGGCGGTGTATTCAAAGACGAAGGCGATCATGCCATGGCGAAGAAGACCTATGAGCAGGCTCTGGCCGTTGCCCGTGAAATCAACGATCGGGACGGCATTTCCCTCGCGTTGGCTTCGATTGGCACGATTCTCGACGCGCAAGGACATGGCAATGAAGCTAGGAAGATGCTGGATGATGCATTGGCAATGGATACTGCCAGCGGACAACCCACGCCGGCAGTCGATAAATTGATTGACCTCGGAGATGTGCTGCAGCACCTTGGTGATCTGAGGGGTGCGAATGGGTATTATCAGGATGCTTTGCGCCTTGCTCAGGCTGCCGGCGACAAAAGCATGACCGCGTACGCGCTGATGGGCTTAGGATCCCTTGCGCTGAAAGCCGGACAGATTCCTGAAGCTCGAAAGAACTACGAACAAGCGCTCACATTGCGCAAGGAACTGGGGGAGAAAGACGGTATTGCGCAGACACAAGTTGCCGTCTCTGAAACTCTTCTTGAGGAAGGACATAGCCCCGAGGCGGAAGCTGCTGTTCGGCCTGCTCGAGAGCACTTCCATGATGTCGGACTCAAAGACGATAAGGTCTTAGCGACGGCAGTTCTCGTCCGCTGTCTACTGGCACAGAATAAAGTTGGCGATGCCACAAGAGAGCTTGCCCGGGTGACCAGGGAAGCCAGCATGCGTCAGAATCTGACAGTTAAACTGGACTTTGAAATCGTCAACGCCCAAGCGAGCATTACTGGTGGAAAGCCTGCTGCTGCTCGGAAGAGTCTGGAGTCCGTATTAGCACAGGACAACAGGGCTGGGCTGGCGGGTCAGCAATTCGAAGCACGCCTCGTGTTGGCCGAACTCGAACTGAAAGCGGGGAACATTCGGGGCTCTCGTGCGCAACTCAATCAGCTGAAGACCGAAGCGACGGACAAAGGATTTCTTCTCATCGCTCAAAAGGCAATTGCGCAGGCCTCAACACTTCGTTTCTGACAGCATCTGCCTTCTGCTAAAAACCTGTCATTTGGTTGGCAGAGATGAACGCAATTGCCTCCAGAGGTGAGTTTTGCACTTCTAAAAGCAGAGAGAGAGAGGCGCACTAATTCCCAATGTGAGCTAAGGACGGACTTCCGCGACAGGGGTCAGAAGTCTGGCTCCAGCCGCAGTTCACTACCAACAAACGGGCTTGTCGCCATCAACTCCCGAATTGTCGCTAGGCTTGATCGGAAACGCCTCGGGCGGGACACTTTCAGGACGAACTGGAACTCGATCCGAGGCGTTTTCGATAAGCAGACTAGGAGGAAGCCGCTGGTGTTTGCGGCGGACGCGGTGTGCTATGGGATTTGAACGGCGGTTTAGGGTGGAACAGATCTATGGGTAGGCACTGGAAAAGCGAATTAGGGCGGTAAGCGGTGCTGCCGAGAACTGCAGGAGGGTTGGCGGAGGGTAGCGATAGAGGTCGTGGACCTCGGGTGAGCACACGAATGCATCGGCGTGCCGGAGCACATCCTCGACTCGCTGGTAATGGGCACATCAGGAAGAATCGAAGTATGTGCATGCTGATAGTTCTGCAGCAGTGAATCTCTGAATCACGATCATCGATGCGCCGCAGCGCGGACAGTGCCAGAGAGAAGGACTCTCGGACATGTCGTGTGCTCTAACTTCCTGCTCTGTTGAGCCACTGGCGGCCAGCAGTTGTCGACCCAATGCCAGACGCGAAGCCCGCCAGCGATTGGCGAGAAAGCCGAAGTGCCGGATGCGGACGAAGCCTTTGGGCAGCACGTGCAGAAAGAAACGGCGCAAAAACTCAGTCGTGCTGAGAGTCATCACACCTTGCTTGCCACCGTGGGCATAATCCTTCCAGCGAAAAGTCACGCGTTCTTGTGCGCAGGCCAATAAGCGATGATTGGAAATGGCCACGCGATGGGTGTAGCGACCGAGATAGCGCAACACCTGCATGGGGCCGCGGAAAGCCGGCTTAGCATAGACGACCCAGTCGTAGCGATGGAGACGACGGAGCAGTTTGGCGAACTGTCGCGGGTCGGCGAGAGGCGCAGCTGGGCCCACACACTGTAGCTTCTTGCTGCGGTGGAGGCGTTTGAGGCCAGCGAGAAACTTGCCACGAAAGACACGACTCAAGACTTTGACAGGTAAGAAGAAAGGATAGCGCGGACGAACCCATTGACGATGATCTGGTGAGAGCCCGCCCGCCGGAATGACACAGTGAATATGGGGATGCAGGAGCAGGTTCTGTCCCCAGGTGTGCAGGATGGCGGTTACACCGATCTCAGCTCCAAGGTGCTTCGGATGGGATGCGATTTTCAGCAAGGTTTGCGCACTGGCAGTGAACAACAGATCGTAGAACAGGCGGGGGTTCTCCAAAGCCAGGACATTTAGTTCGTGAGGCACAGTGAGCACCACATGGAAATAGTTGGTGTCCAGGAGTTCGCGTTCGCGTGCTGCCAACCAACGCTCACGTGCTTGCGCCTGACACTTGGGGCAGTGTCGATTTCGACACGAGTTGTAGGAGATGGCCTGATAACCGCAACTCGGACAAGCATCGCGATGCCCGCCGAGGGCCGCGGTGCGGCAGCGTTGAATGGCACGAAAGGCTTTGAGTTGTTGAAAGTCAAAGCTCGATCGATACCGATTCAGGAAACGATCGCCGTGTACGCGTAGAATGTCGGCCACCTCGAAGGTGGGCCGAGTCATTCTTGTTTTTTTCGCCTAAAGCTGCGGCTGATGTTCTGAGTGCTGGCTAGAGAAAGGCCGTCCAGGGGATTGACCACCGTCTGCAAGTGCCGCTGCGACAGATGCAGATACTGGGCGGTGGTTTCCAGATCGCCGTGTCCCAGCAGGACCTGGATGGTTCGCAGGTCGGTACCGGCTTCTAACAGGTGGGTCGCCCAACTGTGACGCAGCGTGTGCGGCGTAACGCGCTTGCTGATGCCAGCTCGACGCGCGGCCTCGATGCATGCGATCCAGACGGTCTTGTCCGAAATCGACTGATCGAGTCTGCGGCCAAGAGTGCGTGTGGGAAACAGGTGGAGCTTCGGCTTGCGCCAGCGCCAGTACTCGCGCAGCGTCTCTAGCAGGGCTGGGCTGAGAGGCAGGTCACGATCTTTGCCGCCCTTGCCCGCTACCACGCGGATGATCATGCGTTGGCTATCGATGTCGCTGACCTTCAGGTGCGCGAGTTCGGCGCGTCGCATGCCGGTGCCATAGAGTGTCATCAGCAGCGTCCGTCGAAACAGATTTCCGGCGGCATTGATCAGACGCGAGATCTCTTCTCGGCTGAGCACTGTCGGCAACCGACGTTGGTCCTGAGGGTATGGCAAGAAATCGCGGAACTGATGGCGCTTGAGAGTCTTGACGAAGAAGAACCGCAGCGCCGCCACTTGGTTGACCACCGTACCGGGCGTTAGCTTGCGCTCTCGCAGCAGATAGGCTTGGTAGGTTCGGAGTTCGGTGAGGCCGAGCCGATCCGGAGGTTTGCCAAAATGCTTGGCGAACTCGGTGACGACCCGCAGATAATTGCGCGTCGTGATCGCGGAGTAGTTGCGGCGCTGGAGTTCCTCCAGCATCATCTTGCGTAAACGGGTCACAGGAGTCTCCTTTCTCTGTGACCCACACTATGTCAGCTACCTCACCCCTTCGGGTCCACCCCACGCGGAGCGTCCGCCGCACCAGCGGCTTAGTCCTCGTCGGCAACTCTTACCTTGGGATTACTTCCCGCTTGCCCGTCGCTCGGGCGGCGGGCCGTGGCAGCATGTCGTAATAGATCTTCGAATTTCCTATCCAAATCCCGAGCTACCTCCAGCGCTTCGCGATTCTCATACGGAGCTAGGAGGCTGGTCATCTTGTCATATGAGAAATGAACGCCGTCAGCAGGCTCATCCACAAGCACCGTAACCGGCGCGTAAGAACCGGCATCCGCAACATGCTTCGCCATTTCCTTCATGATGAGTTCATTGCCAATCAGCAAACGGACGATCTTGGGGACATCAAACTGCTTGGAAGTAGTCAGGCTGAACCGCTTTATCTCGATTTTTCTTACCAAGTAGAATCTCCAGCCTGACGGTCACACTAGCAGGAACACCTAGTCTCAACCGGCAACTGTTCAGCTGGGCTGGATGAGAAACTATCACAGCCCAACTGTACAACTACTGAGGCTGCTGGTCCCGTTGCAGAGTCCCAGGCACTTTACGCTGCTGCCGTAGCTTTTTGAACGGCTTTTGCTGCAGTACGGATCACGTCGATGACGCGTCCCGGCTGGGAGAGCATCGGCACATGGCTGCTGTCGAGTTCGTAGACGGTGGCGCCCATCCGCTTGGCCATAGCGCGCTCCAGATCGGGATGAACCGTGTGGTCCTTTTTACCGACAATGTACCAAGTGGGCTTAGATTTCCAGGCGGTGCCCCCGGCTCTTGCCTCGAACAGGTCAGGCTTCGGGACGCCCTGCGTCGCCCAAACGAGTTGCTGCTCCTGCTCCGAAAGGTCTCCGCAGAAAAACTTTGTGCCCTCCCGACGCAGCCAGATACGACCATCCACGACTTCTATTTGAGAAAAGACGTCTGTCGTCGGGAAATTGGACTGTTGCGTCTGCGAACTCTCGTCGGCGTCTGGTGCAAGCGCACAGATGTAAACCAAGCCGACAACGCGATCGTCGGTTCCAGCGCCGGTGATGACGGTTCCGCCGTAGGAGTGGCCTACAAGGATAACCGGGCTGCTGACGCGGCCGATCGTTGCTTTGGTTAAGGCTACGTCCTCTGCCGTTGAGTTGAGGCCATACTGTGCCGCTATGCACTCATACCCCTCGGCTTCGAGAGGAGTGATTAACTTGCTGAAGCAGGAACCGTCTGCCCAAAGTCCGTGGCAGAAAACGATGCTTGGTTTTGTTTGCGTAGGTGTCATTTTTTGTTCTTCCTTCTTTTCATGGATTTCTGTTTCGCATATTGTGCCGATTGGCAAAGTTAATTTGCAAGGTTGGCGAGCCTGGGCATCGCCACGCAATGACTACGTGTGATTATGTTGCGAGGAGCGTGCCAAGCACCTCGGGCCACCGATTCTCGAAGTCGTCGTCCCTTTGGAGACCGCGCTCCAGCAGAGCCTGAATTCGCTGCTGCGCTTCAGGCCACGTCAGGGCAGTCTCAAACGAGGTAATGGCGTCGAGAAGCTGGTCAGCGGATGGCAACGAGACCTGGTTAATAAGACCCTTCGCCGCCGCAATGGCAAGACGGTCGAAGGAGGCGATCCGGCGCGCGAGCGAGTTGACAAAGCCGTCCAACTCCGCGTCTGGAAGTGCCCGGTTGACGTATCCGTACCGCTCCGCTGTGTCGCCGTCAAAGTCGCTCGCGCTGAGAACGATTTCCATCGCGCGGCCTCGGCCGACTAGATGTGGAAGCCGCTCCGCACCGCCGCCGCCGGGATGCAGTCCCACCCCGACTTCGGGTTGGCCGAGTCGCGTGTTCTCGCGCGACGTGAAGCGCATGTCGCAAGCGAGGATGAACTCGCTGCTCACTCCCCGCACGCAGCCTCGGATCTTCGCGATGGTGACCACCGGAGACTTGGTGAGACGGACGAATGTATCCATCAGGATCGGGAGGCCGGAAGGCCCGACAGCGGTCATGATGTTCCCTATCTTGCCGGTCAAATCAAAGTGGGCAAGATAAAACTCGGGGTTCGCGCTTTCGAATACGAGGACACGCAGGTTCGGGCTGGCGTCCATTCGCGCGAGCAGATCCTGTAGGGCTTCGAATATGCTAGCGTCTACGATGTTGAAAGGCGGGTAATCGAATACAACCCTCCAGTACGCAGGCGTTTCCTCGATCACCCGCACGTGCGCCGCACTATTGGTATTGGCCACAGGTTCTCCCTTCTTAGACTTCGAAACCGCGCGCCGGCGCTGAACGACGAGCAACCTGCGCCCCTGGACGCTTGGGTCTACGCGACACGAGCCTTTCCGTGATATGCAGGCGCAAAGACGTCCTGCACAAATTCTTCAAACGAGGTCGGTGTGGTGTTGTCCCGCGAACGCGGCTCCTGCGCAGCGAGGACCCCTGCGTTGATCGCCTTGAACATCTCGATGTACACCGCGGCCTTTTTCGGCGTCATGCCCATTTGCTCTAACCCCTGCTGCACCTGGTCGTAAGGAAACTGCACGTAACGCAGATCTGGTTTGCCAATGCCGAGCGCAATTATGGCCGTGGCTTCCGCCATCGACAGGTCGCGCTCGCCAAGCAGCTCGCGGGTTTGTTTGCCGGAAAAATCCAGGTCTAGGAGGCGCTGCGCGGCGTAGTTGCCAACATCGCGCGTCGCCATCATGGGCAGCTTCAGGTCGGGTAGCAGTGCATGTCCGAAGATTCCCGTCTCCTGAATCATGCTGATCGCCGCCAGATTGTTCTCCATGAAATACGCGGCGCGCAGGTGCAAAACGTGCAAATCACCGATAGCATTGAGTTTTTGCTCCGAAGAATGCAGTCCCGTGACTGGCCCGGTGCCTTCCGGGACATGGGCGCCGTAACTGCTTAAGTACACCGCGTAACGCAGGCCGGACTTTGTTACGGCGTTCGCAATCGCATCGCTCTCTCGCTCTTGGTCTTCTCGCGAGGTAATCGGCGGCAACAGTAAGTATGCTGCACGCGCGCCGGTGAAGGCTTTGGTGAGGGCAGCCGCGTCGCTCACGTCGCCCGTGAACGCTTCCGCGCCCTGGCGCACAAAGCGCTGCAGTCGCCCCGCGTCGCGCCCCACGACGCGCACCTTCTTGCCCTTCGATAGCAAGGAATCGGCGATGATCGAACCGGTGTTTCCGCTCGCCCCCAAAATCACATACATGCCGTTCAAAGCAACGGGTGAAATCATAGCTAGTGCCTCCTTGATCTGTTAAAAGGGTGTCGCCCTGAGGACGATCGCGTTGTTTTCGGCTGTCATTTGGGGAATGTGTCGCCAAACATCGGAAGGCCGCTGACAGACTCGGCCTTGGTCGCCTCGTCCTGCAGAACGTCCCAATGCTCTTTAAGGACACCGTCTTCGAACCGGATAACGTCGGCTGCGATCCACGCGGCGGGCCTTCCCATCCCCGTGAAGCGGCCATGCGCTATGACGTAATCACCTTCTGCAACGATGAGTTGGTTCTCATAGTGCATCGTTTCCGGCACTGAGCGGACGAGATTAAACAGTCCTTCGCGACCTGGTGCTATGTGTGCGCTGTGCTGAATGTAGTTCGGTGACCAGAAGCGCTCTGCTGCCGCGTAGTCACGCTTGTTGAACAGTGTGTCGAAGGCTTCTAGAACGAACGCTTTATTTTGGGATTCGATCGTCTCACTTGCCATTTTTGTCTTTGCCATCTGCCGACCCTCCTCATTCATCCGAGCGATTGCAGCTGACGCCAGCAACGCGTCCGGTCCTAAAGCTTCGACCCGCCATCGACGGGAATGCTGGCTCCCGTGATCCACCGGGCCGCGTCTGACGCCAGGAAAGCGACGACGTCCGCGACATCTTCCGGCTTGCCGATTCGTTTTAGCGCTTGCATCCCAAGAGTGACCTCGCGGCCTGCGTCAGTCTTTGTAAAGTTCGACATGTCAGTATCGATCACGCCTGGCGCAACTGCATTTACGCGAATACCTTGCGGTCCAAGAATGGCAGCCCAGTTCTTGACCAAAGTTTCTAATGCTCCTTTGGTCGAGGCGTAGGCAAGGAGCGAAGGGTTGTCCAAACCGGGTTTCCCAACTACGGCGTGCGCACCGATCGAAGAGATCACGATGATGTTCGAGCCGTCACCTAGAATGGGCAGCAGTTGCTGCACCAGGAAGAACGGACTTCGGACGTTTGTCGCAAAGAGGTTGTCAAAATCCTCTACCCCATATTCCGCCAGGCGTGCTGCCTTGCTGATTCCGGCGTTGAGCACAAGCACATTCAATCGCTCGCGGACGATCGTACGAACTTCCTTCGCCAGCAGCGTTGCCCCTTCCGGAGTTCCCAAGTCGGCCCTGATTGCGTTCGCGCGTCCGCCTTTTGAAAGGATGCCTGCCACCAGAGATTCCGCATCCTGCGCGGAGCGACCGTAGTGCACAAGGACATGCGCACCAGAATTAGCGAGCGCGGATGCAGTGGCCCGCCCAATTCCGCGTGATGCGCCTGTCACTAGGGCGGTTTTGCCTTGAAGTGTAGTCATTCCCTATACCCCGACAATCCAAAAACGAACACGTTTGCTGGCGTCGTTCCGGCCTTTTCACACTCGCCGTTCAGAGAACTACTTGTCTTGAGCAGCGAGGTGCCGTAGTCAAGGAGGACTTAGCCAGCGATCATGCCTCCATCGACTGGGATGGAAGAACCTGTCATGTACGACGCATTTTCCGAAGCAACAAAGGCAATGACGTGAGCGATCTCCTCCGGAGTTGCAAGACGCTTGAAGGGCACTGTCGAAACGAGCGCCGCTTTATTCTTATCTGTGCTGGTGAAGCGGGTGAGCATACCGGTGTCCGTTGTGCCCGGGGCGACTACGTTGACCCGAACTCCGGTCCCGGCGACTTCCAGTGCGGCGGATTTTGTCAGTCCCTCTATCGCATGTTTGCTGGCCACATAAACGGACGCTCCGGCAGCCCCGACGCTTCCATAGGCCGACGAGACATTGACGATGCTTCCGCTCCCCCGTGTCAGCATCACCCTCAATTCGTGCTTCATGCTGAGCAGGGTGCCCAAAACGTTTGTGTCGAAGGTTGCGGCGTAGGTTTCTGCAGTCTGCCCCGTCACCGGGCCGGGTGTGCCTTCGGTTCCAGCATTGTTGACCGCGACATCCAGACGTCCGAAACGCTTGACCGTTTGATCCACGAGGTTGCGCACGTCCTCATCCTTGCGCACATCAGTGTGGACGAAAATGGCTTCTGCTCCGAGCCCTTGTAGCTCGGCAACCAACGCTTGTCCTTCTTTGTCTCGACGGCCAGACACAACAATTCGTGCGCCTTCTTGCGCAAAGATCATTGCGGCGGCGCGACCGATTCCCGTCAACGCTCCTGTAATCAAAACTACTTGGTCTGACATAAACGCTCCTTTTGGTTGACACACCGGGTCATGGACGCAGATCCTGACCTTTCGCTCTAATCGCGTTCTTTGCCGATCCAGTCGCGTATGTAGTGGCAGCAGTTGACAAGCGTGACACCGGCTGCTTCACAGCTACCGAGAAATCGAACACCGTCAACATCGACCAGGTTCAATTCCTCCAAGTCCAGTACGATCTTCGATTTGCTCTCCCGAATCTGCTTCTCCAACTCGGGCAAGTGCTCCACCTGCATCCGACCTATCAGTCGAAGAGTCGTTCCGTACCCGTCAGCGTGCTTCTCAATTTTCAACGTCATGCTGGACTGTCGAACGATTCACGCCTAACAGATGGCAATCCCCGAGCCACTCGTAATCAGTTGAGTCGTTTGTGTTTAGCTTTTGAATCCAAGCTGTAATTTCAGCTTTCGCCGAAAATTCAGCATGAAGCCATCCAGCTGAGCTTGGCTTTAGATCTTGATTTAGAATCACTGATATTGGTTCTGACACTCTGGCGGACTGAGTGAATATGAGTAAGTTGGCCCAAGATTCGGAAAGCCACAAACAAAGCGATGCTCCCGAAAAGCTCGGCCAGGAGGCTGCTCGGCTCCAGACCCTCATCGACACGGTTCCATCTTTCTTGTGGACGAGCTTCCCTGATGGATCCAAAGAATTTCTAAACCGACGTTGGTACGAGTACACCGGCCTGACACTGGAACAGGGGAAAGGTTGGGGCTGGAAGGTGGTTGTTCACCCCGATGACCTGGATCGACTCATTCGTGAATGGCTTGCCTTGCTGAATGACCCCAAAGCAGGCGAACTGGAAACCCGCATCCGGCGATATGACGGAGAATACCGATGGTTCCTAATACGTGTCCTTCCAGAATTCGACGCTGAAGGCAAGGTCGTCAGGTGGCTTGGAAGCGATACCGACATCGACGATCGAAAAAGAGCGGAGACGAAACTCCTTGAAGACGAGCGTGAGTTTCGCCGGATTACCGATGCTATACCGCAAACCATTGTCGTCCTGGATCCGAACGGCGATCCGCTCTACGCGAATCAGGCTGTGCTGGAATATACCGGCCTGACGATGCAAGAAGTGCTCAGTTCTGAGTTTCGTGCCCGAATGTTTCATCCGGAAGACGTGGAGAAGGTGCGGGAGGAGCGCCAGGCGGCCTATGCCCGCGGCTTGCCGTTTGAAATCGAGCAACGAACGCGTCGAAAGGACGGCCAGTTTCGCTGGTTCCTTATTCGTCTCAACCCGTTCCGCGACGAACAGGGACGTCTGGTGCGCTGGTATGCGACCGGAACCGACATCGATGATCGCAAGCGCGCCGAAGACAGGACACGAAACGAGAACGTTGCGTTGCGCGAAGACATCGTACGCTCATCCATGTTCGAAGAAATCGTCGGTTCCTCCGAGCCATTACGTCGTGTGCTGGTTCAGGTTTCCAAGGTAGCTCCGACGGATTCCACAGTCTTGGTCTTAGGTGAGACCGGAACAGGAAAGGAACTGATTGCTCGCGCAATTCATAACGGGTCCAAG
>Ga0307471_100001986_pt1 | contig 11596 bp, 11 predicted proteins | sample atmos_gasesAM3C__2_FD_204566 | JGI IMG/M metagenome (GOLD analysis project Ga0307471, IMG submission 204566) | Hardwood forest soil microbial communities from Morgan-Monroe State Forest, Indiana, United States - atmos_gasesAM3C_515 | ecosystem: Environmental > Terrestrial > Soil > Temperate... | reverse complement strand
CACTAGCAAACCCGCTCCAGAAAGCAGCATAAGTGACGCCGCTATCTGAACCACGATGAGCCCTTTCGCCAACCCCGAGCGCGAGAAGCGAGCTCCCCCCGCTTCTCGATTCAGCAACGGCAACACCTCAGCATTCGTCGCACGAAGGGCGGGCGCCAACCCAAAAAGCAATAGCGTGACAATGGCCGCACCTCCGCTGAATGCCAGAACATGGGCGTTGAGCGTAAAGTGAATCGCTTGCCGCGCTTCGTCGTCCATAAGCTGCAAAACCAGCGCGCGCTGCATCCAAAACGCAAGCACAAGACCTGCCACCGCCGCCACCACCGAAAGTAAGGCGCTCTCCACCAGGAACTGCTGTACCAGGCGGCGTCGGCTCGCGCCCAATGTCAGCCGAACCCCCATCTCATGCGCCCTGGCGGTAAAGCGCGCGAGCAACACGTTGGCGATGTTCACACACGCAATCAGCAGAACCGCGCCGGAAAGCAACATCAGGATTTGCAGCGTGTCCGTGTAAGATCCCAGCTCCAATCCCAGGCCTCGGTCACCGCGCGCCAGCACCGCGCGCTCCGTCAATACTTCTTCACGGTCGTTCGCAGGATGGTTGGCCAAGCCTGGGCGGATCGTTTCAAGCGCGCGCTGCAAAGCGACATCAGCTTCCGCTTGTGCCTGCTTGTCACTGACATCTTCCTTGAGCCTTACCGTGGCCCAAACATTCTCATACTGCACGGGGTAGTCGAGGGGAATGGTGATATCCGGAGAAACGCCTTGGTCGGTGCCGAAAAATGCCGGTGGCGTCACCCCGATGACTTCTGTCGGAATACCGTTTAAGTTGACGCTCTTTCCGACAACCGCTGGATCACTTCTAAAGCGCCGGGCCCAAAACGTATAGCTGAGCACTGCAACGCGTTGGTGGTTCTTCTCGTCCTGCTCGTCGATGGTGCGCCCAAGGAAACTTGAGATGCCAAGCGTCGAATAGTAGCCGCCCGATACCGTCTGGACGAGAACCCGGTCGACGTCTCCGCCGGCGTCAAAATTCATTTCCCCTCGCCAAAACGCGAAGACGCCCGAAAAAGACTGCGGGGCCTTCCGCAACTCATTGAAAAACTCAGAGGCGATATTGGACCTCTCGACGCCCGAGCGCGTAACCGCCTCGACCGTCCGCAGCTTCCCAGGGTCATGCACGGGAAGGGTTTGCAAGAGCGCAGTGTCCAGCAGGCTGAAAATCGCGGCGTTCGCCCCAATTCCGACAGCCAAAGTGAGGACTGCGACGCAAGTCACCAAGGGCGTGGCGGCAAATTGCCGCCAGCTATAACGGAGGTCCCGCACGCAATCGCGAAGAAACATAGCCTGTTACGTCGCCAGCTTGGCTCGCACCTATTCTACCGCGCCAAAGCCATGTCCCAATCCTTAAAAGCAGTCCAACTTCCGGTTAGCGCGTGATACGGGAGTTGACGAGATACCGCGTTCGGCTGCGCTCTCTCTCATTTCTCGATAAACTTCTGGACAAGATCCGCAACAATCAATCCACTTCGGCTATTCAGATGAACGCCGTCTGTGTGAAAACGCCAGCCGTTGATTCGGGCGACTTCGTCGGGGCTCTTGCGCAGCACCAGAGTGCGGACAGCATCACGATAGAACGCAAGAAAACTAAATCCTGTGAATGCGCGCCGCTGCGGCGATTTCATAATCTCCGCAACGATCGTTTCATAGATGGCGATATAGTCGGTTCCCTCTTGTCGGGACATGCCTCTGATAATGTCGCTGAACTCCTCAATTCGCCGGTTGAGCTCACTCTGGAAGGGGTTCGTGGATACTGGGTCTTCTCCGATCGGAGGCAGCGAACAAAGCGCAATGGCGGCCGAGGTCTCGGCCTTCAGGCAAAGTACGATCGCCCGAAGGTTTTCACGGAACCACTCGGATGAAGACTCGCGCGGGAGTCGCTTCGAAATGCGGAAAAATGTTCTGGCCTTGGTTGAAACCAACGCCAGAACATCATTTCCACCGATGAAAACCACTATCTTTTCCGGGTGGGACGCTACTACATCGGAAAGTCGCTGGAGGGCGTTATACGCAAGATCGCCTCCCACCCCGAAGTTACGAAATGTGACGCGCCTTTCCCCGAGTCTCCGTTGCAGTTCGATGATCCAGTTGAACGCTTGCCCTTTTCCTGCAGTGCTACTGGAACCAAGACATGCCACGATTAAGGATGGTTCTCCCTCGGCTGGCAGCGGTTCAGCCTGGTGCGGGGGCTTTTGCGGCCTGATCATGTTTCCAAGATAAGAGAGGACAACGAATTCGTCATCAAGGCAAAGCATATTTATTGGATAGTCGGCCAACAGGGAGTAATCCATTTCATCCGTCAAGCTAACAACTGCCTTATCCAAATAGATGGAATGACTCTGCCGTGCCTACAAACATTGCATGGGCCGGCTCGTGCCGCACCACGCCGCTTTTGCGTCTGCGGGTTTTGACGTTGTTCTGCCTCTTCTATCTCATAGGAAACAAACAACGTAAAATCTCGCAACAAAACCCAATCCAGTAGAAAATTTCTTCCGCTCTAACTTCTTGTAACCAAACCACTTATTTACGTATTGACAAATCTTAACTTTCTGATACACTAAGCTTGGGTCTCTATGTACGCCGCCCGCGCTTTCCTTCAACACTCCCCAATCGAATTGTGCGCATCCAACCCTTTTATTTTCATCAACTTCCACACTCTTTGCACCCAATGGAGACTCGCAACCCCTTTCTCATCAACCACTTCCGCACTCTTTCTCATGCAACGGAGGGGGGAGCCCCTTCTCGACCTCTCACTCGCCATCGGCCAGTCATCACTCGCCACTGTTCCTAAGTCTTTTATTTGCCACACATCCGCGAAATCCGCGGCTAACTCCTTTCCTTGCCACACTTCCAAAATCCCCCTCCCGCAAGTCCTTTGCTTGCCACACTTGCGACACCCCTCACCCCCGACTTATCTCCCGCCGCGTCCATTCCTCTTTGGTGGCTTCGCGCACACATCTTCTTGCTTTCTTCGCCCGGGCCCGGCTAACCTTACAAGTCGGCTACAAGTTTGGGCGGTCGGCTCTAAAGACAAGAGACCCTGGGAAACTTTGGCAAAGGAGTTTCTGTATGGCCTCAACGGTCTGGAAGGGACATCTTACCTTCGGTTTAATTTCGATTCCGGTGCGCCTGACCACCGCGGCGCGCAGCGAGCGCATCAGCTTCAACCAGCTCCACAAGGAATGCCACACGCGGGTCAAGCAGCCCTTGTTCTGCCCCACGCACAACCGCATCATCGAGCGCTCGGAAGTGGTGAAGGGCTACGAGTACGAAAAAGATCAGTACGTGCTCTTCGACGAAAAGGAGCTCGAGAAGATCGAGCCGGCCTCGGCGCGCGTCGCGGAAATCCTCGAGTTCGTGAAGATGGGCGAAGTGGATCCGGTCTATTTCGACGCCTCGTACTATCTTGCGCCGGATGAAGGCGGCGCGAAGGCGTACCAACTTCTGATGAGCGCAATGCAGGAATCGGGCTACGCCGCGATCGCCAAGCTGACCATGCATCAGCGCGAACACATCGTGGTGGTTCGTCCGAGCAGCAAGGGCATGATGCTGCACACGATGTTCTACTCGAACGAAATTCGCGCCGCCGAATCGTCTTCGACAGATAAAGTCGAGCTGAAAGATCAGGAGAAGAAGCTGGCGCAGCAATTGATTGAGAACCTGGCCGTGCCCTTCGACGCGCAGAAATACAAGGACACGTATCAGGACAACGTGCGTGCCATGATTGCCGCGAAGCTCAAGGGCCAGGAAGTGACCGAAGTCGCGCAGCCGCACATGGCTCCGGTGATTGATTTGATGGAAGCGCTGAAGAAGAGCCTCGCCGAACGGCAGGCGCCGGCGAAAAAGCCTCCCGTGCGCGCAGTCGAACCTGCGGCAGCGGCCGGTCCCGTGGCCGTGCCGAAGAGGGGCAAAAAAGCCGTCGGCTAGAAAAAGCAGTACACTGATTTTTCATGGGGACCACAGACCGATTCAGCCGCGACGAAGTCCAGCGCATCCTGGGTCTGTCTCCAAAACAACTGGACTACTGGGACCGCCTCGAACTGGTCTCCGCGCGAAACGACCAGGGCAACCGTTTTTACGATTTCCGTGACCTCATCGCGCTGCGCACCGTCAAGCAGCTGATCGAGCAAGGAATCCCCGCCAGCCGCCTGCGCCGCGCGCTGGCCGCGCTTCGCGAAAAACTTTCGCAGGTGCAGGCGCCGCTGACTGAACTGCGCGTGCTCTCCGACGGCAAAGACGTCATCGTGGAGCGCGAAGGAGCGCGGCTCGAGCCAGTGACCGGCCAGTTCGTGATGAACTTCGAGACGCGCCAACTGGATGAAGAAGTGCAGGTGATTTCCGAGCGCGGCGCGGACGAATGGTTCGCGCTGGCGCTGGACTACGAAGCTGACCGCGCGAACCGCAAAACGTGGGCGGAAGCCATTGACGCGTACGAACATGCGCTGCGGCAGGATCCACAGCGCACCGACGCGCTGATTAATTGCGGCACGCTCTACTACGAGCAAGGAAATTTTGAAAAGGCTTCGGAGTGCTATCGCCGCGCGATTGCATGCGACGCGCAGAGCGGCTTGGCGCACTTCAATCTGGGAAGCGTGCTAGAAGAAATGGGCCAACTGGAAGAAGCGCGGCAGCATCTTCGGCTTGCCGTGCGGCTCGATCCGAGTCATCCCGACGCGCGCTACAACCTCGCGTTAGTTTGCGAAAAGATAAGTGCCTTCGACGAAGCCCGCGATCATTGGCAAGCTTACCTGCAGCTCGATCCCGCCAGCCCCTGGAGCGACTACGCCCGCCAGCGCCTCGCCGCGCGAACCGCAAAGTCCGCCGGCCGCCGCTAGGCGATTTTGAGTTTTTTCTGCATCTCTTCGAGGGAGATGCCCTTCGTTTCCGGGTAGAAGAACAGCACGACGAAGAATTGCACGATCATCATCGCAGAGAAGAAGGCGAACGGATAGCCCCCGGAAGATGCAGCCATCAGCGGGAACGTCCAGGAAATCAAGGCGTTCATGATCCAATGGGAAAAGCTGCCGAGGCTCTGGCCTTTGGCGCGCACGCGATTCGGAAAAACTTCGCTGAGATAGACCCAGATCACCGCGCCCTGCGAAAACGCGAAGAAAGCGATGAAGCCAATGAGCATCCACACGAGTAATTCGTGGTGGCGGTTGGTGAGGAAGATTCCGGCGACGCCGGCGAGACTGAGGCAAGTGCCAATCGAGCCGACCAGCAACAGCGTTTTGCGGCCGAGTTTGTCGATCACAGACATGGCGATCATGGTGAAAATGAGATTGGTGGCGCCAACGGCGACGGATTGCAAGTCGCCGGAAACTTTGCTGAATCCCGCGTAGGCAAAGATGCTGTTCAGGTAGTACAGGATGGCGTTGATCCCGGAAAGCTGATTGAACATGCCAATGGTCACTGCCAGGAAAATCGGAACGCGATACTTTGAAGTGAAGAGCGCGTCGCTAGTGACGTGCTCCGCGCCGATGGACTCGACGATTTGCTGCAATTCCTGATCGGCGTTTTGTTCGCCGGTCAGACGAAGCACGTCGCCGGCTTCGTTCGTTCTGCCCTTCTTGACCAGCCAGCGCGGGCTTTCCGGAATTCCGAAAAGCATCGCCAGGAAAAGCACCGCAGGAAGGGCGGAGATGCCGAGCTTCCAGCGCCACTCCGCGTCTCCAAAACCCATCGTGCCGATGAGATAGTTCGAGAAATACGCGAGGAGAATTCCGAACACCACATTGAATTGAAAGATGCCTACAAGCCGGCCGCGCCACTTTGCGGGAGCAATTTCCGCGATGTACATGGGCCCGAGAACAGAAGAGCCGCCGATGCCGAGTCCGCCGATGAAGCGGAAGAAAACGAGAGCGCTCCAATTCCAGGCAAAGGCGCAGCCGACGGCGGAGACTATGTACAGGATAGCCATCCAGCGCAAACTCGCGCGGCGGCCCAAGCGGTCTCCGGGGATGCCGGCGAGCATGGAGCCAATCACCGTGCCGATCAGCGCGGCAGAAACGGTAAACCCCTTCCAGAACGGCGTGAGCTGGTAGAGCCGCTGAAGAAAGTCGATGGCCCCCGAGATCACTACGGTGTCGAATCCAAAAAGCAATCCTCCCAACGCCGCGACGACCGTGCTTTTCAAAAGCGTGGAGTTCAGTTTCATGGCACCTGCCAGGACTTAATTAGACAAAGATTCAGAAAAGCAGCGGGATTGTACAGAAATTAATTCAGAAATGCGAGGTGAAGTAAGGCGCAGAACTTTTTGATGAAGTAATCCGGCGCTAAGAAAATCTGGGGAGAAACATTCCAGTGTGTTGTTTGTGCTCTGCAAAACCGCGGCCGAATTCCTGGGTGAGAAAGGATTCCTCACGGCGAGCCTTCACATAAAAGGAAAGCCAGGTGATGACAACGGCGAGCAGGGCGCGGACTTCGCCGAAAGCGATGGCGGTTCCAAGAAGCGCGAGGAGAATTCCTGTGTAGATGGGATGACGAATGGAGCGATAGGGGCCCGTTCGAATCAGCTCGTGCCCTTCTTTGAGGGTGACGACGCCGCTCCAATTCGTGCCGAGATGCCAGCGCGCCCAAAAGGCCACGGCGATTCCAGCGGCGGTGATGAAAACGCCAAGCCATTCGCCGAACGGGCCAGCAGGAACAAAGCGATTGCCCAGCCAACCATAATGGGCCTGCGGCTGAGAGAGAAGATAAAAGCCTAGTGCGAGCGGGAGCGTATAGGCAAAACGTTGCAGCCAAGACTCGCGCTGCTTGGTTTTCTTCCGCTTGAGCGCGGAGACGAGCCAGTAGGCGCCAAAGAGAAGCCACAGCGCATTAGTCCACTGGCGGGAAGAAGAGAAATCCATATCGCGGTACAGAATGCCGCAGGTCCGAAGATGAAGCAACTTGGCTGGCGTCGCATTTGATGAAAGTAGCAAAACGCCTACTTACGACTGAGTTGCAGCTAATTCTTGAATATCCGAGACTTAGGCACCAACGTTCGAGGGTCATAGCTTTAGTGGCTGTGGAACAGGGACAAGGGGATGGCGTTGCCTTGGGCGACGTTGCCGGCGTTGTTGACGTGCAGGTGATCGCCGCTGTCGTAAGTGGGCAAGATTTGTGTGGGGTGGCTCGGGTCGCGGACGGCCTGGTCGAAATCGATCACGCCGTCGAACTCGCTGCCCGTGCGAATCCAGGAGTTGACTTCCTGGCGGATCTTTTCGTTCTCGGGACTGTAGAAATGGTCATAGAAAGGGTCGCGAAAGAGGGCGTGCTCGAAGGGAGGAATCGTTGTGCCAATGACGCGGATTCCTTTTTTGTGGGCGCGCGCGATGAGCTGACGATTGCCGGCGATCAGTTCCTGGGCGGTAACGCTTTCGGTCTGAGGAATGAACGAACCAGGGAAGAGCATGTCGTTGACGCCGAGAGCCAGGATGACGTATTTCACGCCAGCTTGCGCGAGAACGTCGCGGTCGAAACGCGCCACGCCGGATTGTCCCAAGGCCGGACCTAACTCTTCGAAGACGGCTCCCAGCGGCGGCGGACCTCCCGTCTGTCGCGGGCTTTGCGTATCGCTCAAGAGGCGGTTGCCTATGATGCCCTCGTTGAGGACACCAAGTTCCGCCACTTCCCCACCAGCTCTTTGCAATCGCTCAGCAAGCACGTCGGGCCAGCGGCGGTTGGTGTCTTCCGTGGAGCCGTCGCCGTCGGTTAGCGAGGAGCCCAGTGCTACGATGCTCCCTGCGTGAGCAGAACCTGCGACATCTACGCCAGTGAGGAAAGGCCAGGAGTCAATGGTCTTGGAGACAGGAAATTTTACCTGCGCAGTCGCGTCCCCAGTTTCGGCGGAGAGGTAGTTTGTTTGCTTAGCCAAGACGTGCCAAGTGGTAACCGCGGCGGTTTCCGGGAGAAAGAGGCTGATCGCCAAATCCGACAGCGCGGGGACGTCGAGGTCGGCTGGATCGCTGATCATCATAGATCGAGGAGGAATTGTGGTGGACGATTGTCCGTGAAATTTCAAAGCGCGGTCGGAGGCAGGATCAATGTCCGCCTCGGCAACGCGTCGGGCGATGTGCGCAGCCCCAATGAGCAATGGCTGGTCGCCGAACGCGTTCGAGATTTTTATCCGGACTTTTTTCCCGCCAGCGCTGGTATGGACGACGAGGCGAAGAGTTTGATTGTGGAAGGTCTGTACGCGCCCTTTGACGGCAGCTTGCGGAGCCGCGGCCCATGTTCCCATCCAATGATTTTGCGCGGCATTTCGGACCGGAAAACCAAGCAGAAGGAAAAAAGCGAGGGCGCAGTTCCGCAGAGGATGCATGTGGGTCCTTCTCCTTATTTTCATGTTCGTTGCGGTTGACGCAGCGCGCGGCTAATCTATATCCTTAAGACTCAGTCAGTCAACTGACCTATTGGACGGCGCGATGGCGAAAACGAAAGCAGACAACCGGACGAGGCTCCTGCAAGCGGCCGAGAAAACCACCTACCGCTATGGGTTCGGGAACACGGCGATTGCGGACATTGCCAAGGAGGCCCGCATTCCGCTGGGGAATGTCTACTACTACTTCAAGACGAAGGATGAGATTGGCGACGCGATTGTGGAGCTGCGCGTTTCGCGGTTCCGGAGGTTGCTGCAGGAGTTCGAGAAGGCAGGTTCTCCCAAAGACAGGCTATGCGCGTTCGTGCAGGTCAAGATTAAAAACCGTGAGGAATTGGCGCACAACGGATGCCCGGTGGGGACGCTGTGCTCGGAATTACGAAAGCTGGGAGGAACGGCGGCGGGCAAATCGAAAGTATTGTTTGCGACGGCTCTGGATTGGATGGAGTCGCAGTTCCGGGCACTCGGAAAAGGAGCGGATTCGCGAGGGCTTGCAGTGCATCTTCTATCGGCGACGCAGGGCGTATCGGTGCTGGCGCACACGTTTCATGACCCAGGCTTGATCGAAATGGAAGCAGCGCGGCTGAAGGCATGGATTCGCGGGCTATAAAACGGCCAGAGTCTCGCCTCTTCCGCGGTTGCCGCCTGCGGCGTGTGATGGGCACTTTCGAGGCTATAATGGCGGCCAATGAAAACCACAAAAAGGCGTTCGGGGGCAATTCGGGTGCGGCTAAAAACCGAACGGACTCGCGCAGATTCCGGAGATTTTTCAAAGGTTGCGGAGAGTTTGGCCGAGATTGGGAGAGGATTTTACGCGCGTGGGTGGGTTCTGGGGACGAGCGGGAACTTCAGTTCGGTGGTTTCGCGTGAGCCGCTGCGGCTCGCGATTACTTCGACGGGATTGGACAAGGGCAACTTGACGCCATCGCAGTTTCTGGAGATTGACGAAGCGGCCAACGTAATGCGCGGCGACGGACGACCGTCGGCGGAGGCACTGCTGCATCTTACGATTGTGCGCAGCGTGGGCGCTGGAGCGGTATTGCACACGCATTCAGTGTGGGGCACGGTGCTCTCCGGGACGCACGCGCGGCACGGCGGGCTTGCGCTCCAAGGATTCGAGATGCTGAAGGGATTGGCGGGCGTGCAAACGCACAAACACCGCGAATGGCTGCCGATCCTGGAGAATTCGCAGGATATGGTGGAGTTGGCCGACCGCGTCTCGAGGACGCTGGAGCAGGCGCCGGGGATTCATGGATTCCTTTTGCAAGAGCATGGGCTTTATACTTGGGGAGAAAGCCTAGCGGAAGCCAAGCGGCATGTGGAGATTCTGGAGTTTTTGATGGAAGTTCTGGTGCGCTCCGGCGCCGCGCAGAATGCGTGAGCGCGGAACGACTGGAACGGGAGAAAAGTTGTCGTGGCTGTTTTAAGAATTCCTGAGAAACAAAGATCGCTACTCGAGCACGAAGAAGTGCGCGATTACCTTGCGGGAATCGGCATCGAGTACGAGCGTTGGGAAACGCCGGCGGATTTGCCGGAGAATGCGTCGGCAGAGCAAGTGCTAAGCGCGTACGGGGCCCAGATTGAAGAATTGAAGCGCCGGGGCGGATACGTGACGGCGGACGTGATTGACGTGAACGCGGACACCCCCGGGCTGGACGCGATGCTCTCAAAGTTCAATATCGAGCACACGCATGATGAAGATGAAGTGCGGTACATCATCGCGGGGCGCGGGCTGTTTCACATTCATCCGCTGCAAGGGCCGGTGGTGGCGATTGAAGTGGAAGCTGGGGACTTGATGCGTGTGCCACGGGGAACGCTGCATTGGTTCGACCTCTGCGGCGACCGGCGGATTCGCGCGATTCGGTTGTTTCAGGACAAGTCCGGCTGGACGCCGCACTATACCGGAAGCGGCGTCGATAGGAATTACGAGCCGGTTTGCTGGGGCCCGCGCTACATTCCGCCACAAACTGCGGCAAAATAACCCGCGTGCCGCTTTTCGACGAAACGCAAGTCCGCACGATTCTTCTGGACATCGAAGGCACGACTACGCCCATTGACTTCGTGACCAATACTCTCTTTCCGTATGCGAGCCAGAAGCTGGAGGTGTTTCTTCGCGAGAACGCCGCGGACGCAGAGGTTCGCGCGCTGATCAAGGACTTGCGCGCCCAGCATGAGCTCGATGAACAGAATGGATTGAAACCGCCAAGTTGGCGCGATGACTCAGAGGAAGAGCGGCAACGCTCGAGCGCGGCGTATGGCCAGTGGCTCATCGCGCGGGACAGTAAGTGTACACCGCTGAAGGTCCTGCAGGGAAAAATCTGGCAAGAGGGATATGCATGCGGAGAGTTGAGAGGCGAAGTTTATGGAGATGTGCCGGTTGCGTTCGAGCGATGGAAGCGGCAGGGAAAAAAGATTTGCATCTATTCTTCGGGAAGCGTGCTTGCGCAAAAGTTGCTTTTTGGAAGCGTGGCTACAGGGGACTTGACGCCGTATATAAGCGCATTTTTTGATACACGGATGGGGGCGAAGGCCGAAGCCGAGAGCTACAAGAAGATCGCGGCGGCGATTTCGCAGGAACCGAGGCGGGTTTTGTTTTGTTCGGATGCTGCGATAGAAATTGAAGCGTCGCGAGCGGCGGGAATGAAGGCGCTGCTGTGCGAGCGCGAAGGGCATTCGAATGCGGCGGGAACGAGCGCGCAGATGATTCACGATTTCAGCGGCATTTTTCCGGAATGATTGCGCCGGGCCGGGCTTCTTGGCGATGCCGCGGCAATCTAGTCGTTTGAGATCCTTCGCTTCCCTCAGGACAACATCAGCGAGACTACGCGGACGCGGCTTTGCGGAACGTTGCGGCGTAGTCGGAGACGGAATGAAGCGTGACGCTGTACTGGCGCGCGGTTTCCAGGCTGCCCGGAATCGCGTCTCCCTTAGCATAACCAATCATGAGGGCGGCAAAGGTCTTCTGCAGAGGATCGGCGGAGTGGTGCTGCTCCTCGAGGGCAGCAAGGGGTACTTTGTCCAATTCGACCTTCTTGCCTACTGCACGCTCGAAAATTTCAACGGCGTCGAGCTGGGAAAGCGGCTCGGGCCCGCCCATCTCGAGAAACGCCGATGGATGGGAAGGGTTGGCAGCAACGGCCAAGGCAAATGCGACAACGTCATGAAAAGAGATGT
>Ga0307471_100001983_pt1 | contig 11597 bp, 6 predicted proteins | sample atmos_gasesAM3C__2_FD_204566 | JGI IMG/M metagenome (GOLD analysis project Ga0307471, IMG submission 204566) | Hardwood forest soil microbial communities from Morgan-Monroe State Forest, Indiana, United States - atmos_gasesAM3C_515 | ecosystem: Environmental > Terrestrial > Soil > Temperate... | reverse complement strand
CGTTGCCAAAGGCTTGACCCAGGGCAACGGCCGCTTCGGCAACGAGTTCATCGAGCTGGCCCGCGCTTACAAGCAAATCAATGCACCCAACGGCGATCTCGGGCAGACCAGTCTGCGCATTTCGACGCGCGCGCTGGCTTCAGGAAGTCCGGGGAGCGACTCGCAATACATTCACGTGGAGAACGCGATCTCCAACATCACAACCGCCCGCGATACTCTAGCGGCCCAGATGCTCCAGCTATTGCAGGACGCCGAATTCAACGGCAAGCAGATCCCCCCGGGACGCGCAGAACTGCTCACGTTCCAGGCACAGGTGCTGCTGGATTTGGTTCATTTTCTCGATCGGGCCCGCTAACGCGCGGTCAGTCGAGTATTTGCGAGATGAGCGAAGATGGGGGGCCCGGATCTAAATCCGGGCTCCCATTCCTTTTTTGACTTTATTTGCCCGCTGCAAAATCGGCAGGATCGGTGCTGTAGCCGTAACCGCCACGGGGGGGATTGGCGCGGCGACGGGTTTCGATGCCGAGGCGTTTGATTTTCTGGTTCAACGTCGAGAGCGGAATCTGGAAGCGCTCGGCTGCTTCTGTCTGATTCCAGTTGGTGCGCTCAAGCATGTCGACGATGATGCGCCGTTCTACTTCTTCGAGAATCTCAAAGAGCGACGGAGCCGGCGCCGTGGTGCGCCCTCCCACTTCGCCTGGTAGCGGCGGCAGAAACTCAGCGAGTTGCAGGCGGACGCCTTTTACGATCTCGCGCGTGCGGACACTCTCGGGCAGGAGATCCACGTCGACTGCTTCCTGCGTGGAGAGCACCACTGCGCGCTCCACGACGTTCTCGAGTTCGCGGACATTACCGGGCCAGTCGTAATCCATCAACAGCTTCATGGCGCCGTGCGAGAACTGGCGTGTCGGCTTGCCGTTCTCATGGCAGAACTGCTCAAGAAAGCGGTCGATGAGCAGCGGAATGTCTTCCTTGCGATCGCGCAAGGGCGGAAGCTGGACGGAGATCACGTTCAAGCGATGATACAGATCGTCGCGGAAGCGTCCTTCGCGGACGAGCTTGGTTAAGTCTTCATTTGACGCCGTGAGGATGCGCACATCGACCTTGATAGTATCCGTGCCGCCCAGGCGCATAAATTCGCGTTCTTGAATCACGCGCAGGAGCTTGGCCTGCGTTTCGGGGCCGATTGTCGAAATTTCGTCGAAGAAAATCGTACCTTGATCGGCAACTTCGAAGAGGCCCTTTTTGGAGGCGACAGCGCTGGTAAACGCGCCCTTAACGTGGCCGAAAAGCTGCGATTCGAGCAGGTCGACAGGAATCGAGCCGGTATTGACAGGGATGAAAGCCTTATCCGCGCGAGTGGACGCAGAATGAATCGCTTTGGCGATTAATTCCTTACCGGTGCCGCTTTCGCCGTAGATCAGAACTGTGGAACGCGACGGTGCGACCTGGGTGATCAAGTCAAAGACGGCGAGCATTTTTTCGCTCTTGCCGATAATGCTGGGGAAGTTGTAGCGCTGTTTCAGCGCACGCTTCAGCTGGACGTTCTCTTCCCGAAGCCGGCGGCCTTCGATGGCGACGGAAACTTGTGCAATCAGCTCGTCATTCGACCAAGGCTTGGTGATGAAATCCTGTGCGCCGCCCTTGAAGGCTGCGCGAGCCATGTCAATCGAACCAAACGCGGTAATCAGAATGATCGAGAGATTCGGATCGCGGCGACGAATCTCGCGAAGCAGCTCAAGGCCGTTGCGATCGGGCAGGCTCACATCGAGCAGCATCAAGTCAAACGGGCGATCTTCAAGCCTCTGCAATCCGGCTTCGCCGGTATCCGCGGGGGTGACTTCGAAACCCTCGGACGTGAGAAGAGCTTCAAGGCCCTCTCGAATTTCGATTTCGTCGTCTACGACGAGTATGGATCCTTTAGGCATGGACAGGTTTTCTTGCTACGGGAAATTCGAGCCGGAAAGATGTTCCCTTGCCCGGCGTGGAGCGCACGTCAACTTTTCCCGCATGCTCCTTTATGATGCCGTAGCTCACCGAAAGACCCAAGCCGGTGCCCCTTCCGGAGGCCTTTGTTGTGAAAAATGGATCGAAAATGCGATGGAGATGCTCTGGCGGGATGCCCGCTCCCGTGTCGGTAACTTCAACTTCCACCGAGCCGTTGTGGGCGCCCGTTCGGACTTCCAACATGCCGCCGCTCGGCATCGCATCGCGCGCGTTCATAAAGAGATTCAAAAACACCTGCTGTAAGCGCGTGATGGAGCCCAGCACCGCCGGCAATTCCTGCGTGTAATTCTTGATTACTTTCACTTGCGCTGTCTTGAAGGGATGTTGCACCAGCGTCAGCGTTTCCTCGAGGACGTTATTCACATCCAATTCAACGAACTCAGCTGCGCCGGTGCGCGAGAAATTGAGCAAATTGTTGACGATTTCGCTGGCGCGGAAGGTCTGTTTGACGATGCGCTCGATCGTTTTCTGGCGTGGATCGTCTGACGGGATCTGCTTGGCGAGCATCTGGATGTAGTTCGAAATCACCGCAAGCGGTGTATTCACCTCGTGGGCGACGCCGGCCGCCAGCAATCCGAGTGACGTAAGTTTCTCGGTTTGCACCATCTGCTCTTCGAGACGCACTCGCTGTGTGATGTCGTCCAGCAGAATCAAGCGGCCCAGCCGCGCGCCATTCTTGCCGACGAGTGGGGCGATCGAAGCGTTGACTACCAACTGGCTTCCCGCGCCTGTATTCAGCCGGAACTTATAGATTCCGGAAACATGGTCGCCGGCAGCACGCGCGGCGATTTCCGCGGACAGATCCGTGGGCAACACTTCCTGCAGGCGCTTCCTGAGAGCGTCCTGCCGCGGCACTCCCAGCAAGCCTTCTAGTTGCGGGTTCCATGATTCGATGCGGTCTTCCAGATCAACCGTGAGCACTCCGATGTTGAGCGACTCGACGATGTTCTCGCTGAAGTCCTTGAGCCGCTCGACCTGCATGGCCTTTTGTTCGAGCGATTGATAGAGACGCGCATTCTCGATGGCGATCGCGACATAGCCGGCAATCGTCGAGAGAAGCTCAAGATCGTCCGTCGAAAGGTAGTCCCCGTCCACCGTCTTCCCCAGGCCGAGAACCGCGACGGTGCGCTCGCGGAAACGGCAAGCAATGAAGTAATTCAGTTCCAACTCTTCGAGTGTGCGGCGAACCGATTCAGACTCCTGCACGGCAGCGCGGGCCGATTCGAAGAAGAGACAGCCGCGCTCGAGCCCCGGCCGCGAAGGATTAAGAAAACCGAGATCGAGCGAGCCCTCGGGTCGCACGCCCATGGAGCGCGAAAGAACGAATTTCGACGGATTTGCCGGGTCCTCGAGAAAGATCGCGAGCCGGTCGACGAGCAGCGTTTGAGACACACGGTCGAGAACAGATCCGACCAACGGCTCGAGCCGGACCTCGTTCGTGAGCGCAGAACCAAATTCGATTAGCGTGCGGCGATAGTCCAGGCGGTCGCGATAGAAGAACCGATCGAGCCGCGCCTGCACCCAATCTCTCAGAGGCTGGAACAAAAACGCGGCGACGACAATCGCGATCACGCTGCCAGCCGGGCCCGCTGTCAAGGTTGTATGAAACGCCTCACCGATTAACGCTACGGCTGCGAAATAGACGGCCACCACACCGGCGGTTGCGAACGTGTAGGCAAGTCCGCGCTTGAAAATAATATCCACGTCCATCAGGCGGTAGCGGATGATGGCGTAGCCAAAGCACAGCGGAATCAGAGCCAGCGAGCACGCCGACGCCTTCATCCACGATGCTGGAACGATACCGAAGACGTACGGCACGATGTACAGCAGTAGAAACGGAATCGTGCCGGCGAAGGTGCCTCCGGTGACCCATTTGAGTTGCTGGCGGAGAATAGCAGTGGGAGCGCGCCGGTAACTCATCAAGAAGATAACCGCGGCAACCAGGAAATAAATTCCCAGATTGGCTTGCTCCACTTTATCGAGCCAGTAGCGCGTGCTCACGGCAGGCAGAAAATCCAGTGTGCCGCTGGCGATGAAAACGTGCAGAGTCAAAAGCGCTGAGGGAATGGCATAGGTGAGAGCCAGTTTCGGCCAGATCCAGCCGCGACGCTCCGGAAACACGAGCGCGAAATGAACTAGAAGGGCCGGCTGTAGAAGCAACGCGACGACGTTGGCCCAATATACCGTTTCGTCGAATGAATTCAGCTTACCGCTGTAGTGAAAACTGTAAAGAATGAACGAAACAAGGCAGAAGATATAAAAGTGAATCGCGCGGGGCGCGTTCCAGCGGCGAGCAAAAATGAAAAGTCCGATAAATAAGTAAAGAAGGGCAGTAAATCGCAGGTAATTCTCGATCGAGGAGGGGTTTTCCTGCGGCGCAGTTACGAGCGGCGTCTCAAACGTTGCACTGTCTCGCCGCATTCCGTATCGAACTTCGGCCCAGGGGCCAACCCGGAACAGCACGCGGGTCACGTCCGTCGCGCGATGAATCGAGTAGCCGCGAACAGACAGCACGTAATCGCCCTGCTTGATTCCAGCTCTTGCGGCGGGCGAATCGGCAACTACGTGCCACGCCACGACGCCTTGCGGACTGTCCATCCAAGTGACGCCGTCATCCGGCAGGATGTAACGGGAGCGCTGTTGGTAGTTGAGGACGGCGAAAATGACAGCCGCTAGCGTCAGGACCGCTAGAACTACCGCACCGAGCCGCATTCGAAGGCCGTCGTTCACGCACCTACACCCTTACCCTTCTGCGATTTATGCCAGCACGTGGATTTCCACAAATCACAGAATTCATATGTGGGAAGTGTCTATTTTTGTTCATATTAGGAGGTACTAAAACCGCTCGTTTGACAACAATTCTATTTCTGGGATACGCCCTCCCAATTCCGGTAGGGCGGGACCAGCGCTAAAACTGAACGCTCAGCCCCCCGCGGAAGTAGCGATATGAGGGCACAAGGACCACCCGACCGTCTCCTGTTGAGACTGGGACGTATCCTTGCGCTAGGAGGTTTCCGAAATCGGCCAATGCTTCCATATGCCCGGGGAAGAAACTGGGAAGTTGCTGACGTATTTCCATATTGAGATAAGGGTCGAGATGGAATAACGACTCGCCGTATGGATCAAGGTGGGAGACGGCTTGTCCGCCGATCCATTTGTATCCGACGGAAACTTTCGTTCCTACGTGGGGCACACTCACGGACACTCGTCCTGCGAGGCTCTGGCGATACCGAGTTACGAGTTGATCGCGCAATTGGGCTTCAAAAGCATCGTCATCGGGTGCGAGAACCCCAGCGTAATCATAGACGATTGTGGTGTCGAAATTGTCATTCCAACGATGGTGGAATGATGCGCGCGCGCCGGTCGAGCTAGTTCTTCCGCCGTCGTAGGCGAATACGTCGGAGAAATAGTCCTGAAGGTAATCGGGTCCCGAAACAGGTCCGCGTCCGAACACCGCGGTGTGGCTCGAGTTGTCGTGGAACACCGCAGCACTGAAGCTCGAACCGTTCCCCAAAGCACGCTCGACTGAGATCTCGGCGTGCAGATTGTTTTCAAGAACTGGCCGGCCGTTGCGAAGCAGCAAAGTCGGAAACGCGTCGAGAGAATTCATAGCCGACTGGAGGCCGGCTTGTGAGCCGTCCGACGTCTGTTGCCAGGTGCTCATGGCCGCAAGTGCAGCCAGTTGCCACGAGGGGGAAAGTTGAAAAGCAATCTCGCCGCGCGGACGCAAGGCCATCGTGGATTCTCGAAGGCCCGCAGCAATGTAGTCACTACCGTAGCGAAGACTCACGCGGTCGCTCAATGCCATTTGATTGTCGTGCGACATTCGGATGCCGCGGAAGATCGGGCCGTTGGCCCCGAGTTCGGATTCTCGAACCACCACGCTTGTAACCGGTCCATTTCCGATTTTCCCCGATGGAACCCATTCGGCTACCAGTCCTCCGGCAGGTGAGCCGCCCTCGTAACTGAACTGCCCAGCCACATAAAGCCGGCCGCGCTCGCCAACGGCGACGTCATAAGCGAACGCTGTTGCCGGAGAGTTCGCAAAATTCGAAACTGAGCCGGGATGATCGGAGCCCGAAGTCACATCAAAGCGCCCGTGAATTGCCTGCGTTTGGGCAACCTCACTTTGATTTGGAACTCCTTCGACAATGACGGTTCCATCCTGCCAGCGCAAAATCGACCGCGTGGCCGATGAACTGCGAAGCACCCAGATCCATTCGTCTGAGGCTAGTTGCTCGGCGGGCTGCTTACGTAGTTTCTCGAATGAGGTCAACACCGATCCAAGAATGATTTCAAGCAGAGTGGTCTGTTGGTCGCTTACCTGGATGTGCTGCTGAATTGCCGGCAAGAAACCAGCGAGGGTGACCTTCACCGAATACATTCCCGGCGCCAGGGTAGCCGTAGAAAAACGGCCGCGATCGTTTGTGAGAAGCTCGGTTGGCGAGAAGCTCAGAAGATTCTCTGCCGAAATCGAGACGGTGGCGCCCATCTGGGGAGTCCCCTTAGGATCCATCACAATGCCCGAGATTTTGCCGGAGTTTGGTGCAGCCGCCAAAGGCAGCGTGCACAGCGCGAGGACCACAAACCCCAGGCTCAAGACGCGGATCAATCTAAGATTCACGGACACCTCACTTCCCCTGAGGACCCGCCGAAGAGGCAGCGGCCTTCACGGTGAATTCTGAAACCGGTGTAATCGTTTGTTTTGCGAGATTATCAGTCACCGCCACTTCTAACTTGTATTTGCCGGGGCCGAACGAACCAAGCGTGACCACGTTCTCAAGCGTCATTTCCTCGCCGTGCTCGGGAATCTGGTCGGCGGTCAAATCGAATTTCTTCAGCGGCTCTGCCTCTTTGTCTTTCAATACGCGGAATTGGACCGACACATCCGCCTTGTGCGTTTTTTCGTCCACCTTCAGATTGTAGATTTGCAGGAAAATACCCATTGTTTCCGACGGCAAAAATGCAGAATCCATTTTGGGGCGAACCTTTACATCCCCCAACACAAACTGGCCAAGGCCTATGTCTTTGGCGGAAACACGCTGAATCTGATCCGCGATGATCAGAGAACTCGTCGAGAGCTTGTCTTCCTCAAATCGCGGCACGGCGAGGCGCGTGTTGACGACGCCGACGTTGTTGCTGTTCACGTCCTTCAGCACGATATCGAGGCGATAAAGACCCGGGCGGAGCGGAACTGCCTTTTGGTAAATCGAAGACGTGCTCAACGACTGCTGCAACAGGGCTGCCGGCACATCCCGATGGACTGTGTCCTCAAATGTCTGCACGGGGCGTCCGCTGAGCGTCGTGATCCGGGCGAATAGATTCACGGTTGCCGAATCAACTCCCTCTTTTTCCGCGAAGCTCAATTGCCTCGTCGGGATCTGTACCGTGATCGGCACCAACACGGTGTCCGACGTAATTCGCAGAAAGTCGAACCGGTAATCAAACTTTACTTGGTCTTTAACGACCCGCGACGTAACCACCGCTTCCAGGTCTTTGAACTTGACGGGAGGAGCCCGCTGAATTTTCGAGTTCAGCTCAAGGCGCGTGAATTCATTTTGTTTCTCTGTCGGCCCCCCGGGTCCGTATGCCGTGTGAGTGCCGTCCGAATTGTTGAAGCGATCGGTTTTGCTCGCCAGACCCATGGATTCCATTTGCGTCAAGCCAGCGCCAGGAACATAGGTAAGGGCATCCTTTTCGCTTGGATCCATGGTCAGGTGAAATTCGCCCGTCATGGTCGGATCCACGAATTCGATGTTGACGTCCTCGCCGATGCCTTCGAGATAGCGGTAGCGCCAGTCTTCGAAGGGATAAGTGGACGTGCTGCCGCCGCCCTCATTGGCAGGACGGTCGTAGCTGCCGCCGCTCGGATGGGAATCAATCTCATCGGGCGGACCCCACATAATGTAGATTCGCCCTCGATCCGTTTTCCATCCCGGTATGCCGGAGGCATAGTGCTCGTTGGTGTATGCGATTCGGCGATAGTGTTCTTCTTTGAAGGTGTTCTCTGCCGAATCGGGATCGGGGTTGCGGCGCTGCCAGAATTGCTCGATGAATTGCTCGCGCTCCTCGTTGGTCGTAAGGTGGACGAAAGCGCTGCGTTCTTCGGGGGAGATGATGTAGATCACGTCTTCGTTAAGCCACTTCTTATACTGTGAGTCGAGTTCCTTGAAGAGGTCTTTGTCGCTTTTTGCCTTCTGTTTGGCGGCCTGCTTCGCCGATTTCTGGTCCGTCTGGTTCTTGGTGGAGTCCTGCGCGAAAACGCTTGGCGCAGGCGCCAAGCCCCCCGCTAAGATCCCCAAAAGAAGCAGCTTCACCCCGTGGCCCATCGGTACCTCTTAGACGCCCAAAACCCCAAAAGTCTAACCTGTCCCTAAGTACAGGTCAACGACGGAAAGCCCGTTAAAGGGTTGGAATGGAACTGTGCCCCGTGGGTTGCCCGACGTCTGAATTAAACGCCGGGAACGTTCCCACTCCGGCTCCCGCCATACCCTGGGACATCGTCCGTAGTTGTTCGACAGCCGCCAGGCGGTTTCCTTCCGAGCCATTTGGATTTAGAATAGCTATTCTGATCGTAAGGAGTTAGCTGGAGGGAACTCGTAACCAGAGTGCCTGCCTGTCCTAATCCGCGCCCCGACGTCTAAAACAGGAAACATTCCAAACTGCCGGGGCGTAGTATGAGATGAGAGGATTTGTAAGCGGCTTCCGTTTTCGCCTCATAGTCGTACTCATTGGGTCATAGAGGTTGCTCTCATGAAGACGTGGAAGAAAGTGGCGATCGGTGCGGGCATTCTTGTCGCCGCCGGGAGCTCGTATGGAATCATATCGTACGAGTTAAACAAGGGCGTTGTGACGGTGCAGAGCGGCCGGGTGGTCCGGCAGGACTTGACGTCCATCGTCACCGCCTCGGGCGAGATTCGGCCAAAGAACTACACCAACGTGATGGGCGAGGGATTCGGGAAGATCACGGAAATCAACGTGAAAGAAGGCGACCACATCAAAAAGGGTGACGTTCTTCTGCATCTCGAGAATATTCAGCCCGGTGCAGACGTACAAGCCCAGATCGCAAGCATCAGCGCCGCTGAGGCGGGAATGAGAGTGGCCGACGCGAACTACCAATCGGCGATTGCAACGTTGGCACAACGGACATCCGATCTCGAAAAGGCCAAATTCGATTGGGAACGGTCGCAACAGCTCTACAAAGAGCAGCTCATTTCCAAACAGGATTACGATGCAACAAGGGCTGTTTACAACGGCGCGACCGCAGCGCTCAATGCCAGCCAGGCGCAAGTGGAGCAAACGCGCGCGGCTCGTGAGCAGGCGCGCTCTAACGCAGCACAAAGCCGTGCGGTCCTGACCCACACGCAAGACGTTTTGCGCAAGACGACCTACACGGCGCCTATCGACGGCATCGTGAGCTATATCGCGGTGCGCGTGGGCGAGAACGTCGTGCCTGGCATTCAGAATGCCGAGGGCAGCTTTCTCATGACGATTTCAGACATGAGCATTGTTACCTCCGAAGTGAAAGTGGATGAGACGGATATCACCAACGTTCGCGAGGGGCAGGCGGCGGAGGTTACAATCGACGCTGTGCCCGGCAAAGTCTTCAAAGGCCGTGTGAGTCAAGTAGGCGAGCTGGCGATTCTTCGAACGTCCGGGCAAGCGGCCACTACGCAGACGACCGCCAATACGCAAGAGGCGCGCGACTTCAAGGTTGTGGTGACGATTGAAGATGCGCCGGCTTCGATCCGTCCGGGTCTTTCTACGACGGCGAAGATTCAGACTGCTCAAAAGCAGGCAGTACTGACGATCCCGATTCAGGCGATTGCAGTTCGCTCGCAGAAGGAACTCGACGAGCAAAAACAAGGCAAGAGCAACAACGTCACCCTCGCAGCCTCAAAGCCGGCCGGCAAAGGCTCGCCAGAAGATATCACTGGAGTTTTCGTCTTGCGCGGGAAGAAGGCGGAATTCGTTCAGGTAAAGACAGGAATTAGCGGCGTCACGGACATCGAAGTAACCAGCGGCTTGCAGGAAGGCGAGGAAATTGTGATCGGCAGCTACAAGGCCCTGCGAACTCTGAAGCCGGGAGCGAGCATCAAAGTGGATAACACGGTACCGAAGCGCGAAGAGCTGACGAGTTAGAGCGCCGGTTCAAATCCAAGGAGCTCGTAAGAATGGCTGTCGAACAAGCCGGCGTCCTGCAAAGTTACCGCGAAGATCTGATCACCTCAGGAATCGTCATTCAGGTGGAAGACCTCTGGAAAACCTATGAAATGGGCGCGGAGCAGTTACATGCCTTACGTGGTGTAAGCCTGGAGATCAAGAAGGGCGAGTACGTCGCGATCATGGGCCCCTCCGGCTCAGGCAAGTCCACGCTGATGAATCTGATTGGGTGTCTCGATTCGCCTACGAAGGGAAAATACTGGCTGGCCGGTAAACTGGTTAGCGAACTGAACGACGACGAGCTGGCATATATCCGGAACAAGGAAATCGGGTTCGTTTTTCAGACTTTCAATCTTTTGCCGCGTGCGACGGCGCTCCACAACGTCGAGCTGCCGATGATTTATAACGGCACGCCCTCCGAGGAACGGATTGAGCGGGCAAAAGCGGCGTTGAAGCAGGTGGATCTAACGGACCGGATGATGCACAAACCGAACGAACTATCTGGCGGACAGCGCCAGCGGGTAGCAATCGCCCGAGCGCTCGTGAACGCGCCCTCGATTCTGCTTGCGGACGAGCCGACCGGGAATCTGGATTCCGCCACGGGCGAGGAAATCATGGCGCTTTTCGCTCGCCTGCATCAGCAAGGCAATACGATTATTCTCGTCACGCATGAGCAGGACATCGCAGCTCACGCTCATCGCGTGATCCGCCTCCGCGACGGCAAGATTGAGCGCGACGAACGCACCTGCTAGTTGTCCTTTGCTTTAAGCCATCAGTTTGTCGCCGGTGACTGCAGCGTGATAATACCCGTCTGCGTGCGAACGGTATCCGTGCCGAGCAACAGCGCCGTGTTACCGTCCACAATGTAATAAGAGAGGTTAAATGTGACGGCGGGATTGGTTCCGACAAGTTTGGCTGTTCCCCGGCCGAAAGTGCCGTCAGGAGCCGCAAGCGTGCTGTTCACCGTGTCCAACGGATCGCTTTGGAACACGGAATTGAAGGTGTTGATGTCGAGATTTCCTACGCCTACCGTTGTGCCCGCCAGAGTGATCTGTCCGCTCGCATCCGGCTGATAGGACGAAGCACTGTTGTGAAAGATTCCCTGGCCGCTCAAGCCCAGCGCGAAAATACCTGTGGCCGACGACGCCAAAGTCCGCTGCGGAATTGCCATACCATTTGCTGTGGCGGCAGAATCGAGCTCGAGCATCACGGCGGAACCGGCTGACGTGAGGTACGCGGCAAATTCAGAGGCACTCGCGCCCGATGGACACAACTTTAGATCAATCCGTCCCGTCGTCCCATCCACCGTGTAAGCGCACGAGCCCAGCATCGAGGCTGACTGAACCGTTCCGGCATTATTTGCGTCAACCACGCCACTCTTGATGTTTCCAGCGCCGTCCGACACGAACACCCCGCCGCTCGCGTAG
>Ga0307471_100001982_pt1 | contig 11602 bp, 12 predicted proteins | sample atmos_gasesAM3C__2_FD_204566 | JGI IMG/M metagenome (GOLD analysis project Ga0307471, IMG submission 204566) | Hardwood forest soil microbial communities from Morgan-Monroe State Forest, Indiana, United States - atmos_gasesAM3C_515 | ecosystem: Environmental > Terrestrial > Soil > Temperate... | reverse complement strand
GCCAGCTATGTACTTGCGATCAGCAGATGATATATAGAGAGAACCAAGTTTGCCCGGTCCGGATCGGTCTAGACAAGAATCGAGCCCGGAGCAGATTTCTCGGACTGGGAGTTGCCGTGCCCGAAGTCACCGTTCGCAAAAAGAGCTCTCGCATTCTGGTACCCACGCACGTCGACTGGCGAGCGGTGCGCGTCTTTCTCGCACTTGCGTTCGGGCTCGCTTGGGCTATCGAGGGAGCGGCGCTTGCCCTCGGCGTGCGATTTACGTCACTGACGCCGAGGTCGACGGTTCTCCTGGCATCCGTGATGTTTGTGCCTGCCCTCGCGGCGCTTGTCGTCCGTCGCTTCATCACGCACGAAGGATTTGCGACTGCCGGGCTGCGTCGTGGACCGTGGCGCCCATACCTGCTCGTGTGGATCGGAGTCCCGCTTCTGGTCGCGGGCATCTACGCGCTCACGATACTTATTGGGCTGGGGCGATTCGACCCGACTCTCGCAACGCTGACCGCCCGCATGCAGGAGGCGGCCCACGGGCAGCCGCTTCCGCATCTACCGCCGCCAGCCGTGCTCGCGGCGGTTATTTTTGCCCAATCGCTCACGCTTGGCGTGCTCGTCACCAGCGTCTTTACCTTTGGGGAGGAATTCGGCTGGACAGGGTATCTCCTGATACTGCTCCTCCCGCTCGGTCGGTGGCGCGCGGCATTGACCTACGGCGCGATTTGGGGGCTCTGGCACGCACCAATCATTGCTGGCGGCTACAACTATCCAGGTTACCCCGTAACCGGCGCAGTAATGATGTGCGCTCTGACTATCGCCTTTGCGCTGACCCAGACGGCTCTTCGTCTTCGCTTCGATAGCGTGTTGCTCACGAGCTTCTTCCACGCGAGCATCAACAACCAAGGCCTGGGAGTGCTTCCGATGCTTGTGATCGGAGTCTCGCCCATTCTTGGTGGGATTACGGGTCTTGTGGGCGTCGTGGTGTTCGGCGCGTTGGGGACTTGGCTACTCGCTCGAACACCAGAGCCGCTAGCCCAGCGCCTTGCTGATAATTCAATGAATTCAGGGGAGACAAGTGCCCATGAGAAACAGCAACTTGCCTGCCCACGAAAGTCCTGATGGTCGGTTTAACGAACGACTTGCGGAGCGCGTGACTAGGCTAAGTCCCGATTAGTCGTGTCGGTTCAACCGGTCGATGCAACACCATCTAAACAGTTGATCCGACCGTTCCGGTGAATCTAACCTAGCCTGCGATTTTAGCTTTTGTTTTCAATGCAAGGTGGGTTCGAGCTGAATGTTGCGTCGACCCATTGAAACCACCCGCCTTACCAGTAAAGTCCTTTGGCCGATTCAACTTTTCCGGTTTGTGCGTTAATCGTCCAAGTCGCCTGAGGTTGGTGGAAAAATGCCGATTGTCAGGCAAATCTGCGTACGTGTCAGCTACAGCCAGTCACCGCTGACTGCCATACCGGAAACGAAAAACGCTCCCATGAGGATTATTTGGAGCATCAACACCACGCTAAATGCAAACCAGCGGATTCCCTTCATTCGATAGATCCAGAGCGCGGCTAACGCTAGTGAAAGCCAACCAAGTAGTTCAGATGCTCGGGCAGCTGTGGAACTCGCGTGATAGAAGCTTGGACTCGAAGCGGGGTACAAGACTCCGAGTGAGATGACAACGGGAAAAAACAGTAGTTGGGTCAGTACGAACCAATGTGAACTTTTCCAAAGAGGATTCTGAAATGGACGTTGCTTCCAGAGAGCAAGAGCAAGGCTAAGGCAGGCAGCGACGAGAAGGATGAGCAACTGTGGCGTGTATAAAAGGAATTGAAGACTCCACACTGACAGCGTCCAGAATTGGCTAACAAAATGGGTGAGGGTCATGACGCGAGGCTGTGGGACTCGGCCCACCATTTCTTAATGGCCTTAATAGCCTTGTCTCGCCGTGAAATTGAGTCGGTGACGCGGTGACCGAAATCCCGGGAAGTAAGATTTTGGATCGTCTGCGCTCCATAGTCGCAGCCTCGCTGCGTGTACACTCCGGTTACGCCAGAAACCGTAAGTGAGCCCTGCCGTTCCCCCGGCTGCGAGCGAACGCTGCCGCCAGGCGCAGAGACTATCGTCCCGACTTCCTCGGCGTAGTCTAGGCAAGCGATCGGGAGTTCGAGTGGGAATTGCTCTCTGGGATAACCAACCGGCAGTCCCGGACCATTGTTTATGGACGAGAGTCCTAGTAAAGCTTCACAAAGACTGTCGCGTTTGCGTAAGGGGTCATTCGAAAGCCTTAGGAATGCAAGAAGCCTTTGATGATGTTGCGGTGTCCCGTATAGGATCAGCATTCGGAAAGCGTCGTCATTGGCATTGGCGCCTGCGGCCGCGCCGTCCGGCTCAAGTTCCCGTCCAGTGTCGTAGTCACCGGCGAAAAATGCTTTCGCTACCGTCTCAACGCCGCTCCGGTCGCCGAGCTGGCACATCAGGTACGCAATCGCCGGTCGTCGGAGAACATCATATGTGCCCCACATCTTGTGAAGCCTGCTGAGCACAGCGGCTCGCTCATGCAAATCTTGTCCAAGACTCTGAAGCAGCGCCATCTCATGGAAGAAGTCTGGGGCGCTGGCAACCTCACGTCATTGCTGAGTTGCCGTTGAGTTCTGAGCCTCCGCTCTGGTCGTCAGCACCAGGCAGGCCGTCAGAAGAAACACGCATCTGATAATCAAGCTTCCTCACCATGGCCGGAATCGCAGCCACAACTCACGCTAGCATCTCTCATTTCCTCAGGAAACTGTTCCACCGTTCAGTTGCGTCTTCGCGGTCAACTCCTGGTAAGTCGCCTTACCGGAAAAGTGGGTAATAGGAGTCGAGCGAAGCACAGGCTTCCGGCCAGTTAATAGAGGAGGGTGCCGGGCTATGCGAACGGAGCCTTCGCTCTTCTCCAATCAACCTCGCGGTCTTCAGGGTGCGAATTTTTTCTGCGCTAGAGATTCACTCCTCCCCTCCCCCCTCTGCGCACTCTACCCCTGTGTTTTCTTTCTCTTACGTCATTTCTGTTCGAATCCGTGTGTCTATTCTTAAAATACTAGTACTATAAAAGGACTTGACAGAATAGGAAATATGCGATAGCATGGGTCGTGAATTTTCGACTCCACACCCGCCTGCCCGCTCCGGGCCTTTCCCTTTTCCCTCTGTTTCTCCTTTCCCTGCCTTCTGCTTTCTGCCGTCTGCCTTTCTTTCTTGCAAATTTGCCCCTTTGTTTTCAATCACTTCCACGATGCCCCTCCCGCAACCCTTTTCCTTTCATGCTTTTGCATTGTTGCCGGGGGTGGGTATGCCCCTGCAGCAAAAACACTCCACAAAAATGACTCCAATCCCAAGAATCGAGGAAACCACATGATCGACACTCTGAACCCAGAAGCACCAGCCCGGTCCGCGAGCCCTGCAGTTCCCCAATCCGCGGCAGCCTCTATCCCGGCGGAGACGCCGCAGCACTCCCCCAAGCGCCGCGACGATCCTTCCCGCTGTCACTACCGCTACCCCAACGGCCGGCGCTGCACTCTTCCCGGCCTCCCTGCCAAGTCTGGCCTTTGCCTCCGCCACTATAATCGCCAGATCGCCGCCGGTCTTCCCCTCACTCCCATGCCCGATGACTTCGCCGACCTCTCGGAAGACCTTCTCTACGGCCCACTCCAATTCTCCTCCGCCGAGAACCTGCGCGAATATCTCACTCGCCTCCTCATCTTGATGACCGAGGGCCGCGCGTCGCCCCGCCGCGCCTCGGTTCTCGCCTACATCACCATCCAGCTCCTTCATACCCACTCCGTGGTACTCAAAGAGGAAGAACTGGAAGACAAGTCGCAGCCCTTCATCTTCGATCTCCCCCGCCCCAAACGTGACTAGCCCGAGGCGCCGGAGGAAAACAAATGACCTTCTTAAACGCACAGCAGGGGAATCTTCGAAGCAGACGGCAGGAATGCGGCGGGATGCGAGCTAAAAAACATTGAGGGCGCGACGGCCTTGCGACCGCTGCGCCCTCGTTCAATTGTGCCGTTAAGTTTTTGAGGCTTCCCGGCTCAATCTGTGCGAGAGAATATGCCCATCATTTTTTCGTGGCAAGCGAAATCGCAAAGTTCAACTGTGGAAAGCTGTGCACGCCTGTGCAAAAACGGCGCTCAAGAAAGATGGCCGGTGTTGCGCTCCAGAAATAACGGCGAGAATTCTTGTCGTGTAACGGCCCAAAGGGGCGGCTTGCTCCTCGGCATGGCCGGCTCGGTGGGCGGCGAAAAGCCGGAACTGCGGACTCTCCCGCAACAAGCAACAAGCGGATACGGCCCTGCTCGAGGCCAAGCGCGCTATGCAGACCGCGCCGCGGGAACCCGCGTGCAGGAATGAAAGGCAAATCGCGAGATCAAAACGTTAGGTGAATCAGTCCGGAATGAGCGGCAAGAGAAAATCCTGGAGCTTCTGGCTTTCCGGGAGGCTCAAGCGCCCGAGATGGATACCCATGTGATTGGCTGCGGCCACACGCACGACGGAGCCAACACCAACAATCGGGCCCATGGCCCTGTTCAGCTGTAGCTGAATGTCCACCGAGGAGCCGAGGGGAACGACTCGCTGCGCTTTAACGAGAACGCCTTCCATGCTGACGTCCACGCTCTCCGCTTCGATGACCTGCCCGTCATGCTTGAGCAGGACCCGGGACTTCAGTGGAACGCGCCGGGTTCGGCGATGCTCGTGCTCGATGGCGCCTTGCGTGGCGCGGACAATCATCAAGAGGCGCTCCCGATCCAGCGGCTTGTACATAAAAAAACTGGCGCCAGCCTGGAAGCCGCGGGACATGGCGGCCGGCCGTTTGTCGTCGCTGATCATCACGATGGGCGTTATGCGGTTGTGTCTGGAGTCACGCATCTGCCGCGTGAGTTCGGGGCCGTCGGGGAAAGGCATTTGGTCGTCGAGGAAGACCATGGCGAACTTGCCATGCCGAAGAACGTCCGGAGCCTCCACACTTTTCGTTACGCTCAGCGAATCCATACCGACGGAACCCAGTACTTTCTCAATGAGCTGGCAGGTGGCCGGTTCGTCATCTACGATCAGCGCTCGATTGTGCATATTGACGCTCCTTTCCTGTGGTTCTTTCATGAATGTAGCTTTACTGTCTGCAACGAGATCAGCGCCCCGCGTTCCCCGCTACGTTCACAAGCGCTTGAGGGCTGCCCTTTCCATTGATGGGGGCAGAAAGCACGGGGACGGGAGAACGAAGGTGTCGAATTTTCTGGTCACGAGGATGAACGGCCTCGTGCGGAAGAATATTGGCGGCTTCCAGCATGAGGTCCACGCGGCCGCGAACGTCGAATTTTTGCAGCAAAGCGGAGACGTGAAACTTCACGGTGCGCTCCGAGATATTCAGGCTGTTGGCAATTTCCTTGTTGCTCAGATTTTGCGTGATGCCGACCAAGACCTGATCCTGGCGAAGGCTCAAGGAAGTCTGGGGCTTGGCATTGGAGCAACCTTCGATGACTTTCATCGTGCGCGCCACAAGGCCGCCGACGAGATCTTCGTCCGTGCCAACGAGAATGCCGAACTCCCGGGGCATTTTCTGGCGTGCGATGCATTGGACGGCCAGAAGACTGACGGCCTGGTCAACCGGCAAGGTGCCGTCGTGCCGGGCGCGCACCTGAAAACGCGGAGTGCCGGTGCGCTTGTCAAAAAAGACGAAGAGTTTCGGATGCACCGAAAAACCGCGGGCCACGGTCTGTCCATTGGCAGGTTTCCTCGAACCGTTCATGGATTTCTCCTTTCACCAAGCCGAAGAGCGGCTCTGCGGCAAAAATGGCCGGCCGTACGTCGGCAGGAAGACGTTCTGCGCTGTGGCAAGGCGTGCAGAAAGTCACCGTTCTCGAAGAACCGGCATATCCCGAAGCAGCCTTGGAGTCTGGAGCGAGGGCTGCACAAAGCGCGACGCTTCGTAGCAATAGAACTGGACGCCCACGCCGAATTTGCCCTCGAGAGAATCGGCGGCTTCGACGCGAACGACCTGACCGGTACAACGCCACTCCGTTGTGGGCTGGCCGGTAATTTCCTCGGGCATCTTGAGGAGGATTTCCACCACTTCGCCTTTGGCAATACGCAAACTTGAGGCAAAGAAGATGCCGCGCTGCGAGAGATTCACCGATTCGGCCCTCTCTTCGGGAAGGCCCGATTTCCAAACGCGGACCCGAAGAGCGGTCTTGACGTTGTGACGCTCGGTGAAACGGCGATCGCGAGAAAAAAGCGTGGAGAGCTCTTTCATTTGGAACCTCCGGGCACCAAGGAGGGGGCTGGCGCGAGACAATTTTGTGAAGGGATTCGAATTATGAGAGGAAACGCACAGGTTTGCACAGGCTCAATTTAGTGCTGTGCCGAAGAGAATTAGCGGCGATTTCAATGTGGAACAATTCTTAGAATGAAGCTATTGCGGAAACTTAGTACGAAATAGAGAATGCGATTCAGTTGAGTCGAAGCCTAGAATTTACGCGGGTTCTGAGAATCGGACCCTCGCTCTCCTTGCGCTTGAGCACACACGAGGGTCCGATTCTCTGCTCGCAAAGCCACACGCGACGAGACCTCCCCGTTGCAGAACTCCTCACGTCTTTCACAGCCGGCTGCACACAAATACGCGAAGAAGCTGTCGAGATTCGAAAGTCAGCAACTCTCTCCTCAGCTAGCGTTGGCAGTCCGGGTTGAGACAAGATTCGTGAGCTTGTGGCCCTGATTCCCCGTAACGCGCTATCATCGAATCCGTCATGGGAACCCTAAAATCCATGTTGAATGAGTTTGCCTGGGATGAGCGCTATCGTGTCCCGGACGTCGAAGAAGTTCTCACGCCCGCGCTGGTGGTCTATCCCGAAGTTATCTCCTCCAACATCGAGCAAACCTTGTGTTTGCTGGATGGCGATGCGAATCGCTGGCGCGTGCACGTCAAAACCGCGAAGCTGGAATACGCATTGCGGATGCTGGCTGAACGCGGCGTGCGGAACTTCAAGTGCGCAACCACGCTGGAGCTGCTAGTGGCCTGCCGCAGCGGCGCAAAAGATGTGCTGGTTGCTTATCCCATGATGGCGGCCAACGCGCGCCGCGTGAGCGAAATTGCGGAATCCTATCCGCAGGTACACATTTCCGTATTGGCGGAAAACGAGAAGCAAATACAACAATGGCGAGGCCACCGCGTCGGCGTGTTTCTCGACATCAACCCGGGAATGAATCGCACGGGCATCGAACAGAGCCACGGCACAGAAGTCGTCAAGTTGGCGCGCGCGGTGCGGGACGCGGGGCTGGAATTCCGCGGACTGCACTATTACGACGGCCAGTACGGCGGCTTGGAAGAGCGCGAACGAACCGCAGCGGCGCATGCGGGCTACGACAGCTTGCTGAAAGTTGTAGGCGAAGTTGAGGCCAGCGGGGTGAAAGTGCCGGAAGTGATTACCGCGGGCACGCCGACGCTCCCATGCTCGCTGGCGTACCAAGGCTTTCGCGGGCAAAAGTTCGTTCACCGCGTTTCGCCCGGAACGATTGCCTATAACGATGCGACAAACCTGGCGCAGCTGCCCGCGGAGTACGGGTTGCGGCCGGCGGTACTCGTCTTGACGAGAATCGTGAGCAAGCCGCGCAAAGGCGTGATCACTTGCGACGCCGGGCATAAGGCGGTTTCGGCCGACGCCGGTGTGCCAACGTGCCTAATCGTTGGCCATTCGGAACTCACGCCGCTTTCTCCCAGCGAAGAACATTTGCCGATGGCGGTCGCGGACGACGGCGCCGGGCCCGAAGTTGGCGAGGCGCTTTATCTCCTTCCCCGCCATGTTTGCCCCACGGTGAACAATTTTGATTGCGCGCTTTTGGTGCGGAACGGGCAGATCGAAGCGGTGGAGAGGGTGACGGCTCGTGGGCGCGAGGCGCCGCTGCTGGGAGCGGCGGAACGAACGGCCACGCTTGCGCGTTAGAAGGCTACGAAAAAGTGCGATGCGATTGAACGGATGGCGCGATGTCGGTAACTAGAATTTGGTCCTAGTAATTAGGTTACACGTCGCAGGGTTCTCGCGGCCGGGGCAAGCCTCGTCCCTACACTTTGTTACAGGACACAAATTCTTGCAGTTATTCCCGGGACGCGACACTAGAAGTTGCGCGCAAAAAGATTGAGGGCACAACGGCCTTGCGACCGTTGCGCCCTCTTTCAATTGTGCCGTTAAGTTTTTAAGGCTTCCCGGCTCAATCTGTGCGTGAAGGTAAACCTGCCGCTTTTTCCTGGCAAGAGAAATCCGCAAGTTTCTCTGTGGAATCCTGTGCACCGCTGTGCAAAAGAGCGAACCGAAAATCGAAACTCGATAAGGAGTGGCCGCAGCCAGCCAGGGGCAGTTCTAAGGAGGCCACCCAAGGCGTGACCAGGGCAGCCTGGTCCAGAAGCCCGTTTGCCACCAGCACACCGGGCCTGGCCAGGGAACGGCCACGGGCCTGTTTTTAACGAAACATTTTTGAGGGGTGCCTCGTACCTCTATCCATCAGCCGGAGCAAGACGGGTCGTTCAGTTACAACCGGGCGGCAAGGCCCCGAAAGACCCCGCCAAGGCAGCGAAACCCGGCCAGGAGGCAATCCGCATGTCCAGTTTCCATCGTGTGTTCACCACCAAGGCCGTTTTGATGACCGCGGCGGCTCTGTTGTTCTCGCCGGCGCGAGGGCTGGCTCAGACCAGTAACGCGCAAGCAAAGGCCGCCCCATCAACGAGTTCCGCCTCCGAGAAGGGCGAGCGCTGGCTGCACGTGCGCGTGATATGCACGGACGGCAAAGGAGACACCGTTCGCGTGAACGTGCCCCTGGAGCTGGCGGAAAAAGTGCTTCCCGCGGTCAATCACGACCGGCTCCACAACGGCAAGGTCAGAATCGATTCTTCAGACATTAATGACGTTGACCTCCACGCGTTGATGGAAGCGATCCGCTCGGCCAAGGACGGGGAATATGTCACCGTCCAGGGCAATGACAACGACGTGCGCGTGGCCAAGGAAGGCAATCAACTCATGATCCACGTAGTGGAGAAGGGCGGGTCCAAGAAATCGCAAGTAGAGGTGAAGGTTCCGATGAAGGTGGTGGAGGCGCTGCTTTCGGCTGGAAAGGATGAACTGGACCTGGTGGCGGCGCTCCACGCTCTGGGCGCGCAAGGGGACGTGGAACTGGTCACTGTGAAAGACAGCGAAAACACCGTGAAGGTTTGGCTGGACTCGAAGAACGTGGCGGACTGAATAGTTCTGGTTCGAAGGTCTGAAGGTTTGAAGGTTGGCGCGGCGCAGCGGAGGCAAACATGATGCTGTTGGCGAAGGCGGCTCTTGGAGTAAGCGGGGCGCTTGTGGCGGCAGGCGCATACACGTTCCACGAAGGCATAATTCGCGTGGACGTTGACGAGTTCCGTGCAGGAGGTTCTCACGTTCACCTGTGGGTTCCAGCGGCGATGGTGCCGATGACGATGCATTTCGTGCCGAAACATCATCTCTGCGACGCGGCGAACCATGCGCGCGAGTTTCTTCCCGTGGCGCATGCGTTGTTCAAGGAATTGAAGAATTTCCCGGACGCTGAGTTCGTGGAAGTGAAAGACGGCGAGCAGCACGTGCAGATTCGAACGCATGGAGGGAAGCTGCAAATTGACGTGGACGAGCCCGATGAGAAAGTCCACTTGTTGGTGCCATTGAGCACGGTGGACGACGTGGTCGGGCAGCTGGAGGACAGCGCGCCGGGAGCGTGAAAGTCAGTCCTAAGTTTTAAGCTGTAAGTTATAAGTTTCGGAGAAACTGCAGAATCTACACTTTGGACTCTTCAGGCGGAAGCGCCGGCCTCTTTGGCGGCTACCTGAAAGTAGGCTTCTTCCAGGATAGCGTCTTTTTTCCAGCCCGCGCGCTGCAAAATTCCGCGGCTATTTTCGATCATTTTTGGATGCCCGCACAGATAGGCCGTAGTTTCGTCCGGCCGTAATTTCCAAGCTTCGGTGTATTTTCGCAAAAGATCATCCACTCGCCCGGTTTCGCCGATCCATTGCGGGTTATCCCACGGACGGCTCACCGTCGGGACATATTGGAGCCAAGGCGCTTCCGACGCATAGCGTTCGAGTTCCTCGCGATAGCCAAATTCGAACGAGTGGCTGGCGCCTTGGAGGCAAAAGAATTTGCGCTCGCCGGGCATGGGGTTCGCGCCGCTCCTCCAGTCGCGATAAATCGTTCGAACGTAACTCACAAACGGAGCGATGCCCGTCACGGTGGAAATCAGCAAATGGTTGGTTCGCCCGCTGCGAAGATCGAGGGTAAAGCGGCCCTTGGCGATCTTGCGGCAAAGCAACGCGTCTCCAGGCTGCAACTGGAAAAGGCCCGGCGTCAATCCGCCATGCGGGACCAGTTCGACGAAGAACTCGAGGGCTTCTTCGTAGGGAGAGGAGACCATGGAGTAGGCGCGCTCAGTGCGAACGCCATCACGCTCGATGCCGAGCGTGGCGTATTGTCCGGCGCGATATTCGAGGGAACCGCCGGGATCGATGCGGAGAATGCACAAATCCGCAGAGATATCGCGGCGGTCTAGAATACGCGCGCTGTAATACTTATCGGGAGAGCGGGTCATTTGAAGTTGCTTTCACCGTGCGTTTCCGGCCTGCCCTTCGCCGCGTCGCTTAGGAATGTAAGCCCTCATTCGTAGGCCAGCGCGACCACAGGGTCGTAAGTGGCGGCGCGCAGGGCCGGATACAACGCGCCAGCCGCGGCCCCGGCTAATGCAAGCACGATCGCGGCAAAGATCCAGTTGGGCGAAATGAGAACGGTGAGACCGGGATTGACCTCTTTCAGTACGACGCGGGTGAGAAACGTGAGACCGACGCCGAGTCCAGCGCCCAAGATGGTGAGAATGAGCGTTTCCGTGAGAAGCATTCGAACAATATCAAAACGGGAAAAGCCGAGAGCCTTCAGAATGCCAATCTCGCGCGTGCGCTCCATCACCATCGTGTGCATGTTGAGCAGGACGACGATAAAGCTGATGACAATCCCAAGGGCCACCATGGTGCGGGTGAACGGACGAAGCTGCGGCAAATTGGAAGAATTCATGAGCGAGACGTATTCGGCGAGAGAACGAATGCTGTATTGCGCCAGCAATTTGGCGAGTTCTGCTCGAGTGGCGCCGGTATCTCCTTTGCTCCGGACATAAAACATGGAGACGCGCTTCTCGGCGCCGGCAATCTCCTGCGCGGTGCGAATGGGAATGAAAAAACGAGCGCCTTTGCCGTGCGCAACGATGCCGCTAACCGTAAATACATGATTCAGAAGTGTGACCTGGCTGCCGACCTTTAAGTTACGCGTCTGGGCGATGATGTCGTCGGCAATCACTTCATCAGGCCCCTGGAACGGGCGGCCGTCACGAAACAAAAAGCCCTTGCTGAGCGCATTGAAACGCGCGTAGTCAATGCCGTAGACCATGACTAAGCTCTTTGGTTCCGTGAGGATAACCGTGGGAGCCACTTCATCAACGCTGTTGACGCTGGCTATCTGGTCGCCAAGCGACTCCGGCATCACGGCACTGGAGAAGGCAAAGAAAATCGAAGAGTTCGGCGGTTGCAC
>Ga0307471_100001981_pt1 | contig 11607 bp, 11 predicted proteins | sample atmos_gasesAM3C__2_FD_204566 | JGI IMG/M metagenome (GOLD analysis project Ga0307471, IMG submission 204566) | Hardwood forest soil microbial communities from Morgan-Monroe State Forest, Indiana, United States - atmos_gasesAM3C_515 | ecosystem: Environmental > Terrestrial > Soil > Temperate... | reverse complement strand
ACTCTCGCGGATTTCGTCGCGACCTTTCAGAACCCTCACCTCAAAGAGCTGATCCAAGCTTTCATGGCCGATCCGCAAATCGAACAGGCCTATCGTAACGCTCCTGCTGCCAATACCCTGCACCACGCCTTCATCGGCGGCCTGCTCGACCACGTGGTTTCGCTTTTCCGTTCCTGCGACCTGGTCTGCCGAAACTACCCACAGGTCAACCGCGACCTCGTGCTAGCCGGCGCGTTCCTGCACGACATCGGCAAGGTTCATGAGCTCACCTACAACCGTTCGTTCTCCTACACCACCCGCGGGCAGCTGCTGGGGCACATGGTCATCGAACTCGAGATGCTGCAGGCCAAGCTTGCGTTGTTTCCTGACTTCCCCGCCGAACTCAAAGTGCTGCTGGAGCACCTCATCATCAGTCATCACGGTCAGTACGAGTTCGGGTCGCCCAAGCTGCCGATGTTCCCCGAGGCCCTGCTGCTGCACTACATGGACGACCTTGACTCGAAGCTGGAGAGCATGCGTGCTCATTTCGAACGCGAGTCGGAACTGGAAAGCCCCTGGACGAGCTACAACGCTTCTCTCGGACGGCCGCTTTTGAATGCGGCGAAATTCCTCGCGCCGAAGCCCTCGCCAGAACCGGAGCCTGCGGCCCCTGCCGCGACTGCTGACGAGACGCTTACTCTCACTGGCTTGGAAATTCCGGAACCTCCCGGCACCATCCCGGTGGTCGCAGCCCAGCCGCCGGAGAAGTCCTGATAGCGGGTGTCTCCGGTTACTTTCCCTTTCGGCATCTTCGGTTTACATTGTTTGTATCCTGCAGCCACTCGTCCCGCACATTTCTATCATGGAGGTTCTTATGCGCTCACGTTTTGTTTTGCTCACCCTGACGATCTATTTGCTGTCCCTATCGCTCGCATGCACTGGCAAGCCGCCCGCTGATTCGAGCAACCCGTCTTCGGCTGCCGGCGATGCCAACAACCCGACGAATGGTAATGCGCCCGGCGCTCCGGGGGCGGACAGAATGGCCGGATCGAAGGCGGCTGCATCTGAGTCAGAGCCAATCGTAATTCCGTCCGGAACCGTCCTCACTGTCCGGCTCGGCGACACTCTGAGTTCCAAGACAAGTCAAGTCGGACAAGTTTTCACAGCAACTCTTGCAACCCCGGTCGATAAGGGCGGCAAAATCGTGATCCCAGCCGGTGCTGCGGCGTCCGGCTCGGTGGTCGCCGCTCAGCCCGCAGGGAAATTCAAGGGCGCGTCTCTGCTGCAGATCAAGCTTGACTCCCTCACCATCAACGGCAGGCAGCACTCCATCCAGACCTCATCGGTTGCTCGCTCGGAAAAAGGCAAGGGCAAGCGCAGCGCAGCGATGATCGGTGGCGGCGCGGGCGCGGGTGCTTTGATCGGCGCTCTGGCCGGTGGTGGCAAAGGTGCGGCCATCGGAGCACTTGTAGGGGGCGGCGCCGGAACAGCCGGTTCCGCCTACACGGGGAATCGCGATGTGACTCTTCCAGCGGAATCGGCAGTCAGTTTCAAGCTGGAAGCGCCGCTGGAAGTTCCGCGCTAGAGTCGGTTTCGGCTGGCGGCGGCGTAGGCACACCAGGTTCAAAGCCGCCATCAGCCGACTGCCATGCTGAACTTCTCCAATTTCGAGGTTCTCACCTTCGATTGTTACGGCACTCTGATCGATTGGGAAACGGGCATTTTCACAGCCTTGAAGCCCGTTCTCGTGGCCCATGGAAAATCGATCACAGATGACCAACTGCTGGAACTCTATGGCGAATTCGAGTCTCAGGCGGAAGCCGGCGAATATCGCCCGTATCGAGAAGTCTTGCGGTCAGTGGTCCGAGCCTTCGGCGAGCGGCTGGCTTTCACTCCCACGGTGGAGGAAGTAGACTCGCTTTCGAACTCCGTAACCAAGTGGCGGCCTTGGCCGGATACCGTTCGCGCTCTCAAAAAGCTGAGTACACGCTACCGTCTCGCCATCATTTCCAATATCGACGATGACTTGTTTCAGGCTACGCGACAATACCTGCCGGTGGAATTCGACAGTGTCACGACCGCGAAGCAGGCCGCCTGCTACAAACCTGCTCTCGACATTTTCAAGATGGCGCTCAACAAAGGTGGGGTTTCGCCGGCATGCATCCTGCACGTGGGGCAAAGCATTTACCACGATGTGTTGCCGGCGCAATCTCTGGGCCTCGCGACCGCTTGGATCAATCGGCCCTCGCCCCGCCCCGGAGTCGGTGCGGTGAAACCAGCGCAGGGGAAACCGGATCTGGAGGTTCCTGACCTCGAGAGTCTCGCAAAGCTCGCCGTCGGCTGACGGCCTGGGGGCACGCGAAACCACGCCGGACCTGGGCTTAATTACCACCTGGCTTAGTGGCTTCGCTCTAATAGCCAACCGGCACTTTGAGGATTTTCTTGCGGATGGCGCAATGCACCAGCTCGGCCTTGTTGTGGATGTCGAGCTTGCGCATGAGGTTGAACTTGTGCGCTTCGATGGTTTTGAGACTTACGCCCAGCATGCCCGCAATCTTGCGCACGGTGTTACCCTCGGCCAGCAGTTTCATGACTTCCGTCTCGCGCGGAGTCAACGCTGACTTCGAGGGGCGAGCCCGAACCGGGTCCCCTAGCTGCCCATTCTCGAGCAGCCCGCCCAGTACCTCCGGACTTACAAACTTGCCCCCCTGCTGCACATCCCGCAACACGCTGACCAGCTTCGCCGCCGGCGTGTCTTTCAGGAGGTAACCAGCCGCGCCCGCCTGCAGACCCTGCATGACGTAGTCCTGATCCTCGTGCATGGTGAGAAACACGACCCGCGTTCTGGGGAAATCTCTCTGGATTACCCGCGCAGCTTCGAACGACGAGAAACCAGGCATGCCCACGTCCATCAAGACGATATCCGGTCGCAGTTCGGCCACGCGTTTCAGCGCTTCCGCCGCGTCACCTGCCTCACCCACGACCTCAACGTCCTGCTCGTCCTGCAGCAATCGGCGAATTCCCTGCCGAACCAGCGCATGGTCATCTGCGACCACACAGCGAATTTTGGTCTCAGTCTGCACTCCACTCACGGTTCGTTCGTCGGGAAACACTACGCCTCCTGGGCCAGAAAGTTTGGAAGCGGCACTTGCCGTGGCGGGAAGCCCAATGCGAGTCGGGCTCAGTGCGTGTTCCAATTGTACAAGCACGGCGATGAGGCTGTCACTGCAGAAGCACATGATTTTCCGACTCCCCGGAGCGTGTTTGAGCCCTCATCATTTAGAATCGAACGCTTATGCTTCGGTACTTCACCTCCGGGGAGTCCCACGGGGAAGCCCTGGTCGCATTTCTTTCGGGCCTGCCCGCTGGCCTGAAGGTCGACCAGGATTTCCTGGATCGCGACCTCTGGCGGCGACAGCAGGGATACGGACGCGGCGGCCGTATGAAGATCGAGACCGACAAGGCCCACATCCTTTCGGGTGTGCACCACGGCATCACCATCGGTTCTCCCATCGCGATTCTGCTCGAGAACAAGGACTGGAAGAACTGGCAGGATTCCCTGCCGGTCGGTGAAGGAGACGCTGCTAGGCACAAAGCCGTAAGCTCTCCGCGCCCAGGGCACGCCGACCTGGCCGGTGCACTCAAGTACAACTTCCCGGAAGCGCGCTATGTGCTGGAGCGGGCGTCCGCGCGCGAATCCGCAGCGCGCGTCGCTATTGGTGCGTTGGCGAAGCTCTTGCTCCGTGAGCTGGGAGTTGAAGTGCTGAGCCACGTAATCTCTGTGGGAGCAGCCGTCGTCGCCAAGCCGGTGGAGTGGGAGGAAATCAAAGCTGTAAGCAACAAATCCGAGATTCTCTTGAGCTGTGCCGATTCTGAAGTCGAACTGCGCATGAAAGACGAAGTCGACAGAGTTTTGAAGACCGGTGACTCGGTCGGCGGAGTTTTCGAGGTCGTCGCTCACGGCGTCCCGCCGGGCCTAGGCACCTACGCCCAATGGGACGAGCGCCTCGACGCTCTTTTGGCTGGCGCAGTCATGTCGTTACAAGCGGTTAAAGCTGTTGAAATTGGCACCGGTATCAGCGCGGCAGCTTCGCCCGGTTCGCTAGTCCACGATGAAATCGGCTATGAGGCGACGGACCGATTCACGAAGTTCAGCCGCCTTCGCAATAACGCGGGCGGCATCGAAGGTGGCGTTTCTAACGGCGAGGAGATCCGGGTTCGCGGATATCTGAAGCCAATTTCCACGCTACGGCGTCCGCTGCAATCCGTAGACTTCGCCACCCGCGAACCGGTGAAAGCGGCCTACGAGCGCTCCGACGTCTGTGTGGTTCCAGCGGCAGGCGTGGCTGCCGAAGCCATGGTCGCGCTCACCCTGGCGAAATGCGCTCTGGAAAAATTCGGAGGCGACTCCATGCTTGAAACGCAGCGCAATTTCGAAGGCTACCTGGAGCAGTTGAAAAACTATTGAGAATGGACTTCTGGCCAACGACTGGGACTAACGACGGACGGCCGACGACTGCCTCATGATCTACCCCATCGTAAGACTTGGTGATCCCGTGCTGGAGAAGCGCGCGGAGGCTGTGACCATCTTCGACGACAAGCTGAAGAAGCTGGTCGAGGATATGTTCGAATCCATGTATGCCGCGCACGGTGTCGGCCTGGCCGCACCGCAGATCGGAATTTCGCAACGCCTGGCCGTGATTGATGTAACTTTCAAGGAAGATCCGGATGCGAAGCTGGTCCTCATCAATCCGGAGATTATCCATTCCGAAGGTCGGCACACCCAGAACGAAGGCTGTCTGAGCATCCCGGACTTCCGCGAATCGGTCTCCCGTCCTCGCAAAGTAACCGTCCGCGCCCAGGACGTGAATGGCAAGTTCTACGAAAAGACGGGAGAAGAACTCTTGGCCCGCGCATTCCTGCACGAAACCGACCACCTCAACGGCAAGCTCTACATCAGCCACATCAGCGCCCTGAAGCGCGACCTGATGAAGCGCAAAATCCGCAAGTTGATGAAGGCGGGCGAATGGTAGCGCGTCGCACGGATGCGTCAATTTCCAGATGACTCGATCTCTCAACCTCGTCTTTGCCGGCACTCCGCCCTTTGCCGTGCCCCCCCTCGAAAAGTTGGTGGCCGCTGGTTTTGCCGTCAGTCTGGTGGTCACACAACCCGACCGGCCACGTGGCCGGGGCATGGAGTTGACTGCTTCTCCGGTGAAGGAAAGCGCAACCCGACTCGGCATCCCCCTCACCCAACCCGAAAGCATCAAGAACAACGAGGAGTTCAGAGCCCGTCTTGCGGAGCTTGAGCCTGACGCAATTGTCGTAGTCGGCTACGGACGCATCATCCCGCAATGGATGATCGATCTCCCGACCCTGGGAAACCTGAACCTGCACGCGTCCCTCCTGCCGAGGTATCGCGGCGCCGCGCCGATCCAATGGGCCATCGCTCAAGGGGAAGCCATCACTGGTGTAACCACGATGCGCATCGACGCAGGGCTTGATACCGGCGACATCCTTCTTCAGAAGGAACTACCAATTAACGCCGATGACACCGCGGAGACTATCGCTCCAAAGCTGGCATCGATTGGCGCAGACCTGATGGTCGAGACCCTGCGAGGACTGCTGGCTGGCGAAATTCGACCGCGGCCCCAGGACCACTCGCAAGCCACGTTGGCTCCGATTCTCAAGAAAGAAGATGGTCGCATCGATTTCCATCGATCTGCCACCGAGATTTGGAACCGCCTGCGCGGGTTCCAGCCCTGGCCCGGGGCGTACACAACTCTTCGCGGCAAGAGCCTCCAGATCTTGGTCGCCAAACCGGCGAATGTGGCAGTTCCTGTCGGAACAATTACACTGCGCGGGGACGGCGCGTTTGTAGGTTGCGGCGCGCGCACTGCCCTTGAATTGCTCGAGGTGCAAATGGAGGGCAAAAAACGCACGTCAGCGCGCGACTTCGTAAACGGGTATCGCCCGCGCGAAGGTGAGCGCCTGGGCGAGCTTCAGTAGCGCCGGCTCTCGTGGCGGCGTCTCGCCGCCGCTCGCCTGAGAAGTCAGACTTCGATGCCCGTATCTCCAGCACGCGCGGCTGCCTATGACATCCTGTTCCGAGTCGAACAGGAGGATGCGTACGCCTCCGAACTCCTGCATTCGGCTCGATGTGCGGAACTCTCAACCGCAGATCATGGTCTTACGACTGAACTCGTGATGGGAGTGCTCCGCTGGCGAGCGTCCATCGACTCCGCCATCAGCAACGTATCTTCCCAGCGCTTGGAAAAGCTTGATCTCGAAGTCTTGACCGCGCTTCGCCTGGCTGCCTACCAGCTTGGCTGGCTCGATCGCGTTCCACCAAGAGCTGCCATTCACGAGAGCGTCGAATTGGTGAAGCGGGCTCGCAAACGCTCGGCTTCGCCGTTCGCCAACGCCGTCCTGCGAAAGTTGGCTCAGTCTCGAGCAGCCGGGAATCCGCACTCCGAACTCATTCGGGCTGCCTCCACGCCCCTGGCGTTGGCGATGGCGTCCTCTCATCCGTTGTGGATCGTCCAACGCTGGATCTCCGAGTTCGGGCTCGAAGTCGCGGGCAGGATCTGCGGCTACGACCAATCGCCTCCGGTTACAGCCATCCGAATCCGGGCTGCGTCTGCCGAAGAGGAACTCCGACGTGACAATGTAAAACTCACGGCGGGGGCGTTTCTTTCCGACGCCCGGCGCGTGCAATCTGGCGACATCACCAAGACCAAGGCGTTCGCCGAAGGCCGCGTCACGATCCAGGACGAGGCGTCGCAACTTGTCGCGGCCTTGGTCGGCGAAGGCTCAAGGATCCTGGACTGCTGTGCAGCCCCGGGTGGTAAGACCTGGTCCATTGCGGATCGCAATCCGCAGTCGCCGATCGTTGCTGTGGAAACGCATTCGCATCGCGCCCGTCTTCTCCGCCAGCGCGTCGCGGCGAATAACGTTCAGGTGATCACTGCGGACGTGTGCGACTGGCCCGTCGGAGAAGGCTTTGATCGCGTCCTGGTCGACGTCCCCTGCTCCGGGACCGGCACTTTAGCCCGTCACCCCGAGATCAAATGGCACCTCAAGCCGGAAGATCTCAAGGACCTTCACTCCCGGCAACTGTCCATCCTCCGTGCCGCTATGAAACACGTGGCCCCTGGGGGAAGGCTGGTCTATTCGACCTGCTCCTTGGAGCGCGACGAAGACGAATCCGTAATGGACGAAGTTGTTCGCGCCAACGACTCCTTCCGATTGCTGGACGCCCGTTCAGAGCTGGAACACTTGCGCTCCCGCGGGAGGTTGGGTCCGATCGACCTCGCCTCCCTGGTTCAGGCAGCTTATCTGCGCACGTTTCCGGGGCTTCACCCTTGCGATGGGTTCTTCGTAGCGATCCTCGAACGATTGCAGTGAGCGCTCGATTTGGGATTAGCGCACTTCGAAGTTCACCGTGGCGCCCGCATCCACTCGTTCACCTGGGGCCGGATTCTGCGACACGATGATGCTGGCGGGAGTGGGCTGTGGTGGTGGCGCCGTCGGAGACGAGCCCGCTAGAGTGACTACCGTGCTGTCGGGTGGCGCTACCGTGACGTTGCCAACGTGGAACCCGGCATCCAGCAGCGCCAGGTTCACGCTCCCAAGTGGCTGTCCGAGGAAGCTTGGCATGACGAAGGTTTGGGGCTGAGCGGGCGCACTTACCAACAAGCTGATCCGGGGGACTGAAACTCCGTTCGCATTCGGCGGTGGGCTCTGCGCCAGCACCTGGTCGGATGCGGACCCCGGCAACTGCAAGAACGCGACAGACCCCACGTCCAGCCCACGGCGGCGGATGTTGAGATCGGCAGCGCGGCCACTCTCGCTCAGCACATCGGGGATCGTCACTCGCTGCGGTCCCAGACTCTGTGCCACCCGCACTTGCCAGCCGTGGCGAACCCTCGTGCCGACCGCAGGGACCTGCGTCATGATCTTGCCTTCGGGCACGTCAGGGCTGTAGTACTGGCGCTCAATCGCGACATTCAGGCCCAAGCCAGAAACGGCCCGCTCTGCTTCCACCGGACTCAACCCAACCAGCTTGGGCACGATCACCTCGCCACCGTGGATCGCAAAGCGCATCGCCGTAAGCGCGGAAACCATCGCCACCAGCAGCAGTACGACCCCCGTCACGACGAACCGAAAGAAAGACTTCATGGCTTACTGGGATTATAGTCGCTGATTTCGGCCGATCTTCGGCGTCCTCCACCTGCGGTTACTAAAGTCGGCGGCGCCATTGCCCGGTTGAACACGCTGCGGCCGAGACTCCCGGGTGACCCCCAGTAGACGCACTTGGGGGTAACGTAGTCGCTACAGGGACGCTCGGCCCGATCAAGGCAGAGCGGTCACTTACTCCTCGTGACAAGGCAGTGACTATGCAAAATTCCAGCTCCCCCGCTCCCCTCCGTCGCAGTTCCAGAGTGCCGGCCAACGTTCCGATCCTGGTTACCAGTCTGGAGCCGGCAACTCACTTCTCCGAAGTTTGCGAGACGCTGGTGGTCAGCGCACACGGCTGTTCGATGCGCTCTCCGATGAAGCTGGAGGCCGGAGTGCTGGTGCACTTCCACAGCAAGGAAGGCCGCGAGACCACCGCTAAGGTTGTCTACTGCCAACCGCTCGAGTCCGATCGCCTGGGCTGGCGCTTGGGAGCGCGGCTCGACCGCCCGGAGAACTTCTGGGGACTGAAGTCGTGTCCACAAGATTGGCAGAAACTGCCCGCGCCTGCCGCACCGACCGGGGAGAAGCTTCCGCCGAAGCTGGTGGGCAAGAACCCGCAGTTCCTCGAGCCGCAAACGACTCCAATCCCAGCCTCGTTGAAGGGCACGCTCGACAGTATCCAGAGACAGGTGTCGGACGACAACCTGCGGACGATGATGGCCGAGTTCGTCCAGCCCCTGCAGGCCGAGTTGACCGACCTCCGAGAGAAGCTGGCTCGCGGGGAATCGCGGCGGAGCCGGTTTGAGGTGTCGCTGTCGCAGATTCCTCCGGAGCTCGAAGAGCAGATGGAACAGCGCCTGCGAAAGCATCTGGCGCCGCGCATTCAGGATGAGGCACGCGCGCAGTCGGCCCAGGTGTTGGAAGCGGCGAAGACGGCCATCGACCGGAAGACCACCGACACCCACAACCAATTCGTCCAGCAGGTCACCCAAGAGCTGCAATCCGTGGAGCAAAAAACACAAAGTATCTCGGCGGACATCGCGGCCAACCTGCGCGATCATCTCAATCGACGCCAGGGAGAGTTTCAGCAGCAAGTCGTGGACGCAGGCAATCGCCTCAAGCGGCTAAGTGAGGAACTCCTGCAAGTCCTGCAGCACAACCTGGGTGAAGAGCACAATGAGCGTCGCCGTGAATTGGAGCAGGTCCAGGGAGTGGTGGTGTCGGAGGCCTCGCGCGTGCGGGAACAAGTTACTGACCTCGACGGGCGTATCTCGAAACTGGATGAAGCCGCGTGCGAACTCGAATCGGGCCTCGACAAACGTCTCGGGCAGATGGCAAGCAACACCGTGAGCAGCACCCGCAAGCAGTTGGAGAGCGCAGTCGATACGATCCTTGCGGATATGGGGACCCGCAGTTCACAGGAACTCGGCAACCAACTGGATGAAGCGTGCGGGCGCTTGAAGATTGTCCAGAAGGGGATCGAAGCGTCGGTCTCCGAGTCGCTAAAGATCCAGGTGGGGGAGACGCTGAAGGCCTTCGAGCACTCCCTGGAAGAGCTTGCGCAGCAAGCCACCGGACGGTTGCGGCTCACGCTCGCCAACGGCCTCAATTCACTGGTTCTGAGTCTGGGAGAGCAATTCCGGACGGAAGGCGCATCGAACGGCCAAGGCAAACATCCGCAGGCCGACTAAGAGCGTGCTAAAGTTTTGTTGGAGTTGCCCGGGCCTCAGTCCGGGTCCAACCCCTGATCGTTCGATCAGGATTGCTTCTCGTGCAACAATTCCGTTCGCCCATCGGGTGGGGCTACCAACTCGCCGGTGCGGCGCATCGTGGTCCAGTCATACCCATAGGCCGTTCCACAAATGAGGCACACTTGATAGTCCTGGCCGTGAATGCCGCTGTGGGGCCAAGAGAACTGGTGCGGACATAATCTTCCGAGGAGTCGCTTGAGGAATTGGGCCGCCATTGCCTGTCTTGCTCCTTCACACTACAAACTCGCGTGGCGCACCACGCCCTTCGGTCCAGAAGTTGGAAACACCGCAGATCTCTCAGCGAGTGTGGCCTCAAAGTACCACAGCAAGTCTCAGGCAGCGTCGCACCTCGGTTCATCCACGGTGCGCTGAGGGTCAGTGTCTGGTCTCATTACCCCCCTTGCACTTTCTCCGAGACAAGGGAGGTCTTTCAAGACCAGCGGGAAGAATCGGTGAGGGTTGTCACCGAGCTGTGGTCAGGGGTGAAGGCGCCGTTGCCGGGACATAAGCTGACAGCTGCGAACTGATAGCAAAGCGAGTTCGGGCGAAGGTAGTTGCTAGCGCAGCGCCATCTTGTGACGCAAACTCACATCTTTCACAATCTTGGTCGTCGACTTTGTAATGGGCTGGATGCACTCCGCGTATTTGTCGTTATCGAATTCCTTGCCCTTCGGCCACCAGATGGAGTAGCCCTGTGGGCACTTCACGCTCGGGTAGGGCTGGAATACCCGGATCGGCGCAATGGACACAACACCGTGCAGGACTGCAAACAGAATCAAAGTATGCATAGTACCCCCATAGAAAAATCAACCCGCGGACAGGTCGTGAACTGGAGACAGCTGGGGCCGGATGATGCTCTCTCGTTTGGACTCACGCAGTGATGCCCGGCGTGCTCCTGGTCGAGTTCGGGGGAGTAGGGTCCGAGGAATACGCTACAACGCTTAGGGGGCAGCGGAGAATACAGCGGATTCCCTAGGGGAGACGACAAAGAATGGTACCACGGAACCATGGTAAAAGGGTGCTCCCGTGACTCCCAAATCGAGCACCCGGCTCTTACTTGCCATGTTGTCAACGTAATACCGCTTCTCACCAGTAATGGGATCGCCCGCCGTAACGGGTTCGCTTCAACTCCGCCTTGGGGCAGGCTCTCGCCGGCCGAAGCCGGTTCGGAGTGACAAGAATTCAAAGGACGGTTGGATGATTGGCAGCCCCATCCTTCGCACAAAGCGCGAAAGGGTGGGGGCCCCGGCACGGCTGGGCCGGGGCGCTCGGGGCAAGAGTACGGCTGGGGTCGAGGGAAGAGAGTGCGATTTGCCGCTACTGTTTGCGATCTGCGGAACGGATGCGAGTCCCGCTCGATGCGACTTCAGCACTGCGGTAATCCAAAATCCGTGATGTCAAGGTGTGAGGGCCAATAATCCGTACATCTGCTACCGCTTCCATGCCGGTCTGCAACCAAGTTCCGTCGATATCGGCAAATGTGAGCTTGATACGAACCTTTCTTAGCCACCAAGACGGAGTTTTTGCAACCTCTCCGTCAATTTGGCGTACGAGAAATGAATGCTTGTCGACCCACACCTCCCCCGAAATCAGGTCTTTCTCTTTTCGTTTCGGCTTCAAGCCCAATAAATAGCAGGGCCGGCCGTCTAGAACTACCTCTCCGATGTAGTTGAAGTCATAATTCTCTCTGTTGATG
>Ga0307471_100001980_pt1 | contig 11612 bp, 8 predicted proteins | sample atmos_gasesAM3C__2_FD_204566 | JGI IMG/M metagenome (GOLD analysis project Ga0307471, IMG submission 204566) | Hardwood forest soil microbial communities from Morgan-Monroe State Forest, Indiana, United States - atmos_gasesAM3C_515 | ecosystem: Environmental > Terrestrial > Soil > Temperate... | reverse complement strand
CAAGAGAGCCTTTTGGTTTCGTTCTATCTGTGGAGATACGCATGCCGCGTGATGACCGCGACCTGAATTTTGAGAAGGCACTCGGCCGGCATTTGCGGTCGGAGGCTAGCCCGCAAATCGAGGCCGCGGCTCGGCCTTCGAATTGCGCCGATGCGGAAGTTTTGGCCGCCTATCACGAGCGGCTTCTTTCGCCGGATGAGTTGAACTTTTGGAAGGAGCATATCGCAGGCTGCGCTCGCTGCCAGGAGATTCTCGCGCAACTGGAAATTACGGATGAAATTGCTGTCAACGCTCACGACGAAGAACTTTCTCTCGCAGGTGCACCAGCTGCATCCAGAAAGGCCGTTGCGATTTCTTCCGCGGTAGCCCCGGTTGAACTCCCGGTTGCAAAACCGTCTCAGGTTCGTAATATGCCTTCCGGTCCGCAGACGGCGAAATCAGGCAGCGAAAAAGTCGTCAGCATTTCCCGTTGGCGCTGGCTCGCCCCGGCTGGAGCGATTGCCGCCGGGTTGCTCGTTTGGATTGTGATTCACGAAGAAAAGAAATCCGTTATATCACCCACCGTGCAGGTTGCCGCTAATCAACCCGCGATCCCGTCTCCTGAGCTGGATAAAGAGGCCGCTCTTTCACGAAATGCCGCTCCTTTGCGGAGTACGCCTGAATTATCCAAGCCTCAAAAACAAGGTGTGGAATTGAATGGGAATCTAGGCGACCGGGTTTCCACGAATCAACAAGCTGCCGTCAATCTTTCGAATCAGCAGCACCTCAAGCAGCAGGTGATGGATGGTTCGCGCCTTGATGCCCCCAATGCTCCGAGTCTCAATCAAGACTCCAAAATGCATGAGGAACGTGCCGCGGGACAAGGTCCGAAGCCCTCGGAGGCCACGAATCGACGAGACTTCAGCCAATTGGAGAAATCAGCTCCCGGTATGTTGGCTTATGAGGCGGCACCGCCAGCTTCACCAATTTCACCGAAAAAGACCGATTCCGTATCGGAGTCCGCGGAGGTTTCCGGTTCCGCAGGAGCGCTCACGAACAAGGACAAACTCCCCGTAGCGGCTCCGGCCCCACCGGCTTCCAAAGCAAATGCTTTGGCGAAGCCTGACTTTCAGGCCGCGTTGCGAGAAAAAACACCTAATTTTCGTCTGATTGTTCCACCGGGCGGCAACACCTTGTGGCGGGCTGGCGCAGCCGGTTTGATTGAACGCTCCTCCGACCGGGGCAATACATGGCTGCCACAAATCAGCGGAGTGGCCGCTAATCTTACGGGAGGTTCCGCAGTCAACGATCTCGTCTGCTGGGTTATCGGAGATAGCGGAACGATTCTTCGCACAATGGATGGCGGCATGCATTGGACCCGAGCATCGAGTCCTGCCACTAACGGCTTGGGAACTATCGAAGCCCGTGATGCACTGAACGCCACGATTTTGGACCCTTCTGGCCGAAAGGCCTATACAACGAAAGATGGCGGGGCCACTTGGATCCGCGTCGCAGGTGAATAACCTGCAAGAAATCCCAGCAACGTCGTTCTAAGAGGGAAGGGAAAAACTGATTAAGGTGAAACCGATGAGCGCTTTTCTGCAAAAAAGAAACAAGAAAGCCGTTTTTCTTATTTCCTCGGCGATGACGATTTTCATTGCCACGGCAGTTTTGTTCGTTGTTTCAAATCGCGTTCAGGCCGTCTGGGCCGCATCTTCGCAGGATTCCGAGCGGGCGAAAGAAGGCGGCAAGGCCGCTTCCAACGAACCATCCACGACGCTAAACGATCAGACCGACCTGAATGTGACGGTTTACAACTCGAACATCGCGCTGATTCGAGATGTCCGGCAACTGGCGCTGCCCAACGGATCATTTCGTCTGAAATTCGAGGATATTGCGGCCACAGTGAATCCCGCTACGGTCCATTTCCGGTCGCTGACCGATCCCGACAAACTAGGAGTAATCGAGCAAAACTACGAATACGATCTTCTGGAGCCCGCCAAGCTGCTTCACAAGTATGTGGGGAAAGAGGTCACGCTGATTCGCATGCGCTATCAGAACAATTCGCAGGTGCAGGAGGAAGTGAAAGCCGTGCTTCTTGCGGATAATAATGGTCCCGTCTGGAAAATTGGCAACGATATCGTAACGGGTATGGGAGCGGAGAGCTATCGCTTCCCTGAAGTTCCCGCCAATCTTTTTGAACATCCCACACTGTTGATGTCGTTGGAAAATTCCGGCTCGCGCAAACAGCAGATCGAAGCCTCTTATCTGGCGAACAATCTATCCTGGAATGCCGATTATGTCTTGACTGTGGCGCGCGACGATAAATCGGCAGACCTCGATGGCTGGGTCACGCTGGCGAATAACAGCGGTACCGCTTTTCACAACGCCAAACTGCAACTCGTTGCGGGTGACTTGAACCGTTTGCCTCAGGAAAATCTGAGAGCCATCGCGGAAGATCGCGTCATGGCTATGAAGGCCGCTCCAGCGCCGCAGTTCCAGCAAGAAAATTTTTCCGAATACCATCTTTACTCGCTGGGCCGTAAGACTTCGGTTGAGGACAAAGAGACCAAGCAGATCAGCCTGCTCGCTGGTACCGGCGTTCCCACCGAGAAAATCTTCGTCGTCAATGGCCAGAATTTCTACTATCACAACCAGCAGAATCCCGGCTCGCCGCTGAAGGATGCGGTTATGGTGTTCTACAAATTCAAGAACGATGAGAAGTCCGGCTTGGGAATGCCGTTACCTGCCGGAAATGTGCGCGTTTATCAGAAGGACTCAAAAGGCGGTGTTCTTTTCGCAGGTGAGGATCGCATTGACCACACGCCAAAGGACGAAACCGTGACGGTGCACATCGGCAATGCGTTTGATGTCGTCGCCGAGCGCAAGCAGACCGACTATAAACACATCGCGGCTGGTGTCTGGGAGATGGAATTTGAAATCACGCTGCGCAATCACAAAGATACGCCGATCACGGTGGAAGTGAACGAACCCATCGGTGGCGATTGGGAAATGCTCTCGTCGAGCTATAAGTATACGAAGACCGCTGCTTTTGCAGCACAGTTCCATGTTCCCGTCGAGAAGAACGGCACATCTGTGTTGAAGTACCGCATCCGCGCCCACTGGTAGGTCATACCAGAATCCAGGGGCGCACGGCTCTCTGACCGACCGCGTCTTTAAGATTCGAGAATGGCGTCCGCTTCGATCTCAACCAGCATCTCCGGCGCGATGAGCTTGCTTACCTGCACCATGCTGGTCGCCGGGCGAATAACGCCGAAGAATTCGCCGTGTGCACGGCCAATCTTTTCCCACTCCGCGATATTCGTTACGTAGATTCGGGTGCGCACTACGTCTTTCAGCGCCGCACCCGCGATCGCCAGCGCCGCTTCGATATTCTTGATGGTCTGAATAGTTTGTGTGCGGGCATCGCCCACGCCGACAATTTTTCCATCCGGTCCGGTCGCGGTCGTTCCGGAGACGGTGATCACGTTCCCCACCTTTACAGCTCGCGAGTAACCCACAATCGGCTCCCACGGTGTGCCGCTCGAAATATTCTCTCGTGCCAAGGCTGCCTCCCGGGCCTATCGCTGCGTTCGCGTATGGCTGCATGTTAGACTGAAATGATTATGTCACAAGCGCGGCGGTTGCTTGAGGCGCCGATGGTGATCTGAGAACGACAGACATGAGATGTAACAACATACTGGAAGCGGTTGGCCACACGCCGCTGGTGCGTCTGAACCGCATCAATCAAGGGCTGAAGCCGCAGATTTGGGTCAAGGCTGAATTCACCAATCCCGGCGGCTCGGTGAAGGACCGCATCGGCATCAGCATGATCGACGATGCCGAACGCAAGGGCTTGCTGAAGCCCGGCGGCACGATCATTGAAGGGACTTCCGGCAATACTGGCATGGGATTGGCACTTGTGGCCACTGTTCGCGGTTACAAGTGCGTATTCACGACGACGGACAAGCAGTCCAAGGAAAAAGTGGACTTGTTGAAAGCGCTTGGCGCAGAAGTCATCGTTTGCCCAACGGCAGTGGAGCCTGACGATCCACGCAGCTATTACTCGGTGGCGAAAAAACTCGCACGCGAAATCCCCAACTCCTTTTACCCAAATCAATATGACAATCCGACGAATCCCGAAGCTCATTACCACACGACTGGGCCGGAGATCTGGGAGGACACCGAAGGCAAGATCACTCATTTCATTTGCGGTATAGGCACTGGAGGTACCGTCAGTGGCGTTGGCAAATACCTGAAAGGGAAAAAACCGGATGTGAAAATTGTTGGTGTCGACCCGATCGGTTCGCTTTACTACGACTTCGTAAAGACTGGACAGACTGCCAAGGCCAAGACTTACGTTGTGGAAGGCATCGGCGAAGATTTTTTCCCCACAACGATGAACCTGAAAATCCTTGATGATGTAATGCAGGTTAACGACGAGGAATGCTTTGTTGTAGCCCGCCGTCTTGCCAAGACAGAAGGCCTTTTCACGGGCGGTTCGGGCGGAGGATGCATTTCAGCGACGTTACGGCTGGCGAAAAATTTGGGACCGGACGATTTCGTTGTGGCTCTTTTGCCCGATACCGGGATGCGCTATTTGAGCAAGGTCTATAACGACGAATGGATGCGCGAGCGCGGCTATGTGGACTCTAATGTCGCAATTACCGCCGCAGAAGTCGTCAATGCCAAGCATAAAGCAGGGAAAGTTCGAGAGTTGGTTGTTGCACGGCCTTATCAGACGGTTTTTCATGCACTGAAGACCATGCAAGAACAGGATATTTCGCAGATACCGATCTTTGAGGAAAACCTGCCCATCGGTACGGTATACGAAGATCAGATTCTCAATCTTGCGCTGCAAGGCAAGGACCTGCGAAAGCTTGTGGTTCGCGAAGTGATGAGCAAACCGCTGCCGTGCATACCCGGGACAGCGCCCGTCGAGCGCGTCACCCATATTTTGAGCCACGAAAATCCGGCGGTTTTTGTCGAGATGGACGAAACGCGCTTCGAGATCCTCACCAAGTACGACCTCATGAGCACGGTCGCCAGCCTCATGGAACAAAAGCGATAGGGAGAACAGGCCCGGACCAGTTTCAGAGAGTTGAGTATCAGTGCCTCTGGTGTTGAAGCATCAGGAGCCGGCTAAGACCAAAAGCCACAGATGAAAATTCTCGATTTCAATGAACGCGTCAAAGACTCGATCCTGATTGCCGACGGCGCAATGGGTTCGATGCTGCATGAAGTTGTGGGCACGCAGCGCTGCTTTGACGAACTCAACACGAATGAGCCGGAAGCTGTTTTTCGCGTACATCAGGCATATATCGAGGCGGGCGCGCAGATCATTGAAACCAATACGTTCGGCGCGAACCGTTTCAAGCTGGCGCCGCTTGGCCTTGCCGACGAAGTGCAACGCCTGAATAGCCGCGGCGTCAAAATCGCCCGCGAAGCTCGCGAAGCCGCCACGCGAGAGGTTCTGATCGCTGGTTCGATGGGTCCATTGGGTCTTGGCGTTCAGTCGCGCCATCCCGAGCCAGAAGAGATTCAGGCGTTTTTTCGCGAGCAGGCGCTTGCCCTGGAAGAGCGCGGCGTCGATTTTTTCTGCCTGGAAACGTTCACTTACATCGAGGAATTGCTATTCGCCATCGACGCGATTCGTTCTTTTTCCGGACTGCCCATCGTGGCGCAACTCACATATGCCGAGGAGGGAACGGCGTACGGCGATGTGCGTCCTGCGGATGCGGCAGCGCAGTTGAAAGACAAAAATGTGCAGATCATCGGCGCGAACTGTACGTTGGGGCCGCAGGCGCTTCTACCGATCCTGCAGGAACTCGCCACTGTGGATGATGTTCGCGTCAGCGGCATGCCCAATGCTGGTTTCCCTAAACGCGAAGGGGACCGCATCGTTTATCCGAGGTCTTCGCCGGAGTATTTCGCTCTCTTCGCCCGCGAAGCCGCAAACTTCGGTGTGCGTATCCTGGGCGGCTGCTGCGGCACCACTCCCGCGCACATCCGTGCAATGGCAGAGGCGGTCAAATCTCTTCGGCCGGCAAAGTCGTCGGCGATTGCGCAGACGACCGAAGTTGCCGCGAAACCGACGCTGCGCATCGCAGACCGGGAGCCCGAGAGTAAATTTTGGAAAAAACTTCAGGCGAAGGAATTTTCCGTAAGCGTCGAGATTGATCCGCCCAAAGGGCTTTCATTGGAGCGCATTTTTGAGCAGGTCGATAAGATCATGGCGTCGGGCAAAGTCGATGCCATCGATATCAACAGCGGCGCGATGGCGCGCGTGGGCATGGACGCGCTTATCGTTGCAGGTGCTTTGGAAGCACGTGGTATCGAAACCGTTCCGCACCTGACCACGCGCGACCAGAACATCATTGGCCTTCAGGCGGCACTTTTAGGCGCGTGGACCGTTGGTGGCGTCCGCAACGTGCTTGCCATTACCGGTGATCCGCCATCCGTTGGCGATTACCCCGAAACCAGCGGCGTTTACGAGGTGGATTCCGTTGGGCTGGTCAAGGTGTTGAACCGATTGAATCACGGCACGGACTGGGCGGGGAAGACTCTCGGCGGCGCCACGAATTTCACCATTGGCGTAGCCTTGAATCCCGTCGCGGATGATCTCGATCACGAGATCGAGCGCTTTCATGCCAAGGTGGAAGCCGGCGCGCACTTCGCCATGACTCAGCCGCTATTCGATCCTTCCCATTGGCACGCTTTCCTGAAAAAACTTGGCGGTAAGCCCCTGATTCCAGTGTTGATCGGCATTTGGCCGCTCAACAGCTATAAACAGGCGCTTCGGCTTCATAATGAAGTGCCCGGTATCGTTATTCCCGAGCCGGTATTGAAGTCCATGGAAGCCGCAGGAGCCTCCGCCCGCGATTGCGGTTTCGAAGTTGCGCGTCAGATGCTCGCATGGGCTCGCACCGAGCTTGCAGGTGCCTATCTCATTCCACCGTTCAAGCGGTACGAGGAGATTCTCGAGATTCTCTGATCGAAAAAACTCCGTTGTTAACTTTTCGCCAGCAAATAATGTGAAACCATCCACTCCGTACCGCCACGATAGCCCCACAATTCGGCGCAGGCCATAAAGAAAATCCGCCAGCGCATCCACCACTTTTTGGCTTCACGTGCTCCATAGGTTGACGCCATCACTGGCATCAGCTCTTTTTTGTGCGCGTCCATGTTTGTCAGCCACGCTTCCGCTGTCTTTTGATAGTGCGTGCCATTCACTTGCCAGTGTTCCGCTACGCGTAAATCGTGCTGAAATTCCAAAAGCAAATCGTCGCCCGGCATTATTCCGCCGGTAAAAAAGTGCTGGGCCATCCAGTCGCCCGCATCCCGCACTTCAAATGGGTAAGCGAATTGTTTGTGCGTAAAAATGTGAACGAACAGTTTTCCATCCGGCTTCAGCCAATTGGAGATTTGTTTCAGCAATAACTCCCAGTTTCGCATGTGCTCAAACATTTCCACCGAGACGACGCGGTCAAACGCATGCATTTCCGCCGCAAACGTATTCATGTCCGCCGTCAGAATCTGTACGTTGCTGAGGCCACGTCGTGCTGCCCGCGTCACAATAAACTCCTTTTGCGAGGCAGAATTCGAAACCCCGGTAATTCTGCTTTCCGGAAAGCGTTCTGCTATCCACAAGGTTAGCGATCCCCATCCGCAGCCCAGTTCCAAAACGTCTTGCCCATTCGCCAGCTGTGCCCGCTCGCAAGTAGTGCGCAGCATGGCTTCCTCAGCCTCGCCCAAGGACTTGCATCCTGCCGCAAAAAGAGCCGAGCTGTATTTCAGCCGCGGCCCCAATGCTCGCTCGAAAAATGCTGCCGGTACTTCGTAGTGCTGAGCATTCGCCGAATCTGTTCGTAAAGCGATGGGGCTGTTTTTCATCTCTTCTGCGAACGTGAGGAGCTGCGCGCGGTTCGCCTTTTTATCTCCACGATCTTCTTCCCGCAGCCGTGCGGCAAGCATTCTCCGAATCGCTGCCCGAATCACTGCGTCGGGCACAAAGCCGCTTTCGAGAAGTGGTTCATACCAGAATTTTCTCTCGGGCTTTTCTGCCATGGACGAAATCCATTTCGCATGACTTGCCTCACGTTCGATCACTGTCGTCATGTCCGCTCCTTCTTCGGAAACCACGGCACAAACGCGCTCGTGGTTCTTTGATATTCCCGGTATTCTTCGCCGCGGCTCCGCAATGCCTGAGCTTCCGTTGCCGGTATGCCCGTCAGGTCCAGCAGGAAATATAAAATCAGCGCTGGCGAAATCAGCCCCAACCATCCCCACGGCGAACCTATCGCGAACATTGCGTACCCGATCCAGATCAACCATTCGAAAAAGTAGTTTGGATGGCGTGAGTAGTTCCAAAGGCCCGCCCTGCAAGTTTTTCCTTTATTGGCGGGGTTTTTCTTGAAGGCGTCCAATTGCCGGTCTGCGAGACTTTCTCCTGCAATTGCGATCAGCCAGATTCCGGCTCCTACTTTCTCTGGAATTCCCAGTGGTGCCCGCGCATCGAGACATACCAGCAAGAACGGCAACGACAGCAACACGTCCAGAAGAGCTTGAAACTCGAAAAAGAACAGGAACCGCAGCGGCAAAGCTGTTTTCCACTCTTTGCGCAATTGCAGATAACGTCCTTCCTCCGGGTGCTCAATAACGCGCGCAAATAGCAGATAAGTTGCCAGCCGCAGGCTCCAGAATCCGGCCATCGAAGCGATGGCCCATCTTCGAGCATGATATCCCGGCCCTACCGATGCGAAATAAAGTGCCAGGAGGCCAAGTCCGAGCGCCCATCCCACGTCCACGATAGCGGCATTTTTGATCAGCAGGTGGATGACCCACAGTACCAACATCATCGCGCTAGTGATGGCGCTGCCGACCAATAGAAGGTGCAAGGCCTCTGCGAACACTACCCCTCCTCCGTCGTCTGCGTTTTTTGCAGTCTTATGGCTCGCCGAAACAGCGGAGTCAAGATCACATAGATCAATCCGACGAATATGGGTGCGAGCAAACCCCACGCGACAATGGCATGCCAGGTCGTGGTCCACAATGTCTTAATCGCTCCCCACATACTGGCCTGGATCATCGCGTAGATTTGTTGCACGGAAATCGATAGCTTTTGCGCACCAAACAGGTACTCTCCGAGGCGAAAGAATGGAATGATCAGGGCAATCTGTGCGGGGTACATGAAATAATTCACAATCTGGATCGCGGGCAAGTTCAGCTTTAGTACGAGAGCGGCGATCGCGCAGAGAGCCGTAGTCGAACCGAGAGCAGGAAACACCCCCAGAACCGCGCCGAGGGCAATGCTGAGCGCAATCTTTTCCGGCGTCACGCCCTGCTTAAGTAAGTCGATGATCGGCCGGATCAGCTTCCTTTTGAAAAAACCTTCCGTCATGCTGTCTTTTGCCGGAAGAGCGCCGACACATTCTCCTCTGATTTCAGGCCAAACAACTGGATCAGCACGTACAGCGACATCGCGATGTTGCCCAGTGCCATGATCAACACGAACCAAAACACCTTCACCCCCGGCGACCGCTCCCTCCATGCTAGCCAACAGAAAAATGAGAGAAACCCGAAATAAGCATCGTAAAGCGTCGCCATTGCCCAGGGACTTGCTGCAAACGAACTCCATGCGCTCCACAGGCTTACCTGAAGGCTGGTTCGCACGGTCATTACAATCATGAACAGGAAAATGAATCCGAACAGCGCTTTCAAAAATAGCTTCACTTCCACCTCATTCCGCTGACGACACTGCATTGTTGGAGTCCACTACAAAAGGGCTTGCTTATCGGCAATGGTCCTAGTCTAATACGGCAATCCTCTCCAATCCGATGTAACACAACAATTTAGTGATTCGCATCCGGCAAGAACGAGAGTACGCACCACTCATCCGGTCCTGCTGCCTCTACGTACTAAGGTCGGAGGCAATTACGTGATTCGTATTGCGGTGATTGGATCGGGGATTTCCGGCCTTGCGGCGTCGTATTACCTCAGCCGCAGGTACGATGTGTCTCTTTTCGAACGCGAAGAGCGGCTCGGCGGCCACACCCATACGGTAACGGTCGAAACCAGCGCAGGACCACTGGCTGTGGATACGGGCTTCATCGTTCACAACGACAGAACTTACCCCAACCTTATCCAGTTGCTCACCAACCTGAGAATCCCACGCATCAAATCAGATATGTCGTTTGCGGTGAGCTGCCGGAAATCCGGTTATGAATACTCGAGCCGCGGTCTCTGGGGTTATTTCGCGCAGCGGCGTAATGTGCTTCGCGGGCGTTCCTATCGGCTGTTCAACGAAATTCGTCGTTTCAATCGTCAGGCTCCGTGCCTTTTTCATCGCTCCGACGCCGATCGTTTGAAACTTGGCGATTTTCTCGATGAACACCGCTATACCGACGAATTTCGCCAGTTTTATCTCTTCCCGATGACCTCGGCCGTATGGTCTTGCGCTCCAAACGCCGCCAAAGAATTTCCTGCGGCGATGCTTGTCCGCTTCTTTGACAATCACAACTTTTTGACCATCAATAGCCAGTATCAGTGGAAAACCATTCCCGGTGGTTGTAGCAGATACATTGCTCCGATGACCGCACCACTCAAAAAGAACATCTTCCTTGGAACTGGTATCCGCAGCGTGGCCCGAAATGAATCCAGTGTGACGCTGCGTTTTAACGATTCACGTCCTGATCTGTGTTTTGATCACGTCGTTTTCGCCACGAATGGGGACCGCGTTCTTCCGCTGATTGAAAATCCTTCCGACGCCGAACGCGATGTTCTCCAGCATTTCCGCACCAGTACGAACGAGGTGGTTCTTCACACGGACGACAATCTTCTTCCACGCCGCAAAGCCGCCCGCGCCTCGTGGAATTATTTGCTGAATCTGGATACTCAGGATGAAAATGGCCCGGTGGGCGCAACTGCTTCACAGTCGCAAGTCACCATGACCTATCACATGAATCGCCTGCAATCGCTTCCGGGCGGCGAAAACTACTGTGTGACGCTCAATCCCAACGGCCAGATCCATCCCGGCAAATTCCTGCGGCGATTTGTCTACCATCATCCTTTGTACACGCTTGATTCCATTCGGGCTCAGCAATCCTGGTCCGCTATCAGCGGCGTCAACCGTTTGCATTTTGCGGGAGCCTATTGGTTTAACGGTTTCCACGAAGATGGAGTAAACTCCGCCCTTCGCGTTGCGAAGGCACTGGGAGTTCACATCTAGCTATGGAATCGGCGCTTTATGTCGGCAAACTGCGTCACCGGCGGTTTTCTCCTCGCGCCCACGATTTCTCTTACCCGGTTTTCATGTCGTTTCTGGATATCGATCACCTTCCGGAACTCCTGCGCGTTTCGCCATTTTCCGGTTACAACCGCTGGAACTGGACTTCTTACTGCGAGCGCGATCATTTCGGTGATCCCTCCATGCCGCTTCGCGCCCGTCTTGCCGAGGACGCGGCGCATCACGGCATTACCCTCCCCGATGGCCAAATTTTTCTTCTAACGCATCTCCGTTATCTGGGGTATGTCTTCAATCCGGTCTCTTTCTATTACTTTTATGATCGCTCCGGCCAGCTTTCGTTGATGATGGCCGAAGTGAATAGCACCTTCGGCGAACGTCATAATTACTG